>OFGF01000571.1_pt1 | contig 30606 bp, 30 predicted proteins | sample 1521711 | NCBI WGS metagenome assembly OFGF01 (sample SAMEA3504092, study PRJEB24116) | mouse gut metagenome | biome: mouse gut; feature: mouse-associated habitat; material: faeces | place: Denmark | collected 2011 | reverse complement strand
GCCAAAGGCAGCAAGACCTTTTGGCGCTATGAATTGCAAAATGCGGAAACTCAAAAAGGCACGCAAAACTTGCCAAAACCTTAGATATATCATATAATGAAAAGAGTATGCATAGCAGAAAAGAGGAAAATCAATGGAACGATTGGATATATTATTGGAACGTTTAGACTATCAAATCCTCCAAGGAGGCACAGATGTAGAGATTACCGAGCTGGTATATGATTCCAGGAAAGCGGTGCCAGGCTGCCTCTTTGTTTGTGTCAAGGGTATGGCGGTGGATGGTCATGCTTTTGCAAAAGAGGTAATAAAAAAGGGCGCTGCAGCGATCGTGGTTCAAGATGAGATCAAGGCGCCAGAGCATGTCACGGTCATTCAGGTGGAGGATGCCAGATATGGACTGGCCCTTCTATCCTGTGCCTGGTTTCACTATCCGGCAGAAAAGTTAAAAGTGATCGGCATTACCGGAACCAAGGGGAAGACAACGACTACTTATATGGTGAAGTCCATTTTAGAGAGCGCAGGTTATAAGACAGGGTTAATCGGCACGATTGAAGCAGTGATTGGAGTACAGGTCATCCCTGCAAACAATACGACGCCAGAGTCATACATCGTGCAGGACTATTTTCATCAGATGGTAGAAGCAGGATGCCAGTGCGTGGTGATGGAAGTTTCTTCTCAAGGGCTGATGATGCATCGCACGGCAGGATTTACATTTGAGATGGGGATTTTTACTAATATTGAACCAGATCATATCGGACCAGGAGAGCATGCTTCTTTTGAAGAATATATGTCTTGCAAAGGGTTGCTGTTTCGACAGTGCAGAGTCGGGATTGTCAATGTGGATGACAAGCACTGGGAGCAGGTGCTGCAGGGACATACTTGCACTGTGGAGACATTTGGTTTTTCAGAGGGGGCAGATCTGCGGGCAGTCGATCCAAAGCTTGTGAAGAAGCCAGGATATCTGGGAGTTTCCTATACGGCGCAGGGGTTGGTAAACGCCCAGGTGGAGGTGGATGTGCCAGGCAGGTTCAGTATCTATAACTCTCTGACTGCCATTGCCATCTGCCGTCATTTCCAGGTGGCGACACAGGAGATGAAGAATGCGCTGAAAGCGGCAAAGGTTAAAGGCAGAATAGAGATGGTCAAGGTGTCAGATCAATTTACGCTGATGATCGACTATGCGCACAATGCCATGAGCCTTGAAAGCCTGCTGACGACTCTGAAAGAATATCATCCGGCACGTCTGGTCTGTCTGTTTGGCTGCGGCGGCAATCGTTCCAAGTTGCGCAGATATGAGATGGGCGAGGTATCTGGCAGAATTGCAGACTTGACAGTAATCACCTCCGACAATCCAAGGTTTGAAGAGCCACAGGACATTATTGATGATATTAAGACCGGCATGGCGAAGACGGACGGGGCGTTTGTGGAGATTATAGACCGCAAGGAGGCGATTAGGTATGTGATTGCCAATGGAAAGCCAGGAGATGTGATTGTGTTGGCTGGGAAAGGCCATGAAGATTACCAGGAGATCAAGGGCAGAAAATATCCTATGGACGAGCGGATATTAATCCAGGAAGTGCTGCAAGAACTGGAAAATAAAGTAAGCGGGTGATAGAAGATATGGCGACGTATGCCAATGTCATTGTAGACATTTCACATGAAAAATTAGACAAAACTTTTCAATATAGGATACCAGGGCATCTGCAGGAAGAACTTTCCATCGGCATGCAGGTGGAGGTTCCCTTTGGAAACGGCGGTCGCAAAAGCACGGCTTTTGTGGTGGAGCTTACAGACACGGCAGAGTATGACGTTTCCAAGTTGAAAGAAATCATAGGGATAACAGAGACCGGGGTGTCCATTGAATCTCAGCTCATCGCCCTTGCAGGCTGGATGCGCAAAAACTATGGAGGAACCATGAATCATGCGTTAAAGACGGTTCTTCCAGTAAAACAGAAGTCCAAAGAGAGGAAGCAGCGCTTGGTCCGGCTTGTCATCAGCGATAAGAAAGCAAAGGAGCAGCTTGCACTGTTTGAGAAAAAGCACAGTACTGCGAGGGCAAGGCTGTTATCGAAGCTGATGGAGCAAAATCCCCTGCCTTACGAGGTGGTGACGCAGAAGCTAAATGTGACGGCGTCTGTAGTCCGTGCCATGGAAGGTCTGGGGATTCTGAAAATGGAAGAAAAGCGCGCGTACCGCAATCCTCTGGGAGAGATGAAAAAGAGCGGCAGACGCTTGGTTTTAAATGAGGAACAAAATCAGGCGGTAGAGCGTGTTTGGAAAGATTTTTCGAAAGGGCTGCGTCAAACTTACCTTATGCGCGGCGTTACCGGAAGTGGAAAGACGGCCGTTTACATAGAGCTGATTGAAAAGGTGGTGGGAAGCGGGAGACAGGCCATTGTGCTGATTCCCGAGATTGCCCTGACTTATCAGACCGTGGTGCGTTTTTATCAGCGTTTTGGAGAGCGCATCTCCATACTAAACTCTAAAATGTCTCAAGGAGAACGGTATGATCAGTTTGAACGGGCAAAAAACGGAGATTTGGACGTTATGATTGGCCCTAGGTCTGCGCTGTTCACACCGTTTTCAAATTTAGGGATTATTATTATTGACGAGGAGCACGAGACTAGCTATAAGAGTGAGACGTTGCCCAGATATCATGCCAGGGAGGCAGCGGTTGCGCGCGGCAAGATGGCTGGGGCAAGCGTGGTCTTGGGATCTGCGACGCCCTCGATGGATAGTTTTTACCATGCTAAAGCAGGGGATTATGTATTGTTGTCACTGGAAAAACGAATTGAAGAAAAGCCCTTGCCCCAGTGTCATACCATCGATTTGCGGCAAGAATTAAAACGTGGAAACCGTTCGATCTTAAGCGAAAAATTACAGGAGCTGATGGCGCAGCGTTTGAGAGAGCGCCAGCAGATCATGCTGTTTCTAAACCGCAGGGGCGTTGCGGGCTTTGTCTCTTGCCGTGCCTGTGGACATGTGGTCAAGTGCCCGCACTGCGACGTGTCCTTAAGCCAGCATAATAATGGAACGCTGGTCTGCCATTACTGCGGTCATACGCAGGCCGTCTTTCGCACTTGTCCGGCGTGCGGTTCCAAGTATATCGGCGGATTCAAGGCAGGCACCCAGAAAATTGAAGAGATCGTAAAAAATCGGTTTCCGAATGCCAGGGTGCTGCGGATGGATCTGGACACCACTCGCAGCAAGGACGGATATGAGAAGATCCTATCCGCCTTTGCCAACCATGAGGCAGATATTTTGATCGGCACGCAGATGATCGTAAAAGGTCATGATTTTCCGAATGTGACTCTGGTGGGAATCCTTGCTGCGGACTTGTCTTTGCACACCCAGGATTATCATGGGCCGGAGCGCACATTTCAGCTTATCACCCAGGCGGCGGGCAGGGCAGGAAGGGGACGGCTTCCAGGCGAGGTCGTGATTCAGACTTACAGTCCAGAGCATTATGCCATAAAGCTGGCAGGGAATCAGGATTATGAGCAATTTTATGAAGAAGAGATTGCTTACCGGGAGTTGATGCATTATCCGCCCTGCGGGCATATGATGACAATGCTTGTGGCGTCGAAGGATCAAATGACGGCGTTTATCAGCGCAGAGCTTGTGGCAAAGAAGATTTCCCAAGCCAGAGCGAACGGAAAGCTTCAGGGACTTTGGATGATCGGACCAGCAGATGCGGCTGTCGGGAAAGTAAAAGACATTTACCGAAAGGTGCTTTACTTTAAACATGAAGATTATCAAACGTTGGTGCAGATCAAAGACGTGTTGGAGACATTTATTGGCAGTCACAGGGAATTTGGGAATGTGATCATACAGTTTGACTTTGACCCCATGAATGGGTTTTAAAGATTTGGCATAGAATGATTGTATACGAGGAGGAATAACTATGGCAGTGAGAAATATCCGTCAGCTCGGAGATGCGATTCTGACTAAAAAATGCAGAGAAATCAAGGAGATGACTCCAAGAATCCGGGAATTGATTGCTGATATGAAAGATACCATGTATGATGCAAACGGAGTCGGCCTGGCGGCGCCCCAGGTAGGCGTATTGAAACGGGTGGTGGTGATTGACGTTGGAGAAGGTCCGATTGTGCTTTTGAATCCCAGGATGCTGGAATCCAGCGGAGAACAGACCGGGGAGGAAGGATGTTTAAGCGTCCCAGGGAAATATGGGATTGTCACCCGCCCCATGCATGTGAAGATAGAAGCCTGGGATGAGGATATGGAGCGCATCGTGCTGGAGGGAGAAGAGCTTTTGGCACGCGCAATCTGCCATGAGATGGAACATCTGGATGGGCATACTTATGTAGAGAAAGCAGAAGACGGGCTGCATGACGTCGAGGAAGAAGCATGAAAGAACTAGAGAGTTCTTTTATGAACTACCTGTATGTGCAAAAGGATGCACAGAATGGAGGAACAAATGAGAGTGATTTTTATGGGAACGCCGGATTTTGCGGTGGGAACCTTAGAAGCCTTAAGGAGGGCGGGGCATGAGATCGTGCTTGCAGTGACGCAGCCGGATAAGCCCAAAGGCAGAGGAAAATCGATGCAGTTTCCGCCAGTAAAAGAGGCGGCTCTGTCTCATGGGATTCCTGTGTTTCAGCCGCGCCGGGTACGGGAACCAGAATGTATTGATGAACTTAGGCAGTATCAGGCAGAGATCATCGTGGTAGTGGCTTTCGGGCAGATTCTTCCAAAAGAGATTCTTGAAATGCCAAAGCATGGATGTGTGAACGTTCATGCGTCCCTGCTGCCTAAATACCGCGGCGCCGCGCCGATCCAATGGGCAGTGATCAATGGGGAACGGGTGACAGGAGTAACCACCATGCGGATGGATCAAGGACTGGATACTGGGGACATGATTTTGAAAGAAGAGGTGGAGCTAGCGCCGCAGGAGACAGGAGGGAGCCTCTTTGACCGATTGGCGCAGACTGGGGCAGCTCTTTGCGTCCGTACCCTGGAAGCGATTGAGGATGGCACGGCGGTCTATACGCCGCAGGACCATGAAGCAGCCACCCATACCATGATGATTAAAAAACAGCTAGGAAAGATCGACTGGAACAGGCCGGCACAGGAGCTAGAATGCCTGATCAGAGGATTAAATCCCTGGCCCAGCGCTTATACTAGCTTAAACGGAAAAACGCTGAAAATTTGGAAAGCGGTGGTGGAAGCCCAGGAGGGAGGAAAAACTGAGCCAGGAATTGTGACTGCGGTAGAAAATGACCGCATTGTAGTTCAGACCGCACATGGTCTGCTGCAGCTTCTGGAGGTTCAGCTAGAGGGGAAGAAACGAATGACGACAGATGCATTTTTAAGAGGGTTTCCGGTGGAAACGGGAACCGTGCTGGGAAAGGAGTGATCATTATGCCGTATTATGGATTTTATTTTGACCCAACTTATATTTTAGTGATTATCGGTGCACTCATCTGCCTGATTGCTTCTGCGAGAGTGAAGTCTACCTTTCGCAAATATGACCGTGTCCGCAGCATGTCAGGAATGACAGGAGCGCAGGCAGCGGAACGCATTTTGTTGTCCGCTGGAATCCGGGATGTGAGCATTCAGCATGTATCTGGGGAACTGACGGATCATTACGATCCCAGGAACAAGGTGTTGAGGCTTTCGGACAGTACCTATGGTTCTGCCTCGGTGGCTGCAGTAGGAGTGGCGGCTCATGAATGCGGACATGCCATTCAGCATCAAAAGGCATATGCGCCACTGTTGGTTAGAAGCGCCATTGTGCCAGTGGCTAACATTGGATCTACGCTGGCTTGGCCGCTGATAGTGATTGGAATGTTTATCACTTCCAACACGGGAACTTTATTGATCAATATCGGGATCTTATGCTTTTCCCTGGCAGTGTTATTCCAGCTTGTGACTCTTCCGGTGGAATTTAATGCCTCCAGCCGCGCGCTGCGGCTTTTGGGCGATACAAGGATTCTGGGAGCAGAGGAGTTGAAAAGCACCAGAAAGGTGCTGAAAGCGGCGGCGCTGACTTATGTCGCAGGAGCGGCGGCGTCTATTCTGCAGCTTTTACGATTGCTGTTTTTGTCCAGCGGAAGACGGAATGATTAGAGGAGAAAAAGTTATGCAAGGCAACAGGGTCAATCTGCGGGAACTGGTATTGGAGACGCTTTTAGCGATCACCAGGGATCAGGAATACAGCCATATTGCCATTCGCAATACATTGGAAAAATATCAATATCTGGAAAAACAGGAGAGAAGCTTTATCAAGCGTGAGTGCCAGGGAACCCTGGAGCACATGATTTGGATTGATTATGTAATAGACCAGTTTTCCAAAGTCAAAGTCAATAAAATGAAGCCTCATATACGCTGCATCTTAAGGAGCAGCGTATATGAGCTGAAATACATGGACGCAGTGCCAGCTTGCGCCACTTGTAATGAAGCGGTGAAGCTTGCGCAGAAAAAGGGATTTCACAGCCTTAAAGGATTTGTTAACGGCGTGCTGCGCAATATCAGCCGTAATCTTGATCAAGTTTCGCTTCCAGATCCTTGCAAGGACTATTTGAACTATCTGTCTGTCAAGTATTCTATGCCAGAATGGATTTTGGAATTGTGGACAGAGACGTATTCCATGGAAGAAATAGAACAATTTCTGAAAGCGTTTCTTGCAAAGTCTCCGGTTTCTATCCGGGTCAATGACCAAAAGACAACCAGAGAAGCTTTAAAACAGGAGTTGAAAGCGCAGGGGCTAAAGGCGTGGGAAGAGGAAGAACTGCCAGGGGCCTTATATCTGGAAGAATATGATTTTTTGGGGAAGATTGAGGCATTCCGAGAAGGAAAGTTCTACGTTCAGGATGTAAGCTCGATGCAGGCAGGAGTTTGGGCAGTTCCGAAACCGGGAGATTTCGTACTGGATGTGTGCGCAGCTCCAGGAGGAAAAAGCATCCATGCAGCAGAGACTTTGTTAAAGGCGGAACAAGAGCTGCAAGCGTCAGGACAAGGCGTCAAGACGCCAGGAATCGTAGAAGCCAGGGATTTGACAGAGTATAAGGTGTCTTTGATCAAGGAAAACATCATGCGATGCGGGCTGCCCAATATCCGCGCCGTGCAGGCAGACGCAAGGATTTTGGATCACAGCTTGACAGAAAAGGCAGACATTGTCCTTGCAGACCTGCCTTGCTCGGGATTGGGCGTTCTTGGCAGAAAGCCAGACATCAAGTATAAGATGACTGCCGAAAGCTGCCAGGAGCTGTGCATGTTGCAGAGGCAGATTCTACATACGGTACAACAGTATGTGAAGCCAGGGGGAATATTGTTATATAGTACCTGTACGATCAACCCGGCGGAAAATCAGGAAAATACGGCGTGGTTTTTACAGCGGCATCCAGCGTTTCAGTTAGAAAGACAGGAGCAGATACTGCCAGGAAAAGGAAAGAACGATGGATTTTTCCTGGCAAAGATGCGGAAGGAATCAAAGAGTGAAATAATTTATTAATTCTTTCACAAACTATCTGTTTGTGCTGAAATACGCACAGAATGGAGGAAATTATGGCGGTAGACATTAAGTCGCTGAATCGGGAAGAATTGGAAAAACTGCTGGTTTCTCTAGGAGAAAAGCCGTTTCGGGCAAAGCAGATTTATTCCTGGCTGCATGTAAGACAGGTGACTAGCTTTGAGGAAATGACAGATATTTCCACGAAATTGAGAGAGATCTTAAAAGAAACTTGCGAGCTTACGGCGCTTACCAAGATAGAGGTGCAATGCTCCAAACTGGATGGCACTAGGAAATATTTGTTTGGACTGGCGGATGGAAATATGATAGAGAGCGTGCTGATGCGGTATAAGCATGGAAACAGCGTCTGCATTTCTTCTCAGGCAGGCTGCCGCATGGGTTGCCGCTTTTGCGCCTCGACGCTGGACGGGCTGGTGCGCAATCTGACGCCTGGGGAGCTTTTAGATCAGATTTACCGCATTCAGCAAGACATTGGTGAAAGAGTGTCTCACGTCGTGGTGATGGGAACGGGAGAGCCTCTCGATAATTATGACAATCTTTTAAAATTTATTCATCTGCTCTCAAGCGAAGGCGGGCTGCATATCAGTCAGAGAAACATCACCGTGTCAACTTGCGGAATTGTTCCCAATATGCTCCGTCTGGCGGAAGAAAAGCTGCAGATTACCCTTGCCCTGTCCCTCCATGCGCCTTCCCAGGAGAAGCGGCAAGAGCTGATGCCAGTCGCCCGTAAATATGATATTCAACAAGTGATCGAGGCATGCAAGCATTATTTTGAACGGACCGGACGGCGGATTACTTATGAGTACAGTCTGGTGGGCGGATTCAATGACAGCCAGGAAGATGCAGATTTGCTTGCGAGACTGCTCAAGGGGCAAAACTGCCATATCAATTTGATTCCGGTTAATCCTATCAAGGAGCGGGAGTTTGTGCAGCCAGAATCTGGCGTAGTTTTGGAATTTAAAAATAAACTTGAAAAATATGGAAGAAATGTTACTATAAGAAGAGAAATGGGCAGAGATATTGACGGAGCCTGTGGACAGTTGCGGAAACGCTATAGGAAAGGTAGGCGAGAACCATGAGGGCTTTTTCCAGGACGGATACAGGGAGAAGGCGGAAAATGAATCAGGATTATATGTATACCTCCGAACTGCCGGTTGGAAATTTGCCGAATTTGTATATTTTAGCGGATGGCATGGGCGGGCATAATGCAGGAGATTATGCTTCGCATTATACGGTAGAGATGATGGTGCGGTCTGTGCGGGCCAGCCAGGAGAGCTCCCCGGTTTCCATTTTGCGTTCGGCCATCAGCGAAGCAAACCTTGCAGTGGTGCAGCAGGCAGGCATGCATATTGACCTGGAAGGCATGGGCACCACTGTCGTGGCGGCGACTTGTATCGCCGGAGAACTTTGCGTGGCAAATGTAGGAGACAGCCGGTTGTATATTGCCGGAGATGGTTTAAAACAAATTACAAAGGATCATTCTTATGTGCAGGAAATGGTGCGCAGCGGAGAGCTGAGCCCCGAGGTTGCCAGAGTGCACCCAGACAGGAACATTATTACCCGAGCGGTGGGCGGAGGAACAGAGATAGAGATTGATTTTTTTGAAGTTGAGCTTAAGGAGAATGAACGGATTTTGATGTGCTCCGACGGATTGACAGACATGTTGGAGGACAGAGAGATTTTTAAAATTATAGAGGAAAGGAAAGATACACAGTCTATCGTGGATGAATTAGTTATAATGGCGAATGAACATGGCGGCAATGATAACATTACGGTGATTTTGACAGATCCATTTGCGGAAGATGCGGACTGGAGGTAGAAATGTTAAAAGCAGGAGTTTATATTGCAGACAGATATGAGATTGTAGGGAAAGTAGGAGCCGGGGGCATGGCGGATGTCTACAAGGCGAAAGATCATACCCTGGGGCGGTTTGTAGGCATCAAGGTTTTGAAACAGGAATTTTCCGAGGACATGAATTTTGTGACGAAGTTTCGCACAGAGGCGCAGTCAGCGGCGGGCCTGGAACATCCCAACATCGTAAATATTTATGATGTTGGCAGTGAAAACGCCATGTATTATATTGTCATGGAGTATGTGGAAGGAATTACGTTAAAGACATATATTGAGAAAAAGGGCCAGCTTTCCTTTAAAGAGGCGGTGAGCATTGCCATTCAGGTAGGGCGGGGGATTGAGGCTGCGCATAATAAGCATATCGTGCATCGTGATATCAAGCCTCAAAACATTATTATCTCTACCGAAGGCAAAGTGAAAGTCACTGATTTTGGAATTGCAAGGGCGACAAATAATAATACCATCAATTCAGAGGTGATGGGATCTGTCCATTATGCTTCTCCAGAGCAGGCGCGCAATGGGTTTGTGGATGGAAAAAGCGATATTTATTCTCTGGGGATCGTCATGTATGAAATGGTTACGGGGCGGGTTCCTTTTGACGGGGAATCTGCAGTGGCGATCGCCATCCAGCACCTTCAGGAAGAAATGGTAAATCCCAGCGCCTATGCGCCAGATCTGCCTGTCAGCCTGGAGAAAATTATTTTAAAATGTACGCAGAAAAGCCCAGACCGCAGATATGCCACCATTAGCGATCTTTTGATGGACTTAAAGAAAGCGCTGATCAGCCCAGACGAGGACTTCGTGGTGCTGGTTCCGATCGGGCATCAGGAAAAGACCAGGGTCATGAAGCAGGAAGAAGTGGAGAGCATCAAACAGCAGACCAGGGATATTTACTATGAAGAGGCGGCACAAGACGAGGATCAGGAACCAGAGGACGAGGACGACGAAGACGAGGACGACGAGGGGTTCTTAAATCCCAAAATGGAAAAAGCAGTGACCATCATGGGAATTGTGGCAGCGGTGATTATCGTGGTAATTATCGTTTATATCGGCGGCAGTTTTTTAGGATTATTCCGATTTGGTGCAAAGAAAGACGATGCCAAGGCGCCAGATAAGGTGCAGAGCCAGGACCAGGAAGACGAGGACGACAAAGTAGGCAAAAAGGACCAGGAAACTGTAGAAATGATTGAACTGCGGGGCAAGACCTACGAGGAGGCAATGAACGCCTTAAATACCATCGGGCTTGGAATTAGAAGGGCAGGAGAAGAATCATCCGACCAGTATGAGCAGGGGCAGATCGTAAGCCAGAGCAAGGAAGCGGGAAGCGAAGTAGAAAAAAATACCACCATTGATGTTACGATTAGCAGCGGCGCTGGAGAGTTTGAAGTGCCTAGCCTCGCCGGACTTGACAAAGATGCGGCGGAATTGAAACTCAAGGAATTTGGCTTGACCGGAAATTATGATTTTGTATACAGCGATGATATTCCCAATGGGATCATGGTGTCACAGACGCCAGAGGCAGGGGCGAAAGCGAAAAAGGGAGATACCATTACAGTCATGCTCAGCAGAGGTCCAGAGCCGATTGTCATGATTGACGTGCAAAACCTGCCAGAAGCAGAGGCAAAGGCGCAGCTGCAGGCCCTGGGATTGGGCGTTACCACCAATTCAGATTATAATGACGAGATAGCAGAGGGTCATGTCATCAGTCAAAGCATCGTGGAAGGCAAGACGGTAGAAAAAGGGACTACGGTGACGCTGACGATCAGCATGGGCAGAAAGAGCCTCTATTATTCTGTAAATAATTATTCCATAGACAAACCCTCGTATATTCCAGATGACTCCACAAGCATAGAGGCAAAAATCACGCTTTATAAGTCCACAGGGGAGCAGATAGGAACCTGGACGGCAACCACCTTTCCTTATAGCCTGAGCCAGGGAGGCATTGAGAATTGCGCTCAGGGTTATATTACCATTGACTGGACCTGGACTTATAAGGATGAAGAAGGGGTGGAGATTACGGAAACAGATACCACGAAAATAGAGAACGTTGATTTTGCCCAGGAATAAGGAAACAAGTGCATATGCAGGGAAAGATTGTAAAAGGAATTGCGGGCTTCTATTATGTCTATGCCGCAGGGGCCGGGGTATTTGAGTGCAAGGCGAAAGGAATTTTCAGAAAAGACAAGATAAAGCCTCTGGTGGGCGACAATGTGGAAATGGATTTGCTGAATCTGGAAGAGAAGACGGGAAATATTACAGCGATTCTTCCCCGTCAGAATCATCTGATTCGTCCAGCGGTTGCAAATGTCGATCAGGCGCTGGTGATATTCGCAGCGGATAAGCCGAAGCCTAATTTTAATCTGCTTGACCGGTTTTTGATCATGATGGAATATCAAAAGATCGACACGGTGATCTGTTTTAACAAGCAAGACCTGGTTCAATGGTCGCAGCTACAGAAGATGCAGATGATTTATCAGGAGTGCGGATATCAGATCTTATTTGCCAGCGCCAAGGATCAAAAAGGGCTTTTAGAGCTCCGCAGGGCTTTAAGAAACAAGACCACAGTGGTAGCAGGACCTTCGGGCGTAGGAAAATCTTCGTTGATCAATTTGCTTTCTCCAAAGGCTGGCATGGAAACCGGGGCTGTCAGTGAAAAGATCGGCAGGGGAAAGCACACTACGCGGCATTCTGAGCTGCTGCGCATAGAAGAACAAACTTACATTATGGACACGCCTGGATTTAGCTCCCTCTATCTTACTGGGGTTGAGAAAGAGGAATTGAAACATTATTTTCAGGAATTTGCAGCCTATGAGTCCTGTTGCCGTTTTTTGGGATGCAGTCATATCCATGAGCCAGGGTGCGGAGTAAAGAAAGCGCTGCAAGAGGAAAGGATTAGCTCAATACGCTATGAAGACTATAAGACACTGTATGAGGAATTACAGAGCGTCAAAAAATATCAAAGAAAAAAGGAGAAATAAGAATGAATTATTTATCACCGTCGATATTGGCAGCAGATTTCGCACATCTGGGAGAGGAAATTAAAAGAATTGACGAAGCAGGCGCGCAATATGTGCATATTGATGTTATGGACGGGCGTTTCGTGCCCACGATATCTTTTGGGTCGCCGTTGATGAAATCTATCCGCGGATTAACCGAACGGACCTTTGACGTGCATTTGATGGTAGAGGAGCCGATACGCCTGGTGGAGGAAATGGCAGAATGCGGAGCAGACATTATTACGGTTCATGCAGAGGCATGTGTTCATCTCGACCGTACGATTGACAAGATCAAAGAAAAGGGAATTCTTGCATCTGTGGCATTAAATCCTGCCACAGACTTAAGCTGTCTCGAATATATTCTCCCGAAGCTGGACATGGTGCTGCTTATGACTGTCAATCCTGGTTATGGCGGTCAGAAGTATATTCCCTATGTGACGCAGAAGATTTCTGATCTTCGCAAAATAATTAAGGAGCGGGAATTGAAGGTTGACATTGAAGTGGACGGAGGAATTAATTTAAGCAATGTCCAACAGGCATTAGACGCCGGGGCAAATATCATTGTTGCAGGCTCTTCTGTATTTCAGGGGGATGTCACGTCTAATGTCAAGGATTTCCGAAAGATCATCGGGTAAGGAAAGAGGAGCTAATATGGAATCATTGGTTGTCAGCGGCGGAAGTCTGGAAAGGGAGTTTGCGCTGTCTTATATTAGCAAACATCCTTGCGAGCTTGCAATAGCGGTGGATTCTGGGATGGAATTTTTCTATGGGCAGAAGATCGTCCCTGACTTTATCGTGGGAGACTTTGATTCTGTGGATCCTCTAATTTTGCATAGCTTTCGCAACATTGAGGGAGGCAAAAAACCTGTGATTCTCCAGTTCCAGCCAGAAAAGGATGAGACAGATACAGAACTTGCCATTCGGACCGCTATCCAGAAAGGCAGCAATGTCATTCATCTTTTGGGGGCTACTGGAAGCCGCATGGACCATATGATCGGCAACCTTCATCTTCTTGGAGCTGCAATGTCAAAGGGGGTGGACTGTCGCATGGTGGACAGCCATAACCGGATTCGCATCATACGTCAGGGCATGGTTTTGAAACGAAAAGAGCAGTATGGAAAATATGTTTCTTTACTTCCATTCACTTCCCAGGTCACGGGGCTGACCCTGAAAGGGTTTAAATATCCGCTGCAAAATTATACGCTGCAATGTTATCATTCTCTTGGCGTCAGCAATGAGATTGTGGAAGAGGAGGCAGAGATCTCTTTTTGTGAAGGCGTGCTGCTTGTGGTGGAGGCGAGAGACTAAGATAGAATCTCAAAAAATTTGTTTTGAGTTTGCGTATTCTGTAATTTTATCGTATCAAAAGGCAGCAAGACCTTTTGATACGATAAAATTACAGAATACGCAAACTTAAGCAAAAAATCTGTGGATTGACATTTTTCGCAGGCAGGCATATAATAAAGTTAAGAATAGAACATATGTTTTAAAATTGCGAAAGGAGGGCTGGATATGGAAGAATGCAGGTATGACGCACTTGAAGTGGCGAAGTATGTCATCAATAAATGCACCGTTGAGAATTATCCGGTAAGCAATCTGCAGTTACAGAAGATTTTGTATTTTTTACAGAAAAAATATTTGATACAGCAGGGAAGAAGATTGTTCAAGGACGCAATTGAAGCCTGGCAGTTTGGACCAGTTGTGTCGGAAGTGTATTATCAATATTGCGGGTTTGGCTCCATGACAATTACCATGGAGTATCCGGTGATGCTTAGCTCAGAGGACAGAATGGAGATTGATCCTGTCGTTGAAGAGAAAAGGACAAAAAAGCCGTGGTATTTGGTGGCAGAGACTCATGCACCGGGAAAAGCATGGGATGAGATTTACCAGGACGGGTTAGGAAACAGAAAAGAGATACCGGTTGATTTGATCAGAACGAGGGGATAGATTGGAAATAGGAAATACCGAGGAGAGGCGGAGACAGTTTCAGCGGTTACTGCTTCGCTTAGCAAAAAATCAAAGTTTATTGGATTCTTCTGAGGAAAAAAAGAAAGATATATCTTGAGTTAGAAGAAATATATCAAAAAGAAAGTACAAAAGATATAAAGAGAGCGGAAGGTTTCAGGCATTTTTATTCAGATATTTTTGCCGTGCTGTCTCAAATAGATAATGATGTCTCTCATGGTAATTTGGAGATATTGACACAGAATATTGATATGCTCCGTCGTGAATATAAAGCAAAGAACAGAGACACTAATGGAAGAGTGATTAATATCAACAGACAGATTAATAAATTGTATGACCATGTTAATTTGGAAGTTGCCCGTATAAGTTATCTAAAGAAAACAGAAATGCGGTCCCAGGATAAGCTGCAGAAAGTGACAGATACTTTGGCAGAAATTCAGGACAAGATTGCAGATATGAATAACGTGGTAGAAAGAGCAGATGAGATGCAAAAACAGTATATTACTATTTTAGGGATATTTGCAGCAATTGTGCTGGCATTTACGGCAGGCATTGCGTTTTCTACGTCTGTTTTGGAAAATATAGCAAATGCAAGCATTTATAGAATCATGTTAGTTGTAAATGCAATTGTTTTTGTATTGATTAATGTTATTTATATCTTAACGAGGTTTGTTTTGGAGATTGCCAAGAAAGGTTCGGATGTAGTAAGATATCCGTTGTATATGATTGTTCTCAACGTGTTTTGCATTGTGGCATCGTTGACTGATGACAACGCAGTCTGATGGGCAATCGGGCAAGGAGGTTTGCCTGAATATAAATGTGTCAGTACACTAGATTGAAAGTTTATGCAAAAATGATACATAAGACATTGATGATAAAGGAGATTGAGATAAAATGAAACTAGGAATCGTTATTTACGAGGCTGTTTCATGAAAATCCATGTATCTCTATAAAATGGCTTAAAGGTTGATAAATACTAGGGGTGAGGGCAATTTGATTTCTATGTAATTCTTTATATCTTCATAAGAGTTTATGGAAAATTGGTACGTGATTGGTACGTAGAAAATGAAATGTGAAACTGAAGGTTGAGCCTTAATACCGAAGAAAAAAGGACAAGGCATGAGAGAATGTCTTGTCCTTTCCATAATGTTGGAGGGGTGATTGCATGTCGGAATTGAAAGCAAAGGAATATAAGAAATTTGAGGATATTAAGCATATCAGAGAAGATGGATCGGAGTTTTGGAGTGCGAGAGAATTGTCGGATGCGTTGGAATATTCTAAATGGGAAAATTTTTCCAAAGTAATTGGGCGTGCTATGATCGCATGCGAGAACAGCGGACACAATGTATCTGACGATTTTCCTGAGGTCAGGAAAATCGTAGATGCAGGGGCAACGAACAAGCCGATAAAAGATTATGAATTGTCAAGATATGCCTGTTATCTGATTGTTCAAAACGGAGATCCGAGAAAAGAAGTAATTGCTTTAGGACAGACTTATTTCGCTATACAGACATATCGACAGGAAGTTGCCGATCATTTTAATCAGTTGGATGAGGATAGAAGACGCCTTGTTGTTCGTGGGGACATCAAACAATGGAATCAACTTTTAGCGGAAACGGCGCATGACGCCGGAGTGATTACGAATGAGGAATTTGCAATTTTTCAAAATGCCGGATATATGGGACTTTATGGTGGACTGGATGTAGAGGACATTCATGCAAGGAAAGAACTTCAAGTAGGACAGAAGATTCTTGATTATATGGGAAGCACAGAGCTTATCGCCAATTTGTTCCGCATTTCACAAACAGAGGAGAAACTGCGGAAGGACAGCATACAAGGTGCTGATGCAGCGACAAGCGTACATTATAATGTCGGAAAAGAAGTACGTACTGCCATTGAAAAAATCGGAGGGACGATGCCAGAGGATTTGCCAAAACCAGAGAAAAGCATTCAGGAGATTGAGAGAGAGCAGATGGCGAGATTAAGAGCGAAAGCGAAGAAAGGGACGATAATGCTTGATGAATGATGTGTTATCGACAATAGTTTGAAAAAACATAGTGATAAAAGTTATTTGCAGGTCTGTTCATATAAATCCATATATCGCTATAAAATGGCTGAAAGGTTGATAAATACTAGGGTTGAGGGAAAATTGATTTCTATGTAATTCTTTATATCTTCAAAAAGTTTTATGTGGAATTGGTACGTGATTGGTACGTAAAAAATGAAATGCAACTGTAAATTGAGCCTTAATAATAATTAAGAAAAGGTTAAGTCAGTTGAAATAACATAGCCTTTTTGTGTGAATGCTACATATGAAAGTTAGAATTGTAATAAAAGTAATCAAGTGGGGTGAATAAATGCAACATAGTAAACTGTCAGAACATACATTTAAAAAGGGAAAATTTATTACTCCTTTTAATTCTATTTCTGTTATGCAGGCATTATCTGATGAAAAATCATGGACTTATGGAAGAATGCCAGAATATCTTTGGATTGGATTGATTTTAGACCATTTTGGTCGAGATGATGGTCTGAGAAAATTATATAGTATTATCTCTGAATTGCATAAACTAGCGCCTGAATTGTATACAGTTCGTATTTCGCAAATTTTAAAATTGGAACATTCTGTTCAACGAAAACTATATAACTACATTAATAAAGTAATTTCTAAAGAAACACTTTCTCCACTTACGGTTATTTTAACTTCCAGTAAGGCGCCAATTTTTGCAGAATGTTTTTACTGTCCGGAATTGAGTGTTGAAGATAGATGTAGCGTCTTAACAGAAACAATGCGTAAAATAATGGATCACCAATCAAATGAAGCTACGGATATCAGGTTTGTTGCATTATATTTTAATTTGTTATCAGGAAAACTACATTTGTTAAAAGACCAGATAGACTTGCTTGCTATATATTCAACAACAGAACATACTGAGGAAATAATGCGAACGGTTCGTCCTACAGTCCGTTCTTTAGAAATGATGATATTGCAATTTGAAGATACTAATTCAATATATTTAGAACTTTTTTGGAGGTGTATAAGTGAAATGACAGAATGCTCAATATATTCTATGGTATTCCCGGAAGAAACTAGGGATATAGACATTTATATGGAAAACCTACATGAGATATTTGCATTTCTTGCTGAGTTATTTACTTCATCTTCTCCATTAGATGAAAAAATGAATGTGATATTGGGGATTGCTACATATTCATATAGACGTTTGAAAGAATGTTATGAACATAATCTTTCTAATTCCATTTCTGGAAGAAGTTGCATACGAGTTCTTATTGAAGATTATATTATGATGAAATACTTAATAAAGAATGAGGCATTACATGAAAATATTTGGCGAGATTATCAACTGTATGGAATAGGGCAATATAAACTTGTTTTGGCAAGGCATCGTGAAAATGGAGTTTTGGCTCAATCTCATTTTGATACTAGGTATATTGAAGCATTAGTTAATGAATTCAAGGAGTAAGAGTTCATTGATATGGATACAAAATATTTTGATAAAAGTAATATAAGGTTAAAAGCAGAAAGCGTTGATGAAAAAGAATTGTTTGGATTGTATTATGACTATGATTCGGCTTTTGAACACGGGCTTTGGGGAGCTATCAGAGAATCATCATTGTTAAAATGTAATAATCCTGCACATAAATATCACTGTATTCCTGATGTTGAAGATGTAAATAGACTAAAAACTGTTTTGCCTGATTGCATTATGGTTATGAATAAGACGATTGTTTTTCTGAATGAGTTATACGGAATTCCAGAACAGTTATTGAATGGGGTGACAAATTTTGAAATTAAATCTATTACAGAATAAAATAGTCTTGATACAAGATTCATATGCAAAATTATTATCTGTACTGATTCCTGAATTAGAATCTGGGCGAGTACCGGAAGCTTTAGATGAAATTAATTTGTTTTGGATTCGAAATATAGATGTTGTACAACTATATTTGAAGGCTATGTTTTCAGGAAATGAAAGTTATGTATTTACAGCAGCAACATTTATGGATTTTGATGATAAAGAACATCTTCCTTTTTTGATGATAGGAGAAAAACATATACTTGATGATCCTTTAAATAGGTATTCAGAGATATATAATAAAATTTCCAATAGTAATGATATGGAGTATCTTTATAACCAAATTCGGGTAACTGCCAAAGATAATCTAAAAATTTTGAAAGACGTTAAGAATAATATACTTATATTGCCATTAAGAATTTTAAATCAATCAAGTACATACAAATCTCTTTTCCAAATTGGAGAGCAGGCGTTTATAAGTCTTTTTGATGAAATAGAGAGTCTGAAAGATTATTTCAATAAATGTAATAGCATTAATGATATCATGCGGTATGCTAGAAAAGATTTTGGAAAACTAGTAATGTTTTCTGAAAGTGATGATGAGTCTTTAGAATTTGAAAAAAGATATGAGATTGCATTATCTGAAACACATTACATGGTAGACTCAAATAAATCAGATTCATACAACTTTTTTATATTAGTGTTTGGTTGTATTCAGCAGGCAATTGATATTATAGCATCGTGTATTGAATATGGATGTATTCCATACATTAGGTATCCGGTAGCGTTTCACTATATTTCATTGCTGTCGGAAAATATGACAGATATTGAACAAATAATAATGCTTCGGTATAAAATGAGTATAGCATTTGTGGTGTATAGACTTTGTGATAAGGAAAGACTTGCAACAGTTTCAATAGATGAATTCCTTATAAAAAATCAAGAGTATAATTTCAATAAAAGGTTATTCTGCACATTGGAACAGAATGGAATTAATGAACGCAATTTTTTAGGTCATACTGTTACGCAAGTCGTGATAGATGAACTTGAGAAATTCTATAGTATTTTAAATAACAAAGATACTGATGAATGAAGAATCTAATTTTTCAGATATGATGGGTATAATAGAGTAAGCGGAGAGGAAAATGTAAAAAGTTTTCTATAATACAATGAGTAGGTGCTAAATTCAACTTAAGAATAGGAAGGCGCCCGTTTGCTGGAAAAGGGGTACAAGAATGTGTTTGAGAGTCTATCAAAGGAAAAACAGGCGGAACTTATCATGAGAAAAGACGACTTTGCAAAAAAGGCAGATATTACTCCGTAAAATGATTTTTGCGAAAAGAAAACGCTCTATGTAGAGGGCAAAAAAGATTAGAATGGCTCTGTATATGATAAATATGCAGGGCTTTTCTTAACCAGCAAAATATTTGTGATTGAATAATAGAAAGATAGAATGAATGATGCGGGTTTCACAGTGTAATCATTGAGTTCTTATGGGTTATCGCTTCCTAAATATTTTTTCAATAAATCCAGCGCCAGCTCCATTTGTGGGCTTATCCATTTATTTTTGTGATAAATATAAAAAGAGTTATATGTTTTTTCATCAAGTTCCGTTTTGACTGGCATAAGAGAACCGTTTTTTAATTCTTCCCCAATAGAGTAAGTGGGAACAACCGCAATTCCTAAATTATTCATAACGCATCTTTTTACGGCTTCGATACTCTGCACTTTCATGAGAGGATTAAGAAGAATATCCTTTTCGGAAAGGTATTTATCCATATCCAATTGATAATAGCCGTCCGGCTCATTACAGATTAGACTGAACGGTTTGCTCTGATGTGGTGTGATAAAATCAAGCAGATTGCTATTGGCAAAAGGAGAAGCAACAAGAACCGTCTTATATTTGCCGAGTTTTTTATGTACTATGCTGTCGGGATAACTGTCTTTTTCACAATTTATACCTATATCGGCTGTTCCATCAATGATAGACTGGTTGACTTCCCCCGATGTTAGCGAATTAATTATAAGCTGTACATTAGGGGCTTCATGCGAAAACGCTTGTATAAACGGCTGCATTGTATATATCAGAATAGAGTCTGGAATTGCCAGCTTTAATGAGCCTGATATTTCAGACAGGCTTTTCCCGTAATTGCTGATTTGTTCCGCTCCCTGTAAAATCATATCAATATAAGGCATAATATCTTTCCCTGCCTGTGTAAGTTCCATGCGTCTGCCTATTTTCTCAAATAATTTCAAAGCCAGTTCATCTTCGAGCTGTTTTATTTGGAATGTGACCGTAGACTGTGTATAGCCTAACTTATCTGCCGCTTTTTGAAAACTTCCCATTTCAAGAATTGTTTTGAATGTAACCAAACTCTTTGTATTCACCTTTTATCACTCCTTAATACATTCAATATATCGAATTAAGATATCGAAATTATTAAATTTTTTAATTGTATTTCTTGTGTTATTATAAAACAGCAGGCAGGAAATATCAATCAGTTTTCAAGGAGGTTATATATGAATTTCAAGTTTAATGAGGACGAGCAAAAAGTAATTGACCTCATTCACGAGTTTGGTGTCAATGAGGTTGCGCCATTGGCGGCAGAGATTGACGAGCAGGAGCGTTTTCCCGAAGAAAACAGGAAAAGGTTAGCTGAACTTGGCATGATGGGGATTTGCTACCCGAAAGAATATGGTGGTGGCGGACATTCCTATCTTGCATATATTGCGGTAATTGAGGAATTGGCAAAACATTGTTCCACTACATCAGTTATGTTGTCTGACCATCACTCTTTAGGCTCTTTCCCTATTTCAGAGTTTGGTACAGAAGAACAAAAGCAGAAATACCTTGTTCCGCTTCTGAAAGGAGAAAAGCTTGGGGCATTTGCAGTAACAGAACCGTCTGCGGGCAGTGACTTAGGCAACCAGCAGACATCAGCCGTTGACAAAGGAGATTATTGGCTGCTGAATGGTTCAAAAATCTTTATTACAAATGGATTCTATGCTGATACCTATTTTGTAACAGCTATGACAGATAAAAGCCAACGCAGCAGAGGTATTTCCGGCTTTATCGTAGAAAAAGGAACTCCCGGCTTTACTTTCGGAACAAAGGAAAAGAAAATGGGTATTCGTGGTTCTGCCACATATGAATTAGTTTTCACGGATTGTAAAATTCCAAAAGAGAATTTATTAGGGGAATTGGGAAAAGGATTTAAGATGGCTCTCATGACCTTGGACGGCGGGCGTATTGGTGTAGCAGCACAGGCATTGGGGATTGCACAGGGGGCGATTGACCATTGCAAGAAATATGTTACGGAACATATGCAGGGAGAACAGAGAATTTCACAATATCAGTTTACGCAGTTTGAACTTGCCGATATGCAGGCGAGGGTTGATGCAGCCCGACTATTAGTATATCGTGCTGCACAGGCAAAGCAGGATCATGAGCCGTTCTCACATCTTGCGGCTATGGGTAAACTATATGCGGCAGAAGCCGCTACAAATGTGACACGCCGTTGCGCTCAACTTGCAGGTTATGACGGATATTCAAGAGATTTTCCGTTTGAGCGTTTAATGCGTGATGCAAAGATTACAGAGATTTATGAGGGTACGAGTGAAGTACAGAGAATGGTTATATCTTCATGGATGGGCGTTAAGTAAATTTACGACGCATGATTATATACAGTGGTAATCAAATGCAAAAAAATGAGCTGGTCTATAATATGATTCGGGCGACAAAAGCCCAAAATGGCAGGAAGAGACACGATATATAGCGTTTCTGCGCAGAGACTCCATACAATATGTAGTAGCTTCTTTGAGAAATCTACCCTTTTGTCGATCGAATCATAATATAATAACAGCATTTATTGTGACAGCTATGCACACTTTTTAGGTAAGGAACGGTAGCCTAAGTCGCTACCGTTTTCCTATTGTACCTAAAGTTTATTCGCTGTTTTGAAACAGCTTATCAATTACATTAAGATCGGGGAAAGATACAGAATGAAAATAAAACGAAAAATACATAAGTATCGGATAAAAGAATATTGGAAGATTTACACATCAAGGTGTATCGAAATGAAGCAAAAACTTCAAGACGATACACCTTTTTTAATGTCGAATTTTGTGTGTTTTCAAATTTTTTTGCGGTTTCATTTTCATGGATTTGTAAAGAAAAACAAGCTAACGCAGTATTGATCTGGCAGAGGTTTCAGATTCGGTTTATAGCTTCATGTATGGCTGTTTTGAGAGCATGGACTTTTGTGTATTCCACACTTTTTTCATCAGCTCCTTTACCTGCTTTACATCGGCAGCATAGACGTTTCCTGTGGCATTCATGCGCTTTGCTATCTGATTCAGATTATTGCCGATTCTTCCGAGTGCGGCGTTGCATTCCCGAAGTTCGGAATAGTCAATGTCATAGACAAAACCGTACAAGATTTGGCGGCGCAGGAAAGCAGATTTGCTTTTCATGCCGGACGCTTTGACTTTCTGTTCCAGTATGTATTGTTCATCGTCACTTAGATATATTTTCAACTCGTTTTTGCGTTCTCTGTTTGCCATTTTCGTGTCCTTTCTGTAATGGGATTATGAAAGAATTTTACACTATCTTCTATTCCGTTACGGGGGATATTCGTGCAAAAAAATGAGTGAAAAAATCAGAAATTCCGGCAGGACATTTTGTGATTTTTGAACGCAGAGGGGGGGCAGGGGGAAACTTCCCCCTACAAGCAATTATTTCAAGTTTCCGCTTTTGGGAAAATTGGAAAAATTCAGCCTGTGAGGGAACACAGGCAGTGCTTGCTATGACGTTATACCGACTTTTTTGGCAGCACTGGCAAATAAGGGATTCTTTCAGAAAAAAGTCGGTATAACTTTTACCGTTTTTGAAAAAATTATCAGATTTTTTTGAGGAAGGTAGCCATAGGGGGAACATTGCTTTTTCTATAATACCCACAGGGAATCAAACAGCGGAAGGAGGTGAAACATGAAGGACAATGCATTCCAGCGGCGGCGTGACATAGAACGTATGCTGCTGTCGGGGAAAAAGCTGACCACATCGCAAATGATGAAGATGTACGGTGTCGGCAGGAAAGCCATACGCAGGGATTTTGACATCATAGGCGAGGAACTTCCCGTTATCACAAAACAGGGATATGACGGCGGTTATCTCCTTGCGGACGGTGTGGGGCAGCACCAGAACACGCTCACGCAGGAACAGTTGGAATGCTTGGAAAAGGTTGCTGTGACCTGTGGTTCAGAGGACAGGAGAATTGTCCTGTCAATCATACATGAATTTGGACCGTACTGCGGAAGTTTTACATAGAAAATGACGGGAGGCGTGGCATGGACACTGCACACCGGAGAATGGAAATCATCAGCATTTTATCCGCCAGAGGGCATACGACAATGAGGGAGCTTGCATGGGAACTGGATGTTTCAAGGCGCACGATAATGAATGACGTTATCGCACTGTCTTTTGATTACCCTGTCTACACAAAGCCGGGCGAGGGCGGCGGGGTTTTCATCACGGAAAATTACAAGCCTTATACCAATACCCTCACGCTGACGGAACAGAAAACCTTATGCGGCTTATATGATAAAGCAGAGGGGAAAGAGAAAGAAATACTTTTCCGCATCATTCATAAATACGGCGCGGACAAGCTGAAAATTTAGGGCAGATACATAAAAACTGACAATCAAAACTGAATACATAAATCCCGTATATGATCCTGCAATTCTTCCCGATTGTTTGCAGAAAGTTTTCAAGGGATTTTGAATTATTTTTCATTAACACAGCGCAAGGGCAGTCACAGACTTATGGGAAAAGTCTGGGCTGTCCTTTTTGTGCGTTTAAGGAGGCATTTATGGCAAAGAGGTATTACTGGCTGAAACTGAAAGCGGACTGGTTTTCAGACAAGCGCATCAAGAAGTTACGTTCCATAGCGGGCGGCGATACGCATACGATTATCTATCTGAAAATGATGCTGCTCTCGTTAAAGGACGAGGGGAAACTTTACTTTGAGGGCGTGGAGGATAACTTCGCTTCGGAGATTGCCCTTGCGCTTGATGAGGATGCAGAGAATGTGAAGCTGACACTCGCATTTTTACAGCGGCATGGGCTGATAGAGATTGGCGATGATGACGAGTACCAGCTAACGGAAGTGCCGACAATCATCGGTTCTGAAACGGCTTCAGCTATGCGTGTGAGGGAGCATAGGGAGAGGAAAAAACAGGCTGCCGGAAAGGACAGGCTGTTACAATGTAACACGGATGAAATGGGTGGTAACAATCTGAAACAGGTTTGTAGCGTAGAGAGAGAGTTAGAGATAGAGAGAGATAAAGAGATAGAGAAAGAGGGAGAGGGAGAGAAAGACACGCCCACCCCCACCGCTTATGGGAGATTCCATAATGTTTTCCTCTCTGATGCGGAACTTAATGCTTTGAAAACAGAACTGCCCGGCAAGTGGGAATATTACATTGACCGCTTATCCGTACATATTGCTTCAAGCGGGAAACAGTACCATAACCATGCCGCTACGATTTACAAATGGGCGCAGGAGGACGCTGAAAAGGCAGCAATCACAGGAAATGCACTGAAAAAGGGAATCCCCGATTATTCATACAGTGAGGAGGACAGCTTATGAACGGTTTGACCGATACGATTTTACAGATGATGGACACCACGCCGGACAAGGTGGATTATACGGGTGAGGACGGTTTACTGTACTGTGGGAAATGCCACAAGCCTAAAGAGGCATATTTCCCTAAAGGCAGGGCTTTATTTGGTCGTGACAGGCACCCTTCTGAATGTGACTGCCGCAGGGCAGAACGTGAAAAACGTAAGAAAAAAGATGCGGATGAAAAACACAGTGCCGAAGTGGAGCGCATGAAACGGGAAGGCTTTTCCAATCCGGCGATGCGGAACTGGACTTTTCAAAACGACAACGGGAAATGCCCGCAGATGGAAAAAGCACACTCTTATGTGGAACTGTGGGAGCAGATGAAAGCGGAGAACCACGGGCTGGTCTTGTGGGGGAATGTCGGATCGGGGAAAAGTTATTTTGCAGGCTGTATCGCAAATGCCCTTATGGAGAGGGAAATACCTGTCTGTATGACGAACTTTGCAACGATACTCAACAACCTTTTCTATGGGGCGGAAAACAGGAATGAGTACATCGTAAGGCTCTGTTCCTATCCCCTGCTTATCCTCGATGATTTCGGCATGGAGAGGGGTACGGAATACGGGCTTGAGCAGGTTTATAACGTGATAGACAGCAGGTATATCAGCAAAAAACCGTTAATCGCAACGACGAACCTTACGCCGGAGCAGCTAAAGAACCCGGAGGACGTTCCCCACGCACGCATTTATGGCAGGCTGCTTGAGATGTGTACGCCTGTCCGCTTTATGGGAGATGATTTCCGCAGGGCAGCGGCACAGCAGAAAAAGGAACGCCTTAAAGAACTGATGATGGAGAATAAGACGGTGCAGGCTGAGGGGGCAGATTTATGATTATGGACAGGGAAATGAAAACGGACAAAAAAGGGAAAAAGGCGCAGACAAGGTTTGTTGTGACGAGGGAGTTTGGCGGCACACAGACCATGCAGGAAGCCTTTGAACATCTTATAGAGAAAAAGACGGAGGAACACATTTCAAGGAATGCGGCGCATTTTTTGAATAAGGGGCAGGCAAGTCCTGGAAAAATATGTTGAAATTAAAACGGGGGCATGGTAATATAATGGTATCGTGTCCCTGTTCATAAAGGAGAGAACCTATGAACAGGAAAAACAATTCTAAGATTACCGGTCCATTACTTACTGCCCTCTACTGCCGCTTATCCCTTGAAGACGGCAAAGACAACGAGAGCATGAGTATCAGCAATCAAAAATTACTGCTGAAAGATTATGCAGAAAAGAACGGCATGTTCAACTGCGAGTATTATGTGGACGATGGTTTCACAGGGCGGAACTTCAACCGTCCAGCATTCCGGCGTATGATAAGTGATATTGAAGCAGGAAAGATAAGCTGCGTGATTACCAAAGACCTTTCAAGGCTTGGGCGCAACTATATTGAGTCCGGCAGCTACATGGAAGTGTTCTTTCCAAAACACAATGTACGTTACATAGCCATTACGGACAATTATGACAGCGTGAACAAGCAGGAAATGGATATTGCGCCGTTTAAGAATATCCTGAACGATATGTACAGCCGGGATATTTCAAAAAAGGTGCTTGCGGGGCGCATGACACGCTCAAGGCAGGGGAAATTCTGCGGAGGGCAGCCGCCGCTTGGTCTGATGCGTGATCCGGACGATAACGGACACCTTATCATTGATCCGGAAACTGCGTCGATTATCAGGCGGATATATGACCTTGCGCTTGACGGGTTTGGGAACATGAAAATATGCAAGGTTTTGATGGAGGAACGAATACCGATTACAAGAATGCAGACGGGAACGGACTGTGATGTGAATTATTACGCTTGGAGTGGCTCACGCATATCAACCATTTTGAGAAATCCATTTTACAAGGGCGCACATGTTGTCTGCAAGACGCACCAGAAGGGCATACGCTCCAATACCTACAATATCATTCCGAGGGAGCAGAGGGAAGTCATAGAGGACTGCCACGAAGCCATTATCCCCAAAGCGGAGTGGGAAAAGGTACAGCAGCTCATAGACCGCAGACCGCCGATTATGAAGGGTAATAACTGCCCATATTATAATATTTTTCATGGCATTGTCTACTGTGCTACCTGTGGGAAGTCCATGCAGGTACGTTATGAAAAAATCGGGAGGACGGACAAAGACCGCAGGACGGGGAAAGAACGTGAGCCGATAGACAAGGCATACTATATCTGCCAGACATATAACCGTTTGGGTAAAAATGCCTGCACAAGCCATAAAATCGAAGCGAGGGATTTATACAATCTTGTGCTTGCCGACATACAGGAAGTTGCGGCTATGGCGTTAAAGGACAGGGAAGCGTTTTACGGGCGTTTAAGCCGGAGAATGGAAAAACAGTTCCTTGCCGACACTGACAGCCTTAAAAGGGAATATGAGAGCCTTGCAGGGCGCAATCAGGAGATAGATGATACTTTTATCAGCCTTTATGCGGACAAGGCAAAGGGGATACTTACGGAAAAGCGTTTCCTGAAGCTGACGGACGCAATGGAAAGGGAGCAGGAAAACAACCAGAACCGTATGCAGGAGATAGCGGCAATTATCAGTGAAGAAGAACATTCGGAGGGTGACGTGCGAACGTTTATGGAGGAAATAAAGCGGTATGCCGCCATTACGGAACTTGACGAAACAGTGTTAAACAGGCTGATTAACCGCATACTGATAGGTAAACCGGAGAAGATTGACGGGGTAAGGACACAGGAAGTGCGGATTGTATATAATTTTGTTGGGGAATTGTAAAATAATAGGACATTGTTTTATGTAACTGAAAAAAGCAGAAATTCAAGAGAGTTTCTGCTTTTTGAATAAAAATAATACTGTAGTTAAACACATATTATGGTAAGATTTGAAGAATTATGTTATGATAATTGTGCCATATAAATTACTTAAACTATTGAGTAAGAACAAAACAATATGACATATTTTAAATGGTATATAGAGAGGTTTTTGATATGTACAAAGTTAGAAAAATAAAATTTATTGATCATCCGATACTTAAAAATATGGAACTTGATTTTGTTGGAATGGATGGAGAAGCTGTCGATACGGTGATTTTTGCTGGTGAAAATGGATGTGGAAAAAGTACGATTATTGATGAATTATATAAGGTTGTGGCGGGGCAGTTGCCTGTTTCAAATATTACTGAGTATGAGATTGATGGTAAAATATATACTGTACAAATTAGTAAAAAAAGCGAAAGTATGTATTCAACAGCATGCTACGATAAAGACGGAAACAGCACCAATGTTGAACTTCCCGCTTTTGCTGCTATTTATTCGGATGTGGATATTAATTTTCATTCTAAAGGAATTTCTACAGTTACAAGTATGACATTGGATGAACAATACCGTTGTAAGCGTTCAGACAGCAATTTACCAACAATAATTAACCAGTTGTTGATAGATATTCAGGCACTGGATGACGCAGAAATTGCGAGAAAATTAAGAGAAAATCCTAATATTCCATATGCAAATATGACACTTGATGAGAGGATGGATCGATTTAGAAATGCATTTCGAAAAATGTTTGATAATCTTGAGTATAGCGGAATAGATAATCAAAATGGGGAGAAAGTTGTTCTATTTAAGAAAAATGATGAACTAATCCCCATTGATTCATTAAGTTCTGGGGAGAAACAGATTGTTTATAGAGGTTGTTTTCTTCTTAGGGATATTAATGCCTTAAACGGAGCGTTTGCTTTTATAGATGAGCCAGAAATCAGTCTTCATCCTTTATGGCAGATGAAAATAATGGATTTTTACAGGAGCATATTTACAAATAGTGCTGAAGAACAGACTTCACAGATGTTTGTTGTAACACATTCACCATTTATTATACATAATGAAAATCGTAAAAATGATAAAGTCATTGTATTAATGCGGAATGAAGAAGGACAAATTATTATAAAGGATGAACCAGAGTACTATAAATGTTCTTCCGTTGAATTGGTCAAAGAAGCCTTTAATGTAACCTTGTTTGAAAATAGACAATCTACAGTTTATCTTGAGGGAAGAACTGATGAAAGATATTTCAATAAAGCATTGGAAGTATTTGGTTATGATGTGCCATTTTCTTTTAAATGGGTTGGATATCAGAAAGACAATGGACAGGAAGAAAATACAGGTAAAACAGCCTTAGATAAGGCATATTTGTTCTTGGTTGGTAGAAATTTCTCGGAAAAGAATGTATGTTTATTTGATTGTGATACTGGAAGACAGGAATGTATGAAGAATAATGCATATATACGAGTTATGCCAACATTTTCAAATTCAAAGGATATGAAAAAAGGGATTGAAAATGCTTTAGTGTTGGATGATATTGATGTGAGTTCTTTTTATTTATCTCGCACGATAAAGGGAGATTATGGCGATGATACTATTAAAAAAGAATTTCAAAAAATGAAATTTTGTGATTCGTTATGTTCTATGCCAAATGAAGAATTGACAAAAGTATTTGCAAATTTAAAGACAGTAATAGATTCGCTTTTGGAGATATTTGCTTAACGTTTATCAATTATGTGGTTTATTATAAACTTAGGAGGGATGATTTAACTGAAAAAGAGCTGTGTGATATTGCTGATATTTTAAACTGCGATTATGATGGTATTTTTACATTCAGAGATATTGGAAAACAGGTTTGATTGCCTTTCCTCTTAAAAAATAGCTATGGAGCAGAGATTCGAGAGAGTCCCTGCTTTTTTTGTGCGAAAAAATAAACTCATCACTTGACAATGTTGCATAGAATTAATTGTATTTTATTAAAAAATTAGTTAGCAGTATGCCGGATTACAGGTGAAAACGAGTAATGAAATTGTGAATTACATTCTTTCTGATGTCGTCACCGTTCGATACTGCGTACCGATTGTTTGCCTGTCGGTTATGGATTTTTCGCTGACCGGCAGAGAGGATATTTTTGTTATAGATATTTACAGTGCGCTTATCCGCAGAATTACAGGGAATAAAAAATACTTAAACAATTTAATAGAAAAGAATCAGGACTTTTTTGGCGATTACCTGAATACAAAAGATCAATTGGAGAGCAGACTATATGATTATCTGAAAAGCAGAGTTTATGATATCAGGGATATTGACGGGATGGCTTTTGATGAAATAATGTTTATGAAAGACTTACTGGAAGAACTTGTTTACGGCAGAGTATCTTTGTATGATCTGATGCATGAAAGCGAAACTTTAAAATCATATTTTATGTCATTGGGTTTATGTATTGGGGCTTTGAGTGTTAAAAATAATAATATGTATGTATCTGCATTATAAGCATAATACAAACAATCTGTTTTCAGAGGCAGTCTCCGATCTGAAAACTGCCGAATGGCTGGAGAACAGGCTTTTCCAACTGCCGAACCTGTCAATAGGATCTGTGATCTGTAAAGACGCCTTGTCCGGCAGAGGCGCGGAATCTAAGCTTTTAAGCGTCTCTGCCGAAAAAGGTATGGGCGTATCTGCCCATATGCGGAGAGCCGAAAACAAAGCACTGGGAGTCGGTTTCGTTTTTGCCCTTTATCCTTCGTTCAGAAGATCCAGGGTCTGATATTCCTTCACACGATCCGCTACCTGCTCCCAGGTAATGCGGGAGGAGACAAAGTCAAAATCATCCTGAATCCGTTTTAGCTCCGCCCTAATCTGGGGAACCTGTTTCAAATCCGCCGCGCCGGTGCGTACGTAGTAGTCTGGCAGCAGGGTACGGCCTACCAGACAGCTTTCCGCTTCCGGAGGTTCCAGGTCCTGGCTCAAGGCACTTAAAAAACGCAGGTGATTGTCTATGTAGCCGTTCAGTTCCAGATG
>OFGF01000568.1_pt1 | contig 30748 bp, 34 predicted proteins | sample 1521711 | NCBI WGS metagenome assembly OFGF01 (sample SAMEA3504092, study PRJEB24116) | mouse gut metagenome | biome: mouse gut; feature: mouse-associated habitat; material: faeces | place: Denmark | collected 2011 | reverse complement strand
TAAGTTCCATGTTCATATCTGAACCGCTGTCCTCATTCATCCATGACAGGCTGTTCACACCCGTTTTCAACTGCAAGTTGCCCATGTTGAAGTTTTCCTTATCAAGTAACAGGACTTCTTTCCCGTCCTCTTCCCCAAGGATAAAGCCATAAACCTTTTCATTGTTTTTCAGCTTTGTAATGACCTGCTTCTCCGTCATGCCTACGAAGCCCTTGCTCTTGCTGTCATAGAAGTCATAGCCAATCAGCCGCTGTCCTAAAAAGTTACCGTTTGTAAGATACATGCACATAATGTTTACCTCTTTCTTTCCGTGCCTCAGCACTAACTTTATTTAACTTACAAATAAATCTTAACGCTGAAACATTTATGTGCATAGACGTGATAGTGCAAGGAAATAAACCATTATGTGTCACTGATTTTTAGGGAGATTGTAGAGGAATTTTTGATTTTTATTCCTCTTTCACCATCTGCAACAGACAATCAAGGCACGCTATATTCACATCTTTTGTTGCCCTCACTGAATTACCACATTTAGGACATATATATTTTCTTGTACTGCTTTTCTTTTTTGGCTTTTTGCCATTCGTGCCAGTTAAACCATTTCCGTTATCTCCGTCATTTCCATTATCTCCATCAGTCCAGTCATAAGCACCCATACGCACATACTCTATTGGAGAATCCAAATAATATTCTTTTATTGTTTCTATCAACTTTTCTGTAGGCTCGGTTACACTCCAGCCTATGCTCTCATGGTAGCTTATTTTCAAATCTCTTTTTTCTGCTATTTCTTTAAATTTTTTATTGTGATAGCGGTTATTATTTGATGTGTCCTTTATATTATTTTCCATAGCATACAAATGACACATTTCATGAACCAGAGTACTGATGATGTTTTCCACAGGTCTGTTAAGGTACTCTGCCGACAGGTTGATTTCATGATAGGAATCCCAGCTGTCCTTCCATATCTCCCCAACCGTGATATGGCCGTATGATTTTTGAGAGGACTGTATTGTAATCACTACCTCCGGCAGGCTGTCCTCAAAATAAACCCTGTTTAATATCCGGTATGCCCTTTCTAAAAATTCATTATGTTCTGATAACATAAAAGTACCTCCAACAGATTTTTATTTTTCTATTGAAGGCCATGCTTTTTTTACCGCATTTTTAATATACATTTTTAAAAATTATCCCCATGCACCATACCAATTTTTCTGATGCCAGAAACCACTTTTTTACTATTATAAAATACTTTCTACAGACCAACTTAATCAGATAATGTAGGAAACAACCCACTGTATACTGACAAGCCAATAATTTCTATTAACTTGTACAACTTGATTTTTTCATAATGCAATACTCGTTTTTACATGTTCATTGTTGCTGATATTCCACATGGAAAAATTTTAGTAAGTATGATAAACCCTTTCATGGATATTGATTTTTACACACTGTATTCATTTATGCATTATATATCCATTTTTACCATTTTCATTAACATGCATCTTCCATATCCATTGCGCAAAACGTTTTAAAAAGTTGAAACATTTGAAACAGACAGTCCGTAAAATATAAAATATGCTTATATCTTCTTTTTAGATTGAGCGGTACATTTATTCATGCTATAATGGGATTGTATAATTGAAAAGGAAGCAGGATGCGGTTTTCTGATAGATGCCCTCTAGTCTTACGAAAGAGGGTGGTGCCCATGAGCGTGATGGAAGTTTTGACATTATTGCTTGTTATCTTTTCGGCTCTGTCTTACATAGATAATCATAAAAAGAAATAGCATCCCAACCGCCCAAGGTATGATGCTATTTCTTTTGAAATATTAAATTCACTGAGGGCAAATCGGAACTTCGTGTCCGATCAACCTTTCTAAGTAGATTATACATGAGAGCTGCTTGTTTTGCAAGTGGCTCTTTTAAACCTGTTGTGGTTACATTTTCCCAGCCTGATTTTGTTGCTACTATATCTGGATAATTTGATTTTTCAGAGTTCTTTAATGAAAATCTAACTGCATTATCTGTAAATTTACCATAACTACAATATGCTGTACTATATTTTGTATGTCCTTCACTATCTTTTCCATCTGCATAACTATGCCCGCTACAACTACTTTTGTGTGCTGGTCTTACCCACTTAAACAGAGTGTCTTTCATAATGGTTATACCATTATTGTCTGGATATGACAATTTAATCTTTCGTGTAATGGTTGACTGACTCATAACAAAGTCTGCTTGTCCAGTTACAGGAGTAGATTCATTTTCCGGTTTCTCTAACAACAAATACAATGTTGTTTCAGGTGCCTTCATTTCTATTGTTGTTGGAGTTGTTCCACTTTGCTTGTGTACTGCTGGTACTGTTGATTCCCATTTTATACTACTTATATCTGGTTTGTATGTCGTTGATGTCTTCCATGCTATAAGTTTGTATTCGCTTTCATCTTCTATGCTTATTTTAGGACTTGAATCAGTCTTAACATATGTTCCACTATCTGTTAAAACATTTGTATCTAAGTTTCTAATTCGATAACTTTTTACGATTTTGTATACGCCAGTTGATTCGTCTTCTGGTCTGCTCGGTGTACCATTTTGGCTTTCATCACATGTGGTCTGTGCATCATTATCATCATTCCATACAATACCTATACCAGCACCTACATTTTTTGTTGCCATGGCTGTATTTGTCTGTGCACCACTTACTGGTGAATATCCTAAAGCTGCTGTCTCTGCTGAACCATCAAGTTTTACACATGTAGGCCATACTTTATTTGTGTATCTTTTAAAATATGACATACCTGTTTCTGGACAGCCTAACCTTTTATGAATTGCTCCCCAATGGTATGATGTTGTACAATACCAACCAACTTGTCTCCCATTTCCAGCTAGGGCATTGTACCAGTAAAATGGTTCAAATACTAAATAAACTTCTCTATTATTCCATTGTTCGGCATAACTTTGACCAAAGGCATTTTCTATTAGGTTATATGCTTTCTTGTGTCCTCCTGCTCCATCTGACAGCATAAAATCTTTTACTTCGTCACCTCGTCCTTCTCCATTTTCAGTATGAGGTGGATCCCAATCACAACCTGTTGTACTATATCCAGATGCTGTTACACCATATCTGCTTGTTAATATTATATTACTACTTGGGAGTTTTTTACCGTTTTTGTCTACTATGTCTCCACTGGATGTACAGGCTACTGTTGATGTGACTTGGTTGTTGGATAAGTCTATACAATAGAAAATCCAACCCGTACGTGACGACATCGGACCCCCATCATAAACTCCAGTACCACCTCCTCCATCTTCTGCTCCCATATCTCCATCTGCTGCATATGCCTTTAATGGTTGGGAACCAAACATTGGTATTATCATTGATAAGGTGAGTAATAATAATAATAATAAATGTAGAAGTTTTGGTTTTGTCTTATGTTTAATTTGACTGTTAAACTTCATACTGAATCCTCCTTATTTTGTTGATTGCTATTTTGAAATATGTTATGATTTATCTTGAGGTGATTTTTATGAATTTTGATTATGCTGTTTCTTATCTTTTTGGTGGTTTGATTGCTTGGATTATTTGTTTCTGTGGGTTTTTCTTTATGTTCCGTTTTATGTTTAAAATAAAAAAGTGGTTAAACATTATTTTTGCTGGTCTTCTTGCGTGTGTTGTGTTGCTTCTTCTGAAATCTTTTGTGTAGTTCTATTCTCTCTTTTTTGGTTTAGCATTATAGTAGTTATCGCCAGTAATTCCCCTGTGTATACTGATAATGCACAATTGTAAATTGTTGGTTGGTTTAATAAAGGAATTATTATGGATACAATTAATGGCACAAATGCAATTATAAAAATTATTAAAATTGCTAGTAATATTGCTATCTTGTCTTTTTTCATGGTGTTTGTCTCCTTTAAAATGAGGGAGGTCATCCTTGATTGGCTGACCTCTGTTGTCCTTTTAATTTTTCTGCATGTATTTCATTGGTTACAATGAAATGAATTATGACATTATTTTTAAATGTAGTATGATTTTATCGGAGGTGATTTTATAGAATTTATGATTACAAAAATTATTGTTGGTTTATTTATATTTTATCTATATCCTGTTCCTTCAGTTTAGTTTGTTTTCGCTTTTTGTACATCCTTTACTTTGCTATTGTTTCTTATTATATATATTACTCTAAACTGATTTATCGATTCATCCATGCTTATTTTTCTGATTATTGATATACTTTTATCTAACTTAATATTTTTATCTAATTTGCTTTGCATATATTTTATGTAATCTGGCTTATGTGTTAAATCCAACATATTTGTAGTATCTATTTCTACTGCTACTATTACGTCTCCATTCTTTTTTGGTACTTCATCTGAATATTCATATGCTATTGTATTTACAGGTATTGCTTTGGAAGTTATTATTTCTAGAGCCTTATCTTTTGGTAATGATACAAAACATACTTGTGATGTTTTGGAATTAAAATTAAGCGTTGACATTGGTACTTCCTCCCAATTTCTATATTTTGGGAATAGGTTATCATAAGCTTCACAATTTGTAAACTGATTTTCCATATGTTTGCTCCTTTAAAATGACGTGAGGACAACCCTTAATGAGTTGTCCTCTGATTATTGATTATCGTGTGTTTTAAATTATAAGTCATGTGTCCAGCTATCATTACTGTTATCTTCTACACTTCCACCACCACCTATGCTTTGTATGAAAGCATCAAAATCAGCTTGCTCTTCTGGTGTTAAAGCACTACCACCAGATGGCTGTTGTGATGAACTTCCGCTGTTTCCAGCAGAACTGCTTGGGGTGGTTGTCTGAGGTGTAGTGGGGGCTGTATCTCCTAATAAACTGCCCGCTATGTAAACAACTCCATCTCCCCATTCTACTCTATACCAGTCATTTGAGGTACGCCCTGTTACATGTAACTGTGCTCCTTTTTCTATGGATGCTACTTTGTCATAATTTGTACCATCACCAGAACGGGAATTACAATTCTGCTGTGCATACATTGTTTTATCTAATTCCTCAACTATCTCTATGCCTGTTGATTCGTTTAAATTCTGGTCTGCTTTGTTAGCTTCTTCCTCTGCTTGTTCTAATTGCTCATGGTATTCATCACCAGTCATGTCAGTATCTTCCCCAATCATACCATTACCTTCTTCAACTGGTTTCTCTGCTTCAACAATTTCTCCACTGGTGTCTCCTGTGCCTGATGTCTGGTCGATTGGGTAGCCGTTTTCATTGGTGTATGCTTGTGATTCTGAATCTGCTGTAACAGGCTCCCCTTTATCCCCACACCCGGTAAACAGCAGAAGTGAAACCGTAACTGCCATTGCTAAACTATATAATTTCTTATTTCTCATATATGTAACATCTCCTTTACTATGTTTCCTATTGCACCAAATAAACTGATTGAACCATTTATAAGGCTTGGATTGATTTTAAGCCCACATAGGAAATTATAATTTTTGAAATTATAAATATTGTTAATCACAATATCCCTTTTATCCCCCTTGTCAATGCTCCCCCTTATCTCTTTTTCCCATTCATTAAGTACAGACTGTCCTTTAGGGGTGATGCCCTCAACTTCTGGTATTCTGTCAATCTCTATATGTTCCTCTGTTCCATCTGACAGGAGATACCCTGTTTCTGTCAGCTTGCAGATATCTGATACAAGCTGTTTATGTTCCCCATCGGATAAACTCTCTTCCAAAGTCCAGATTACTTCACTAAGGCTTGAAAGGTTTTCATGCTCGTCTGTAATGAATTCCTCTAAACTCTTTATCAGTATCAATGTCTCCAGCTGTTCTTTTGTAATGTCCTGTGTATCCATGATTTTCTCCTTTTCATACATAAATTTATTTCATGCTAATAGTACCATTTTTCCCTCACTTCTGCAAGTGATAGTTTTAGTTGCAACCATTTCTTGCAGACTTTCCTGTATGCTATATCCAAGAAGGAGAGAGCATACATGATACAGGGATTGTCAAAAAAATTAACACTGTTGCGTCAACAGAATAAACTGTCACAATCAGAGGTTGCAAGGAGGATTGGTATTTCTTCCTCTGCTGTCTCCGCTTATGAGGCTGACCAGATATCCCCCTCACTGGAAACATTAGTTAAACTCGCTAATCTGTTCCATGTGTCAACTGACTATCTCCTTGGTGTTGACTACCCCAGAGACAAAGCAGTCCTTGACACCTCTGGCTTGAATAAACAACAGCTTACTGTATTGCAGGATTTAATTAACATAATGAAATAGGTACATCTTTTCTTACTGATGTACCCTTTTTGTTCATACGTCCTTCAGTTCCTTTAATACCTCATGCAGGCCTGCAACTTCAACATTCTTTATTGTTTTCAGATAATCCTTGATAAGCTGTACCATATTTACTTGTTGGCAGTCCTCTTGCTGACAGAAGTATTCCATTCCTAATGAGATGAAAAACAAAGTACTGTCTATGTACCTCATTTTCTTTTCTATCTTTTCCATGTAATCATCTGCACGCCGGAGATACTTCCTTATTTCTTTTTTCTTCATATCTTTAGAACTCCTTTCTTTTTAATGGGTAGGGATTATAACGCCGTTTAAACAACAGCACAATAGCTTATCCAAAATTAAACGTAAATTCTTTTACAACATAAAAAATGCCAGATGCACTGACATTTCTTATATGTTTATATATCTGTTTTTATTTCAATCCATATCTTTCAAATATGCTGGCTCCTTTTCTATGCTTATACTGTTTTTATTACAATCTCCAGCCGTACTGACACCAATTATCATGCAACTGTTTTTATCTATACTGTAGCTCTTATTTTTCCCTTGTAAATTAGAAAGGCTGTATTTCACTTTTCTTGTTATATTTATGTCACTATCATGTACATTTTATTGTATGTAAACTTAAAGTAAAATGAAAGGGTGGGGAAGCCGCTGTACTTCCTCACCCTCTATACTGTCACTAAATTGGGAACTGGGAACCGCCCAATCCATGCCCTCCATATTTTTATCATCTTCACTTTTACTGTAACCCAATTTCTACAATATGCCATATTTTCCCAAATAGGAGGCGTCCATTTTCCAAAAAACTGTATCCACATCATTTATGCTTGGCAAGGACACGGTAAACCACGCTTTTAGAACAGCCATAATACGCAACAATCTCTTTCACAGTTGCACCCAGTTCATGCATAAGGTATATTTTAGTTTCATTGCATGTATCCTTTTTTGCCAGCTTTGCCCCCTTGTTCAGCCTGCCTTTGCTGTCCCTCTTAATATTACGCAACTCTTCAAACTTTTTATTTGTGTCCTCTTCTGATAATGCAGCCTGTTTCTCTTGTTGCCCCATTAACATTTTTTTCTCTTCCACACGCTGTTTTATCCTACTTATTATAAGGTCTACTTTTAACATTTGAAAGTACTTATCTGCTGTTAAGCCATAATTTGATTTAAGAAATGGATATTCAGGTCTGTGCTCTAATCGTCTTCTATAAAAATTAAAATCACATTCATCCGCGATATCTATATACTCAATGTTTTCATCAATATATTTTGCAATATCGTTTATACTCTCCAATCTATCACTCCTTAATACACTATTTTGGGAACTTGGGAACCACCTGCATCACCCTATACCCTTATTCACAAAATATAAATAAGTAGATTAAAGGTGGAAACTCTCTCCATATCCCCAAAACCCCTTATTTTTCAACATTTTTACCCATTTTACGAAGTCTTGCCGTGGCAAACGAATAATATTTTAATCATTACGCTAAAACTCCTTTATTTCTTTTATTTTCAAGGCTTGTAGCCGTTTTCTTTGTTCATGGTTTCAGGCGTTTTTTCTTGGATTGTCACATATTTTCTTATGTTTTCCTCTGCAAAAGTGGTAAAATGAGTGGTAAATCATTTCACTTTACCACTTGCCTTTTTACTCGCCCACTACACGCTGTAACTCGCTCCTCGCGTCCTCAAAATTCACATGGGTATAAGTGTTTAAGGTAACGCTTATGTCAGAATGTCCCATGATGTACTGTAAGGTTTTCGGGTTCATTCCGCTTTTTGCCATGTTGGAGCAAAATGTGTGTCGGCATACATGAGGGGTAATTTTCGGCATCTGCACCTTGTAGATACTGTTATACTTTTCAAGGATATGTTGCATATACTTTTCCCAATGCAGGGCAACCATAGGCATACCGTTTTTATCCAAAAACAAAAATCCTGTATATCCCTCAATGATTGGCTCTGTTTTCGGGGCTGTCCGATTTTTAATAATTCTTCGGAAACATTCTGCAACTTCTTCCGTCATGGGTACATAGCGAATCCCTTTTTACGTCTTTGGCGCTTCTATCACATATTCCATATGACTTGTGCGCTGTAATTGGTGATTGACCCGAATACGCTTTTCCACAAAATCAATATCCGCAATCGTCAGACCGCAAAACTCCGATATGCGCAAGCCTGTATGGAACAGAATAAAGATACCGTCATAATACCTGCAAAAATGCCTGTCCTCCTGAACAAATCTCAAATATTCCCTTTGCTGTTTTCTTGTGACGGCTTCCCTCGTCATACTGTCATTTATAATGACGGTGGATAATTCAAACTGGAACGGATTCTTGCGGACTAAATCATCATTTTCCGCCATTTGAAACGCCGGTCTGAGTACGCCCCTAATTGTATGAATGGAACTGTACCCCCGTCCGTCCACCTGTTGTAGCTTAATCAGCCATGCCTTTGCGTCGGACAGCTTTACCTTATCAATCCGCCTGTTCCCGAACGGGTCTTTCTTCAGAATATTTATTACAGTTTTATATCCTGCTTTGGTGTTATGGCTTACTCCTGTTTTCAGGGAAACATATTTCTCTACCAATGACAGCACCGTATAATTGCCGCCGTTTGATACAACCTGATTGAACATATCCTGTTCAATCTGTTTCTCCTTTTCCCGTAGCGACAAATCTTTGTGTTTATCTTTCGGGTGTGGGTCGTTATGGTCTAACCGCCAGCTGTAAACATTTTTTTCTTTTCCGTCTTTGTCAATATACTTGAAACGATACCTGCCGTCTGCTCTTTGGGTCTCTCCATTGTGTAAAATCCTGTTTCTTTTGTCTCTCCTTTTTTCACTCATGGCTATTTTGTCTCCTTTCTGAAAAAGAGACCCAAACTCGTGATATTATACTAACACAAATCTAGGTCTCTTTCCATACCCAACCGCTATTTATACCACGGTTGCCCTGTCTAAATATTCTTCAAATTTCTGCCGTTTTATCAAAATGCGGTTGCCGTTCATAATAATAAAGTCCGCTTCGGGGTGTTCCTCTGCTATCATGCGCAGCTTGTTCTCTCCTATATGGTAATATTCCGCCGCTTCCGTAATTGTCAAGGCATATCTTTTCCATACAGGAATTGCACCCGTTTGTATGTCCTTTTTATCCATGTCAATCTCCTGTATTATTCTTGTATTTGCAGACTTCCCAATAACGGGATTTTAAGAACTGTACCATTGTCAATGTACCGCTGTCACACAATACCCGAAACCAGTCGTTGCGGCTTTCCTTTGCAAACAGAAGTAACTGCGCATAGCTTACAACGCCATTCTGTAAACAGAAATCAATCATTTCCCCGATTGCGCTGTACTTATCTGTTGCAAGGTTTATCATGGTCTGATAATCCGCCCCCGAACAGGATATAACATCCGCAGTTTCATATTGTGCTTTTTCGGGGTTATCCAAATGGCACAGATAACGCGCGTAGGCTCTTGCGCATTTAAGCGGTTCCATTCCCACGCCGCCAATGACCGAAAATACTTCCTGTGCCTGTTCCATGGTCTTTATCCCGTCAAACAGTATCATCACATGGTAATGCTCCTTTTTCGTTGTCCCGTCTGCATTTATATCCTTGTTATGTAAGGGCGAAATCAACGCGGGAACACATTGCTCCTGCAACAGCCTTATCCAGTCAGCAGGCGCAGATTCAGGATATACCACAGTTGCATAGTTTCTTGTCCTCTTTTTCTCCATATCTTTTTCCGAACACTGAACAATGTTCCCTATGGGGTGTCGTAGTGCCCCATAGGGGCGGTGGCGGTCGCTCCGCTCTGTTTCTCCGAAACAGCCGCCACCATACAGCACTTTACTCCTTGCTCAATGCTCCTTTCTCGATAAACGGCGCAAGAAATTCCCGTGGCTTTGTGTCTACACCCTGCCTGTAAATTAGTCCCGATCCGATTTCACGCCGATTATTTTTAATATCGGAGAAATCCGAGCTGAACGCCATTTTATAGGCTGTTTCACTCATTTGCCCCATACAGATACGACAGCCGAGATTGTCGCGAATTGCGCCCTCGATAAATGCGGTGTCGGGTCTTTGCAGTATCATTCCCGCATAAACGCGTTTGCTCCTGCCGGTGACTACAATGGCGCTTAATCTTTTAGCGGTTTCTTCATAGGTCTTTTTCTCCGCTATCTTTGCAAAGGCAATCATCTCGTCAAAGAATAGAAACACAGGATTAAATTCTGCTTCTTTGATACCGATTTTTTGCAAATCCTGTTCACGCAATCGGACTTCTTCCTCTGTCTCGCGCACCACTTTTGCAATCTCATTTTCCTTTGTGGCATAAACCGCAGGTTTCCCTTGCATGAACAAGCGCATATCGTCATCGTTTTTCGGGTCACAATAAATAACTCTGACCCCCTGTTCAAGAAGGCAGGATATGATATATTGCGCAAGCTGCGTTTTTCCGCTTCCCGTGTTGCCAATCACCATAAGGTGAGGACATTTCTTCCAGTTCCAAAGAACATCACTGGAGAACGCAATTTCATTTTCCCCCACTGTCATAATATCTTTGTGAGACTGGATTTTTACCTGTTTTTGCGGTGTTATCTCGAAACAGTATGTAAGGTAACCCCTTTCTTCAATCCGCTCTGTGCAGACCGTGCAGAACATGTCCGCAAGGGACCGTTCCATGTCACGGAATTTTTCAGAACGCAAACAGCCGTCCATACGGATTCTGATACAAAAGATATTTTCCTGCACATCTACCCTGTATTCAACAACAGGGTAATAATCCATTCTTTCTATCTTCCGTTCCCCTAATATTCCCTGCTCAGTGATAAAGTGGGACTGATACAGGTTATTTCTTCTGATAAACTTTTCCATCAATTTTGAAATCTTTATCAGTCTTCTAAACTTGATGTGAGCAGTCATAATGCACAACACACCGATCATACCGACTGCAAACATTCCCAATATAATATTTCTTTCCCGAAATACTATATAGAACAATAAGAGGGCAATCAAGAACACACTCCACATGAAAATAAAAGCATACAATCTTGTAAATTGCTTATTTCTTAATCGTTTCCACTTGTTTCTTCTCATGTTTTATCACCTCCCAGCTTAATCTGCTTTCCCCCGCTATTTGCAAGTAAACTGATATTTTTAGCAGTAATCGAAAGCTTAACCTCGCCCTTATTATTCCAATCCTGCCATACTTTAGATTCTAATCCTTCAAATTCCACAGGGACGGGTGTACCGTCAAATTCAAAGGGCGGCTTCATAATTCCTGCTACCTTAATGTCAACTTTCTCAAAATCCATAGTTTCGGATAGGCAGTTGAAAGCAAGACCTTCCTGTTCCCCTTTGACCCCCTCTTTATAACCCGCATACGGGCGCACACCGAGCAGTAAAAGTTTGTTGCCAATTGTTTTTTCAATGTCGATTACTAAGTGTTTTATGATATGATTAGCCATAATCAATTCCTTTCTGCCTATCATAAGGCTTGCAAATTATTTTATTAAGCTACGTAACTTACGTTGATTATAAAAGAGCCGAATGCGTTTGTATTCTTTTGCTAATAGAAAGCGTAAAAACCTGATAAAATCTAGAGGAAACCAATATTGGCAAAAAATCAAAGTCTTGCAAATGGCTTAAAATTGTTTCCTTTTTCCAATGTAAAACAAAAAAAATAGCAAAAAAATACACATCACGCTCTGATGTGTATTACGTCTTGCTTTTAGTTTGCCGCTGTCTTCTTGCACAAGTTCCTAATCTATCATCCTTTTTTATTTCTAATTTTTCCAATAATACATTACACTCATCAACAGTTTTCCCTCTATATTCGGAGAGAAGCGTTATATAAGCAGAATCTATTTTGTTATGTGGATTAAACAATGAACCTTGACTTCGTAATAATTCTTCAGCAATTTTTAATCCTACATCATACCCGACACAAACAGAAACTATTGTACTTTTACTACATGGTTTTTTCCTGCCAACCCATTTACGTAAATTATAAAACATGGAAGGTCCTAAACCCGTTTTATCTTGAAACTATAAATGAGCAAATATAGAAATTTGCACAAAACTACCCTACCAATTTCAAAACAGCTTCAAGTGACGCACCATTTTTTATGAGCGAGTCAAAATGAAGTTTAAGAACCTCTCGGTAAAGTGGCTGTTTGGCTGAGTGACAATATCTTTTGGAAAACGGCGATTACCTGTATATCCAGACATCGGAAACCAGCTATGATTACACGCTGTACGGCCCCGACTACAAGGAACTGGACGGAGGCCAGCTTGACAATCCCGACCTGTCCCTTGCGGAAGCCGGAAAAGAAATCCTTGCCGCCTATGAACTGTCGGCTGGGAAAATGGAACCCCTGGCCGGCGACAGGCTGGATGATTTTCTGGAAGCAACCGAACAGGCCAATGCCATTTCCCAGCCGCAGGCGTGGAACGGGATCAACGGCCTTTTGAATTTAGAACCCCGTTTTGAGGGGAACAGGATAACTTTATCCACCGCCTGCCGACCATGCGGAAAAACCCTTGATTTCCGTGGACTTTTACCACCCTAAATGCGTAGACGGATACAAATTATTTATGTGATATGGCTGTCTACCATATTGACAACTGTTTTTGCGTGTGTTATACTGTATTTGTAATAGCAATACAGTATAACACAGAAATGGCGGTGAGAATTTGGAAATAGTTGTAAGCAATAAAGCAAGCCGACCACTGTATGAGCAAATTTCTTCACAGATCAAAGCGGCTATTATGAGTGGAGAACTGAAAGCTGGTGAAGCGATTCCATCTGTGCGTTCATTGGCAAAATCGCTGCACATCAGTATTCTTACAGTACAAAAGGCTTATGCAACTTTGCAGGAAGATGGTTTTATTGAAACAACTGCTGGAAAAGGCTGCTATGTGTCGGCACAAAACCAAGACTTCTATCTTGAAGAACAACAAAAGAAGATAGAGGAAAAATTTGCAGAGGCAATCGAAATTGCCCGCACAAGCGGAATATCTCTCAACAAGTTGACCGATTTGCTAACCCTTATGTATCAGGAGGATGATGGAGAATGAATGATGCTTTAATTATTTCAGGTCTAACTAAGACATATAAAGATTTTATGTTGAATGGAGTTTCATTTTCTGTTCCATGTGGTTCTATTGTAGGACTGATTGGTGAAAATGGAGCCGGAAAAAGTACAACTATCAATGCAGTGTTGGGACTTATTCAGAAAGAGGCTGGCAGCATTTGCGTTTTAGGTAAAGAGCAACTGGATAACGAAATCAAGGAACAGATTGGTGTCGTATTTGACGGCAATAACTATCCTGAAATCTTTTCTGCCCGAAAACTCAACCGGGTTATGAAAGACATTTATCATTCATGGGAAGAACACACATTCCTGAACCTTTTGAAAAAATTTTCTTTACCTGCTGATAAACCGATTAAGCAATTTTCAAAAGGAATGAAAATGAAATTGGCAATCGCAGTTGCCTTGTCCCATAATTCTAAGCTGCTGATTTTGGATGAGGCCACCAGCGGTCTTGATCCGGTGATGCGGGACGATATTCTGGACGTTTTCCTGGAATTCGTACAGGACGAGGAACATTCTATTATGATCTCTTCGCATATCACCACAGACTTGGAAAAGGTTGCGGATAACATAACCTTTATCTACCATGGAAAAGTGCTGTTCTGCAAGGCAAAGGATGAGCTTCTGTATCAGTATGGTATCGTCCGCTGCGGAGCTGCTGTCTTTGATGAAATTGACAAATCTGAAATTCTTGCTTATCGGAAAGAAGATTACCAGTGGAACGTGCTGGTAGCGGATAAACAAAAGGCAAGGCGGAGATACAAAAATACAGTGGTGGACGATGCCACCATTGACGATATTCTGCTCTTATATGTGAAAGGAGAGATGACAAAATGAAAAGCTTGATTTTGAAAGACCTATATAATATCGGACATAACATGAAGTCTATGCTTTTGATTCTGGTCGTTTTGGCAGTCGGACTGATTTCTTCCGCAGGAACAGAGAGCTATGTGGTCGCCAGCGGTATTATCTGCGGAACGATGGTCATCACAACATTTTCTTTCGATAATATGTCCAAATGGCCGCGGTACGCCATGATTATGCCCGTCTCCAGAAAGGATCTGGTAGCATCCAAATTTATCGTTCTGCTGATTTTTGCGGTTGGCGGCGCTGTTGCAGGACTTGTGTTTGGGGCAGGCGGCGGTGTCCTGCTTCATAAACTCGTGCTGAATACAGAAGGAATCCTGACTTTGTTGCAGTTAAGTCTGATTGGTTTCCTATATACGGCTATCTGTGGCAGTATTTCGATCCCCTTAGTGTTCAAGTTCGGCGCGGAGCGGGCACGTATGCTGATGTTTGTATCGTTTATCGCCCCGAGTGCAATTTTCTACGGTATATATAAGCTGCTGGAGGATATAGGAATCGTTTTAACGGAGGATATGATCCCAATGCTGCTCTGCTTGGCTCTGGCTATTGTTGTTGTGTGGGTCGCAGTGATGTTCAAACTAAGCTGCCATATCTTCTCAAAGCAGGAGCTATAAAGAGAATAATGTGAATATTTCAGCCCACTTGATGAGAATTAAGTTATCATTAGATGGGCTTGAAATATTGAGCAGAGCCAATGGAAATCTGTTATAATAAGCTATTAAAACAATAGAGTGTTTATTTGGTGGGAAGGAGAATCAGGATGAAACTAAAAGACATAACAAACGGATTGGATGATATGGGTGATGTTTGCTGTATTTGTCCTGATAATAATCCTTTTACTGACGGGACATGGAGCGAATCTAATAGTCGGCTATAATAAAGCCAGCCCTCAGAAAAAGGAAAGACACAATGAAAAAAAGCTGTGCCGAGTTGTGGGAATGGGGATGTTGGTTATTACACTTCTCATTCTAATTATGGCAATTGGCCAAAATATGCTTCCCACTACTATGGCGTATGTCTTCGGGGCGATTATTTTGCTTGACTGCGCTGGGATGATGATACTGGCAAATTCAATATCCAAAAAGTAAATTGAGAATGGAAGATAAAACGAGGATAGCACCGATGTACAGAGTTTTTGGAAAGCGGTATTAAAACAGGATGTAAAAAGGCTAAGAGAGTTCTTTGTCAGTGATGCGTATATTAACTGGCATTGTACCAATGAACACTTCACTGTAGAAGAATATATCAGAGTGAACTGTGAATATACCGGCGATAGAAGCAGTTCTTTTCATGTGGTGTTATTTATGCAGGTGAGGGACGGTAAAAATCTTTCTCTGGATGAGTACTGGGGAGACGATGGCGCAGCATCTTAGTGGCGTTTAGAAAAGCAGATAGGAACGGGCATTATTTCATAAGAGTAGAACCGATATAAAGATTGCACCAACATTGAACTCCGGCGGTAACTGCCGGGATGTAATTCAAATGTATGAAAAAGCATATGGAGGGCAGATTACCTATGGCGAGCCTGATGGCTTGTAATACAGCCTGTGGGGATCATAATGAAGCAGGGGAAAAGTGAGGCGTTAATTTGAAATGAAAAGATATATTACGTTTTTGCGTGGTGTTAATATAAGCGGAAAAAATAAAGTTCCAATGACGGAATTAAAGAAAGGCTTTGAAGAAATAGGTTTTTCGGAAGTCAGAACATATCTGAACAGCGGCAATGTGATTTTTTCAAGTGATGAAGGCGATGTTGAAGGATTTACAACCAAAATCGAAACAATGATACAAAGGCTTTTTGGCTTTGATATTCCTGTTTTCGTCATTTCAAAAGAGGCACTTGAGGATATTTTAGCTCATGCACCTGATTGGTGGGGGAGCGAAGATAAGACCACCTATGATAATCTGATTCTCATTATTCCGCCAGCCACATTTGCTGATGTGTTTGGCGAGATTGGAGAACCGAAAGAAGAATTGGAAAAGATAAAGGGCTACAAAGAGGCGGTGTTCTGGTCCTTTAGCCGGAAAGACTACCAGAAAACAAATTGGTGGTCAAAGACTGCAAGCGCAAATATAGGTACCAAGCTGACGATTCGAACAGCAAATACTGTTCGGAAGATTGTTGAAATGTAGCTGCCGGATTGAAATATAAAGCGAAGGGAAAGGCAAATCAATGAAAATTGAAAAATGCAAAAAAGAGTCCTTTGTTGTTATCGGGAAATAGGGGGCAATAACAGACGGAGCCGTCCATGATTTTACGTGCCCTCAGGCCGGGAAGGGATATATGTTTCTACCGATAAGGAAGTTGTAAAAAAGACAATTTACGGAGGAAAATAGAATGAAATCTATCTGTGGAATTGATTGTACAAACTGTGAATTAAGCGGCGCTTGCAGTGGTTGCGCGGCAACAGAAGGTCGGCCCTTTGGAGTGGAATGCCTTGTTGCACAATGCTGTAAAAGAGGAGAGGCGGCGTTAGACGCATTAAAAAAGAGGCTGATTGCGGCGTTTAATGCGCTGCACATTCCAGATATGGAAGAAGTAACAGAACTGAATGCACTGAAAGGTTCCTTTGCCAATATTTTATATGCCCTTCCAAACGGACAGATTGTAAAGTTTTGGGATGATAACAAGATTTATCTGGGGAACCAGCTACATAAGAAGGAAAGCGATAGGTGTTACGGGATCATTGCTGATGAGAAATATCTCATGGTGTCTGAGTACAGCGGCTTTGGAGCTGATGCGGATATAGTCGTATTCAAACAGTGGAATGATGCAGAGGACAAATAGATAGTTTCGATGAAAAAGTATGATAGGCATATATTTAAAGGGAATGATCGGCAGTGAGGACTTTATCGAGGATGTTTTGCTGCCGGCTTTACAACAACCCGGCGTTTGGAAGGCATAAAGTATGGAAAATGAAATTTATATTAATATATAATAGGATATCAGAATGCAGTCAAATGGATAGTTTGGCAAAAAGAATAGAATGGGGGTATATCCAGTGAAGCGATCAACAGTGACAGCGCAGTTTCCTTGTGACTGCAAGACAGTCTGGGACATTGTTACAGATAACAAAAACTATGAATGGCGGAGTGATTTATCCAAAATTGAAATGATTGACGAAAATCGGTTTGATGAATATACAAAGACCGGGTTTGTGACGCATTTTCAGATTACCGCAAAAGAACCTTGCCGTGAATACCGATTTGATATGGAAAACCAAAATATGAGTGGACGATGGAGTGGTATATTTGAGGGCTGTGATGGTGGTACCAAGATTACTTTTACAGAAGAGGTTCAGTTGGGAAACCCGATTATGAATTTATTTGTAATGGGGTATCTGAAGAAGCAGCAGGCCAGGTATATTGCGGATCTAAGAGAAGCGATAGCAAAATTGTAAGTTGGAGGATTAAGCAAGTAAAGCAACAAAACTTTGCAGAATGGTTTAGCTCGTTTTGAGGGAGATGAAGAAATAGATGAAAGTGGTTTTTATGGGAACACCGGATTTTTCGGGGGGGGAATAAAAGAATTCCGGTTTACAACCAATTCATCTTCGATGAGAGTAGCGCAATATATCGGGAAAATCCAAATGCCAGCGTTTATTTTTATGACAAACGCTTTTTCCGTGGAGTTATGCTGATTGGTACCATGGAGGTTTTGGAGGATGCTGAAGCTAAGCAGATGATCTGGCTTGAGGGTGATACCATGTATTATCCCAAAGGCGTGACAGATCCGGATTATTGTGTCCCACAGCTAAAGAGGTTTATCCATATCTTTCTACAAGGGAAAGATTAATAAATTCAGTAAATTTGCAAGTTAAGCTATGCATGGACAAGATTGGCTAATGGAGGTGTGTTAGTGCAATACGAAATAGCAAAAAAAGAAAACATTGAACAAATTTATCAATTGGTACAGAACACGATTAACGCTATTTATCCGTTATATTATCCTCAAGGAGTAGTTGAATTTTTTTGCGGGCTTCATTCAAAGGAAAACATTGCCACAGATATAGAAAATGGTTTTGTTAGAGTTTTGTTATCGGGTGATTGTTTAGTGGGAACAGGCAGCTGCAAAGAAAATCATATATCAAGACTATTTGTTGCTTCTGATTTTCAGAAAAAAGGATATGGCAGTTATATTATGCAATGTCTTGAAAAAGAAATATCTCTTAACAGCACGATTATTTACTTAGATGCTTCGCTTGCGGCAGCCTGTTTTTATGAGCATAGGGGATATAAAACCTTAAAGCATGAAGAATTATTTATCAATGGAAATGCAAGGTTAGCTTATGAAGTAATGGAGAAACGTATAGCAGTTCCTAATACAGATATTTTTTATGATGGAAAATACTTTATACCAAAGATGAATACTGAAAATGGTGAAGTGGATAATCAAACGCTTTTTTTATATCATCAAAATGAGAATATTTTATGGGCGGATTACTATGGCGGAGAAATAAAAAAAGGAAGTATAGTTGGAAGGGTTGCTTTGAATGGAGAAATAGATTTTTATTATCAGCATATTAATTTGAGCGGCCAGATAAGAATTGGGAAATGTCACAGTGTACCACAGATTTTAAGTGATGGCAGAATAGAACTGTCAGAACAATGGCAGTGGCTGAATGGCGATAAATCAAAAGGTTCGTCAATTGTCATAGAAAAAACTAACGATGAAAAATGAATATCATCACTCTCTTACCATCCAGTCTGGCAAAGCAGTATTGTATTCAAAGACGTTTCGGATGAAGGTGTTTACGAGTTTACGATATATGCAGGCAAAAATTTCATTGTCATAGCTGGTGGACAATTTACTGGGAACTTGGCTTTGACGGTAGAGTGGATTCACTGTGCAAAGGATAAAACCACTTGAAATTAATAAGGAAGATGCATAAGGATAAAGACATCAGATGATTCTGATTTGAGGAAGCAGGGCAAGCAGCGGCCGGCGAGCTTGTGGCGGTACCGGGAACAAGTGAACGCCAGTTGGGCCTGGCATTGGACATTGTAGACGTAGCGAATCAGGTTCTATTTTTGGAAAGAAGCAGGCGCTTTCCGGTGGCATGAAACGCCGTCTTGGAATCGCCCTGGCGCTCATCCTACTTACAATTTTAATCTATGAAGCTGCAAAGTTGCGATTTCACTCCGGTGTTGGCACTTGGAACCATAGCAGGCGCCCTGTTCTTAGGTTCCATGGGTATGCAGGCCTCAGCAGTTACAGGAAACACAGTCATCGGATATATGCCGCTGCTGCTGTACTATGCGCTCAATATCGGTATGGGGCCAAAGCCGGGAAGCTTGTATCTGTTCTCTTTGGTCACAGGCAGCTACACAGCAAAGTTATGGCTGCTCCTTGCAGGACTACTGATGATGGCAGCAGCTTTATTTTATCAAAGGCTATTTTACCATCTAATTGGAAATTGAATGGAAATAAAGAAATATTAAGATAATTTAGAGGATGCTTAGAGATGAATTTGATAAGATAGGCTTGGAATAATGATTCAGTCTTTACATTGAAAGGAGAACACAATGAAAAACAGAGTAAAAAAAGTTCTTATGCTGACAGGAATCTTGTGTGTTATGGGTATTACGCTTTGCGCCTGTCAAGAAGCAAAAGAAGTTTCAGAGAATCAGAACCAAGAGGAGATAGGCGAAACAGATTCAAAAGAAAAGGATATCCCGAATGAAGATCAGGAACAGGAAGATCCAAGTGAAACAAATTCTGAAGATGATGCGGCAGATGACACTTTAAATCAAGAATCAAACACAGAAAATACCGATAAAACTAACGGAAGTCAGTCTGAGGCAAAGGGCGGCGAAATCAATACTGCTGATCCCAACTTAGAAGGAAGCATAAAGGACATTCAGGAAAAACAGCTTACTGTCATAGAGTACATTAAAGAAGAAAGCGAAAATGGCGGAGACATTATGGTGGGACCGGGAAGCAGTGATGATTCCGAATTCAACAAGGTTACGGTTACATATGATGATAATACAGTGTTTGTGATTAAAAATATTTATGACGGCGGAGCCAGATTCGAGACTGAAAATGGAGCATCATCCGATTTGACCACCGGGCAAATGGTGGAAATATGGGGAACATCTGCAGCAGGCGGCTTACAGGCAACACAAATCTGCATTGTCAAGGTGGTGTCAGACTGATATAGTCAAATAGGAAATGATATCTTTTCCGTCAAATGGATTATGTTAAATTTCAAGATTTATAAAAATATCTGAATACTACAACGCAGGACATCATTGATAAGGTTCAGATTTCACGCGGACTTTTATACTATCATTTTAAGAGCAAACTGGTGGCAGGGTGTAAAAGTCCTGTCGCTTTTCTTGTCGGGAGACTATTATTAAATTTGCTTAGTTGATAGAATTTGTATGAAGATTTATAATTAATACATAGGTAGCTTGCAATCTTGGGGGAAAGGCAAGTTCTGGACAAATGCTTGAAATTATCAGATTACAACAGGCTATACTTTTGGTAGAATCCTATAAAAAGCATTTTTTTATACTTCTCTACCGTTGGCAGGTGTTCATTTTATGCTAAATTTAGACCACTATCCTATATTCATCACTAAGCAATGAATACAGAGATTTAAAATCTAAAATCGGAGAGCAGGTTCCGCCACCCGACATAAATACAAGCGTTATTGACTTTTTCCGAACAAGAGAATGGATCCGTATGGTGTGTCAAACCAATGAAGTGCAAATTTTAGCGGGTCATGTGGGAAACGATCATTCCCGAAGCTGCAGATAAACCTGCTTTCTATCCTCTCTTACAGCCAACCGTGATCATTGTAATGTAGTCGTCACGGTGTTGCAAGGACATTTCGTTTAAGCCTTCTTCATAGGCATATCCAAACAATTCCATTTGATTTTTCCCTGCGAACTCAACGAGATTTCGGTAAACCGTTTCAAGCTTGTCCCAGCCTCCTATACAAAAGGATCGCAGATAAGTTCCAGCAGGACGCACGGTATCATAAATTTCAATATCCTCTCTGCCATAGGCAAAAAAGCAGTCGTAGTCATGGTAGTTTCCGTTTAAGATTTGGTTTGCCAGAATTCGGCTTCCGAAGTTATCATAAAGACCGAATATGGACTTCAAGTGCAGGGAAAATTCCCCGGCCACTGCAAAATCATCGTCATCATAAGCGCCCGTAATCGGATTGCTAAGCAAAATGCGCTGTTCGGGAAGAGTGATTATTTCTATTTCCCCATCCTTTGCGGTAAGGCTCAACGATAGTTTGTTTGATTTTTGTTCCAAAAAAGTTTTGGTATTTAAGAGTTCCTGAATGGATTTATCAATGAACTGTTTCTTCTCGGCAATCAGCTCTGTAAAAGAAGCCCCGGAGGGACTGTGCTGATAACGAATAATTTCCTCAATCGACAATCCGATTTTTCGCAGCGTTACAATTAATTCAAGCTGTACCGTTTGAAAGCAAGTATAATAGCGGTACCCGTTTTCTTCTTTAAATTCGGGAGAAAACAATCCGATTTCGTCATAATAATGCAAAGTACGCTTGTTAATTCCGTTGAGTTTTGCAAATTGCCCTGTGGTGTATAAAAATTTTTTGTTTTTCATCATAAACCCCTTGACTTTACAGTTACTGTATAGTTTATAGTGCCATATGTAAAAGAAAATTGCAAGCAGATAGGAGCATAAATTGGATATTTTGAATGAGAATCAAAAGCCATGGAAAGAAATCAAAGAGATTTACTTTGAAGCTTTCGTATGTCCGGAATCAAGCCGGCGGTATGAGAAAGGAGTATTTATATGAAAACTATTTTTTCAAAGGTTAAAATAAAAGGACGACAAGTTATGCTGCTGTCCATACTGGTTTTGTTTGCATCCGTTGCAGAGATGATGCTGCCGTCGCTGCTTGCCCAAATGATTAACAGCGGGGTAACTGATTCCTCACAAAGTACAATTTTCATACTCGCCGCTGTGATGGCGGGTGTTACAGTATTTGCCTGTATTGTCAACTTCCTGTCTGTGCGAATTGCTTCCCGTATTTCCACGGATTTTTCGGCAACACTTCGTGGACAGGTCTTTGAAAAAGTACAGAGTTTTTCTGCCGCCGAACTTGATATGTTTGGTACAGCCAGTTTAGTGACTCGAAGCGCCTCGGATATTACAAATGTCCAGAATTTCCTTACTCTGCTTTTGCGTATTGGCATTCTCGCACCTATGATGGCGATAGCAGGCTTGATTTTTTCTGCTGCTACTGGCGGGCAGGCCAGTTCCGTTCTTACTGTTGCAATCCCGGCGCTGTTAGTTGGATGCGGCTTTGTTATCCTGTTTGCGTCCCGCTATTCAATAAAGCTCAGACAAAAACTTGACAGGATCAATCAGTTATTTTTGGAATCTCTGGAGGGCGTTCGTGTCATTCGTGCTTTCAATAAACAAAAGGCCGAGAGCCATCGTTTTGGTGAAGCAAATACTGATTATGCTGCAACAGCAATGACATCGGGGCGGATTACAAGCCTCTTATTGCCGGTCATCAATGTAATTTTTGGCGTAACTACGTCGGCAGTTTTAGGTCTTGGTGCACATTATGTAGAGGCAGGCGCCATGGAGGTCGGCTCGCTGGTAGCGAATAGCCAGTATATCAGTATGGTACTGATGTCGGTTATGATGCTTGCCCTTGTGATTATGATGTTTCCCACCGCATATGCCTGTGCAGGGCGTATTGCAGAGGTGCTTAACACGGAAACAAGTATTCAGGATGGATCATTTTCTTTGCAGAAGCGTCCATTGCGTTCTACAGTAGAATTCCGTCATGTAACTTTTGCTTACCCCGGAGCGCCTGAACCTATTTTGAAAGATATCAGCTTTGAAACGCATCCCGGAGAAATTACTGCCATTATCGGCGGAACAGGACGGGGAAAATCCAGTATCCTGAAACTGATTCCACGCTTGTACGATCCTTTATTCGGAGAAGTTTTGATTGACGGCGTAAACGCTAAGGAATATGCGGTAGACGAACTTCGCTCTCTGATTGGATATGTCCCGCAGAAAAATATTTTGTTTTCGGGCGATATTGCTTCTAATCTGAATTTTGGAAAAAAGGGTGGAACCGAACAGGATTGGCAGGAGGCATCCGAAATCGCGTGTGCCGATGAATTTATATTGAAAAAGGAAAACGGGTATCATGACAGCATCGCACAAGGCGGAACAAATCTTTCCGGCGGCCAGCGTCAACGCATGGCGATTGCAAGAGCAGTTATGAAAAAGCCGGAAATCTATATTTTTGACGATAGCTTTTCGGCTTTGGATATGAAAACCGACCAAACTCTCCGAAAAAATCTGAAGGCGGCAATGGGAAATTCCACCATTATTATGGTGGCACAGCGAGTCGGCACTATTTTAGACGCAGACCGCATTTTAGTAGTTGACGACGGAAGGATTGTTGGTCAGGGAACGCATAAAGAACTACTCCATACCTGCCCTCTCTATTGTGAGATTGCAGAAATACAGTTGGGAAAGGAGGCCGTTTGACATGAAAAATCATACATTCAAACGACTTTTTGGGTATTTGAAAGACTATCGTCTGCGTCTGTTCTTTGTTTTGTTATTTGCTTCTGTCAGCACTATTTTTACCGTTATGGCCCCGTTTGTGATTGGTAAAGTCACAACGGCCCTCTTTGACAGTATCAGGGACGGCGTGTTTTATTGGGAAACTATTCTTTGGCTGCTTGCAGCGCTGGTGTGTTTGTATCTGGTATCGCAGTTCTTTTCCTTTTTGCAGGGATTTCATATGGCAAAGATTACAGCAAATGCAATGCGTGAAATCCGCAGCGATATAGATGACAAAATGCACCGGTTGAAACTGAATTATTATGATACGCACACCCACGGCGATATTCTCAGTGTGATTACCAATGATGTCGATACCATCAATAATACAGTCAGCCAAAATCTTACCTCTATTGTTACACAGGTGATTACCGCAATCGGAATTCTTCTTATGATGTTGGCAATCAGCCCGAAGCTGACGCTGATCCCAATTATTATGGTTCCGCTGTCGCTCCTAAGTGCAGCAGGTGTTATGAAATCCGGCAGCATGCATTACGGGAAACAACAGGAGCTTTTAGGACAGCTTAACGGATACATCGAAGAAATGTATAACGGTCAACAGGTTGTGCAGTCTTTTAATTATCAGGACAGGGCAAAACAGCGTTTTTCCGTTTTGAACGAGGAGCTGAAGAATAGTTCCTATAAGGCGGAAACAACCGCAGGCGCTGTCAGTCCAATTACGACTTTCGTAAATGATATGGGTTATGTGATCTGTGCTGCAATCGGCTGTCTGCGTGCCATAGGCGGCTTTATCACCGTAGGAAATGTGCAGGCTATGTTAGAGTATACCCGTCGGTTTGCTGAGCCATTTTCTTCTTTGGCTGGTATGGCAGGAAGCTTTGGCGCAGCAAAAGCCGCAGGAGATCGAATTTTTGCCCTGCTGGACGCAGAGGAAGAATTGCCGGATACAGAACACGGTATTATTCCGCAGGACCGCTTGGGCAACGTAACCTTTCAAAATGTTCAGTTTGGATATACGCCTGAGCGTATGCTGATGAATGGTGTGAATTTAACAGTAAAGTCCGGTCAAAAGGTTGCTATTGTTGGCCCTACCGGCGCAGGCAAGACAACTCTTATCAATCTGCTGATGCGTTTCTATGAGATCAACAGCGGCGCTATTACGGTAGACGGAGTCAATATCTGCGATATACCAAGAGAAGAATTGCGGGATCGCTTTGGTATGGTCTTACAGGACACATGGCTCTTTGAAGGAACGATTGCCGATAATTTGGGATATGCAGAAGAGGCTATGGATAGAAACAAAATCATTGCTTCGGCAAAGTCCGCCTGCGCCCATGATTTTATCAAAACACTTCCCGGCGGATATGATATGGAACTTTCAAAAGGGGCGGAAAATATTTCACAGGGCGAGCGTCAGCTTCTCACTATTGCCCGTGCCATCGCTTCCAATCCTGAAATTATGATTCTGGATGAAGCGACGAGTAATGTAGATACCCATACGGAGGTTTTAATTCAGCGTGCCATGGCGCAGCTTATGAAAGGCCGTACCAGCTTTGTAATTGCTCACCGGCTTTCTACGATCCGTGACGCAGATATGATTTTGTATATGGAGGACGGAGATATCAAGGAAGTCGGCAATCACGAAGAATTGATGGATAAGAACGGAAAATACACCGCTCTGTATAACAGCCAGTTTGCATAAAAAACAACTCCGGCGCTCAGTATGATACTGGGCGCCAGAATTTTTGATTATTCATGCTTTCTGAACAGGCTGCAGCGGCTGTCACAGATACATCCCCCGCTCACGGGGCTAATGCAGGCATACCCCGGCCCAGGAAGACGACCATCACCTGGAAAGCAAGGAAAAGCATATGCTGAAGGCAAAGGAACAGGTCATCAGGAATAAGGGTATTGTCATTCGCATAGCTACCGTTCCCATCCCAAAGGCGGTCTAAGATCAGTTCCTTTGGCAGAAAGCGGCCTGGATTCTAAAAACAGGCAGAGCAGCTTATATTCCACCAATGTTAAAGGGATCTCCGTTTCCGCTTTCCAACAGATCCGCTCAGACAGGTCAATTCGGAGTCCATCGGATTCCAGAATCGTATCACTCTTATGAAATTGCTGCCCGGAAGAATTGATATGCTTCCATTACAGTACGGGCATTATCTACCAGAAAACCATTTTTCTCAAGTGTGTATTTCAGGCCTTCAATCAGGCTTAAATCATCTTCTACATATAATATCTTTTTGTCTTTCATGATAATCTCCAACACATTAAGAAACTGCCATCTTTTTACGAAACATATACCAAAGTATAAAAACTGGGAACAATGCGCATGCAGCCACCACTATCGCATCTGTCACCACAAACATCCTGAAAAACGACTCCTGCCTATTTATACTCAAAACGGCCTGCACGATTACTGACATTCCTACTGCCATGCAACCTTGACGCATCCCCTCTTTCATTGCCATCCAACACATCTCTTTTTTCCGGATGCCGATTTTATGCATGATTTTAAAATCATTTCTTCTGTTCAGCAGGTTTGTAAATATGGTATTGAAATAGACCAAAAGGCCGATCACCGCAAGAATGATGATAAAAAAGCATCGCATCACCTTCTGGCTGTGATCCGAATCCACATACTTCTGTATTTGGCTGTTGGCATTGCGGAAGGAATATCCGTTCGCATCTGAAATACGCTCCAAATTGAATGCGGCAGCTGCCTCCACGCCCTCCTCAGTCCACACATTGACAACCTGCCGATACAGACCGCCCGGAAAAGCCCTGGCAGTTTCCCCATCTACAACCAGAAGATTTCCCCCGATATGATTTTCCGACAATATAACATTTCGTATGTCCAAAAGCTTTACACAGACAGACTTACATCCCTCTTTCGATCCGTTTATGATCAATTGCTCATCATAGATGGTAAACGTATCCCCAATCTCCAGATTCAATGTCTTTGCCAGCTCTGGTTCCATGATTGCAGCGTGGCCGTCCTCTTTTTCGTCATACCCCGGCGCCAGCGCCTCCATATTATCTGTTGTAGCCAAAACCAGATTGTATAAGCATTGCTTCTTTCCATCAATATCCTGTTCCATAGCGAGCATCGACTCATAATTCCCGCTGTCAGCGTTTAATTTTTCCCTGTCCTCGCACAGGAAGATTCCCCTGTCGTAATTGATTTTATAATCCTGCACCTGCCGGATACCCGGAGCTGCTTTCATTTCCTGAAAAACCGAATCAGATATGGATGGGATATCCCCGCTCTGTATATTTTCATAAATGCTGCCTGCCGTCACCTGCAGATCCCCAGGGACATATTCCTTAACAAAAAGAATCCCTTCGTCACTGTGGTTATCCTGGATTCCCAGGATGCTGATCAGAATTGCAGAAAGCGACACAATCAGAAGCGCCAGTATCTGCTTCCTTGTATTTTTTCTTTTACTGCACATAAATTCCGTTGGCATAACATTTTGAAGTTGGAACATAATGCCTGCCATGCTCGGTATTGCCATGAGCAGGAGCATCACTGCCGTATTCCCTACGCTGTCCCACGACAATTCAGAAGAAACCAGCCCCTCAGCGTCATAAGCATGGGCGAATGCTTTCATGATCTCACCATATACCGCCTGATTCAGGAAATACCCTGCCAGGATTCCTGTCGCAAATCCGATCAAAATGAATATCAGGAATTCCATCCCGGCAATTTTCATCAGATCCTTTGTCTGAAACCCTATTTTTCTCAGAGCGATAAAGTCCCGTTTCTTTTCAAAAAGGCGATTACAAAAAATGTTATACACAACCAGGATACCTACCAGCCATATGGTAAAATTCATGATTATATTCTGTTTTTTCAGGGTTCCTCCATCCGTGACAGCTTCTGCAAGCATATAATTGATCTGCATTTTTAAGGTTTCTGACTCTTCCTCTCCATAGCCTAAATAAGCATTCAGCTTATTTAGATTTTCCGGGATTTTCTCCTCATCGGAAAATCGGACCACGGCGTTTATCCGCCCGTTTTTCTCTCTAAGTATTTTTTCTGCAAGCGCCTCTGAGACATATCCGCTTTTCCGGTCCGTAAACCCAGCCACATTGTCAATGACACCGATAACCGTAAGGGTAAGATCTGGTATGCGAAATGTCACCTCCCCTGTATCTGCGTCTGCAGCTGACAGGCTGACAGAAACCGTATCGCCTAATTCCAGTCCATATTTTTCCATATAATTTTTTGTAACTACAATTTCCTCTTCTTTTTGTGCCCAGCGCCCGTTTATAACCTGCTTGATATTCGCCTCTGCTACAGTTGCTCCTAAATCCCGGAAACTTTCATCTATATAGTCGAATGCCGTCCCATCCTCCGCCTGCCCCAGGTGGAAGCTCAGCCCGGCATCTGCGACGAAATCACAGGCTTTCATCTTCTGAAACTCTGCCTCTGAAATATCAGAATATGTTACATGCTGTCGTCCCTCCAAAGCCTCCGCATTCAATCTGTTTGCCGTCTGGACATTTGCAAAAAGCTGATTCCCAATTAGAAGAAATACCGTGACAAAACAGAGAAACAGGCTTGTCAGGACGGTATTCCTTTTCTCTTTTAAAAGATATCCTCTCACTACAGATAAGATTTTCTTTCTATCCATTGACAATTTCACCGTCCTCTAAGCGGATCACACGGTCCGCATCTTTTACAAGATCTTCATTATGCGTAACCATCAGGATACTGGTTCCATACTTTTCTGCCAGATTTTTTAGCAGATCTACGACGATTCTTTCCGTCTTGGAATCAAGATTTCCAGTCGGCTCGTCGGCAAAAAGAATGAGCGGATGGTTGATCAGCGCCCTTGCAATGGCCACTCTCTGCTGTTCTCCTCCCGATAATTGATCCGGATAACATGTTTCATATTGCCTGATTCCCAACGCCTCAAGAAGCTCCCCTACATAATCCGCGTTTGCTTCTAGCTCCGGCAGACGGATATTTTCAGTAACAGTCAATGAGTACAGTAATTCATATGCCTGGAATACAAAACCTATTTTTTTCCGCCTAAGAAGCGTCCTTTTTTCTTCACTCAGATGAAAAATATCCGTACCATCAATATAGACCTTCCCCTCTGAAGGTTTGTCCAGACCGGCAAGAATATTTAAAAGCGTTGATTTCCCTGAACCGCTTCTCCCCAGTATAGCTACAAATTCCCCTTTTTGAATCGTTACCGACACACGATGCAATGCCTGCAATGACACCGCATTTTGGCAATATATTCTTGAAATGTTCTCTGCTCTCAATACTTCCAATTTTATTTACCTCCAACATATACTTAATAAAACTATGGTTTCTAAAGTCAGCAGAGCCAGCAGGACACACAGCAGTACCGGCCAGGCTGAGACGGCTCCCGCAAGCAGCAGCATTACCACCGGAACCACATATTTCCGGGGATGATGCCACAGGTCACTTTCAATCTTCCAGCCACGAATGGGATAAAACCATTCCAGGAGCACAGACAGCACCGCACTCTGCAGGGCAAAGAAAACAGCCCCGGCAATCATCAGGACAGTGACACCGCCGTTTTGTATCTGCCAGCTTAAGAGGAATATCACATCCGCCGCCATATTACAGGAAAAGATAAACAGGCAGTATGGGATGCAAAAGCGCCGTTTCTGTCCGGGCAGGAAACGGACTGCCTGCTCCAGGTCACGGTCGCAGGACAGCAGGATACAAATAGGGGTATTTAAGGATAGAATCGCAAACCCCACCGGGACAACAAACAGCCCAGCCATTTCCCTTAAAAAATACGGCATTACAATGGCTACGCACCACATCACAGCGGTATTGACCAGATAATTCCTGTGGCAGCTCAGATACCGGAAAAAGTACCGACACAAGGAAGCTTTTTTCCTCTGCCGGATAGCATGGTGTTTATCACTCTCCCCCTGATAAAAAGCATATCCGTCTGCCTTCCATAAAATCAGAATAGCAATGAAACTATTCGCAAGCAGCAACAATCCAAACCATGTTCTGCTTCCTAAAAACAGAATAGCGGACACTATGGCAGCGACCCAAAGCCCGCCCATATACCAATATTTTCTCAGGGAATAGGCTGCGGCAGCCATAAGGACCGCATGAAGCATACTGATGGCCACTCCTATCATCTCTATGGGCTTCCATGCAGAAACGGCCAGCAGAACCGCCAGAAGCAGCCCTGTCTTTGTAAGAATCGTATAGGATCCCAGCGCCGCCACATAGGAGAAAACAAATTCCTGGGTCTGCCCTGGCAGCATCAGCATATGTTTCAGTTCCACAGCGTTATCTTTGGAAGAAAGGGCCTGCCACATCACGCCTGCGGTAAAGGCGTTTATCATCAGAATCCGTACAGAGGCTGCAACCTGCACCTGAAAACCTGCGATATACAGCCCCCAAAATATGATCACATCAAGTAAGATCGTCCGGGGCAGCCGTTCATATTTTGCCCCAAACAGTTTTTTGGCAAAGGCTTTACCTGTCATTTTCATCATGCAGCGCCTCCCGGATATCCGCGGCATTAATCTGCCCACCTTCAAAAGTCTGCCGGATCTTACCATCCTCCAGGACAAAAACCCGGTCAGAGGTCAGCGTAATGCTCTCCAAGATATGGGAGGAAAACAGTACAGTCCCATACTCCTTATACCCCGAAATCAGCTTATACAGATATTCCGTACCCTGGAAATCCAGGCCGTTGACCGGCTCATCCAGGAGGAGCAGTCTGGGTTTCAGGGCAAAAGCCGTGATCAGAAACGCTTTTTTCCTGTTTCCGGTTGACAGCTCCCGTAACAGGGTATCTGTATATTCTTCAAAGTGAAAGCCCTGTACCAGCTCCGACACATCGATCACCTCTTTCCCATAGGCGGCGCACACATAGGCCAGGTATTCCCGGAAAGTAAAATACGAAAAAGAATTGTCCTCGGCAA
>OFGF01000567.1_pt1 | contig 30760 bp, 27 predicted proteins | sample 1521711 | NCBI WGS metagenome assembly OFGF01 (sample SAMEA3504092, study PRJEB24116) | mouse gut metagenome | biome: mouse gut; feature: mouse-associated habitat; material: faeces | place: Denmark | collected 2011 | reverse complement strand
GATAGAGCAACGGCCTTCTAAGCCGTGGGTCGGGGGTTCGAATCCCTTCGGGCACAGTGGTCAATCTGCCTGTGGGATTGGTTTATCGGAACGCTTCTTTAAAGAGCGTTGCAGGAAACCCGGTACAGACAGTTTGCGCAAGCTGGGAAACTCATTTTCAGCAGAACATATATTTCAAATATGGTGGGTATAGCGCAGTTGGTTAGCGCGCCAGATTGTGGCTCTGGAGGCCCAGGGTTCGAATCCCTGTATCCACCTTCGCTTTTGCGGTTGCGGCAGCAGAAGTACAAGTTATTGGGCTATCGCCAAGCGGTAAGGCACAGGACTTTGACTCCTGCATTCACCAGTTCGAATCTGGTTAGCCCAGTTTAAATCTTACAATTTTATATGGATTTTATGGGACATTAGCTCAGGTGGTAGAGCACTTGACTTTTAATCAAGTTGTCCGGGGTTCGAGCCCCCGATGTCTCATTTGTTTAATTTATGGGAAGCCTTTTAATAAGGCTTCCCATAATTATTTTATATTTTTGTTTTTTGAATACTATTCCGGGCGGGACAGGGAAATATAATAGGAGGATGTAGAGTGTTTGAGACAGTATTTTATAAAGTGGTAAAAATTGACGGGGATTATGCCTATTTAGTTAAAACAGATACAGAGGAAGAGCCAAAATTGGTAGCAAGGGCACTGCTGCCTGAAGGGATTATGGAGGGTTCAAAATTAAAATATGAGCTTATGCAGTACGAACTATATGAATAAAGGCGGTCTGCTGTTACATAAAATGGCAGTAAACACATAGTGGGAATATATTGGAATGGAATTTGGTATCTTAACAAAGCCGTCTGTTTGGTTGTACGGTGCAGATAGGAAAAAAGCAATTGACGAACTATTGATGGGCTGGGCAGTTAAGATTTTGGGTAAGGAGGGTGAATGGTGCAGAGTTGTGACACATTATGGGTATGAGGGTTTCCTAAAAGAGGGGGATCTTTGTGCTTGTACAGAGGATGGGCTGCGTAAAAGGGATGTGTGTGGAAACGTAGTTTTTGTGGGGCGTGCTTTTGCAGATATTTTGGCAGAACCGAAGGTACAGGGAAGGATTTTGTGTACATTAAGCAGAGGGAGTTTTCTTAGTGTATTGCCAGAAGAAAAAGCCGGATACCAGAAGGTAGTGCTTTTTGACGGGAGGGAAGGATACTTGCCGCAAGTTGCTTATGAAAAACGAAGGGATAACGACGGTTATTTTTATAGTAAAGATCCAGGAAGATATTTTATGCGGCAGATACAGTGTGGCGGATGGCAGGAAATACCGTTTCGCAGACAGCTTTTGGTGTATGCGGCGCGTTATCTGGGAACACAGTACCGATGGGCGGGAAAATCCGCAGAAGGGCTTGACTGCTCAGGGCTTACGTTGATGTGTTATATGATGTGCGGCGTACTAATTTACCGTGATGCGCAGTTAATGGCGGGCTATCCGGTGCATAGTATTCCAGTAGAACAGGTAAGGCCGGGGGATTTGCTGTATTTTCCGGGACATATCGCAATGTATGCCGGAAGCCACAAATATATACATGCAACCGGCAATGAAAACAGTTTTGGATGTGTGGTAAACAGCCTTTCGCACAAGGATCCTGATTACAGGGAGGATTTGGCAAAGGGGCTGGCTGCGGCAGGAAGTGTATGGTGAGGTGAAATGATGTTAACAGACGAAAGAAAATGGGAAAATTTTCAAAAAATTGTATCTTGGATATTATTGGGATGTGCTGTGGGTTTTTTGGTTGTGATTACAGGATTAAAGCTTAGTAATGATAATGCACTTTTTAAATCGGCATTTTTTATATCAGGTATGGTTATTTTTGGCGTAACTATGGCGCTGTTATTGATGATAGCCGTGGTTTTGGTGATTTTGGATGTACGGGAATTGGGTGCAGCTAAGGCTTTGTTTCAGGCGGGGAAAGCTTTCTTTGTTTATTTAGGGGTCGCCGTGCTGCTGGTGCTGATGATGTATCTGCTGCAGGGAAAGGGTTTTAGAAAGGAAATAGTACGGGAAATTTTTTTATTTGCGGTGGCGATGGATATTGGTTCATATCTGGGAAGGTTTTCAAAACGCCGCTTGCCCAGGCTTTAATGTAGTGGGAGGATTTTATGTATGTATGTAGCAGATCTGCATTGTGATACAGTATCGGCAATTTATTATGACAGAAAAAATGGAGGGCAGGCAAACCTGCTCTCTAATCATTTTCAGTTAGATTTGAACAGGATGAAAAAGGGAGGGTATTTGCTGCAAAATTTCGCGGTATTTGTAGATTTAAAGAATGGGGGAGATCCGTATAGATGTGCCAAGAGGCAAATTGCGGTATTTAAAGGGGAACTTGCGAAATATCCGGATAAAATACGTCAGGCCACGACGGTAGAGGATATTTTAAAAAATCAGAAAGAGGGCAGGATTTCGGCGGTTTTGACCCTGGAAGAGGGGGAAGTATGCCTTGGGGATGAAAATACGCTGGAAGAATTTTACCGGGATGGAGTCCGGATGATGACATTTACCTGGAATTATCCCAATTCTCTGGCAACAGAGGAAGGGCTGACTTCAAAGGGGGTGCTATTTCTGGAAAAAATGCAAGAGATTGGGATTATACCGGATGTATCGCATTTGCCTAGAGCCGGATTTTATGATGTGTGCCGTTATGCAAAGCGGCCGTTTGTAGCAAGCCATTCTAATGCTGCGGCATTATGCGGGCATAAACGGAACCTTACCGATGATATGGTGCGCAAAATAGCAGAACGGGGCGGTGTAATAGGTATAAATTATTACGGCCTGTTTTTGGTGGAAAAACCGGAAAACGGTATATACTATAGCAGTGTTGGACGGATTGCCGACCACATATGCCATATGGTAAACGTAGGTGGTACCGGGTGTGTGGGGCTTGGGTCTGATTTTGATGGGATTGACTGTAATCTGGAGCTGTCAGACTGTTCTAAAATGGGGCTCTTGGAACAGGAACTGAAAAAGAGGGGATTTGGGGAGAAAGAAATTGGTGATATTTTTTATCGGAATGTGCTGAGGATTTATAAAGAATCTTTTAAATTTAGTGGTTAGAATTTGACTAGTTATGTGGGATAGTGTAAAATTTTAGGTAAAGCAGGCAGGGGGTTTGCCATGCATTTCTTTTGATATTTAAAATAGATGCGAGGTCTTTTATGGGGAAAAAATTTAACGGGAATAACTATCTGAAACAGGCTGGTATCCTTGCAGCAGCTGGGATTATCTGCCGGATTATTGGGATATTATACAGAAGCCCGCTTACGACGATTATTGGAGATGAGGGCAACGGGTATTACACTTCTGCATATAACATTTATACGATTGTACTTTTGCTGTCTTCTTACAGTATTCCTTCCGCCGTGTCGAAAATTATTGCATCGAAGCTGGCGCTTAAAGAGTACCGTAATGCCCATAAGATTTTCCGCTGCGCGTTGCTTTATGTGAGCGTGATTGGCGGGGCGGCAAGTATATTTATATTCTTTGAGGCAGGGCTGTTTCTGGAAGGAGAGGCGGCAATTGTGCTCAGGGTATTTGCGCCGACTATCTTTTTATCCGGGTTTGCAGGTGTATTGCGCGGATATTTTCAGGCGCACGGCTCGATGCTGCAGACCTCGGTTTCCCAGATTGTGGAGCAGATTTTAAATGCCGTCATCAGTATTTTTGCAGCCCATATGCTGATTGGCATGGCGGGATTTGATAAGACCGAACAGGCAATATACGGTGCCGCAGGAAGTGCGCTTGGGACAGGCAGCGGTGTTTTAATTGCGCTTTTATTTATGCTGCTTGTGTACTGGTTGAACAGGGACTGGCTGCATGATAGGATTTACGGGGACAGGCATCGGTATACCGATTCTTATGGGGATATTTTAAAAGGAATGTTAGGTACGGTAACGCCGATTATTTTGAGTACGTTTATCTATAATTTTAGCACCTCTTTTAATCAAATTGTATATTCTAAGGTGATGATTTATGTAAGGGAGCTTACCGTAGCACAGACGGCGACATCGTATGGGGTGTTTTCTGGAAAAGCTATGGTAATTATCAATATTCCAATTGCTCTGGCGTCGTCTCTGTCTTCAGCGATGATTCCAACGATTTCGGCAAGCTGTGCACTGGGGGACAGTGCGGCAACGCGCAGGAAGGTGGAGAACGCAATGCTTACGACGATGCTGATTGCTATTCCTTCCGCCGTGGGGCTTGGTGTATTGGCAAAGCCGATTATGCAGCTTTTGTTTCCCCAGAAGGATACGCTTGATATGGCGGCGCGGCTTCTGGCGTTGATTGCAGTGACGGTGGTGTTTTATTCGCTTTCGACGCTAAGCAACGGGATTTTACAGGGGATTGGGAAGGTGAACCTTCCGGTGCGCAATGCAGGGATTGCGCTTGCGGTGCAGACGGCGCTTTTGGTTGGGCTTTTGATGTTTACGGAGCTGGATTTGTATGCGCTGGTGATTTGCCTGATTGTGTATTCGTTTGTGATGTGTGTATTAAACAGCATTTCAGTCCGGCGCTGTATTGGCGTGAAGGAGGATTTTGTGCGTATGTTTTTGTTGCCGGCGATTGCGGCCGGGGTGATGGGGCTTTGTGCGAAAGGGGCTTATATGGGGCTTCAGATGGTCGTGGAGAGCAATGTGGCCTGCTTGGTGCCGTCGATTGTCCTGGCGGTGGTAGTTTATGGTGTGATGGTGCTTAAGACGGGGGCTGTCAGGAGGGAAGAGCTGTTGGGGTTTCCGAAGGGGAAAATGATTGTGAAGGTGGCGCGTAAATGCCATTTGTTGAAATAAGATAAGGTGTGGATAGGGCGCTGTAGCAAAGAAAATAACGGTGGGATAGAGGGTTTTTTCTTTTGACATTGGTTTTGCGCTGTGCTATACTAAAACGGTGAGAACACAATTAACCAGACAATTCATGCATGAGCAGCCACAGAAAAGGGAGGAATAAGAATGCAGCAGGAAGACATTTACAAAGTACGTGCATCAGTACACCAGCAGTGTGGAAGCCGGGTAATGATTCAACTGGACCGTGGAAGGAATAAAATTGACATTCAGGAGGGTGTCATACAGAATGCATATCCGAGTGTATTTACGATTTTGGTAGAGGATGCGAATGCAGAGAACCCACCGCAGTTATTATCATTTAGTTATACGGATATTATTACAAGGGAAATACGAATGAAGCTTTGTTAAAAGGAATAAATCTCCTCTGTTTTGAATAGGATAGTACAAATTCAAAACGGAGGATTTTTTTGTGGAATTAGAGAGACAGGTTTTACATAAAAACAGGGAAGTTGGCAGGGCATTTAGCCAGATGACATTGGATGATGATTATAATTTGCCCGATTTTAAACCGGATTTGACAAAAGTAATTAAAGAACGGGGAAAAATCCACTTAGATGAAATCCATGTCAACAACGGCCATGTATGGTTTAAGGGAGTACTGGAATTTGATATTTTATACCGGACGGATTTAGACAGCCGGAAGATAAATTGCCTAAATGGGGAAATTTCTTTTCAGGAGAGCTTGAGTATTGATGGAACGGAAGAATTGGATCCGGTAAAAGTAGAGGGGCGGATTGAGGATATTTCTGTCAGTGTCATTAACTCAAGGAAGTTAGGCATCCGTTCTCTGGTAGAATTTACCGCAGTTGCGGAAAAACCAGAAGAGACTGCCGTACTGACTGGGGTTGGGGATAATACCAATTGCGAGATCGAAACGGAGCAGATGGATGTTTTAGAGCTTATAACGGATAAAAAAGACACCCTTCGGATAAGAAAAGAAATAGCCCTTTCTTCCAATAAACCGAATATGGACGAAATCCTTTGGAGCAGCGTTGAGCTTAGGGGAATTGCCAGCCATTTGAAAAACGGGGAAATTGAGGTCGGTGGAGAAGCGCTTATTTATGTGCTGTATTCCGGGGCAGAAGAAGAAGAGAGGCTGCAGTGGTTTGAAACAACTGTTCCAGTGCAGGGGAGCGTGGACTGCAATGCATGTGAAGAAACGCTTGTCCACCGGATTAACGCAAATTTAGCACAGGTGAATTTGGAAATCCAGCCAGATGAAGATGGGGAAGAGCGTAATATCATGCTTGAAATGGTAGTAAATTTGTCTATTTGCCTCTGGAAGGAACAGCAGATTGAGGTGATATCAGATATCTACGCCCTCGACAGGCAGGTTAACCCGGCATTTTTGCCAGCTTATTTTGAAAAGCTATTGGTAAAAAACGAAGCAAAGTGCCGGATGGCAGACAAAATTGAAATGGATGCGGAACAGGAAGATATATTGCAGATATGTGTCAATGAAGAAAAGCTGGCCATTGAGCAGACCTCGATAACTGATGAGGGCGTACTGGCAGAAGGCACGTTAACCGTAGAAATCCTTTACATAACACCGGATGAAGCAATGCCAGTCGGATCAAAACGTGCATACATCCCATTTTCCCAGACGATTGAAGTACCAAAAGCCCAAAATCCGGTAAAAATCCATATGGACGGCGGTATAGAGCAGGTGACGACAGTTTTAAGCGACAGCCGCACAATTGATGTAAAAGCGGTAATCAGTTTGAATTTGCTGGCATTTGAGCAGCAGGAGCGGCAGACGATTACCCAGATTGAGGAGACGGAGCTGGATTTGGCAGCTTTGCAGCAAAGGCCGGGGATTGTAGGGTATATTGCAAGGGAGGGCGACCGCTTGTTTGGGATCGCAAAGGAAAATCATACGACGGTGGAGAATCTGATGGAAATGAACCATTTGGCAGGGCCAGTGGTGAAGGCGGGGGAGAAGCTGTTAATTATAAAAACGGTAGGGTGATTGCGGTTGTATTGTGGCTGGCGTAGCTTGCCAGCCGTCCCTATTTTTCCACAAAAAACATTGCAAAACCCCTGGCGCTTTCTTGCGTTTATGCGTTTATAATGTTATAATACCGACAGCCCATTAACATAGTTTCCATTGAGGAGGATGCGTGTGAAGTTAAACGGAAAAAAGCAGGTTTTGGCGCTTGTCCTGATTTCTTCGCTTGCTTTTGCAAATCTGCAGGCAGTTAACGCAAGTACAATGTCAAAAGCTAAAGATGCAAAGGAACAGGCGGAACGGGAATTGGAGGAAGCAAACAGGCAGATTGAAGCAATTGAACAGCAGCAGTCTGCGCTGCAGGGTGAGATTGACGAAAAGGATAAAGAGCTTGTCAACCTTCTGGTGAATATTGGAATTTTGGAAGAGGAGCTGGATACGAAGAATGCGCAGCTTGTGCAGGTGACCGAAGATCTGGCCGTAGCGGAGCAGACCGAAGCCAGCCAGTATGCTTCTATGAAAAAGCGTATTCAGTTTATGTATGAGAAGGGCGACACAGCGATGATTGAGGCGCTTTTGGGCTCAGCGGATATGTCGGATTTTTTAAACCGGGTAGAATATGTATCGGATGTTTATGAATACGATAGGAACCTTCTGACACAGTATCAGGCTACGGTGCAGCAAGTGGCAGATTTGAAGGCTTCTGTGGAGACAGAGAAGGCCGAGCTTGAGGCGATGCAGGAAGAATACGCCCTGCAACAGGATTCTTTAGAGAATGTTTTAGCCACGAAACGTGCGCAGATGGGGGATTATGACAACCAGCTTGTGACGGCACAGGCAGCGGCGGATGAGTTTAAACAGACTATTATTGCACAAAACCAGATCATCCAGGAAGAGGAACGCAGGCTAAGGGAGGAGGAAGAGCGCAGGCAGAGGGAAGCTTTAGAAGCGGCAGAACGGGCACGTGCAAAGCAGGCTTCGCAAAATAATAGCGGTAATGGTAACAGCAGCGGTGGGACAAGCGGTAGTTCAGGCAACAATAATAGCAGCGGCGCGACAGACAGCGGTGGCGGTGCCAACCCGGACTATTCTACGGGCGTAAGCGGCAGCGCTGTTGTATCCTATGCCTGTCAATTTGTCGGCAACCCATACGTGTGGGGAGGAACAAGCCTTACGAATGGAGCAGACTGCTCAGGGTTTGTAATGAGTGTGTTTGCACACTTTGGCATTGGGCTGCCACATAGTTCGGCAGCACTGCAGGGATGCGGAAAAGCAGTTAGTTATGCCAATGCACAGCCTGGGGATTTGATTTGCTATTCCGGGCATGTGGCAATTTATATGGGCGGCGGCCAGATTGTACATGCACAGAGTACAGCGGTGGGGATAACGACCAGTTCAGCTACATACCGTACCATCGTAGCGGTACGCAGGGTATTATAATTACGAAGGAGATATGGTATGGCTTTAAAGAAACTGGATCAGCAGACCCGTAAATTTGTGGTATGGATGGCGCTTTTACTTGGGGCGGTAGCTTTAGCCGTAATAGTGCGCGCAAAGAAGTCAGATCGGATTCTATATGAAAAGCATATGGATGACTGGGCTTATACGGTAGACGGCACAAAGTACCAGGTTCGGGATCTGGCGGTTTACTTGGCGTACCAGGAGCAGGAAATTGAGTCTCAGGCGAAGGTATATGACCTTAATAATACCAATAAATATTGGAATGCACATACAAACGGGCAGTTTATCCGCGTTGCTGGAAAGGATGCCGCACTCAACATGGCAGTACATGATGTGATTTTTTGCAGTATGGCCCAAGAAGAGGGAATGGTGCTGACAAAGGAAGAGACAGTATTTATGGATAACCAGAAAATGGATTTTTGGTGTGATTTAGAGGAAGAAGGGCAGGAACGCCTTGGTGTTTCGATGCAGGAAATCGATGAACAGTTTATGCGCATGGCGTTGGCGCAAAAACAGCAGCAGGCCTATGCGGATAAACAGGGTGTTGATTATAGGGAATATAATATAAATGGAAGTTTGTATAAGGAATTGTTAAAAGAGCATACTTATGATATCAACAAAAAGCTCTGGAAGAAGCTGAATTTTGGAAATATAACAATAAATTGAGGGACTGGGAAATTATGGCAAAGAAAATAGGGAGAAACGATCCGTGCTGGTGCGGAAGCGGAAGGAAATATAAAGCATGCCATCAGGCATTTGATGAAAAAATAGCCGGATTTGCGGCAGCAGGGCACATTGTGCCGGATCGCAAAATGATTAAGACAGCAGGGCAGATTGCAAAGATTAAAGAGAGCGCTAAGATTAACATTGCAGTGCTGGATTATATTTCAGGGTATATTAAAGCAGGTATAAATACTGAAGAAATCAATACAATGGTGTTTGAAAAAACGACAAAGATGGGAGGATACCCGGCAACTTTAAATTACCAGGGATACCCCAAAAGCGCTTGTACATCAGTTAATAACCAGGTCTGCCACGGGATTCCGTCGGAGCAGGTGGTACTAAAGGATGGGGACATTTTAAACGTAGACATTTCTACGGTATTAGACGGGTTTTATTCGGATTCCTCACGTATGTTTTGCATCGGAGAGGTTAGCCCCGAGAAGAAAAAACTTGTTGAAGTTGCAAGGGAATGCGTTTATGAAGGGCTAAAGGAAGTCAAACCTTGGGGGTTCCTTGGCGATGTAGGACAGGCTGTCCATGACTATGCGTTTGCCCACGGGTACACCATTGTAAGGGAGATTGGCGGGCATGGAGTAGGGGTTGACTTCCATGAAGATCCGTGGGTTGGCTACAATACCAAACGCGGTACGGAGATGTTAATGGTACCCGGCATGATGTTTACCATTGAACCAATGGTGAATATGGGGCGGGTTGAGATTTACATAGACGAGCGGAATGGCTGGACAGCTTATACGGAAGATGGCAAGCCGTCCGCACAGTGGGAAGTACAGGTACTCGTGACAGATACCGGGTATGAAATTATATCTTATTAAAGCTAAAGGAGGTTCAACCAATGAAAAAAATAGAGGAGTATGTGCGTAATATTCCAGATTTTCCAGAAAAAGGAATTATCTTCCGCGATGTGACGACCGTTTTGCAGGATGCAAAGGGCTTAAAGCTTGCAATTGACTCTATGCTTGAGCTGCTGGAGGGGCTTGATTTTGACATAGTAGTGGGTACAGAGTCAAGAGGGTTTATTTTTGGGGTGCCGATTGCATACGCGCTTGGCAAGCCGTTTGTGCCGGTCCGCAAAAAAGGAAAGCTTCCCTGTGAGACGATTTCAGCAAAATACGATTTGGAATATGGCAGTGCAGAGATTGAGATGCATAAGGATTCTATTGTACCTGGGCAGAAAGCGGTGCTGGTAGACGATTTGATTGCGACAGGGGGAACCATCGAAGCCTGCACGAAGTTGATTGAGCAGTTGGGCGGCGAAGTCGTAAAGATTATATTTCTAATGGAACTGGCAGGTTTAAAGGGCAGGGACAAGCTAGGCAAATACGAAGTGGCATCCGTCATTACATACGAAGGCAATTAAAAAACCAAAAAGGGGAAAGTGAATTTTGATTGAAGCATTTTTTAAATTAAAGCAGAATAACAGTACAGTAAAAACCGAAGTTATTGGAGGGATTACCACATTTATGACCATGGCCTATATCCTGGCTGTGAATCCCAGCCTTCTGGGCAATGAATTTGGTTCCAATATGGATGCGACCGCAGTATTGATTGCAACCTGCCTGGCGTCGTTTGTGGGGACGATGGCTATGGCACTTTTGGCAAATTACCCATTTGCGCTTGCACCAGGGATGGGGCTAAATGCTTATTTTTCTTTTACCGTCTGCGGCGCAATGGGATATTCCTGGCAGGTTGCCCTAATGGCAGTATTTGTGGAAGGGCTAATTTTCATTGTATTGTCGCTTACAAATGTAAGGGAAGCTATATTCGATGCAATTCCAAGTACGCTCAAGAAAGGTGTGAGCGCGGGGATTGGGCTATTTATTGCATTTATTGGCCTTCAGGGCGCACATATTGTAGTGGACAATGATTCTACGCTGGTATCTTATGTGGATTTTGCCGGGAACTGGCATACGCAGGGAATTTGCGCGGTGCTGGCACTAATTGGTTTGCTGGTAACATCTGTATTATATATTAAAGGCGTAAAAGGATCGATTTTAATTGGGATTGTGGCAACATGGGGGCTTGGGATGCTGGCACAGGCGGCAGGTATTTACATCATTGATGTGGAGAACGGATTTTATTCCCTGTATCCGTCTTTGGCATTTACGGATTTTTCGGCAATTGGGCTAACGTTTGGCCAGTGCTTCCAGGCGGATTTTTCAGGTGTCAGTATGTTTAATTTTATTGTGATCCTACTATCCTTTTTGTTTGTGGATATGTTTGATACAATAGGGACTTTAATCGGAGTCTCGTCAAAAGCTGGTATGCTGGATAAAGAGGACAAGCTGCCGCGGATTAAGCCTGCGCTTTTGGCAGATGCGGTTGCGACATCTGTGGGGGCTATATTCGGAACCTCTACGACAACGACGTTTGTAGAAAGCTCTGCAGGCGTGGGGGAAGGGGCAAGGACGGGGTTAGCGTCTGTTGTAACGGGATGTTTGTTCTTGCTTGCGATTTTCTTTGCACCGATTTTTACGGCGATTCCGGGATTTGCGACAGCTCCGGCGTTGATTTTTGTAGGCTTCTTGATGGTGTCGGCTATATTGGATGTGGATTTTAATGACGCTGCAGATGCGGTTCCGGCTTATCTTTGTATGATTGCAATGCCAATGGTGTATAGCATTTCTGAAGGTATTGCAATAGGGGTTATTTCCTATGTAGTAATACAGGTAGTGTGCGGGAAAGCCAAAAAAATTACACCGCTCATGTATGTACTGGCAGTGCTGTTTATATGTAAGTATGCATTTTTGTAAGATTACGGGAGTATCTGAGGGGGGCAGCATGGAATTGCTGCCCCCCCCCTCCATCCTATTTATTTTTTCCTAAACCGTATTTTTCGGTGAACGATTCTACTTGCAGTTCAAACGAAGTATCGTCTTTTTCCCGCAAATGGGTTACATAGCTATGCGCTTCTAATTCTGTATCCTGCCCTTGAATTAAGTAAAGTGCAATATTGGAGCAGTGATCGGCCACCCTTTCATAATTCGTAGCAATATCTGATAAAATCAGCCCAAGATCAATCGTGCATTTTCCTTTCCGCAGGCGTTTTACATGGCGCTTTTTGATGTTTTTATTTAGCTCGTCAATTACTTCTTCTAACGGCTCAACTGTAAGGGCCTGCTGTTCATCGCCATCTATAAATGCCCTGAAAGCACGCCGTAAGATATCCCTTACCGCTTCCGTGTAGATATAAATTTCTTCTACAGCCTTTTTGGAAAAATGCAGCTTGCGTTTGTTCATTTCCTTGGCAGATTCCAATATATTTACTGCGTGGTCAGAAATACGCTCGATATCCGTAATACAGTGCAGCAGGGTGGAAACATTCTGGCTGTCATGGTACGCTAGGTTTTGGCTGTTTAGTTTCGTAAGATATACGCCAATTTTATCTTCATATACATCGATCCGGTTTTCAAGTGCAATTACTTCTTGTGCAGACTCCTCAGAATAGTTTCCAAGCAGTACATCTACAGCTTCCAGGAAACATTCCTCCGATAGTTCCGCCATTTTGCTTGCAAGGCTTCTGCACTGTTCAATAGCAAATCCAGGCGTTTGTAAGAAACGGTCGTCTAAAACCAAAAATTCCGTATCTACTGCCGGCTTCGTTTCTTCACTAGAAAGTGGAATAGTCAGATACGCCAGTTTTTCCAGCCCACGGATAAAGGGCAAAAGCAAAAGGGTTGTCCCAATATTAAATATACTGTGGATTAGCGCAATCCCCGCGGCATTAATGGTATCGTCTGAAAATGAAAAATCGATAAACAGATCCAGCCCGAAATAAAGCGCCATAAAGGCTACTGCACCGATCAGGTTAAAATACAGATGGACAAATGCCGTTCGCTTTGCGCTTTTATTTGCTCCAATCGCAGATAACATAGCTGTAACACAGGTACCGATATTCTGCCCCATAATGATCGGGATACAGGTGGCATATGAGAATGCCCCGGTTGCCGAAAGCGCCTGCAGGATGCCGACAGAAGCAGAAGAGGACTGGATAACTGCCGTAAGCACAGCGCCTGTTAGAACACCCAGCAGTGGATTTTTAAATACAGTGAGCAGGTTTGTAAATTCTGGCACATCTGCCAATGGCTTAACTGCCCCGCTCATTGATTCCATGCCAAACATTAGGACTGCAAAGCCCAGCAGAATTTCACCGATATCCCTTTTTTTGCTGTTTTTCCCAGACATAAACAGGATAATCCCGATTAATGCTAACACAGGGGAAAACGACGAAGGTTTTAACAGGCGGATTAGTATGGCATCGCTTTCGACGCCTGTCAGGCTTAAAATCCAGGAAGTGATGGTAGTACCGATATTCGCGCCCATGATAATGCCGATTGCCTGTGAGAGTTTCATAATGCCAGAGTTTACAAAGCCTACAACCATGACGGTTGTGGCAGAAGACGACTGGATGACTGCGGTGACACCGGCCCCTAAGAGCACGGCAAATATGGAATTGGATGTCAGGCGTTCTAAAAGCAGCTCTAACTTTCCACCGGAAACTTTTTCCAGGCCGCTTCCCATGACACTCATTCCGTATAGAAATAATGCGAGTCCTCCAATTAATGTTAATATACCAAAAATATCCATATTATTTCCTATCCTTTTTGTTATTCTTTAGGGCTGCATTTTATAGTTGTAGTGTATCCTTTTGAGAAGGAAAATACAAGAGTTTTTGATGTATTATTTTGAGGGCATACAAGAGCAATCTATAGGGAGTGGATGGCAAATGGGCCGTCAGTCAGAGGGCAAGGTATGCGTCTGGGTCTGTGTTCAGGGGCTAAAGCCGCATACTCTGCCCTCTGACTGACTACGGTTTTGGCTGGCCTGCAGAGGAGATTTCTTATTTACGCTATGGTGCAATCTTTAGCTGGCAGACATTGAATACCATCATCAGGAGTGCATGGCTGTGAAATGTTTGCCCGAGCATGTTCCCAAAATGTCTTAGCAAAAGGGCTTAAGCAGTATAGAAACGAGGTTAAATTAATTTTTAACACATATTTTTTAAAATCCTGCATATATATGATAATGGGGTCAATTTTTCCCGGAATAAAACAGAAAAGGAACAAAATATTAAGGAAGGGATCTATGTATACAGAAATGTTAAATAATAAATTATCAGATCCGGAATTCCTTTTAAAAAAGGAATGGATTATACAGCAAATAAAATTTAAGTTAAAATTGATTGATTTTGAATTGTCAAAGCAGCATAGGCGTTCTATGATCCAAAAGGTTGAGCACCGTATCAAAGACGCTGAAAGTATTGCCAGAAAGCTGGTGAAAAAGGGCTATAAGATTACATTTGAAAATGCCTACCAGAAATTAAACGATATTATTGGTATCCGTGTTGTATGCCTTTACCGCGACGACATTTATAATATTGCCGGTTTATTAAAGCAGCAGAAAGATATGATATTGATTAAGGAAAAGGATTACATAAAAAATCCTAAAAAAAGCGGTTATCAAAGCCTGCATTTGATTTTTGACGTTCCTCTTACCTATAAGGATACCGTAGAGATGCAGCGTGTGGAAATCCAGATACGGACGGTAGCAATGGATTTTTGGGCGGGTGTAGATAATCACATCTGTTATAAGAAAAACCCGGCAAAAATGAAAACAGCAGAGCTTGCGCTAAAAAATTATTCGACGGAGATTAGCCGGATGGATAAACAGATGCTGGAACTGCGAAAGAATGCAGAAAGTTAACCTGCTACTTTAAGGCAGTTCCAGCATAGTTTTACTGGTAAATTACTTTACAGAATTTCTTTTTTCCGCGTTTTAAAACGAAATCCCCAGCCATAATTTCGCCGGGCGTATAGGATTTGCGGGTATCAGTTACTTTTTCGCCGTTTACGGTAACGCCGCCCTGTTCTACATTTCGTCGGGCTTCTGCCCGTGAAGCGGCTAAGGAGGCGCTTACTAACAGCCCTAAAATGTCAATGCTCCCATCCCTCAGATCTGTATGGGTGATAGTTGCCGTTGGCATATCCGCCGCATTTCCACCGGAAAACAGCGCTCTTGCGCTTTCCTCAGCTTTTTTGGCTTCTTCCTCGCCGTGAATCAGGTTTGTCAGTTCATAGGCGAGGATCTCTTTTGCGCGGTTTAACTGGCTGCCTTCCCAGGATTCCATAGCTTTGATTTCTTCTAAAGGTAAAAATGTAAGCATCTTAATGCATTTTAAGACGTCTGCGTCTGATACGTTGCGCCAGTACTGATAGAATTCGTACGGGGATGTTTTATTTGCATCCAGCCAGACTGCCCCAGACTGGGTTTTGCCCATTTTTTTGCCTTCGGAATTTAACAGGAGGTTAATGGTCATAGCATAAGCGTCTTTACCTAACTTCCGGCGGATTAGCTCTGTACCGCCGAGCATATTGCTCCACTGGTCGTCGCCGCCGAACTGCATATTGCAGCCGTATTTTTGGTAAAGGACATAAAAATCGTAGCTTTGCATGATCATATAGTTGAATTCTAAGAAGCTTAAGCCTTTTTCCATGCGCTGCTTGTAGCATTCGGCTGTTAACATCCGGTTTACAGAAAAGTGCGCGCCTACCTCCCGCAGTACATCAACGTAGTTTAGGTTAAGCAGCCAGTCTGCATTGTTGACCATAAGGGCTTTGTCGTCGGAAAAGTCAATAAAACGGCTCATCTGCTGTTTAAAGCAGTCACAGTTGTGCTGTATTATTTCCGGAGTCATCATTTGGCGCATATCAGTGCGTCCCGAAGGATCGCCTATCATGCCTGTCCCGCCGCCGATTAAGGCAATCGGTTTATTGCCTGCCATCTGCAGGCGCTTCATCAGGCAAAGAGCCATGAAGTGGCCTACGTGCAGGCTGTCCGCCGTGGGATCGAAGCCGATGTAAAATACGGCTTTTCCGTTGTTGATCAAATCTTTGATTTCTGCTTCATCTGTTACCTGGGCGATTAGCCCCCTGGCAACCAGTTCATCATATAATGTCATATAAATTCTCCTTTTTCCCATGCACTCCTGTGGAAAAACAGGGCGCTCTCTTATGTATAGTGTATAGTAACATTTTTTCTTGTAAAAAACAATTGTAGATCCAGTAAATTCATTTAGCTGTCATTGGAAAAATGTTTTTTTACCTGGTATGCCGTATGGGAACAAAGCCATCCCAAAGTCATTCCCAGGATGTTGGAGATTATGTCGTCTATATCGCACCAGCCGCAATGGAGGATAAATTGTGATATTTCAATCCCTGTACTGATTATAAAACCAAGCAGTATGCATTTATAAAAATTGCGGAGCGCTGGATAGAGGGAATACAAAAAGACGGGCATTGGGAAGAACAATATGATATTTGTATAAAAACACATCCTTTCCCACTCAGAATTATAAAAATTTCCGAGCGGGATCAAATTGATTTCAGAAATGTATGTGCCTTTCCGGGACAAGATAGTGATGACAAGCACAGAATAAATATATATAGCAAAAAAGAATAGGACAGGGGTATTTTTGGTTTCATAAAAAACGTATAGCTTACCTGCTAATACGTTTAGGCAGCATATGGTTATACTAAATACAAGTGCGCTTTTATAATACATCATGATGTATTGAATGAGTGAGTTATAAAAAATTTGTCCCATAACTTTTCCTGTCTGTTAATCGCTAAATTTTGCTACAATAACCCCATTTATTGTTTTTACGCTTCCTTTATTGGGAAAGCATGGCATAGATTGAACCTCTTTTTTCATCTCAAGAGCTTCAATTTCTTCTAATGTGCAGATGTTTACCTTATAATTTAAAATGTTTTTCATATATGCATTCCATGTATCATAGTAGGTAACTTGTGCCCGCAAATCAAAGCCGGGAAGATCTTCCATGTTTCCCTCGCTTAACCGGATTTCTTCCTGGTCGAGCGGGTTACCCAAAAAAGCAATGGGTGTTTTACCATATTGATAGCCATTTTGTTGTGAAATTACACTAAGTGCTTGTGTTACAAGTGAAAGCGTAGCCTGCCGCTCAGTATCTTTTTTTACATAAAACGCGTTTGCAGATTGTATGTTGCTAAAAATAATAATTCCTATCATTCCAAGTATAGTAAAGATACGTTTTTTTCTTTTATATGCCGCTTCCATGACGGACTCTTTAGAGTTTAGTATGATAACCGGAATATAAAAGAGATAGATTGCATAAAACATAAGGTCATGTGAGAATCCATTTAAAAACCCAGAAATATTCATTGCAAAAGGAATGGACAGTATCATTCCAGTAGCAAGGATTTTTTCTTTTATCTTCAAATTCAGCCATTTTTTTATTCCGCTCCGTATACTAATCCCTATAAGAAGTATATGTGCAAATATAACTGCTGGATAACGGAATAAGGACTGGGGTTTTATAAATAAAGCTTTTATAACATTGTAAAATGTATTAAAAAGGCGGGATGTAACAGGAATAGAAGCATTTGTAATATTAGATAAACTGTTGTAGGATGAGGTATTTAAAGGTTCGCCAATTACCTTACATGCTAATAATGCCAAAACCAGATAGGCCAAACATGCCGCTAAAATATAAATGCTGGTTAAGCTCCCTGTTTTTAAAACTTTAATAAAAGATTTTCCTTCACATAAATCCCTCAATAATATCAATAAAATTATTACAAGTGTTACAGACAGATAGCTTTGATAAAGTGATAAGGATGAAATTATACAAAATATAAATAATAAATAAGGTATAATTATATTGCGTTTATTGTCGGAGGGGAATATATGTTTGGGGGGGGGGGATTCAGAATACTGTTTTATTCTGCTCCAGATATATGCTGCAAGGACAGAAAATAATAATGCCAGCATATCGGCTCCTAAATCATGTATGTAGGTGGCGATTAATGAGGTGACTGTCATATTGGTTATTAAAATTCCTGACACGGCTAACACATTCCACCGCTTAGTAAGGCAAAATATTCTGCAAATCAGAAAAACCGAGATGGCTACAAAAGTTAAAGAGATAATCCCTGCTGACCATGGAAGAGTAATAAAGCTGCCAGTAAAGAATTTATAGATTACAACGCCAAAACGTCCAAGTGAAACTTTCCATGCGTCAAATGCATGAAGGGCTCCTAAGGAGTCATGTGATACAGTCAGATTAGTAAACGCATACATATGTGCACATAGGCCAAATAAAAAAGTATAAAATAACGAATTTTTCATTAGTTCATTTATTGACAGGTTTTTGTCTAAATATGAGGTAATATCTATTGTTTTCTTTGTTTTAATCATATTATTCTCCCTAGTTAGTGTCAACATCCCGTATTACCTTTGCGGGTATTCCCATAACCACTTTATTATCCGGTACATTTTTGGTAACCAGTGCGCTTGCCCCTACAATGGCATTGTTTCCTATTATAATGCCAGGAAGTATATTTGCAGCTGCGCCAACTGTAACATTATCTTTTATAGTAGGGCCGCATACGTGATCTTCATTATATTCTTCCCGCCCCATTGTATTGTCGTTGGTAGTAGAAACTAATACACTGATAAAAACATGATTTCCTATTTTCATATTACCTGTAATATGAGTATTGTCCATAATTTTTGTATTGTTGCCTATACTGGTATTATAATTGATGCTTACATTACGGCTGATAATACAATTATATCCAATGCGGCATTCTTCCCGGATGGAACAATAATCCCCAAATAAGTTATTGTGCCCTATCTGGGTTCCTGTATATAAAACAACACTGGGGCAAAGGATACAGTTCTCGCCTATTATCAGTTTGCAGTATTCTTTTTTTAGCTTGCGGCTGGTAGACCCTGGGGATGTCGGTAATTTTCCCAGTACACAATTTTCATAAATCTCTGTCCCCTTTTTTATGATGGTATTAGGATAAATAACAACAAAGTCATGTATGATGACATCGTCTTCTATTTCAACTCCATCATAAATAATAGCTGTTGATGCTATTTTTGCCGTTTTACTTATTTTGTTCATTTCGTCCTCCTTATTTTATGAGTGCGTTTACAATTGCATAACCTGTCACTGAAATACCATGTGCGATACGTTCGCCCAATAATCCTTTTTGGGAATACTGCGTATTTATGGGTGCAGGGTTGAAATCATTTATACTTAGCTGCACTGGTTGATATGGAACCCATTGACCAGGCGGATTACAGTATCAATATTGTCTTTGCTTATTCCGTAATACATTGGAAGGCTTAATACGGTATTGCTTATTTCTTCTGCTATTGGCAGGCTGCCGTTTGTTAATTGTAAGTTCGCATAGGCGCTTTGTAAATGGATGGGTATGGGATAGTGCTTCACTGTGTAAACCCCGTTCTTTTTTAAGTATGCTTCTAATTCGTCCCTCCATTTGCAGCGTATAACAAATACATGATAAACGTGGGAATATTCTTCTGAATCCGGTAATGGAAGGTGGATAAGCGGATTTTTAATTTCTTGCAAATACCTTTTTGCGATTTTCTTGCGTTCCTGGTTCCATTTATTTAAATAACGCAGTTTTACGCGCAAAAATGCTGCCTGCATTTCATCCAGCCTGCTATTGGCCCCCTGATAAATGTGGTGGTATTTATAATCTGACCCATAATTCCCCAATATGCGGATTTTGTCTGCGAGCCCTTTATCTCCAGTTGTGACAGCGCCCCCGTCGCCTAGCGCCCCCAGGTTTTTTCCGGGATAAAAGCTAAATGCGGCCGCATCCGAAAGGGAGCCTGCTTTTTTCCCTTTATATGACGCTCCGTGCGCCTGTGCAGCATCTTCAATAAGATACAGCTTGTACTTTTTGGCAATTTTATGGATTGCATCCATATTGGCAGGCCTTCCTTGCAGATGGACAGCGATAATGGCTTTTGTTTTAGGTGAGATATTTTCTTCAATCCGATTGACGTCTATATTATAGGTTTCTATTTCAGGCTCCACAAATACAGGCTGTGCCCCTGTGTAAGACACAGCTAATGCAGTTGCAATAAACGTATTGGAAGGTACAAGGACTTCATCACCTGTGCTTATGCCCAAAGCCTTTAAGATCAGGTAAATAGCATCTAGTCCAGAAGCTACGCCTACACAATACTTTGTCTGGCAATAGGCTGCAAATTCTTGTTCAAATTGCTGGCATTCTTCTCCCTGGATAAAACTGCTGTTATCCAATACCCTGTGGTATGCCATATTCAATTCAGGGCGTATTTCATCATGCATGGGTTTAAAGTCTGCAAATGGAATAAATTTCTTATCCATTCTTTTGTTCCTCCTCTTCTGTAAACTTGAGAAATTCATCATAATTTCTAATATAATCTGATTCATCATATAGCTGGGAAGCAAAAACCAAAAGGACTGCATCGGGCGAAAAATCATACATTTCGCGCCACATATTATTGGAAATATACAGGCCCTCATATGGTTTTTCTAAGGGCACGACCTTTTTTTCTCTTCCGTTATCTAATAACACCTTACAGCTTCCGTGAATACACACCAGGATTTGCTCTAAGGATCTGTGGGCATGGAACCCCCTGTGGACTCCATTTGCCGTATCATACATATAATAGACACGCTTAATTTCAAATGGAATATCTTTGTATTCTTCTAATGCCACCAATTGCCCCCGTTCGTCGCCGTGGGGCTGGAACATGTACTTTACCACCTGCATGTTTAACTGCTCCCTTCTATATTTTTAGGATACAATGGAATAAAATATCTGCCCTGCTGGTGCAGGCAAATAAGTATTTAAGCAATCTTCCACCAAGCATTAGGAAATGTATTTTTAATTTTTGCTTTAATCCTAAGTTGTTGTAATCTTTTAACTGCACTAAGAAATCGTAATTATCATTTTCGGCGCTATCCAAGTATTTTTTATATTTGTAGTCTTTTAATTTGTCTTTGTGCTTGTACACATAATGAAAAGAATCTGAAAACCTTGCTAATGAGCTGAAATAAAATTCCTTCTGGTTTCTGATATCCTGATATAGGGATATTTCCAATAATTGCAGCTCCAGCTTGTCAGCCTTGTGCATAATACTTTTATCCCGTTGCCGATAAGCTAACATAATGTCTGGTATATGCCCTGCTTTGCCGGTTTTTAAAATGGTAAAAAGCAGGCCTGTATCATCACAAAAGCGGTTTAGGATTCCGTTAAGCGCATTTCTTTTAAACATAAAACAGGAAATATGTACATACATCCGGCTCCAGAAGTTAGCCCGCCCTATGCTGCACCGCATGGTGGCCGTTTCTTCTGTTCCGTCATCCCAAAATCGTTTGAAATCTGTGTAACAGGAGCTAAATTGTGGATTTTGATCTAGAAATAAAGCCTGCCTTGCAAATTTATACTTGCTGCAAATTAGGTCGTCACCTGACAGCACCATCAAGTATTCGCCTGCAGCCATTTGAAAAGCCCGCTTTAATACTTTAGAAACGCGCAGGGAAGGAATAATAGAAACGGTATTTTCCCGATCCATTACAAACCATTTCACTATTTTAGGGTATTTCTCAGCAATTTCTTTGATTAGCTCAATACTTCCGTCGTTTGAGCCGTCATCTCCTATAATAATTTCATAGGGTTTACCAAAGGACTGCTGAAGGCAGCTGGCAACGCATTCTGTCAAATATTGTTTTTCATTATAAGATACTATGATAACCGATAATTTCACTTCCTAGTTTTCCCCCTATGTATATAATTGCTTGCAGACTTTATGATGCTTTTCAATTCCCTGCTTTTAAAGGTAGCTAAAATGTTTATCAGGTTAGGGACAATACAGCAAATAGCGGCTTTTATGATTAGCTCCAAAAAGAAGCTGTCCACAAAAACGAATGTACCTATTTTTAGTGAAATGATAAGCCCCGCTGCTGTTAAAGCGCTGTATAGGATCATTTTTATTACATACACACAAAGGTTTTCGTTCCAATAACCTTTTACCATTTGATAAGAGCGGACGGCCCATATATAAATGTCTGTTATTAATGTTCCAAGTATAACGCCTGGCAAGCCGATAGCGCCAACAAGTGCGACCGAAACGGCAATATTCATAACGGCACTTGCTATTGTAATATATTTATCATCTTGAAATTTGCCTGTTGCCCCATACATGACATATGCCGGCTGATACATAGAATGGATAAAAAAATCAACAACCAGCAGTGCAAAACAGACATCCTCAATTAGAAACTGCTCGCCAATCCAAAGAGAAATAAACGGTTTGGACAGCATAGCCAATGATACCGTGCAAAAACTGGTAAACAAAAATTGTATATATTGGAATGTAAGATAAATTTGGTAAACAGTATCCGTATTTTGCCGTTTTGCAATGATTTTCCCAATGGATGAAGTAACGGCATTTCCAATAAGGTACTCAATCCCCATGATTCCATTTATGATAGTCATGTAATTGGAATACAGGGCGACTGTTGTAAGCCCCAGTACCTTTGAAACCACAACATTATCAGTTGAATTATATACATAATTTGATAGCTTCATAGGTACCACATTTTTCAGGTTTCCCAATAAACGCTCTACCTCATTGGAACACTGTTGGGTGTCAGTTAAAATTAGGGGATAGCGCTTTTTAAATATAAAATGAATGATTAGGTTGGACAGGCCTCCGTATGCAGCGTTTAAGAGCAGATATATAAAGTAATTGCGAAATAATACTGTGGATATCAAAGACAGTATAACGGTTATAATTTTTGCTAGTAAATCAAGGATATTCACTAAGCCAAGCTCTTCATTTGCCTGTAAAAACAACCGTTTATGAACAAAGAAATATCCAAATGCTACACCCGAAACACTGATTAGGAACGATACCCTGACATACCAGAGCGGGTACGTCGTACTTCGGATTAAATGCTGTATGAAAAAAGCCAATACGATACCCAATATTAAAATCAGGGTTCCAATTGTATTATATATTTTTTTGGCTGCACCCATAATTTTAGACAGCTTGGTGTAATCTTGTTTTACTAATGGTTCATATAATTGAAACTGGACTGCAACTCCAATGCCCAAATCTGCTAAATTAAGCAAATCAAGTAAATTAGCGTATAGTGAGTTTAAACCCAGCAATTCCTCCCCAATATAGATAAGAAAAATTTTCCGGGTAATGAGCCCTAACAAAAGTATTGTTATTTTATATCCAACGCTAATTATACTGTTATTGATTAGTTTTTTTCCGTGCATATTAACCCCATTAGAAACCATTTTGATCATAAAATTTGTTTGCTGCCTTTTTTATCTGATTATAAAATACCTGTTCTTGCACAGCCTGCCTTTTTAGATGTTCTGCAAACATCTGAAACTCTGGCTTTTGTTTTACAGTGGCCGATTGGTACCAGAAATAAAGTAAGTCAATGTATTTCTCAATCCTAAATATTTTTGGCAATGAAATGGTTTTGCAGCGGATCCAATGGAACATGCGCTCTGCCCCTTTTGAATCTTTTTGGTATGCTAAATATAGCTTTTTTAATTCCTGATCAAATTCAGTACTGAGAGCCGTCTTTATTTTAGTGTTGCTGACGGAGTGGTTATGTATCCGGTATAATACAATCCCTTTACTATGGAAAACGATTTTTAAGCCAGGTATGTTTTTTATCATGCTGTACCAGGTGGGATCGTCTTCAAACAATCTGAATTGGCGGTTCATCTTAGCGCATTCCGCTTTTTGGTATAATTCTTTTGTATATATGGTAGACGGGGTATGCAAATACCCTCCTCTGCGTAAAGATCGTAAATGAAACGATGCTGTTTGTTTATGCTTTAAATTGTAAAAATACCGGATTAACGATTTCGGCTGTATGTATATCCTGTTATTTTCCAGGATTAGCTTGACATATGTAGAAAGGGTGTCATTTTTTAAGGGGAGACTTTCCTGTAGTAAATTAACGGAGGAGATTAAATCATCTCCTGCAATGAGTTTAAATTTCTCATCCCCAATTTTGTCCATTATAGTGTTATAATTAGCAACAGTACCCTGATTTTTCCCATTTCTAATAAAATTTATTGACTCAAACAGGCTACGGTAACTGTTTATCCAACACTCAATTACATTTGCAGTTCTATCTTTTGAATTATCATCTACTATAATAAGCCTGAAAGTATAGCCCGCACCAAATTTTTCAATTTGGTATTTTATGCTTTCTAATGTTTCTACAATTATTCTTTCCTGATTATAAGTTAATATGGCAAATGTAAATTTCATTTTTAACCTCGATAATTGTCAGCTTTTTTCTAAAAGAAGTTTTGTATAACAGGCATCAATTTTTTCCATATATTCGGATAGGTTTTCCATCCGCTGTGCCCTTTTTTGCGCTTCTTTAGAATATGTTCGATAAAGGTTTTCATCCTCCAGCAATAATTCCAGGCTTTTTATGTATTCTGCTCTGCTGTGGCATAAAAAACCACACTTTTCCGTTATAATGTCCGAAATTCCGCCAACATCTGACGCAACACAGGGCAATCCTAATGTTAAAGCTTCGAAAAATACCAAACCAAAGCCTTCATACTTTGAGGGCAGCAAAAATATTTTTGATTGATCCATCCATAAGTAAGGATTTTTTTGGAACCCTGTTAATGTGACATAACCAGACATGTTATTTTTTTGTATATATTGCCTTACAATATCCCTAAGCTCCCCGTCCCCTACCATAATGGCTTTTAATTGAGGGTGTTTATTGTGCAGCTGCTTTACGAGACTTAAATAAAACAAGGGATTTTTTTGATCTGACAGACGTCCGGTAAAACAAATATCAAACTTTTTTTCTTGAGTTTGCGGTTTATGCCGGGTTACATCTCCACAGCAGACTGGATTTGATATACAGTATATTTTGCGGGAGATCAGATCTGCAAAAATATATTCTTTTTCAATGGATTTTGATACAGTTAAAATAATTGGCGCTTTCCTAGCTGCAAATAAATATGCAAAAGTATAGGGGTGGAGTTTCTTTATCCATAACGGGTTATTGTGCAAATGCGATATAAATGGAACTTTCAGGTTTGCAAGCGCACACGCAACGCTGACTCGAAAATCTGTTGCATGAAATATATCTGGCTGATATGTATTTTCTATTTTACGGATGTTTTTTGCATTTATTTTATCTATTACAATATGTTGAATTCCCTCTTTTTCCAAATAAGTATCTATAATCCCTTTTTCAGATGCATAATAAAACTTATACTTCCAGCTCAGGCTTTTTATAATTTTTAAGTTTACAAGTTCTGCGCCTGAATAAACGCCTGAATTTACAAGAAAAATAACAACCTTTTTATTCTGTCTTGACATGATCCCCTCTCCTAATCAATGCTATATACATAATTGGAAAAACAGCCATTTCATGTTTTATAACAGAACCATAATCAGGCTCGAATATTGCAGCAACTATAAAATATGCGATTAATAAGGATATGGCTATAAATGTACTTTCATTTAGGTTTTCCTCTGACATATTATAAAACAATACCAGCAGCTTACCGCTTAATATGATCTGATAGATAAAGAACAAAAGCTGTGACATTCCTTCGGCAGCTACTGTAACCGGAAACAATAAGCGAAAAATATTTATAATAATATTTAATGTATAAGTAAATATACTGCCGTCGTCTTCTATAACATTAACTATCATAGTGTTTGCGTCATCACTGCCAATCCTGTTTTGGTTAAGGCTAATCCTGGCCTGGGATAAGGAGTCATACAAATCAGGAAAACTGGTTTTTAGAATGAACAGCCCAATGACACCGATACAAAAAACAAAACAAATGTTGCGCCAGAATTTTTTCTTTTCCTGGTAAAATGAGCTGAGGAAAACCTTATAAATAACTACAAAAATAACAGCAATTAAAATGAAATATGAGCGCAAAAAATATCCAATCAACAAAAGCGAGGCCATGCACACTATAATTTTTGTTTTTGTCTTATATCCGAAGTTTAATACAGAGATAAGAGGGATCATAATCAGTATTTGAATTATTTCTTTGCTTACATTAAAAGTATAAATATTCATCAAAAATAAGCTGCATGAAAGGACTGCAAAATCCCAGAAAAACAATTCCTGCAGGCTGTCTTGTATAAAATAAATTAATATAACGCTTCCAATAATACCTAAAAAGACAGCCCAGCTGTTATAGCTGTTTATATGGAATATTTTATTTGCCACAGAAAAAAAATTAGATGCCGTATCATATCCCCTGTCGCCGCTCCGGTATCCGGAAGTGGATTCTAGAAATATTCTAACGCCGTCAATAAAATATTTTTCGGGTAGGAATTTTAGCTGAATAAATTTTGCAGCTATACAGATCATAACCCATAGCCCCAATATAAGCCGTTTATTATCCCTGTCTGTTTTTATCCTGATTTTTGCCACGTTAATATCCTCAATGATTAAAACCGTTGTTCATAATACGATTGTATATTTTTAGCTTCTGATTCAATCGAGTACCCGGCATTTTTTAATTTAAAAATCCCATCCCCTCTCTGTGCCGGACAATCACTGTGCTTTAATGCCCTTACTGCCCATACACCAGCAGGAAGATTAAGCGGAATTATCTCACAGCCCTCAAGAATTGCCATTTCTTTTGAAACCTTATCCGAAGCAAGTACAAAAAGCCCGTTTCCCTGTGCTTCTATCGCTACAACCGGAACACCTTCGTAAAAGCTTGGCAGGCAAAATACATCCATTGCATGGTATAGCTTTTCAGTATTCCTGCAGCTTCCATAAAAAATCACAGCGTCCCCGATCCCCATACCCTTTACCTTTTCTGTTACTTGTCCTAAAAGTTCCCCTTCTCCTATCAAAAGCAGTACGGCATCTTTTCTTCTCTGGTAGACTTCATAAAACACATCTACCAAAAAATCGTGGTTCTTCTGGTACATAAACCTTCCGATGTGCCCAATAACAAACTTGCCTGCCAGACCCAGCTCTTTTCTTATCTGTTCCCTTTCTGCGGGATCAAACTTGAATTTTTCTATGTCTATTGCATTGCGCATGACATACACTTTTCCCGCATTAAAGCATTTATCCCCATACATCCATCTTCCGGCATATTCCCCGCAGGCGAAATAATCTGTTGCAAACCATTTACAAAAAGGCCGCAGTGCATATTTGGCGGCTGTCCGCATTCCTTCCCCCAGATGCGCTGTCGTATGGTTGTGGCAAATTCTTACCTTAACGCCTGCCAGATATGCCGAAAAAAGCGGAAATACACTTAACGCATTCATATGGCAATGAACTATTGCATAATGGTTTTTTTGAATAATGTCCTTTAATGTAAAAATATATCTGCCCAGGTGTGAAATACCTGGCAGTAAATAAACTCTCCCGCCGAGCCCCTCAATCTCTTCTCTTTGCGGTAATCTGGAATCGATGGACACTGCAAAATCAAACTGTACTTTGCTCCGGTCAATAAAGCGGTAATAATTCATTACCACGGCTTCAATACCGCCATAATCCATATGGTTTAGTATCTGCAGAACCCGCAGCGGGGCATAATCCGCCATTACTGCGCGCCCTTTCCCTGGATTACGGTTCCAAATGTTTTAAATAATATTTTAAAATCCAGCCGCGTACATCGGTTCTGCACATAATACAGCTCCATTTCACGCCTGCCGTTCTCATACCCAACCAGGTTCCTCCCGTTTGCCTGCCAATAGCCGGTAAGCCCTGGTTTTACACTCAAAAACTGTTCCGATTTTCCCCCGTATTTTTCTAGTTCCTCCTCTACAATTGGGCGCGGCCCTACAAAACTTAAATCCCCCCAGAAAATATTCCAAAGCTGTGGCAGTTCATCTAAGCTGCTCCTGCGTAAAAAATTACCGACCGGGGTAATGCGCGGGTCGTTGTCCAGCTTGAAATCACGGTAAAATTCAGCCTTCTGTTCGTTTGTAAAGTTATTAAATATTTCATCCGCGTTTTTATACATGCTGCGGAATTTCCAGATTTTAATTTTTTTGCCGCCTTTCCCAAGTCGTTCATGCCCGTATATTACGCTTCCCGGATCCGCAAAAAAAATGACGGCGGAAAGCAAAAGGAAAACGGGGGATAATACCACCATTGCACAAAAACTGCCTGCAATATCAAATGTACGTTTTCCAAAAGCATATGTATAGTGGGAAAGGGTTTTGCGCTTTACGTCAATTTGCCCCAGCTCTTTCTGGCTTATGGCCGTACCCATATATTCCTGACTCATTTTTCCATCCATTCCTTTCACAAATTCAATGAACCGGAAGCAGCCGATTTCCCCATTGAATGCCGAGTGCTTCTAATTTTTCTTTTTGTGTCGCGCTTATGGTACTGTTTTGGTATTTAGATTTTTGGCGTTTTAGCCATAGATCTAGCCGAAACCCGTCTGTAGTCTGAAATCCTCCGGGTACTTCTAAATTCCCGGTCTGTAAAAAGTATTGTTTTGCTTTTTGGTATGCGTCTTCCCACGCAGCTTCCTGTGGCGTCCGCCAGTCCATGCCAAGCTTTTCGAGCTTTTGGATTTGCTCCGCAGAAAGGGCTTTTTTTTGTGATGGCATACGGTAGCGCTTCCTCTGCTCGCACAGCCATTTGCCAATCCAGACGCCTTCTTTACTTACATAGTCCTGGGCAATTTTGATATTGCCGTTGCTGCGGTAATAATCTGCCGCAATCCGGTACCGGATTTCCCAGCCGTCTTTATCCCAGTCCATCCCAATCGCATCCAGTGCATCTATTTGTGCCTGTGTCAAAGCCGCAGTTTTAGACGGCGGGTTTTTGCGCCTGGCACGCTGGGTGTAAATCCATTTGCCGAGGTTTACGCCATCTATGCAATAATCGGAGGGGATATCAAGGTTTTTGTGCTGGCGGTAATATTCCCTGGCAAGCAAATAGTTTTTCTGCCAGACGTCTTTTGAACGGTGCCCCCATTCCATGCCAATGGCTTCCATTTGCTGGATTTGCTCTTTTGTAAGGGCAGCAGCCGTTTTCTTTTTGCCGGAGTATACCTGTTTTAGGTTCTGTATCCAGTTCCCCAGGCAAATACCGTCTGGCGTACGGTAGGATGCGGGCACTTTAAGATCCTGGTGTACTTCGTAATACTGTTTTGCCGCCCGGTAGTGCTTTTCCCATAAGAAGGCATTTTTATCCCAAATCATTCCAGCTGCGTCTAGGCTTTGAATTTGGCTTGGTGTAAGGGCGTTTTGTTTTTTCTTCTGCCGCAGGTTGCTGACCCATTTGCCCAGCGGGTAGCCGTCTTTTGTAACATAGCCTGCTGTAACATTTGCGTGCCCATGTTCATGGTAATATTCGGATAAGGCCTGATAGCCCCGTTTCCACCCTTCTTGTGCCGGGAATTCCCACACCATGCCCAGTGCATCCAGCTTTTGCGTTTGTTCTTCTGTCAGGCTGCCGTTTATTTTCCCTGCGCGGATACGCCGCTGTGCCTGAATCCAGGATCCAAGGGGCAGGCCGTCTGGCGTGGCGTAGGATTTGGGGACTTTTAAGCTGCCGTTTGTCCGGCTGTATTCCGCTGCTGCTGCATAGTAAATATCCCAGGCTGCCATTAAGTTGTTTTTTAACTGGAAAAACAGCTTCCGGCAGTCTTTAACTTCATCATAAATTTGAAATCCGCCCCAAAAGCCCTGTTTGGCATCCGGCGCCGTGGGCAGGGTTAGGGAAGCTGCCTGTATTTCATCCGCAAGGGAATCCATACACCCTAAGCTTTCAAAATTGTTGACGACATCAAAAATAACCGGCTTTTTGCTCTTTCCGGCGGAAAGTGCCCGGCCGATTTGCTGTAGGTATAAGATGGGTGAAACCGTTGGACGCAGCAAGATTACACCGTCAATATCATCTACATGGACACCCTCATTTAGCATGTCAATACAAAACAAAAGCTTTAAATGGGTATCTGTGTCATTTTTAAACGCGTCAAATTGTGTCTTGGAAGATGTGCTGTCAAAGTAAATGGTGTAAATATGTGGGCGCTTATCCACTAGGGAAAACCATTCTTTGGCATGCGCTTTCATTTCTTCCATGTGCTCTTTTCCGGAACAAAACACAATGTACTTGCCATTCGTTTCTTTCATATGGCGGGCAAATACCTTGTCAAGCCCCTGTGATTGCCCGACTGCCCTCCTCAGCTTTTGCAGGATTTCCTCATTTGCTTTACGAATACCTTCATTATTTAAATCAGCTACCTTGCGTTCCCACTTTCTTAATTCTTCCTGGAAGGAAAAAAGGGATATAACATACGTTGGCGCAGGAAGGATGTTTTTTACAATCGCCTCGCCAAGTGTCATTTCTGAAGCAACGCACCCGTCAAACAGCTCTTCGGCCATATTCCTGCAGTTGTCTAAGTAACGGATATTTGTTGCTGACAAGCCGAGGATTTTGGCGTTGGGGCACATGTCCAACAGCCTTTGTACGCCTTTGCCCCATTCAGTGGCGCCGCACCGATGGAACTCGTCTAAAATGATATAGTCTGGCTCTAAAGCTTTAAGACGGGCGCCGTTTTCCTTCATCAGCCGGGCATACGTCAAAAACTGGACATGATCCATAGGAAACCTTTCCCCGCCATTTTGGACGCGGGAAAGGTTTTCAAGCTGTGTCCAGTAGATGTATTCGCTTGGTGCGAGCCAGCAAATCCGGCTGTTGGGATGATCTTCTGCCAGTTTAAACGCAATAAAAGATTTCCCTGTACCAGTGGGATGGATAATGGCGGCTTTCCCGGTCGTTTCCATCAGCTTCACCGCAGACTCATATGCTATTTGGTTATGTAGGAATAATTCAATACCCATATACTCACCGCCATTGATGGAGC
>OFGF01000549.1_pt1 | contig 31660 bp, 26 predicted proteins | sample 1521711 | NCBI WGS metagenome assembly OFGF01 (sample SAMEA3504092, study PRJEB24116) | mouse gut metagenome | biome: mouse gut; feature: mouse-associated habitat; material: faeces | place: Denmark | collected 2011 | reverse complement strand
AGCAATCGGGCCGAACTGTCTATTCAGCTGTATTGAAATTATATTCCGCAAAACCTAAGATGTCAACTATAAAAAATTTTGTTTTCATACGCTTACTGTCTTTATGCATAACCATCTGCATTTCAGGCACACTATCACCGAGGCTGATTATCACGTATTCGCCTAAATCCGCACTCTATCAGAAGACAATCCGGGAAAAACAGGTAGACCGCACACAAAAAATGCTGGAATCCGGCAGCACAAAAAAGAACCGTAACAATCCAAATGATCCGGCCCGTTTTATAGAGACTACCATTTCCTAATCTGTTTTCCCGCTCTGACAATCTATCGCTATCTTGAGAAAACAAAGCGGTTGTAAGCGCCGCCTGCGAAACTTTAAACCCCAGTATAATCAAACGCCGGGATAAAGCTTTCCCCTGCACATCCCCCTTCCTGGATATATACCTGCTTCATTCCAAGGAAACACGCATAATCCACTACCTCCCCGTACTCTGCATCTGTAACCCTCCGGTTCAGATGCGGATCATCCCTTACATGGGGAAGCGGCGTATACTGGCTTAAAATACTAATCCAAATCTGCTCCCCCCAGGTATCATGCAGATAATCCAGCACATCCTTACTGTCGCCCACACAGCCTGGAAGCACCAGATGGCGGACAATAACGCCTTTTTTCATCATGCCCCGGCTGTCAAAAACAGGTTTGCCTGCCTGGCGCACCATTTCTGTAAGCGCAATTTCCGCACGCTTGGGATAATCTGCACAATGGGAAAGCCGCTTTGCAAGCACACTGTCCCGGTATTTATAATCCGGCAGCCAGATATCCACAAGCCCGTTTAGCTGCTGCAGCACATCTGCTTTTTCATAGCCGCTTGTATTATATACTATCGGAATCTCAAGCCCCCTTGCCTTTGCCGCAGAAAGTGCCGGAATGACCAATGGCAGAAAATGCCCTGCCGTCACCAGGTTGATATTTTCCGCCCCTTGCTCTTTTAATTCCCAAAATATCTCTGTAAGCCTTTCCGGACAAATCCTTTTCCCGGCTGTCCCCGCTGCAATTTCGTAGTTTTGGCAAAACACGCACCGAAGCGTACAGCCGGAAAAAAAGACTGTTCCAGAACCGCCTTTCCCGGTAATACATGGCTCCTCCCAGAAATGGAGCGCCGCCCTTGCAACCGTAAGCTCCATTGGCATACCGCAATAGCCCGTTTCTCCATGTGCCCGGTCTGCCATACATTCCCGTGGGCAAAGCATACACCCCTTTTTATCTGGTATAGATTTATTTACCCCCATCAAATCCGCCCCCTTGGCATATGTACCTACAAATATTATTACCCCGCACAACACGCAAACATAATTAACCATGTAAAGGTATACCCATACTTTGTTACATTCCGCTGTTATTATTATGCTCTTTGGTACAATCTGTCAAGATCTATTCGTTGGCACAACGGCCAACAAGGCCTCCCCGCAGCACAAACCAAACACTACCTCCCCTTCTTTCTGCCCGGACTTCTTTAAAGCACTTCTCCTGGCCGATATACAGCATGCCCAGCTGCTCTGCAATTACCTGATAAGTGGCTTTTAGAGTCCCATCGGCCTTTCCATTCGCAAAAAGCACACGGGAAAGATACAGCACATACCCCTGCGGCAGAATCTGTTTTGCAGGGATTGCCAGCTTTTCTTTTTTGCAGCTCTGTGCCTTTTTTATGACCGTCAAAGCCATTTGGGGTGAAATGACAACCATACCATACGCGTCTGAAAGCCCGATTTCATATGTATCAGTCAATATTCTGCGCCCCTTAACCGCTCTACCAAAGCTTCCTTAGAAAAACTGTGCATTGATGCGGCCGTAATTACAAGCGGTACCAAAACCAGCACTGCCGTATACAAAACCGCAAATACTACCGGGAACTGGAATTTCATATAAAAAGCCCCGATGTGGTACAGCATTCCACTTAGAATATAGCCACAAAGCGTCCCGGCTGTCATCGTAACACCCACAGCTGTAAGGGCTAAAAGCAGGCTTTCCCCTAAAAGCATTTTTTTCATCTGCCCCTTGCCCATACCGATAGATTCTAGCATGGCAAGCTCTTGCTTACGAGTTACAATATTTGTAATCAGTGTATTCATCATGCTCAAAATACTAAACGCCATTATAAAAACTGCCAGGCCGCTTATCATCCCAAACTGCTGATCCGCATTCTTTTTATAAGCAATTGTGCGCTCCTTTAGCGTTTCCATAATAAGCTGGGGCTTGTTTTCTATTATTTCGCTTAAGCTCTCCCCGACAGCGTCTTCTTTTTCTGGTTCTGTTGATACCAAAAGATGCGCATTTATGTTGTCAAAAGACACCATATTTAAAATCACCTGCTCTGGCATTAAAAACCATCCATCCATCCCCTTATCAAGATTGAACTGTGCATTTAAAATCCCAAGAATGGTTACTTCTTTTTCTGCCGGGGCATTCCCGTCATAAAAATGGATCGTAACCTTATCGCCTGGATGAAATTTCCAACCGTAAATCTCCTGCACCACTGCATTTTCTCCCGTCAGGATATAATCTCCGCTCATCAGCTTTTCTTTGTCCGCGCTCCCTTCTTCCAGGTAGCCCTCCAATTCCCCCAGCTCTTGTTTTGTCAGTGGATAGACTTCATCCGTAAGGCCGTATTCGTTTTGGGCCGGAAAATCAAATTTACAACCAAATGATTTGCGTTCTGTCACCCTCTCTACTCCGTCAATGGCAGATATTTCCCGTACCATCTTTTGATCTAACGGCATATGTGCCTGTAGCCCGTTCAATCCGTTTTCGTCAAGCTCAATCGCCGAAACGGAGTATGTAATATGAAATTCTGCATCTTTAAAATAGCCCTGCCTTGCATAATTGCCTTTATCAAACGAAGACATATAAGTCGCAGCCGTCATAAATAAAATGCCGCCAAGCGCCAGGGAAAGCATGGTAACAGCCGCTTTTCTCTTGTTTTTTGAGAAATTTAAAATACCAAGCGCAACAGGGGAAAGCTTTCTGCACTGCTTGCGGTTTTCCTTCCGTTTTATGGTATCCTGCGGCAGATAACGCAGCGCTTCCATCGGGGATACCCTTGATGCGGCACGCGCCGGCTTATGGACAGAAATCATAGTAATGCCATAAACCACAGCAAAGACAAGGGCGGCGGCAAACAGCATATGCAAAAAATCAAACCCGTCTGGAATGATACCATATCCAAAAATGCCTCCGGCCGCAATTCCAATTGGCGCAGCCTTAAAGAATAACAGCCGCCCTTCATGCGAAACCAGCTTTTTCATTTGTTTTCTCGTCATACCAATTGTCCTAAGCTGCCCGAATTGATGGATCCTGCCAATTACTGAAAGATAAAACACACCATAAACTACAAGGATACAGGCCACAAGAATCACCGTACCTACCAGGCCGTAAACTAGTACAGACTGTAAATCTATAGAAAGGGAATCTTCAAAGGCCTTTGACGGGCTTATAAATTTGCGCGCTATCCCTGCGTCCGTTCCGATTTGATAGATCAGCTCTTTGAACTCCTGCGGGTACATCTGATCCGCATTGTTTAATTTTACATAAACCGCATATGGGATATCCTTTAACTGGCTACCGCATTTGGCATAATTTTCAGAGAAGAATACCCGGAACTGCTTATCTGTTTCCCCGCCTTTTAAAATACCAGATACTGTAAAGGTTTCTGTATTCCCATCATAGAATTCAAATGTTACCTCACTGCCTAAAACGGGCGAAACCCCCATTTTATATAACAGCGCTTCCTGCAGGGCAATTTCCTGCCCATCTTTGGGCATTTCGCCGCTTAACAGCTCGCCAACCCGTATTTCATCTGACAGGCTGCTCACATAATAGGGCGCCACGTCAAATCCGTCCATAGAAGTAAGTACGCCTTCCTTAACCTGTATCTGATAGGAAATACGCGTATCTTCTTTTAATTTTTCCACCTGGGTATCCGTTAAGCTGTAATAAAACGCCTGATGCCTGTGGGAAAGCTCCTGTTTAAACCGTTTATCCTGGCCCATTGCAAACATAAGAATTGCCATTAATAGCGAGGCGGCTAAAACAATTGTAGCCATGACAAAGAAATTGCGCATCCGGCTTGCTTTTAAGCTCTGTTTTGACATCCGTGAAATCATATCTGCTGTTATTTTTCTTTCCTTCATGATATCCTTCTCCCTTACGCCTTTATTTTTCCGTCTTCAATACGGATTTTTACGTCTGCTTTCTCTGCTATTTCGGGATTGTGGGTAATCATCAAGATAGTCTGGCCGAATGTCTGGCTCGTCATTTTTAACAGATCAATCACCTTTTCGCTGGTGCAGGAGTCAAGGTTTCCGGTTGGCTCGTCGGCTAAAATAATGGCTGGTTTTGGTACCAGGGCGCGGGCGATTGCCACCCTCTGCTGTTGTCCGCCGGAAAGATGCGCCGGATAGCTGGAAAGCTTTGTTTCCAGCCCCAGGAAATGCACAATTTTATCCAAAAATGCTTTATCCTCTTTTTTTCCGTCCAGACGGACAGGAAGTACAATATTTTCATATACGGTTAAATAGGGGATAAGGTTGTAGTTCTGAAAAATAAAGCCAATCCGCCTTCTGCGGAATATGGTAAGCTGTTCTTTTGAAAGCGTTTCGATTGATTTGTTTTCAACCTGTATACTGCCTGCTGTCGGAGTGTCAAGTCCGCCAAGCATATTAAGAAGTGTAGATTTGCCGCTTCCGGAGGTACCAATAACGGCTGCGAACTGCCCTTCTTCTACTGATACGCTGATATCGTCAAGCGCTTTCACCAGGCTTTCGTTTTGGCCATAATATTTTTTTAAATGGGATGTTTGTAAAACTGACATGATGCTTCCTCCTGTAAGATAAATTTTTCTGTGAAACTTATCTTACAGGATTTTTAAACAGATGCAATAAAGGACGCAGATTCTAATACCTTCGTCGCAAATTCTCATATAAGTCCCGCTTTATCACCATATTCCGCCGGATGCACAGGGTCATGTGCTGGCGCAAGCAGCACCTCCCTGCCCAAATAAAATGAATACAATATCTGCTCTTTTACACGCTTGCCGGTATTTGCCATAAGCGCTTTTTTGTACCAGTCCATTTGCCCGCGGTACCTGCCTGCAAGCTCTTCTTCACTGTTTACGGCATCTGTTTTATAATCTACCAGCACAAGCTCCCCGCCTTCGATAAAAAAAGCATCCATAATCCCTTGGACCAGTACCATCGTACTGCTGCCGTCCCCCTCTATTTCATCAGCCGGGCGCCCCATCACAAACGGCTGCTCCAGATAAAGCTCGCCCCTTTCTGCCGCCGCTTTCATCCTCAGCGCAAGCCCTGACACAAAAAATGCTTCCAGCCTTTTTTTGTTAAGGAGCATGCGCATCTCCTCTGTCAGGCGCCCCTTAGCAGTAATCACATCAATTTGACGTTCAAGCTCCCTGGAAATCTGCGGATGCCCTGCTAAAACCTGCACAGGAAGGCATGCCATTGCGCGGTGCATGGCATTCCCGCGCAATACCCCCTGGTTCTCTTCGCTTTCCCCCCCTGCAAACCTTGGCACGTAAGGGACAAATCCGTCTGCTTCTGATACCGGGTCCATATCCTGCGCTTGCTGCCCTTTGGTCTCATTAAACGCTTCCCATCTGCGTGATTTTAATTCCGATACCGCATATTTCGTCCTGCGGCTGGTTTCTGCCGCATCTGGGTAACAATACGATAGCTTCTCCTCTACATAAGCATCTGCCTCTTCATCCGTCTGGGATGCCCTGTACAAAAGCTCCCCTAACCCTTTCGTTTCTAAAAGGCGGCTCTCCACTTCATCCTCCACCAGCTCCTTTGCGCCCCAGACCTGGATTAGATCCTGCTCTCCGGCCGAAAGCATTGCCGGAAGCAGCCAGTCCAGAAATGAATTTGCCGTTGCCCTCGCCAAAAATGACATATCTGGGTTTTTGCGCAGGCGTTCTGTAATGCCCTTTTCCACCCCGGTTAACACCAGCTTCTCTTTTGCGCGTGTAAGCGCCACATAAAGCACCCGCAGCTCCTCGCCCTCATTTTCCAGTTCGATCTGTTTTGCCACTGCTTTTTTACAAAGCGTAGCGCTGCGTACCCGGCGCACCGGATCGATATAATCCATTCCGATCCCAAGATCTGGATGGATGACCATGCGGCTTCTTGCATCCATCCGGTTAAACCGTTTTGCCGTCCCGCACACAAAGACAACGGGGAATTCCAGGCCCTTGCTTTTGTGGATCGTCATAATCCGCACGGCATCGGAATTTTCCCCCACAACCTCCGCTTCTCCATAATCCACCTCATATTTCTGCAGCTTATCCATATACCGGATAAAATGGTACAGCCCATGGTAGCTGCTCTTTTCATACGCAGCCGCCTTTTCCAAAAGCATCTCAAGGTTTGCCTGGCGCCTGCTTCCTCCTGGCATAGCAGCTGCATAGTCCAAAAAGCCTGTTTCTTGTAAAATCTGGTGCAAAAGCTCATAGACACCAAGTTCTTCCGCAAGCGCGCGGTACCGCTTTAGATCTTTCAGAAAAACCTTCAGCTTTTGGTATAGCCCCTCTGGCAGCTCCCCTTCCTGCACATCCAGCACACAGGCATGAAACGGCTTTTCTCCCCCTGCAGCCTTGATAGCTGCAAGCTCTTCATCCAAAAAGCCCCCTATTGGGGAACGTAATGTCGCAGCAAGCGGGATATCCTGCCTGGGATTATCCAAAACCCGCAGCGCTGAAAGCACTGTTGCAACCTCCTGCGCCTTAAAATACCCCGTTTTAGATGTGGCGTGCGCGGGGATGCCCTTTTGCTCAAGCACTTCCAAAAACGGCTCCACATAGCCTGTAAAACTACGCAGCAATATCACAATATCCGCGTACCGCACAGGACGAAGCGTGCCGGATGCGCCGTCTGCCACCTTCTGCCCGCGCATCATCTTTCGGATGCGCGCTGCCACAAGCTCCGCTTCTAGCCGGATCGGATCTGAAAGTTCTGCTTCTAAGAGCATTTCATCTGCCGGATCCGCCAGGATAAATTCAGCCTGCATCCCGCTGCATTCAGGATAAAGCGCCCCCGGATAAAGCGCCGCGGCGCTATCGTACTCCACATTTCCCAAATCTTTCTTCATAATCTGGAAAAAAATATTGTTAGTAAAATCAAGGACCTCACTGCGGCTCCTGAAATTTTTACGCAGTTCAACCTTCCTTTGCCGGCTGCCGTCCGCCGTATAGGCCTGGTATTTTTCCATAAAAAGCTCAGGCCTTGCAAGGCGGAAGCGGTATATACTCTGCTTGACGTCCCCTACCATAAAACGGTTGTATTTCCCATCCTGTTCGCCGGAAACAGCAAGCAGAAGGCTCTCCTGCACCAGGTTGCTGTCCTGGTACTCGTCAACCATAACCTCCTCATAAAACTTTCTGCACAAACGGGCAATCTCCGTCGGCTGTTTTGTAGTTTCATCCAACAAAATCTTTAATGCAAAATGCTCTAGATCATCAAAATCCAGAATATTTTCCTTGCGTTTCCTTGTATCATATGCATCTAGGAATTCCTCTGCCAGACGCGCTAATTCCTTTGCCACAGGGCCCATGCCAGACATGCGCAGTATAAGCTCCTCTTCGTTTGCAGACGCATAGTCAGCTTTTAATTTTTTAACCGTGGATTTTAACTGTTCACGCTGCTCTTTGAATAAGTCCCTTTTTTCCTCGCTGCCCTCATATTTGCGGTTGACAGGGAGCCTGCCAAAAGAATATGCATTCAGCTTTTGGGCTAATTCCCGGTAAGTGCCTGCCGCTGACAAATCCAATATCTGCCCCAGATCCTGTGCTGCGGCTTCATTTAGATAAACGGGGCCATCTGCCTGCTGTGTCAGCGCTTCATTCTTCTTTGCAAGCTCTATCAAGCTCCTGCAAATCCGCTTTACATAACAGAGCAGCGCTTGCATCCAGGGTGTTTTTTCCATATCGGAAATACTTTTTGCCTGATAATTCTGAGCCGCTTCATAAAGCCACTCCTTTGGCCACGGAAAGCTCATTGCAAATGTATACAGCCCAAGCACCATATCCTTTAACCCGTCGTCTTTTTTCCCGGTCGCAAAGCATTCTACAAACTGTAAAAAGCCTGCTTCCCCTTCTTCATAATTGCGTGTGAGCACTTCATCTATTACATCTTCCTTAAGGAGGTTTAGCTCCCCTTCCTCTGCAATCCTGAAATTGGGCTCCAAATCCACCAGGTGGAAATAATTGCGGATCAAGTACAAACAAAAGCTGTGGATTGTCGTAATCTGGGCGTGGTGCACCAAAGACGCCTGTTTCATCAAATGCCCGTCCGCGGGATCGCGTTCTAAAGCCGCTTCAACCGCATTTCCAATCCGCTCACGCATTTCCGCCGCCGCCGCAGAAGTAAATGTTACGATTAAGATCCGGTCAATATCCACCGGATGCGCCCCGTCTAAAATTCTGCCAATCACCCGCTCCACCAAAACAGCTGTTTTACCGGAGCCTGCAGCCGCAGAAACCAAAAGGTTTTTGCCGCGCAGTGTAATGACCTGTTTTTGCTCTTCTGTCCATTCCATGCCCATTTATGCCTCCTCCCCCCTCATACGCATCAAAAGCTCCTCCTCAGACAACTCTGTAAGCCTGCGGTACGAAAACCCAGGCACCTTTGTATCAAACTGGCAGACCGGACGGTATGCACAGTAGTCACAGCCGCTTTTGCCAGCTAACGCATATGGTGAAACACCGATATCCCCCTGCATAATCCGCTGGCCTAAATGCAGGATTGTCTCGTTAACATACGATGAGAGCACTGCAAAATCTTTTGTTTCAAGGACTTTGGATGTCTTTTTTAAGCTTCCGTCTTTATTAAAGCCCACCGGGATTACCCCGGAGCTAACGCCTTGCCCATGCTCTAATGCCGTATCCAGTTTTCCAAGCACCGCCGGGTCTGCATTTGCAACACCGTTTAATTTTAGTTCCCCCAGGATTTTCTTGCGCAGCTCTTCTTCGTCTATATCCTCTTCCACTTCAATCACCGGATCATTGACATGGTAATAAAAAATCCCAGCCGGAACTGCCTCTTTGCCAGGGTTTTTTTGTTCCATGAGTTCAAGCGCCGCGTTCATATAGACCACAAGCTGCAGCTGCAGCCCATAATAGACATTTAAAAACTGAAAGCTCGTATTGCCCGATTTATAGTCGATGATTTTCACATACAGCTTATCCTCGTCCCCACAGGTATCAATCCGGTCAATCCTGCCGCGCAGATGCATTTTTTCTTCTTCGCTTAGCTTAAAATGAACCGCTTTTAAATCCCCGGCATATGCAAACGACACCTCAAAGCCCTCCGGGGCAAAACGCCCTTGCCGCACTTGGTATAAAAGGGCCGCCACCGTACGTTTTAGGATTCTGAAAATCCGCTCTTTTGCATAGCTGCTCCTGGCGTTAGCATAAAGCGAAGGATTGTGGTTTTCCCCAATCGCCCGTTCCATTGCCTCTTTTAAAAGCGCTTCGCTTTCTTCATCTGTAACCGTAAACCAGTCGTATCCGTGCCCTTTTATCCCTTCTGCATAATACAAAAGCGCTTCATGGAATACATTTCCTATATCCACCGCATAAAACCCGCTCTCCTGCCGTTCCTTTAATTTAAGCCCATAAGAGAGGAAATGTGAAAACGCACAGGCAGCAAACTGTTCTAACCTTGTTACACTGTTTATAAGCTCTGTACCATAAAGGGCCTTTGTAACCGCCGCAGAAACCGGCGTATCCGTATGTGTAAGCTTTGCCGCGTAAAACAGCCTGGAAACCTCTTTTTTCCATTTTGCACGCGCCCCATACCAGCGGCAGAGCGCCGCCCAGTAGGTAAGCTCTTCTTCTTTTTCTCCCTTCTGCCATTCTGTGCCTTTGATAAGCCCTTCAACCAAAAGCTCCCTGGCATTTTCTGGCGTTACAATCCGATCCTTTAGGGGCTCTTCTAAAAGCTCTGTAACCGCGAGGTTGTTGTACAGCTTTAAGACGGTACGCACAAGATAAGACGCACGCAGCGCCTTGCCTTCCCCGTCTACGCGCGCATATGTCAGGTACAGCTTTTCCTTAGGCTTTGTCAGGTTTAAATACAAGTAAAATTTCTGGATAAACGTCTTTTGCCGGACCGTAGGCGAAAGCTCTATCTGCATTTGCCCCAAAATTTCCCGTTCCGCTTCGGAGAGGATGCCGTCTGCGCCCCCAGCCTTTGGAATTACGCCGTCATTGACCCCTGCCACGAACAGCACACGGATTGAATCTAACCTGGTACGCTCCATATCCCCAAATACTACCCTGTCATAGCCGGGAGGCAAAATCCCAACCCGCGCTTCTTCATACCCAGTGTCTAAAATACGGGCAAATTCTTCTAAGCTTATCACCTCCCCGCCCAAAAGCAAAACTAACTTGTCAAACAGATCCATGACAATCCTGTAAATCTGCGCGTATTCCTTTGCATTTTTCAAATCCCCTGCCGCTTCATACTGCCCTTGCCTTTGCTTAAGCTTCTGTTGGGCCTCCCGTTCGCAGATAAACCGGTAAAAAGCTTTCGTTTGCCCTTCTACCGTAACGCCTTTTTCCTTTAACGCCTTACGCAGGTTTTCAAATTGGCTGGCAACTGCTTCGCGGGCCTGATTGACCGCCATAAGCGATTCCTCGTCAAAACCCTTTGGCAGATAACAAAACGCTTCCTTCCATTTACTATATCCCCTTATACCCGCCGCAACACAGTAATTTTCCAGCACATCCACATCCCGCGCCAAAAAGCCGGACAGACTGCACCTAAGGTACCGAAACACTGCCTCCCTGGAAAAATCATACAAAATAACGTCCAATGACGCTTGTAAAAATGCGATAAACGGGTGATAAGAAAGCGTTGTTTTTTGATCCAGGAACAGAGGGATTTTATATACATCAAATACTTCTTTCGCATAATTGGCATATCCCGGTAAATCCCCACAGACAATCGCAATCTCCCGGTAACAGTATCCACATTCCCTGACCAGCCGTTCTATCTCCCTTGCTACAAAATGCAGCTCCCGGCGCGGGTTTTTTGTACTGTAAATCCCAATATCCGCCCCTTGCCCAGGCAAATTAAAACGCCCGGCCCTGCCGCGGAACAGATTCTGTTCCAAAAATAAAAGCGCATCCGATGACGCAAAACGGCTGTTTTTGGAATGTGAAAGTAAAACTGGCTCTAAGACCGGGATATGAAGCCCTTGTGCCATTTCCCGCAGGGAGCGGATCATTTTTTTGCTCATTGCAAAGAGCTCATGGCTGCCCGCACTGCGGTAAAAATCCTCGCGGATATCTATCGCCACCGTCACATAGATTGTGTCCGCAAGCCCCATCAGTTTTTTCAAGAGCTCATTTTGAATCGGCGTAAACCCGGTAAAACCATCAAAAGCAATTACACTCCCCCGTAAAATCTGTGATTCCCCCGCCACGTCCGAAAGCAGCTCTAAAACCTCTTCCGCCGTTACAAACCGCCCTTTTAAGGACTCCAAAAACCCCTCGTACATTGTTAAGATATCCGAAAGCTTATATGAAAAGCTTCCCTGCGGAAGCTTTTCAATCGTCTCCGCCAGCTGCGACGGTGAAATATTGTACTGCGCCAGCTCCGACAGCAGGGATTTCATTTCTCCGATATAGCCCATCCTGGCCATATTTTTGCGGAGGACTGTCAGAGTATCCGCTTTTTCTTGTGCCACATGCCGTAAAATCAGATTCTTTCCGGTATCCTCAAGCACCTGATGGCAAAAGCTTCCAAGCTCGTCAAACACACGGTAGGCAAGCCTGGCAAAGCTTAATACGTCAATGTTTAAAATACTATGCCCCGGATGCATCTTAACTAGCTTACGCTGCGTCTGCATCGTAAACTGCTCGGGGACAATGACCAGGAAATTTTTTTTGGGGGACGCAGAAGCAAGTTTTATCATCTGCTCCTGTATGTAATGTGTTTTTCCGCAGCCGGAATTGCCAAATACGAATTGCAGAGCCATGTCCTATTCTCCTTATCTTTTCTTTCTGCAAATAAAAAAGGTGTAAAGTATTAATTATAGTTTACCATAATTGCCCCGCCTTAGCCAGGCGGTTTGAGCAAAGCCGCCAGAAAAAGACTACGGCAGAAATATCCTATCTGCCACAGCCTCCTCCTGGCGACTCCTATCCAAACATTTATTTAATTTTAATTCCTGGCAGCCTGAAACTCTTCTTCGCTCCCATAAACGCCAATCTTATCCTCTGCATCATTTAGTATAATACAGATACAAGTCTTTCCTGGGTTTAACTCCAGTTCGTTGCCGCTGGCATCATAATACGTCCCAATGCCGTCTTCCACTTCCTTCACCCAGGTAATATCCATGGCCTGCCCGTTAGAAATATACTTTCCGGTTCCGCTGTAAGATGCCGTTTTCACATCCAGATACTTCCCGTCTGGCTCCATCTTATAATCGCATACCTGGAAAATTACATTCTTAAATGCCAGCTGCTCCCCATTATTCCCGTCTACATGGGCCGCCTTATACTGGTACCTCTCATACAGCCCCGTCTGCTCATTATAGACAAACCAAGGCTTATTCACCAGATATCCCGGTTCAACTACAGCCGCTGGTACGCCGCCGGCAAGCTGCCTGTCTTCTGCCGTAAAGCTGAAACGGTTCTTATAAGTCGGCGCATGCTCCGTACGGTAGCCCCTCTTTTGAATCCCGGCTACAATACTTTCCCCGTTCACAAACGCGTTGTGCGGTGATTTCCTGGATTTGTCGCGCATAAACGTTACATTCTCTAAATCCCCGTCCAGGCCATTTAAGTCGTCTAAATGCTTTAGCATCTCCGTCGCATAAATTGCCTGTCCATAATGTACATAAATTGCTTCAAATTCATTCGATAAATATGCATAGTAATGACGGCAGCTCCTGACAGACATAATGCTTGGCAAATTTGCATAATCCTGGTAAAGTGTCATCAGCCTGGTCAGCCCGCCTTCCGCCGGGGCTTCTATTAATACGTCGGCTGCAGATGTCCCGTACTGCGGCATGGCGTCTGTGGTATTCCCGATCATACAGGAAACTGGCCTTTGTGCAGCAAGCGCCTCATCCATCGGTTCCCCGGTCAAAGGGTTCACGCTTCCGGTTATAACAGGCTCCGTCTCAGTTGGGATCTCAAGCTCAAACTCGGTATCCGGCTCTATCTCGCCTACAAATTCCGTCGGCTCCGGTTCCTTTACTGGCTCTGGTTCTTTTCTCCCGCATCCGGAAAATACGACGCAGCAGGCTGCTGCAAAAGCAATTGCTCGTTTCATGTGTTTCATCTTTCATCCTCCTGTCATCTTACAATGCCCATCGCATTTAAGATACTTTCTTGTTTATTTTCCATACATGCCGCTTCCTGCGGGGTCATATGGTCATACCCCAGCAAATGCAGCACACTATGTACAACTAAAAATGCAAATTCCCGTTCTTTAGAATGCCCGTAAGCTTCGGCCTGCTCCACTGCCTTTTCAACCGAAATGATAATATCGCCTAACATTGCTTCTCCCGTATCTGGATTAAAATTATCCTGCGCCTGGCTTTCCATACCTGAAAAATCACCCGGCCCTAAAAGGGATAAAAGCGGGAATGAAAGCACGTCCGTTGGCGCGTCGATCTGGCGGAACTGCTGGTTGATGCGCCGGATTGACGCATTGTCCGTCAGCGTAATGTCCGCCTCGGCTTCATACAAAAACCCTTCCTCCTCTAAAGCGGCCAAAACTGCCTGTTTTGCCAGTCCCTGGTAATCAAACTCAAACGGCACCTTCACCTCTTCTACTACCCGTATTGTCATACACAATCTCCTCACGTACTAATAATTCCCGTACCTTTAAAAACTGATTCATGCTAAGCCCTGACTCGTCGTAAATCCCTGTGGCAGAAAGCTCATTTAAGGTCTGGTAAATGATCATTTCCTGGTTCCACGAGGCAGGCGGCTCTTGCGTACGCAGAAATTCTATCTTTTTGATGCAGGCATCCACCATATGTACAATAGCGGATTCTCTTGTGGAAGGCATCTTTTCCTCCCCCCCGTATTCGGAAAGGATGGAAATGACTGCCGCAGGGAAGCATCCCTCTTCTGCCAGCCGGACGCCGTTTTCAACAAAAGGCTCGCCCTCTAAAATCCCAAGGCGGTAATAAAACCCTGCCGCAGCTGCAGCAAGCTCATTGGCATCGATTTCTGCCGCGCACTTTCTGGCGAGCGTAGCGGCCCTTACAGCACGTACATATTCTGCCCTGGAATAGCGCCTGATATCCACGACAAACGGGTAATCCTCGTCAATGATTTTCTCATACATCACAATATCCTCCCCGTCAGACCGGCCGTAAAGCTGGCGGGAACAGACAGCAAACAAAATGATTGCCGCACACCCAAATGCAATGCTTGTCCCAAATACCGAAAAGCTGCTCCTCTTATATGCCAGATAATAAAACAGGACCGGGATACAGACGGAAACCGACATCAAAAGCAGGCAGCCCCAAAACCTGAGCTTTTCCTCACGCATCGTCTTTGCGAGCTGCGCACCAATCAAAATCAGGACTACATACGCTGCCAGCTCGTAAAAATCCCCTCCCTGTGCAAGACACAAAAGGACACACAAAAACATGCTTAACGTAATGGCGATTTCCACGGTTGATACAATGGATAAAAACAGCGCAATGGCAGCAGCCGGGCACACAAAACCAGGCAGGAAATAACATCCTGCCGCCACAGCACAGCAAATCCCGTACCAGTCGGCAATCCTGCCGTAATTGCTCGAAAGACCTATCCCAAGCCTTCCCAAAAGCCTGTTGCTCTCAAGCATGTACAGCACGACTGCCAAAAATACGGCATCCGTTAACAGGTAACTAAAGATAATATCCGCCCCAAGGCCGCTTAAATAAGCAAAGAGGACAGACAGCAGCACTGTCAGCACGGCAATAATGACATAATGCTGCAGGCGTTTTGCGGGCATTTTTGATTCTTTCATTTTCTACCTGCCTGCCTTTTTTTCTTTTTTTCCTGTATACTTTCGTAATCTTCATACGCCTTTACAATCTTTTGTACCAGAGGATGGCGGACAACGTCGCTGCTTGTCAATTCACACATACCAATATCTTCTACCCTGCGCAGCACCCGGAGCGCAACATCAAGCCCCGATTTAGTGCCTGGCGCTAAATCCTTCTGGGTGGCATCCCCGGTTATGACAACCTTTGAACCAAAACCGATCCTGGTCAGAAACATCTTCATCTGGGCGGGTGTGGTATTTTGCGCTTCATCCAGGATAATAAACGCATTATCGAGCGTGCGCCCGCGCATATAGGCCAGGGGGGCAACCTCAATCAGCCCTTTTTCAGTATTCCGCTGGAAGCTTTCCGCCCCCATAATCTGGTAAAGCGCGTCATAAAGCGGACGTAAGTACGGGTCGATTTTACTCTGTAAGTCCCCAGGCAAAAATCCCAGCTTCTCTCCCGCTTCGATTGCCGGGCGGGTTAGGATAATTCTTCCTACATCGTCGTTTTTAAATGCCGTAACTGCCATCGCAATGGCAAGGTAGGTCTTTCCAGTCCCTGCAGGGCCGCATCCAAAAACAATCATTTTGCTGCGGATGGCATCCACATAATTTTTCTGTCCAAGCGTCTTTGGCTTTACGGGCTTTCCCTGTACCGTGTGGCAGATGCAGTCCTTGTCTATCTCTACAATAACCTCTGTCTTTTTCTCCATCGCCAGCGAAATCGCATAATTGACATTCTGCTCCGTAATCGTATTGCCGCGCATGGAAAGCCCAAGCAGCTGCTCAAATACGCTGGAAGCGTTTTGGATGCCAGATTCGCTTCCCAACAGCTTGATCGAACCGTTGCGCATGACTACGGTTACATGGAACGCCCTTTCAATTTTCTTCATATAGGTATCAAACTGCCCGAATACATTTGTAGCATGTTCCGGTGGAATATTTAAATTCAATTCAGTCAGACTCATCTTCCGTCAGCCTTTCGTCCGTAGATATTTCTTTTTGCACGGCAGGTTCGTACTTGCCGATTTTTTCAACCGCAGTAATCACGCCATGGACCTGGCACTGGTTGCCTGCAAATTCTATCATAACATTTTTGTCCGTGATTTCAATACCTTTTTCTTTCAATTTTTCCAAAAACTGCGAAATATTTTGCTCTGCCCTTGCCTTTGCCTGATCCTTTGTCAGTGTCACCTTCTCATACCCGCACGCATAATACGTCGTTTTTTCCAGAGTAACCGGGATATAATAATCCTTTGCAATGGCAAGCTGGCGGCTTTCCGTATAGGAAATATAAGAAGCGCCTTTTTTTAGTGTAGAAGGCAGCTTTACCTGGTAAGAAAACAGGCCAAGCCGATAAACGCTTTTGCCCTCCCCTACCCGCACCTTATGGTTATACTGCATCGGGAAGCTGCCCTCATAGGTATAAGCAGTCTGCCCGTAAATATCCGCGTCGGAAGCCACGAACACATGCTCCACAATCTCGTTGCTGTCATTGTAAATGTCAAGCTGGCTGCTTACCAGTACATCCCCCTCTTTTACTTTGCTCCCCGCTTTGACAAGCGGCGTGCCCTTCCTGGTAATAATCGATGTCACAAGGGCTTCTTTATCCGCCACAATATGGTACGCCCCGTCCGCCCTTACGCCCGCGTCTACAGTCTCTTTTTTGGTAATCAGGTTTTCCTGTAAGTCAATCGTCATCTTCGTGCCGTCAAGCCGCACAGACGCCCATATAATATCCTCAAATTTAGTCCTGAGCGCTTCCTCTAACGCATTGCAGTCAATTTCACTTTTTTTGCTTCCAAACGACGAGCTGTTTTCCTCCAGAAATGCCAGGATAGCGTCGTCTGTAATCAGGGAATTGCCGTTGATATCAATGAGCCAGATAAACGTTGTAAGGTACAAAAGAAAAGCAATACAAAGCACAATCCCGGCAAAAAACACCTTGCGCTTGCGGTACCGGTATAAAAAAAACGGGAATCCAATCCGCTTTTTTATCGTAACCCTTGTCTTTGTTTTTTTCAGCAAAGGCTTAAGCCTCCGGTAGCCAGCAATACTGATATGGAACTCATAACAGCCGTCCCGGTTCTTCAAATCCCAGATCAAAATGTTGTGGTTGCTGCACAAATTCAAAAAACGCTCCGGAGAATACCCGCTTAACCGTACCAGTAAAAAACCACGAAAAAATTTTATCATAGATAAAAACATACCCGCCCCCTAGCTCTCATACAAGACAGAGTCAATCAGCCCGGTAATTTTCATTTCTTCGTTGGTGTAATAACTAATATGCAGGTTCTTCCCGCGTATCATCACCCGGCAGGTCTTTGCCTGTAAGCTGATATGGTTCTGGGTATATTCCAAAATGCCGCGGTAATTTTCAATTAACAGCTCCTGGCGCCCGGTAATAGAAACCAAAACGGCGCCATACATCAAATCCTTGGGGAGCTCTAACGACTCCACAAAGCTTTCTTTCCATTTTCCCAAGTTTAATTTGCCCATATCTATCTATATGTATAATATGGGGGGATTATTCATTTTTGCAAAAGGTGGGCGCGCTGTAATCAATTATTCCCTTACCTGCCCGTTTCCATAAACCACATACTTTGTACTTGTCAGGGCTGCAAGCCCCATAGGCCCCCTTGCATGCAGCTTTTGTGTGCTAATGCCAATCTCTGCGCCAAAACCAAACTCAAATCCATCCGTAAACCGAGTGCTTGCATTTACATACACAGCCGCTGCGTCCACTTCATCCAAAAACTTTTGCGCATGGAAATAGTCATTGGTCACAATTGCTTCCGAATGCCCTGTATTATATTGGTTGATGTGCGCGATTGCTTCTTCTAAGGATCCAACCGTCTTTACGGAAATCTTATAATCCAGGTATTCTTTCCCCCAGTCTCCTTCCTGTGCCGGCACAACGCAAGCCACGCCTTTTGACGCCTTTAATGCCGTTTCATCGGCGCGGATCTCCACATGTTTTTCCGCCAGCTTTTGTTCCAGGGCTGGCATAAACCTATCCAAAACCTCCCTGTGTATAAGCAGCGATTCACAGGCGTTGCAGACGCCAATCCGCTGCGTTTTGGCATTGAACACAATTGCAAGCGCCATATCCAGATCTGCAGCTTCATCTACATAGACATGGCAGTTGCCCGTCCCTGTTTCAATTACCGGAATAGTGGCATTTTCCACTACAGTGCGGATAAGCCCCGCCCCGCCCCTTGGGATCAGCACATCTACATACCCGTTCATATGCATAAATTCCCGTGCCGTCTCATGGCTGGTATCCGTTATCAGCAAAATTGCTTCCTTCGGCAGGCCCTGTTCCTCTAAGGCTTCCTGGATGCAGGCGACAATTGCCCTATTGGAATGGATTGCATCTTTGCCGCCCCGCAATATCACAACATTCCCGGTCTTAAAACAAAGCCCGAAGGCATCCGCCGTTACGTTTGGACGGGATTCATATATGATCCCTATTACGCCAAGCGGTACGCGTTTTTGCCCAATCATCAGGCCGTTTGGCCTTTTTTTCATGGAAAGGACTTCACCGATGGGATCTTCTAGCCCAACCACCTGGCGTAAGCCCTCCGCCATCTGCGCAATCCTGTTATCTGTTAAAAGGAGCCGGTCCAAAAGCCCCTCCGGCATCTGGTTCTTTCTGCCGTTTTCCATGTCAATGGCATTTGCGGCCGTCAGCCTTTCCCTGCTTTTTTCCAGCTTATCCGCGACTGCAAGCAGCGCGTCGTTTTTCTGGCTGGCTGGCAGGGCTGCTATCTGCTGCTTTACCCCTTTTGCCTGCTGGCAGATTTCTAATAGCTGCATATTTCATATCCTCCTTCTTCTGTCATAAGGGCATGCATTTTAATATCGTATTGTCCACACGGAATTTGCGCCCTTACCTGTATCCCATAAGCAACCCCGATACGGTACAGCCCCGGATGGCTGCCAAAATAGCGGTCATAATAGCCCTTCCCGTACCCGTAACGGTTTCCTGAACGGTCAAATACACTGCCGGGTACAAAACAAAACGCCTGGTTAAAACCGGCCTGCTTTGACCTAAAAACTGGTTCCTGTATGCCAAACGCCCCCGTTTCAAATGCATCCATGGACGGGATTTGGTAAAATTCCATTGCTTCACCAAACACCCGCGGAAAGGCCATCGGGATATTTTGTGCGAGCAGCCAGTTATATAGCCCAATCAGATTTACTTCCGATCCATGCGGATAGTACCCGTAGGCGCCCCGCTTTAAAAACTCCCCGCCCCTTTGTTTGACATATGCTTTTAAATTTTCACAAATAACACTGTCGTACTGCCTGCGCAGGATTTGCGGCATGTTGCTGCGCGCCGCAAGGCCCTGTTTTCTAATTTGCTGTTTTGTTTCCATATTTTTCGCCCAGATTATACGTTGTGCCGTCTGGATTTAGCATATCTATGCTGTTAAGCTGTGATTTTAAATTATTACGGACATTTGCTATAAATTCTTTGCGTAATACCGCCTGTTCGCTTTGCTCTGCTTCCGTTAGGCCCTCGGCCTGCGATTTGCGGTAGAGTTCGTTAATACGGTTTATTTTTTCCTGGTTCATACCATTGTCTCCTCTATATAATCACTGATATAAAAGTCCTCGTCATAGTGGGCATGGAACAGTGTCCCGGTAAAGCTGCCCTCGAAAATCTGATGTAAGATCCCCATATTTTGGGCATTGGCAATAATCATATCCGCACCGGATTTCATTGCAATTTTGGCCGCGGCAAGCTTTGTTGCCATGCCCCCGGTGCCTACGTCGCTTCCTGTGGATTCCTTTGCCATAAAAAGATAACGCTCGTCAATTATATCTACTTCATGGATAAGCTTCGCATCCGGATTTTCACGCGGATCGTCCGTGTAGAGCCCGTCAATGTCTGACAATAAAATCAGCAAATCCGCCGATACAAGGGATGCAACGATAGCAGAAAGGGTATCATTGTCGCCAAACTGCATTTCATAGGTAGATATGGTGTCATTTTCATTGACAATAGGGATCACGCCTAAGCGGAACAATTCTTCAAATGTGTTCTGCGCGTTTTTGCGCGATACGTTGTCAATCATGGTGTTTTTTGTCATCAGTACCTGGCCTGCCGTCTGATGGTACTCCGCAAACATTTTCTGGTAGGTCATCATCAGCCTGGCCTGGCCGACTGCCGCACATGCCTGTTTGCGTGCAATGGTATGCGGGCGCTTTTCCATCCCCATAAAAGTCCTCCCCACTGCAATTGCCCCAGAGCTGACAAGGCAGATATCCATACCGCAGTTTTTTAAGTCGCAGAGCTCGCGTACTAAGCGCTCTACTTTTAAAAAATTGAGTTTTCCTGTTTCAGGGTGCTGCAGGGAAGACGATCCGACCTTTACGACAATCCGTTTTTTTGCCCCTAGCTTTCTTCGTAATTGTGTGTCCATGTTTTCCTCCAGGCTGTATTGATATTCACTCATTTGCCATACCTGAGATTGTATCGCTGTTTGCACGTTCTGTAAAGGGGATTGTGTAAATTTATGATACAGGCAGCATCTGCAAGGGGCAAAAACAGAAAAAAGAAATGCCCCATAATAAAAAATATGTTATAATCAGATATCAAAATATTTACGGGGGGACTTTCATGATCCGACAAAAAAAAGCCGTATTCCTTACGGCCCTTATCATTTTTATCCTATTTACTTGCTTTGGCTGCAATGCCGCAATGCATTCCGGCCCGCTTTCCAAAACCGGATTTTATTTTAATACTGTTATTACCATTACAATCTATGGCTCCACAAACGAATCCCTGTTGGAGGATTGTTTTCGTATAGCAGACAAATATGAAAAGCTGTTTAGCGCAACCCTGCCCGAAAGTGAAATCTCACAAATCAACCAGGCTAAAGGAGCGCCTGTTACAGTAAGCGACGAAACCGTTTCTTTACTAAAAAAAGGCCTTTCCTACTGCGAATTGAGCCAGGGCGGCTTTGACATTACAATCGGAGCCCTCACCTCCCTTTGGGATTTTTCCGGAAATGACGGGTATATCCCTGGTACGGATGCTATTGCCGCAGCCGTATCCACTATAGATTACCGGGCAGTTTCTATTTCCGGCAATGAAGTTACATTAAAAAACCCAGATACCAGAATCGATCTCGGCGCTATTGCCAAGGGCTATATTGCCGATCAGATAAAAGCCTATCTGAACGGACAGAAAATAACAGCAGGGACCGTCAATTTAGGGGGGAATGTTTTATGTATTGGCCCAAAACCCGATGGCTCCAATTACCGCATTGGAATCCAAATGCCTTTTGAAGAACAGGGATCAGTGGCAGCGGTTGTAGATGTGGCGGATCAGACCGTAGTTTCCTCCGGCGTATATGAACGCTATATTACTGTAAACGATAAACGTTACCACCACATTCTAAACCCTGCCACCGGATACCCTTATGAAAACGGCTTATTGGGCGTTACAATTATTTGCCCAGATTCCGTAGACGGTGACGGTTTAAGCACCTCTTGTTTTTCATTGGGGCTAAAAGACGGCATGGCATTAATTGAAAGCCTTCCGGATACGGAAGCCGTTTTCATTACGGATGATTACCAATTCCACTGTTCTTCCGGTATTGGAAATAATATCCCTTTCCAAAGCTATTTGGATTAATCTAGCAGGGAATATTTTTTCAATACAGGCATCAGTTTTTTGTCCATGAGAAGAATTGACACAATCTGCACGCCGCTCATTGCCGCAGTCTGATACATCCTTGTCACAAACAATGGCCCAAATGGGCTTCCGTACAGGAATGATATCCAGTAGGTGTTCATGACCTGGCTAATGAGCCCCTGTACGACAAGCACGGAAAGCACTACATTTAAAACAGTAACTTTTTTACGGAAAAACCAGCCGAATACTGCCCCTGTCAAAAATGCCGTCAGTGTAAATCCTGGGAAATATGCCCCTACCGGGAACAAAATAGCAGAAACATCACCGATTGCCCCTACTAACCCGCCTGCGACCGGGCCATAAAAAATAGCTGCCACTACGATTGGGATAAAACTGAACCCGATTTTGAGATTCCATGTATGTATGGAAAAACGGGCCAGAATAATCTCCATGGCAACTAAAAACCCGACAACAGAAACTGACTTTACGCTTATCTTTGTCTGCATGGCTTACCTCCTTTCCTCCGTAGCACGGATCAATATTGTCGATCGTAAATGCTACCGCTAAAAGGCAAACCACCTCATCATAATTCACAGCGGGATGCGGATCTGGCACCGCAAGACCAGCCAACTTCGACTGGCTTTTCGTCCATATGGCAACTCCCCGTCCATATAGCACTTAACGCACCAAATCCTACTCTGCTTTTATTTTCGACAGGATTTATTCTAACACAACAAAATACATCCTGCAACCTATTTTTATTCCTTTACTTTGTTATAGATAAATGTTTCCATTTCATCCTTTGGAATCCCCATCACAACAGACAGCTCGCCATAAAGGCTTTCTTCTGCTAAATGCAGGTATTTGGCGTCGCTGCTGGTTACTTTCTTGCCAGCCTCAAGCCTTGTCTTTTTCCGAAGGTAGAGTGTTTTTATGATTTTTACCAGCTCTTCACAGTCACAGGTACGGAGCGTATCTTTGTAAATCTGCTCCCTGTCTTTTTCATTTTTCACCCACAAAAGATCAATTTCTTTAATACGCCCGATCAATTCGTCTGCTTCCTGCATGGTAAGTACAGGGCGCATTTTGACTTTTTGGTTATCGACTGGCGTAAATACCCGGCTGCCTTTATGGTATACCGGCTCTAACGCATAATACAGCTTATCGCCTTGTGTACCCGGCACTGGCATTTTTGTCACTTCTTCCACCTTGCAAACTCCCGTATTTCCATACACAATATATTCTCCTATCTCAAACACCATTGCTCCCCCTTTTCCAAATGAATCTATAATCCTGTTTAAATATAAAACCCGCTCTAGAGCGTAACGGATTCCACATACCCCCTCTGTAGTTTATATTTTATCATTATCAGACGTTATCTGTCAGTAATTATTTGGAAAATTTAAAAATTTTGTGAATATTCGCAAAATTGGATAGGATTATTTTTGTGCAACTTGTACAATTTATTCTTTTAAAAGCATAGAAATAGCAGAAGACGTGCCAATCCGGCTGCAGCCAGCTTTGATGTAAGCTTCCAATTCTTCTTTGCTGCGGATCCCCCCGGCAGCTTTTATTTTTACGGCGGGGCCTATATTGCTTTTCATTAGCTTAATGTCCTCTAAGGCTGCCCCTGCCGTGCCAAATCCTGTAGAAGTCTTGATATAATCTGCCTGCGCGCGGGTTACGGCTTTACACAGCTCAATTTTTTCTGATTTATCTAAATAGCAGGTCTCGATAATCACTTTTAATATATTGTTTCCTGTTACTTCTTTCAGTAAGGATATTTCCTTCTCTGCTTTGACATAATCTTTATTTTTGATATCACAAAGGTTAATGACCATATCGATTTCATTCGCGCCATCTTTTAATGCCGCGGCTGTTTCGGCTATCTTAGCCTCTGTCGTACTATAGCCTAGTGGAAATCCTACTACCGTACAGATATTAAGGGATTTAAAATCCTCCCTGGCTTTCTTTACATAACACCCCGGGATACATACAGATGCCATCTGGTATGTTACCGCTTCCTGGCACAATGTTTTTATTTCATCCCATGTTGTATATGGCTTTAGCGCTGTATGGTCAATATAAGTAAACAAAGGGTTGGGTTGCATTTGGCTGCCTCCTTTTTGCGTCTTAATCTTTCTCCGGGTATTCCTTGTCTTTCCAATACCACCACTTTAACTTCTTGGGATCGCGCTCTATATGTTCCGCATAATAAACCGCACAGCAAAACACATATAACACGCATTTGTCATCCTGGTACCCTTTGTATAAGCAGTCCCTGTGGTACAGCTCTTTTGGATCCCTTCCCTTTAAATCTGCTATGCAGTGGATTCCGATATTATTCAAATGCTTCTGCATATTTTCGCCAATTCCAGGTATCTTCCTTAAATCGCTTACGGACGTTTCTGTTTTATGCATGATACCTCCATTCCCCTCCTTGAACGTACTTGAAAAATGCTATCCGGAAGACGGGCAAACTGTTACAGGCTCGTCCTCACCTGCTTTGGCTTATACTGCTCTTTCTCAAGAGCCTTTATAATCTGCCTTTTATGCTCTGTACCAAAGCACTCCATTGTAATGCGCAGCTCCACTGCCGTATTCCGGTTAATGCTTACAAACTGGTTGTGCTCGAGCTTAATTACATTCCCCTGTGTCTTTGCAATCGTATCTGCTACCTTAGAAAGCTCGCCCGGCTTATCTGGCAGCAGTACAGATACTGTAAATATCCTGTCGCGTAAAATAAGCCCCTGCTGTACCACAGACGACATTGTAATAATATCCATATTCCCGCCGCTTAAGATCGAAACCACCCGTTTGCCCTTGATATTCAGATGCTTTAACGCGGCAACCGTAAGCAGCCCGGAATTTTCAATGACCATTTTATGGTTCTCTACCATATCAAGGAATGCTACCACCAGTTCGTCGTCCTCTACTGTAATAATATCGTCCAGATTATCCTTTATATACGGAAAAATCTTCTCCCCCGGCGTCTTAACTGCCGTACCGTCGGCTATCGTATTCACATGCGCAAGCGTCGTCACCTCGCCCGCTTCAAAAGAGGCCTTCATGCAGCCTGCGCCCGCAGGCTCTACCCCAATTACTTTAATATTAGGATTTAAAAACTTAGCCAGCACGGAAACCCCTGTCGCAAGCCCGCCGCCCCCAATCGGCACCAGAATATACTCTACGAGTGGAAGCTCCTTAAAAATCTCCATCGCAATTGTACCCTGCCCAGTTGCAACCGCCAGATCGTCAAACGGATGGATAAACGTATACCCGTTTTTTTCCGCCAGCTCATAAGCATACGCGCACGCCTCATCATACACATCCCCAAAAAGCACAACCTCCGCGCCATAGCTTTTTGTCCGGTTTACCTTAATCAAAGGCGTCGTCGTTGGCATTACAATCACTGCCTTTACGCCATAGCATTTTGCCGCATAGGCAACCCCCTGTGCATGGTTGCCCGCAGACGCAGTAATTAACCCCCGCTCGCGCTCTTCTTCGGAAAGCGTGCTAATCTTATAATAAGCCCCCCGCACCTTATAAGCGCCCGTAAACTGCATATTCTCAGGCTTTAAATACACCTTATTCCCGGTCTGGCTGCTTAAGTAATTGCTGAATACCAGCTTCGTTTCCAGCGTCACCTCGCTGACCTTTTCACTTGCCTCTTCAAACTTGTCCAACGTCAACATTTGCATTTACTCCTTTTTGTCCTCTTTTTGAAATAATGCGTCTACAAATTCATCCGCATCAAACTTCTGCAAATCGTCAATCCCTTCCCCGACACCGATATACTTCACCGGAATATTAAGCTCCGACTGGATTGCCACCGCAATGCCCCCCTTGGCCGTCCCGTCCATCTTTGTTAAAACAATTCCTGTAATATCCGCTACCTCGCCAAATTGTTTGGCCTGGGAAAGCGCATTCTGCCCGGTCGTAGAATCTAACACTACTAATGTTTCCCGATATGCATCCGGATATTCCCGGTCAATAATCCGGTTAATCTTGCGCAGCTCCTCCATCAGGTTCTTCTTATTATGCAGCCTTCCCGCCGTATCACATAAAAGGACGTCCGCCCCTTTTGACTTTGCAGACGCCGTAGCATCATAGACCACAGACCCCGGATCCGCGCCTTCCTGCCCTCCGATCATCTCCACGCCCGCACGGTTCGCCCATTCCGCCAGCTGCTCTCCTGCCGCCGCACGAAACGTATCCGCTGCTGCAATCACTACCTTCTTCCCCTGATCCTTAAGCTTTCCGGCCAGCTTGCCAATGGTAGTCGTTTTGCCGACACCGTTTACCCCTATCACAAGTACCACAGAAGTCTCCCTCTCAAAGCGGTACGCCGTCTCCTCTACCCGCATCTGCTCCTTAATGCTGTCAATTAGCAGCTGCTTACAGGCTGCAGGCTCCTTAATCTTTTGATCCTTCACCTTAGACTTTAAGCTCTCTAAGATCTCCTCAGTAGCCTTTACCCCAAGATCCCCCATAATCAAAATCTCTTCAATTTCCTCATAAAATTCCTCATTGATACTTGAAAACGCACTAAAAATAGAATCAATCCCAGACACAATATTGTCCCTGGTTTTCGTAAGCCCGGCCACCAGCCTGCTAAAAAATCCCTTTTTCTCTCCGCCCATTATTTCTCCTTCTTTCTCTCATTATATTTACTTCTCCAAATCCCCCTCAATCAAATCCACCGATACCAGCGTAGAAACCCCCTTCTCCTGCATCGTAATCCCATACAACCTATCCGCCGACGCCATTGTCCCCCTTCTGTGCGTAATTACAATAAACTGCGTATCCCTCGTTAGCTTATGCAAATACCTCGCGAACCGCCCCACATTTGAGTCGTCAAGCGCCGCTTCAATCTCGTCCAGCAGGCAAAATGGCGACGGCTTTAAATTCTGGATTGCAAACAAAAGCGAAATCGCCGTCAAAGATTTTTCCCCCCCTGACAGCAAAACCATATTCTGCAGCTTCTTCCCCGGCGGTTGTGCAATAATCCGTATCCCGCACTCCAGGATATCCTCATCCTCCACCAGCTCCAATGTCCCCTTTCCGCCGCCGAACAGCTCTTTAAACGCTTTATCAAACTCCTGCTTTATTTCGGCAAATTTTTGTGTAAACTGCTTGCGCATTCCAGCGTCCAGTTCTTCAATGATATCCACCAAAGCCGCTTCCGCTTCGATCAAATCATCATGCTGCCCCTTCAAAAACTGGTAACGTTCTGAAACTTCCTTATATTCTTCAATTGCGTTTACATTCACATCGCCCAGTCCGCGGATTTCGTCCTTAAGCTGTGAAGCCATCTTTTTTAATTCATTCAGGTCATTGTAGGCGCTGTTGTAAAGCCCCTGTGCGGCATGGTAAGTTAGCTCATATTCCTCCCACATATAGTCCGCGTGCCGCTCCTTCGACTCTTCCAGCTTTTCTTTTTGCCCGTTCAAACGTAAAAGCTCCTTGTCAAGGCTGTGCATCTGTCCGGATATTTCCTCGCGTTTTGAAAAAAATCCCTTCTGCTCTTCTGCCATCTCTTTATTTTGGGCAAGCTTTTCCTGCAGTTTTTGTTCCAAATACAGTGTTTCTTCACCAAGCGCTAAAAGCTGCTTTTGGATCTGGGCAATTTCACCTTTTTTTTGCTGGGCGTCTTTTTTTGCCGTTTCCACTTCTGCCGCAAGCTCCTGCACTTGTAAATTGGACTTTTCCAGCTCTGCTGTTACACGCGAAATATTCTCCCGGGCAAATTCCGCTTTCTGACGGATATTGGCTTCCTCCATTTGGGCTTCGGTCAGAGTTTTTGAAGCGCTTTCTTCTAACTGTGCCTGTTCCTTTAGGGTTTCTTGGACATTTTGGCCTTCAGCAGCAAGTTCTGTTTCCAGTTTTACCGCAGCCTCCATTTCCTCAGCTGCCTGCTCCTTTTCCTGTTTTAGCCCTGCAAGCTGCTTTTCTAAACTGGCGCGTTCTGCCTGCAGCTCATTCCATTCGCCCGCGCCTTCCTCCTTTTGCGCGCGGATACGGCCAGCTTCCAGCTTCACGGTATTTTCCGAGAGGTATTTCTGCTGCAGCCCTTCCCGTATAACGTCAAGATCATCCGCTAAAAGCGCCTGGGCTGTCAGGATTTCATCTTTCCTGGCAGTTTGTTGGTTTAGTGTTTCTTTGATTTTTGCTACCTGCCTGGTTAAATCCTCGATTTCACGGTTCCTGCCGAGCAGGTTGCTGTTATTTTTAAACGCACCGCCCGTCATTGACCCGCCGGGCCGTAAAGATTCCCCTTCTAATGTAACAATAGAAAGCGAATAATGGTATTTTCTGGCAAGGGCAGCAGCGTGATCTATCGTATCAACTACAACAACCCGTCCCAAAAGCTGGGCTAAAACGCCGTCGTAGCGGCTGTCGTTTTGGACCAATGTATGTGCAAGCCCGATTACACCCGTTTCATTTAAGGCCTGCGGGTGTTTGATACCCCCTTTGCCGCTTACGGAAGTTAACGGCAAAAACGTCGCCCTGCCAAAACGGTTTTTCTTTAGGTAGGCAATCAGCCGCTTTGCCGTCTGTTCATCCTCAGTTACAATATTCTGGATACTGCCGCCGAGGGCTGTTTCAATAGCTGTTTCGTATTTTTCTTCTACTTTTATTAAATCGGATACAACTCCTAAAATACCAGGTTCTGTATCCTTTTGCTCCATCACCCGGCGGATGCTGTTCCCATAGCCGTCATAACGCTCGGCAATATTGCGCAGTGATTCCAGGCGGGATGCCGCTTTGTGGTATCCCGCTATATGCTCTGAAATGGCCTTGTTTACATCGGAAAGCTTCCTCTCCCATTCGGACTGCCTGTCCGCTAATTGCTGTTCCTGTTGTTTTAATTCTGCAATTGAACCCTGGATCTTTTTTAACGCAGCCGCTTGTTCTTCCAGCAAAAAATCCAAATCGGATTCTTCACTTTTGCGCTTCAAAAGGCGCTTGTTCAGCTGGGCTTTTTGGATATTGGCCTGTTCTGTTAAAGTGTCAAATTTTTGCTGCTTTGCCTGCAGCTGGGCTTTTTGGTTCAGCAGGGCAAGCAGCTTTTCCTGGCGCTGTTTTATGCTTTCATCCATATTCCTTCTGGCTGCCTGTAAGGCTTTTAGTTCGCCTTCGGCGCCTTTGCGGCACGCCGTGATATGTAAAAGCTGTTTGGCAAGCAACGCTTCTTCCGTTTCGTAGGCTTCCTTCTGCTTTGCTTTTTCGGACTTGTCCGCTTCGATTTCGGCTACGCGGCTTTTAAAATGGGCGTCCGACAACTTTGCTGCCTTTACCTGCTCAGTTAAAACGTTCACATCCCCCTCAAGCCTGCTTTTGGTAATAACAGCCTGGTTTAGCTGTTGCCGTACCGCTTCAATATCCTCTGCGGCCGCTTCCATGGCTGCTTCTATCTTTTCATACTGCCCTTTGATCGTTTCGTGTTTTTCAGCTGTATCCTTTAGCTGTGCACCTGCAATCTGGCAGTTTTCTTCGGTTTCCTTTAACTGCGTGTCAATTTTCCCGATTTCCAGCAAAAACATGTTGACATCGTAGCTTTTTAGTTCTTCTTTTTTCTTAAGGTACGTCTTCGCTTTTTCGGACTGGCGTTCTAAAGGGCCTACCTGGCGTTCCAGTTCGCTTAAAATATCGTTAATGCGCACCAGGTTGTCCCTCTCTGTTTCCAGCTTTTTCTGCGCAGTCGCTTTCCGGCGTTTGTATTTTACAATGCCCGCTGCTTCGTCAAAAAGCTCTCGCCGTTCTTCAGGCCGGCCGTTTAGTATCTTTTCAATCTGGCCCTGGCCTATGATAGAATACCCCTCTTTGCCAATCCCAGTATCGTAAAACAGCTCGTGGACGTCCTTTAAACGGCAGGCGCTCCCGTTTAACAGATATTCGCTTTCACCGGAGCGGTAAACCCTCCTTGCAACGGTTACTTCTTCAAAATCAATGTCTAAGACATGATCGGAGTTGTCCATCGTAATTGCTACATAAGCGTAGCTTAAGGGCTTTCTGTTCTCCGTTCCAGAAAAAATAACGTCCTGCATACTCGATCCGCGCAGCTGCTTAGCGCTCTGTTCGCCCAGCACCCAGCGCACGGCGTCCGATACATTGCTTTTACCGCTGCCGTTTGGGCCTACAATCCCTGTAATTCCGTTGTGGAAGTCCAAAACAATTTTATTTGCAAAGGATTTAAAGCCATGCATTTGGATACTTTTTAGGTACATGCTTCCCCCTGCCCAGGTATCAGTTCCTTAAGTTTGTTAGAATCCAGCTTTAAAAGAGCCTGGTAAGCAGCCTCCTGCTCTGCGGCTTTTTTGGTATGGCCGCTTCCGGTGCCGATAACTTCTCCGGCAATCCTCGCTTCTACCGTAAAGCTCTTATCATGATCTGGCCCGGATTCACCGATAATCTGGTATTTTAAGTTGCCGTCATAATTGCTTTGGACATATTCCTGCAGGATAGTCTTGCTATCGTAAAAGAGCTTCTTGTTCTCTATATCCGTCAGTACAAATTTCAGGATAAACTCTTTTGCATTAGTAAGACCACCATCCAAATAGATCGCTCCGATTAAGGCTTCTAAAGCATCTGATAAAATCGATTTGCGTTTTCTGCCCCCTGTGCGGTCTTCACCCCTGCCAAGAAGGATAAAATCCCCCAGCCTTATCGAAGGCGTACAGGCAGCCAGTGTCGGTTCGCATACTAAGCTTGCGCGGAATTTAGTCAAATCCCCCTCCGAAAGCTGCGGATAATGCAAAAATAAGTACTCGCTTGTTACCACCTCAAGGACGGCGTCGCCCAAAAACTCCAGGCGTTCGTTGTCAAGGTGCTTTTTGATGTGTTTTTCATTCGCATAGGAGCTGTGTGTTAATGCCTGCTTTAAAATCATTTCATCCTGAAACTCATATTCAATTATTTTCTGAAATTCTTCCTGCTTACTCATACTCATTTTCTCCTTTTTGTTTACTGGCAGCACTTCGTCATTGAAACAAAAACAGACAAAGCCCTGCCTTTTAGGCTTTATCTGTTTTATGTTTCCGGATCGGGCTAATTTAGGGCAGCCCTAATCCGCTCTGCCGCGTCCGCAACTGTTACAATCTGCTCTGCCTCGTCATTTTGGATCTCAATGTCAAACTCTTCTTCGATCCCCATAATGATCTGGAAAATATCCAAAGAGTCCGCGCCTAAATCGTCTACAAACGTCGTTTCCATTGTAATCTCGTCCGCGTCCACATTAAGTACCTCTGCAATAATCTGTTTTAGTTTTTCTAGTTCCATAGCCTGCTTCCTTTCTACTCATCCCCTCTGGTAGAGTCCGTAATATTCTTTTTTATTTTACCATTGATGTCCTGCTCTTTGAAGGCTACGCACTGGATTATGGAATTTTTCACTTCACTGGCTTTTGAACTGCCGTGTGTTTTCACGACCAAGCCTTTTAATCCCAACAGCGGCGCGCCCCCATAAGCAGACGCATCAAATGATTTCAAGGTTTCTTTTAACGCCGGTTTAATCAAAAGCGCCCCGATTTTGCTGCGCAGGGTGCTCATCAAGCCTTTTTTTACGATGTGCAAAAACGTACTGCCAACCCCTTCATACAGCTTTAAAATGACATTCCCGGTAAATGCCTCGCACACAATGACATCCGCAGCCCCATGGGGGATCTCCCGTGCTTCTATACTGCCGGTAAAATGGATGTCCCGGCATTCCTTTAGCAAAGGAAATGTTTCCTTGACTAAGGCATTGCCCTTTTCTTCCTCTGCCCCAATGTTGACGATTGCAACCCGGGGGTTTTTTATTCCTACAATGTGTTCCATATAGATGGAGCCCATCCTGGCAAACTGCACCAAATGCGACGGCCTTGCGTCTACATTCGCACCACAGTCAATCAGCAAGGATACGCCTTTTTCCGTTGGGATAAGCGGCGCAAGCGGCGGG
>OFGF01000547.1_pt1 | contig 31843 bp, 77 predicted proteins | sample 1521711 | NCBI WGS metagenome assembly OFGF01 (sample SAMEA3504092, study PRJEB24116) | mouse gut metagenome | biome: mouse gut; feature: mouse-associated habitat; material: faeces | place: Denmark | collected 2011 | reverse complement strand
AACCAAAGGTGTAAAGTCTTTATTGAATTATTAAGGCTTTGCACCTTTTTAATTTACTCAAACTTATAGCAGTAACACAAGAAAGTCAGGGTTGCAACCTGAAAAAACTTATCAAATATTATAAAAATATAGTTGACAACTATATAAATGTATGGTAAGATTAATATATCAAAAGGAGGTAAGCAAAAATGCGAAAACAATTTGCAACCTCGATTGATACCAATATATCAGACAGTTTCAAGAAAACTTGCGATAGCTACGACTTGAAAATGAATGTTGTACTTGAAGCATTCATGAAGCAATTTTCAGAGCAACAATTCAAAGTTGAGTTTTCAAAGTCTGGTATAAAGCTAAAGATTGAGGACTAAAAAAAGAAAAATCCCCATTCCTTTAGCAGAAACAGGGAAATTTCAGAAAAGCAAAAATGCTCTTCCCTCAACAAGTAGAGTATATAGCATTTCTGATAATCTGTCAATCGGCAGATATTTCCCCAAAACAAAAATAGAAAACAATATCAGGAGGACTAAACCGGGTAATGACCAGAAAAGAGGAAATCAAACGATAGCAATTAAGGCTGCTTGGCATAAGCAAAAGACCGACATAGAACGACTTAATGGCGGTGTACTTAAAAGAAGACCGATGAATTTATACGGCATAGCACGTACAAATGACAGGGTAGTACATTTCCTTACAAGTTTATTGAAACTTGTCGAGAATCGCACTCGTTACACATTGCCACATATGAGATATAGTCTCTGTTTTATAAGGTTTTAGCAGAAAAAAACCTACTTCACGGAACTAGACCAGCAACGAACGTTGCGCAGTATTGCGACCGATGGAGGCGGAGCAAGTTTTATACTTGCTTTTAGGGGCAGGAGAAACGCCCAATATGGCATAGTGAGAACGCTAAAAATCGCTATGGATTGCAAGAAAAGCCGATATCAACGCCAAGTTTGAAAACGTAAATCAAATTAAAAAGTTTCTTCAACCGCTAACATGGACAACAAGGATCCATAACAAAGCGGGATAATAAATACATACGAATTACATGTAGATATCACAATCAAAACGTGATATACTAAGGCATAACAAAAACACTTCTTACCTAAGAATGGAGGTGAAAACGATATGCCAACAAACGAAAAAGAATTAAATTGTTATCTTTTTGATCAGCTTACAATTTTAGATGATCTGGAAGAGATTGCAAAAGAGGAGGCGGCAGAAAAGACGTTAAAAGCAATAGCTAAAAAGCGTAAACAGATAGAACGAAAGTTATATCAGAAGCCGCCACTTACAAGCGAATAAGTAACAAAAGCAGAGGATGTCATTTAAATGACATCCTCTTTTCTATTAAAATAAAGCGGTCAATTGCTTTTCAAAAGGAATGTGATGTTCAAACGAGAAGTAAGAAGAAACAAAAGCAATACAAAAAATCTTGCAAGCGTCTACAAGATAAATCCTTGCAAGTGAAATACATTGTTAGAGTAGCAATGAAAAATAATTACCTGTGACGGTTTGGGAGAGAGTACACATAAACCAGGAACCCCAAAAGCAAGGGAACGGCTGATACTTCCCAAAATCGCTCAAGATCGGCAATGCGATTAATAAATTGTGCCGGCATTGTGTGAAAGCAGGTAACACACTTACAATGATTACCGCCACAAAGATTTGAGTGTAATAAAATCTGAAAAGTCAGTAAAAGGCGTGGGACTACTGGAGAAGATAATAAACACGACAGGCGAACCCCTGAAAAGGAAGAAGGCTATATACTATAGTTGTAAACTTAAAAAGCTGCTGTCTGGATGCCTGACATATACGGCATATTACATAATTTTATTATTTATCATGCCTACAAAAACAGAATCAAACGTGAGGCGATGCGGAAAGCTGGTGAACCAACGGGTAACAACCGGGACATAGCCATTAAAGCCGGATGCATTTAGCCGTATCCCTTGAAAAGTCTCTTTTGTGGGCATGGATAAGTAATAAAAGATTGACAAAACAACAAATTTGATGTATCATGATAATAGAAAAGCGAGAAGGGAAACAAAAGACAAAATGAAACGTACATTTATAGAAGTGCCAGTATTTACTAAGAAATGGAAAGAATTAGGATTAACAGATGAAAATTTAAGAGAATTACAGAATATATTATTAGAAAATCCTAAAAGCGGAGATGCTATTCAAGGAACTGGCGGTTTAAGAAAGATTCGCATACCACTAGATCAACATGGAAAGCGTGGAGGCGGTAGAGTTATATACGTAGATATTGAACTGAAAGAAACTATTTACTTTATAAATGTATATGCAAAAAATGAGAAAGACGATCTGACGGAAGAAGAAAAGAAGGCGTTTAAAGCAGTTGTTAAAATCTTAAAGGAGGAATAAAGACATGAATAAATTTTTTGATGATACAATGCAAGGGTTATTACAAGCTATTGAGATTGAAAAAGGGAATATTCCTCTTGCAGAACGAAAGGGAATGGCAGCACATACTTATTATATACCAGACGGCGAAAATGCATTAATTGATCAGTTTGTAGAAATTAGAAGAAAGGAAAATGTATCACAAGCAGAACTTGCTAAAATGATAGGAAGCAAGCAGCAAGCAATATCTAGGTTAGAAAGCAAAGAGCATAGTCCATCATTGAAGTTGTTTTATAGTCTACTGGATGCATTGGGTTATGAACTTACAATTGAAAAGAAAGCTACGGTATAATGTTATGGCAGAGACTATAAAAACTTTTGATCAATTTTTTGATGAACAACTAAAGGATCCAGAGTTTAGAAAAGAATGGGAATACTTGCAGCCAGAAAGAAATATAACTCGTGCAATGTTAGACACTAGAATTTCACATGATTTTACAAGAAAGGAATTGGCAGAATTTACAGGAATTAGTTTGGTTGACATAAGTAAATTAGAAAACGGCACAAGAAATCCGTCTTTAAAGTTATTAAAACGGCTTGCGGATGGTATGGGTATGACTTTGAAAATTGAGTTTGTGCCGAAAGAAGTTATTAAGGGGCGTTAATTATGGTATGTATGGAATGTGGAAGTGATTCATGATGGGAATGTGAGTGAATAGGATATAGGACAGTAAAAAGGATTGGTTTTCTAATCCTTTTTGTTTTAGAAAAATATAAAAATTGTGGAAATAAGTCTTCTTATAAGATATAATATAATAGAATATTTTATGAGAGGATTTTTGTATTATGTTAAAAATATCTGCAAAATATATTTTAGAAAATGGTGAAAATGAACCATGTGAAATTACACTTCATGAAAAACAAATGGTTTGTGAGCGCGGATCTGCTTGGTTGCTTGAAGCATTTAATTTGAATACTAATAAATTTAGTGAAAATATATTTAGAATAAGAGTGATAAATTTAATTCCAGTTTTAAATTGGATTACAGCATACATTAATTATCACATTTTTATATTTGCTGCACAAGAGTATAAGAGTTTAAGGGAATACTGCGAAAATAATTCAGTTGTTATAATTGAGCCTGGTAATTATTATTGGGAAAAGATAAATGAAAAGGCCTCAAAGATAACGGATTATTCTATAACAAATAATTTTATTGATGAAATTGAAAAAAAATATTTTTTTAAACCAGAGTATTATTATAAAATAAGAATTGACTATTCTGAAAATAAAGTTTGTCATCAAATGATCACTTTAACAAAAAAGAAAGAAACATTAGTGAATGAAGATGTTTGTTATTTTAAATTGTTATTTAGCAGATTTGTTACTATTATGAGTAAAGAATTTGATATAAAAAAGGAATATAGTTTAGAATGTGTTTGGTTAATATTAGAAAATGGTTTGTCTTTGAAATTTGCAGATCAATGGATAATGGAATATAATAACGGTTCTCATTTAAAAGCTTATAATTTAGAAAGTGCTATTGATGAAGCATTAATATTAGGTGGGTTAGGAAAAAGAAAAGACAATAAATATGCAATGTTTATTTATTATTGTATATATAATAATTTATTGACTTTTAAAAATTTTTATGATGCTTGGTTTGAAATTGAAGAACCAATACGACAAAGGATAGAGTTTCAAGAAACAGAATTGTTAGAGAAAAAAATAAAAAGAAATATATTTAAAAGGAAACAAATAAGATATTCAATTGATGATGTTGATTTAATGAATGGACATGAGTTTGAACAGTTTGTATGTGACTTATATGTAAAGATGAAATATGATGCAAGAATTACAAAGAGGTCAGGCGATCAAGGAATAGATGTAGTTGCAGAAAAAAACGGGAAAAGAATTGGTATACAAGTAAAATGTTATTCTAATACTGTTGGAAATTCAGCAATACAAGAAGCGGTTGCTGGGAAAGCTTTTTATCATTGTGATAAAATTGTTGTAGTAACTAATAATTATTTTACTTCGTCTGCAATTGAGTTGGCACAAGCGAATAATGTTATACTATGGAATAGAGATATTCTAAAAGAAAAGATAAAAGAATTAATGTAATAAATATAGAAAATCTGCTATAATAGATATATTAAGAATAAAGAGGGTGAATATATGATCTCATATAATCCATTATGGAAATTGCTCATTGATAAGGGGCTGCAAAAACAAGATTTACAACGGCTAATAGGTTGTAATTCAAATACAATTTCTAAAATGTCGAAAAATGAATATGTGTCAATGGCGAATATTGATGCTATATGTTTTGTCCTTGATTGTAGTGTGTCTGATGTAATTGAATATATAGAAAATGGAAATCCAAAGAAAAAAACCGAAAAAGAAAAAAAATAAACCGAAAACGGTTGACAAGCTGTTTTCTATATGTTATACTTATATCAAGTTAAGGGAAAAAAGAAAAGCGGTTCTACCGACCAAAGTATACACCGCTTTTCTAACACACAACAGCATATAGCTATTGCATCTTTATTATACTTATCTATTCAGGCTATGTCAAGTCGTGAAAATCCCAAACTTTTAAAAGTACATTGACAAATACAGAATAAAGTAAATGATAAATTATATTTTCTTTATGAGGTCTACCAGTGAGAATGTGAGGGCTACGCAAGTCGTAATAAGTCGCATATACCATTCAAAGGGTAATAAGTTGAATAAATGAAGAAATAGAAATTGATTTAAAATTGAATGTCAAAGCTGCAAGCGTGAACTATACACCAGAATTTACCCTAGATAACAAGTGGATAGTGCCACAGGGGTATAAATTGGATCGCATACGGGAAGAACTTAGCGAATAAAGCGGGAAGCCTAGGAATCATAGCGTGGAGAGTAGCGGCAAACAAATAAGGAAGCAATACAAGGGCTTGCATCCGTCAAAAGTTGCAAGCTCATTTCAATAAAATGAAGAAAGTGAGGATATAAGTATATGGCAAAATTTATACCTGAAATGCACGAAGGTGGTATCACATGTTACTCACACAAGCATTTTACAAAAGAAGAATTTATAAAGATAATAGAATCAAATTTTCCGGATAATGGAACATATGAAAATATTGTAGTCGCATTAACAACCACAAGTAATGAAGGAACATTTCAAACTTTTACTTTTGGTAAAGTATTAGATTTTAATAAGTAGAAGTACCAATAAAACAATTATTTCAATAAGAATTAAACGATTTTTTAGTTAGGCTTGAAAAAATCGGGAAATCTGGTATAATTAATATAAATAAAGGAGTGAATCAGAATGGCGAATAATACATATGATATGGTAATGAGTGGGAAAAGTGACAATAATATTCGCTTTAATGATTTACGAAAAATGCTAGATTCTTTAAATTTTGGGTATAGAGTAAAAGGAGATCACTTCATATATTATAGGGATGATATACCAGAAATTATAAATATACAGCCAAGAGGGAATAAAGCCAAAGGTTATGAAGTAAAGCAAATACGCCTATTATTTAGACAGTATGACATATAAGGAGGTTTAAGTGTGGCAAAATATTCTATGATTGTTTCATGGTCTGAGGACGATAATTGTTATCTTGTTTCTGTGCCTGATCTTCCCGGATGTATGGCAGACGGAGAAACGCCACAAAAAGCAGTAGAGAATGCACAAGTGATTATTGATGAATGGATAGAAACGGCGCAAATGTTAGGAAGAGAAATTCCAAAACCTTCATTTTCTGCTATGCAGGTGTAAAATATGTTTGAATTTATAAAGAAACTTATTCTCGCATGGGATCCAGATTATACAAAGGTTACACATGCAGAAAGAAAAGCATTAGAAGATGCTGAAAAAGATATAGCGGAAAATGGAACTGTTTCACATGACGATATAAATTGGGATTGATAGGGGGGTGATAAAGATTACTATACAACAGAAAATTGATATGGCTTGCGCTCATGCTGGAATCAGTAAAGCGGAATTTTCTATTGACATTTTCCACTTTATTGCATATACTATAGATAGGAAATCATGTGATTTCTATTAGATGGTTACGAATCCATATAAAATCGTATTAATAGAGGTTATAGATCCTTAAAACTATCTTAATAGAGGTTACGGAGCCTGTAAAACCGTATTAATTAGAAAAGAGATAGGAAACTATCTCTTTTTCTATAGTATTGTACAGGAGAAAAATCATGGAATGGCTTGTTATTGATGAAAAATATTTGAATTATCTTAGGGATAAAGAAAGCAGAATACCTAAATCAGATTATGGAAATGATAAATATAAGCCTTTCTTTGGTGTATTATTTGAAACGGATACTTTTTATTATGTCACACAAGTATCACATCCAAAACAAAAACATTTTACAATGAAAGCAAATGAGGATTTTAAGAAAATTTTTGATCCGAAAAGCAATAGATTAATTGCTGTAATTAATTTGAATTATATGTTTCCAATTCCTAAAACTATGTATAACAAGTTACAATATAAAGATTTAGATAAACATAGGACATTTAAAAATGAGATAGAAAAAAGCAAATACATATCTTTAATGAAAACGGAATTAAAAGTAATTAATACTATGGAATTAGATAAAGTTGCAATTAAGGTATACAACAATAAATATGATAAACCTGATAATAATTTAGCAAAAAGATGTATTGACTTTAAGAAAATGGAAATCTTGTCATTGCAATATAAGAATAGATAACAGGTACAAAGAGAATATGATAGTAATAAGCATGATTATTTTTGAGGTCGGAAATGGTTCCCGACACACTCGCAAGAGTACCTGAGATGCTGGATACACCGCCCAGCCAAAAATAATTGTGCTTTTATTATATAGAAAAGGAAGTGATAATAATTTCACCAGTATCAGACGCAAAGAAAAGAGCTAATAAGAAGTGGACAGAAAAAAATTATACACAAGTAAAATTATCAATGCCAAACAAAGAAGCGGAAACACTTGATAATTATTGTAAAGAAAAAGGTCATACAAAAGCTGGATTCATACGGCAAGCAATAAAAGATAAGATGGCAAGGAATGAATAGGACATATATTTTTAATATGTTCTATTTTTTTATCTTAAAATACAATAGTACTATTGTACATAATTCACAAATATTTGATAGAAACATTGGTACTATTGCATATTGAAAAGATACTGGTACTAGTGTACAATAAAGACAGTTAAAGAAATCAAACAAACGGAGGTAAGAACAATGGATAAAGTTGAAATATTTAAAAGATACTTAAACAATTTAGTTGAAAATGGCGAATATGAAAAACTTGGAGAGTTTGAGAAGTTTGTCAGAAAATATTTTCAAAGAAAAGGACAAAAAACAGAATATATTTACGTTGTTAATTTTCTTGTGACATCAATTAATGAGATTACCGATGAAATGCTAGATAGTATAGCATAACAAGAACCGCCCAGCAGGAGCAAGCAACATACACGGGATTCGATTTCCCGTTTGGGCATTTACAAAGAAAACAACTAATTGTTGCAGTACATTGAACTTGCGCTAACACGGCATAGCAAGTATAAAACAGCCGGGAGATGGTGAACTCCTCAGTTGATAGAAAAAATTCACTAGATGCAGAATTGTTATAATGCAGCCTGAAATCCTGATCAACTTTCAGACAGTCCAAAGCCTGTTAAATGCAGATGGTAACAAGATACTTGAAATTTTAGGATTGTATGGTATAATATGTATAAGATAAATCTAATGAAAAGGAGTGATTTCTTATTACAATACAAGAACAAATTAAAACAGCTTGTATTCATGCGAATATGAGCATAACAGAACTTGCCAAACAATTTGGAATTAGTCAACCTGGATTTTCCCAACGTATGAAAACGGGAAAATTTACAAGGGAAGAACTGGAAAAGATAGCATCAATTATTGGATGTGAATACATTTCATTTTTTAGATTTTCAGATGGTAAAGAATATTAAAGCATTTGCATATAAAAAGGCAAGTGCTTTTTTATTGCTCTTATCCATAATGAAAAACTTATAAAAATATAAAAAAAGTTATTGACATATGGAAAAAGCAATGTTATAATGATTATAGAAATAAGGAAATGCTTATACAAATAATAATTAAGTTATCCTTTATAAAGAGAGTAGGGAAAGCCGATAGCCTACTATAAAAAATACGAAAGGTCTTGATGTCAGACCGATGCAGAAAAATATCATCGTCTTGAATGTTTTGTAATGTGACCTCTTTATAAGAGCGTGTTTCAAGTCACTAACACAGAGAACAAAACAGAGAATATAAAAATAGACAATTAAAGAAAGGTTAAACGGTGGAAATTATGTTAAGAATCTATTTAACAAACTTAGGTAAGTACAATGAAGGTGAATTAATCGGCGAATGGCTTGATCTGCCTTGTACAGATGAAGAACTGGAAGAAGCTAAAGAAAGAATCGGGATCAGCGATGAACCAGACGAAAACGGAAACTATTATGAAGAGTGGTTTATTACAGATTATGAAACCGACATTCACGGCTTGACAGTTGGCGAGTATGACAATTTAGACGAATTAAATGAACTTGCAGAAACTTTAGACGAGCTGGACGAGTACGAGCGAGAAATTGTAGAAGCTATGATTTCTGAAGGTTATTCTTTAGAAGACGCAATCGACAAAAAAGAAGATTGTATGATTTATTATAACTGTGAAGATATGGAAGACGTGGCAAGAGAATATGCAGAGGAAACAGGACTTCTTGATAGTATTCCAGAAAATCTGCAAAGTTATTTTGATTTTGAGGCATATGGGCGCGATATGAGTTTTGAAGGACATTTTGTATTTACTAATAAAGGAAATTGTGTGCAGATTTTATGATCTGTACACAATGAAATTGTAATTTGAAGGGAGGGAAGAGGAATGTCAAACAAAGAACGTGCGCTATGGTATGCGCTGCTATTGAGCATTGTAAAAAATCTTTCGGCAGAGGATTCTTTACAACTTATGGGATTTTAATTAAATACATATTTGTGAACAGTTAGAACGGCTATGGAGAATATAAGGCTATAGCCGTTTTATAGTACTTATAAAAACACATTAAAAAATATATGGGGTATTGAATTATGAACAAACAATCGTTATTGGAGAATATATTAGATATGTGGTTGACAGAAAATCAGATAAACCACATAAAAAAAGAATGGAAGGCATTTTATAACGATCCAATATTTTACAAAAATAGTGTAATTGTTGATATGGTCAAGTTGTCACTGGAGGAGGTATAGAACTATGGAAAATTTTTATTTTAAGTCATTTATAGTAAACAGTGAAAAATTTACTTTTGTGCCTAGCGGGAAAACGCCGTTAAAATTACACAAAAATGATGTGGATTTATGCAATACTAATTTAACTATTCCATTTGATGAAATGGAGACAGCTATAAAAGAATTACAGAAAAATGGCAGCTATAAAAATTTTATCATATCTGAATATATTACAGAACGTAACCGAAAAGAAACGGAGCGGATACAGAAAAATATTGAATATTGGAAAAATATTAAAAAAGAAAACAAGCGTAAGAAGGAAATCATGCAAAATATAATCACGGAAATAGAGTCATATTGCCAAAATAAAGAAAATTATCAGCTTGTATACAATAAACTTGAAGATTGTATTAAGGATGGATATTTTGTTATTTATACTTATAGTGGACACAAAATAATCAGGTTAAAAGAAATAGGAATTTTAGAATATAACAAAAGAATTGCATAGAGGAGGACAAAGAAAATGTTTAATTTTAGAATTATTGATACACCAGACGGAAATCAAATTATAGATAGGACACTTAAAACATCATTGAACGCACTTACGCCGCTTCAGATGGTGGAATATCAGGAAATGGATGTGCAGCTTGCTTATATGGATAGGATGGAGCGAAAAGCCAGGGAGGAAGCGAAACAGCGGCAGAAACTTGCAAGAAATCCAATATATAAAATGGCTTGTTTGTTTGGGATAGCATAGTAAATAAATCGTGTATTTCATTGGAGGGAATGAAAATGACAACTTATTATGGATTTGAAATAGAAGACGGTATTTGTAGAACATTTACAAGCGAATCTGTCTTAGTAAAGTGGCTTGAAAATAAAAATTTTGAATGTGGAAGTCCAGAGGCATTTAACAAGTGGCTTGAAAATTATTTTGAAAGTGGAAATGAAATAAGCGTACATGGAAAGCATTATTCATATTTGGATTGTATCGAATTGATATAAGTCAATGAAACTACTGATTGATCGGAGGTTGAAGAATGGAAAATATTATAAACAAAATGTTAAAGCGTATCAATTTTAAAATCAGATATGCACAGGAAAATTTTACAGAGTGGAACGCTGCACACGATAGACGGATGGCAGAAATTGATGGTATGACCGATATGTTATCAATAGTTACTGGAAAAGAATATGTCATAACAGAAAACGGGCTGGAAGAAAGATAAAATTGAGGTAGAAAAAATGAAAAAATATGGATTTAGAAAATTTAATAATGGATGGCGTTTTAAAGTCGGTGGAACTTCTGGGGAACCAATGGGAATTGCACTAAGATATTTTAATAAATGTGGCTTCCGGCTTCTTGTAAATTTCAATACAGATTTTCTTATAAATCTTTTCGGATTCAATCAAAATATTAAAAGAGAAGTAATAGGCAGGTAACAAGCGAAAATGTTACTTGCTTTTATTATTGGAAAAATGGAGGGTAATAACATGAGAATTACAACATATAAAACGGAATTAAACCAAGACAATCCCAATGTTTTAGTAAAGGAAAAATCTTGTAATTGTACAGGTGTTGAAACATTGAATACACCATCATTAATAGCGGAAATGTTCAATGTTGTTTTTCGACTGAATAAACAAACAGAGGAATATTTATATATGATCGCATTGGACAATAAAGGAAAGCCTTTAGGCGTGTTTGAAATATCTCATGGAATGGTAAACATGACAATATGCAATCCTAGGGAAATTTTTATTAAAGCCTTATTATGTGGAGCAAGTGGAATTGTTATCGCACATAACCATCCAAGTGGAGATACAACGCCATCAAAAGAGGATATAGAATCATATAATCGTCTAAAAGAAGCTGGAAAACTTATAGGAATAAATATGTTAGATAGTATTATTGTTGGAAATAGTTATTATAGCTTACATGAAAATGGAATATAGGAGGCACAACATGAGTACAAACAATTACATAAGACAATCAGCACAAAAATATCATTGGATCAAATACTATTCTGTTATGCGCCCTGTAAGCATCGGAACACACCCTAAAAATGGCATGATGGATTTTATCAACTATGACACCCGAACGGAAGTAAACGGGCGTATGGTATGGGCTGAGATATATTATAACAGGGAATTAACACAGAAGGAAATGGAAGATTTTGAAATGATCAGAGGATAGGGAGGATTTAATAATGGTTTATTCATGGGAATTGGAAAAAGTGAAGGATTGGACAACAAACAAAATTAAAAATAGTATATGGGCATATGTTTCTTGTGGGTAACCTATTCCCGGATGTGTTTCAGTGGAAGCGTTGAGGATGGAATTAGAAAGAAGAGGAGAGAAACCTACAGGTTATCATAATACATAAGGCAATGAAAGAATCGTTTCAAGATAAGAGGTGCAAAAATAATGGGAGATTTTACAAAGAAAATAATAAATGCTGAAAATAATACAATTACATATGAAGAATTGGGAGCTTTATGTAAAAGGATTCTTTATCCTGCATATTGCGAAAAAGAAGATATTACAGTCATTTTTCAAGATACTGTTGATAAAAATAATGGGGGTATGTGGTATAAAGAAGTGGTTGGTTTTTATTTTGGACAACCTGATATAAATTTGATAGAAAAGTACGAAGGAAAATTAAAGGCTTGTTTTGAATAATTATAGAATTGACAATGTATACTAAATGTAGTAGAATAGAAGAAAAATGAAAGAAGGGATTAATATGGCAGCTACTACACCAACACAAATTAGAATAGAGGAAAGCACAAAGAAACAAGCGGTTGAGCTTTTGGAGGGGTTGGGACTTAACCTGTCAGAAGCAGTAAATATGTTCCTTAGACAAGTGATTTTGCAGAATGGAATACCTTTTGAGGTAAAGTATCCTGAGTTTAAACCAGAAGTTATTGAAGCTATGGAAGAAGCAAAGCGAATTAGCAGAGATCCCAATACAAAGCGATATAGCAGTTTTTCGGAAGCGTTGGAGGATATAGACTTATGAAATATGAATTAGTGCTGTCCGGGAAATTTAAGAAAGGTTTAAAAGCTACTAAAAAGCGTGGACTTGATATTTCATTGTTGGATTCTATTGTAGATAAATTACTTCAAGGAATACCATTAGAGGAAAAATATCAAGATCATCCCTTGAAAGGAAATTGGGATGGATTCAGAGAATGTCATATACAACCTGATTGGTTGCTGATATATCTTATTGAAGATGATATATTGACATTAACGCTTGTTGAAACAGGAACATATGCAGATTTATATAAAAAATAATTGTATAAAGATTTATAACCAGTCAGAGGGCATTAGCGGAAATATTCGTTAGTGCCTTTTATAGTGGCTATAATCACGGAATAAACGGAGAAATAGAGAATGGAAAGGATGGTTGAATATATGAAGGTTATAGAACGGGCAGTAATGAAAAATGGAACAGAAATTCAATTAGAGGATTGGAAAGAAAACAATACAAAAGAATATCCTGATTTATATGGATTGACAATTGGTACATATCCAATAGCAAAAAATACTGGAAAACATAGATGGATAGAAAGTGGTCAAACATTTAGGCTTGATATTTCTATGAATCAATACAAAGGATATTCAAACGATGATGTAAAAGCAGATTTTGAAGCGTTAAAGAGTGGTGAGAAGTCGCTGGAAGATTTAGCGGATCACTTTTGGAACGGCGAAAAAGATATGTGGCTGCTTGGAATGAATGTTGAGTATAAGGGATGGTGAGAACATGAAATTGAGTAGCATAAAAATAGGAATGAAATATTCTGAGGCAAGAAGAGAGATTATAAAATCAGAAAACTTAATAATCAGAAATTTACCTACATTTTGCAATAGTGACTATATGGTTGCAGAAAATCTTGATACAAAGGAAAAAATTTATGTATTAAGAGATTTAGATACAGGAATCATTATTGATGTTACTCCAGATAGAAACAAGGCTATAAATGATGAACAAGCAGAAAGAAATATAAAAGAAATTTTGAACAACAACGGATATTAAGTAGTTGAAACAATGGTTTTAAGCAGAAATGGAAGGAGAAGTTATGATGGATAAGGACAGTATAAAATATTTATCAAATTATATTAATCTTACAGAGAAAATCAGAAATAAAATAGAAAAACATGCAAAGAGATATGGAATTAAAGCGGAAATTTGTGCATGGTATCAAGATTGGGAAGATTTTTGTTCTGATTGGTGTGATGATATTGGATATAACAGAACAGAATCAAGAAGATTATTACATGGAGGCATTGGAGAATTTATGTTTCTTCCTGACTACTTGGGAATTGTAAGATTTGTAATTTAATGAGTATATGTACTACATAGAATGGAGGAATTTTTATGAAATTAACAATAGCATTACAAAGTGAAATGAAAGCGGAAATTGATAAAAATGGAAATATTGTTATAAATATTCCAGAAGCATGTAAGCGCGATTTATGGGAAGCACAACTTGAATATTGGCTTGAAAAAGATTTTCCGACATATAAAAATGCAAAAGTTGATGGTGGATTTCTTAGAGTGATCAGAAACAAAATAAAATTTGTTAGAAATAATTATTAAGTATATGGAGGTACGATTATGGGAAATGGATTTGATAAAGATGGTTTTATGAGTTGGTTAAAAGAAGAATTTCCGGGAGTAGTTGATACTCACTGGAATTGGGAGCTGGTGGAAAATATTATTGATTATGCAATAGATAATAATAATGCAAGCGATGATGAATTAGCGATATTTTTATCATCTATGTTGCCAGAAATTGAATATACAGAGATTGCAAAATTTTGTAACGAAGATATACTATCAAGTTTTACATTGGAATTTTTGAAACAATTGAAATAATGATTTTAAGTGGAGAGGAGATTTTATATGAATATATTATGGAATACAGGATGTAATAAATCAATGGCAGATCACATGGAAGAAAGAGAAAAAGCGTTATTTTCTCCTATGGAAAGATTAATTATGGAACATTTGAGAAAATCTGATGATGGATTTATTGCGGTAAATGAGACTGGATTATATGAACAAAATGTGCATGAATTATATGCTGCTATTAGTCATTTGGAAGAGCTTCATATAATACGCAAACGGAACTGTGAGGCAGAAGCATATGAATGGTATGATAAAACAGTATTATTAAAAATGTTACATTAGTAAGGCAATAAAAACACAATTTGATCAGGAACGGAGGGGGAATATGTTAGAAAATATTTGGAGATATAGTGTTAATAAGGGTGAGGCTGGTGGAATTGTTATTGCGAACACAAAAGAAAAAGCGGAGCTGAAAGTCAAAGAAATGTATGAGGACTATGACGGTTCAGAAAATGCAGAGGATGAAATTACTGTATGGAAAGCTATTCTGGATGATGATTATAGCAAGGATTATCCAGATGTATTGGAAATTTATTAAAAATTAGGACTGAAAATCAGGATTTTGTTGAAGAAATGGAGGTTTCTAATGGAATATATAAATACATCGTTTATTCCATATGAATTAAGAAGTAAACAATGGAAAATGCAAAGAAAAATAAAAGAAGAATTGAAGAACCCCCTGTTTTTAGATATGTATACAAGGAAAACTTTAAGAGAAGTTATGGTTGCACTATTTCCATACGAAACTATGATGAATAGAGCAAATAGGGCATTTACCGGCATGACTAAAGCAAGAATGTATAGACACTTGTTAGGATATGCAATATTAAAAGGATGGCGATAAACTCGGAATTTCAAGAATAAAACGGAGGTTGTATATGAATACATGGCAAATGATAAAAACATTAACAGAAGCAAAATTACAATTTAAACATTTGTATTTTGCCGTGATAGATGAAACCGAAGGAGTTTCTATATGTTATTTAAGACCTAATGTTGGAAGTATAGAATTTAGGTTTTACGATTTAATAACAAAGAAATTAGAACTGAGTCCAATAATTTATCCTGATGAAAGGTGGATAGAAATCACAGAGGAACAAGCGAAGAAGTATTTAGGTAAGAATTTGTATTCTGTTGATATAGTAGAATGAAACTCGTATTTCATAGAAAGAATTGGAGGAAAACAAAATGAATTTGAGAGAAGCTTTAAAATTGATGTATGTGAACGAAGCAAGCGGAGAAAGAAATATCAAATTAAAAGAGTATTGGAACACTGGAAACGGCAGGATTGTTTATAATGGGAAGTTGAAAGATTATATGGAAACGCACGATAATTTAAATCAGTGTGACGGCTTTCCGGTTCAGGTTCAGAGCATCCACAAATGGAATGTGGTTGAGATTCTTGTTGATAGGACAATAGAAGAGGAAACAGGACTTCCTGATTTTAACAGAGGAAAAATAATTGTGATACATTAACACATTGGAGGAAATATATGTGTATTAATAAAGAAAATTGTAAAAGAAATTTAGTGCCAACGGAAAACTATTCTGAAAGGTTCGGAAGAATTTTTATATGTGAAAATTGCAAAAGGTATTATGTGAAGTCAAGGGAAAATATTTTTGAAGTGGAATTTGTAAAAGAGGAAAATCGTTGGAGAATGGTTTGCTGATGGATTAAGGCAATGAATTTCGCATTTGATTGGAAAGAAGGTGGATTTTTATATTGACAAACGGATATACTATGTATATACTAACATTAAAGGTATATCCATCGTATATACTTTGGAGGTAGGGAAATGGAATCGAAAATTTTGAAAAAAGGTAATGTACACACAATACAAACAAACATAAGGAGGTGGGGAAATAGTCAAGGGATTAGATTATCAAAAGAAATATTAGCACAGATGAACTTGAAAGAGAATGACACTGTAGGAATAAATATCTACGATGGAAAGATGACTGTTGAAAAAATCAACAAGCCTAAGTACCTTAATTTAACAGAAAGGTTGGAGGCATTCTACAAAAGACCGATTGACGAAATTTATATCGAAAGTGTGCAGGAGGTTGATGTAGGTGATTCAGTAGGTAATGAAATTTGGTAACTTATAAACAAGGTGACATAGTTGTTATGGATTTTAATCCTCAAAAGGGTCATGAACAGAGCGGAAGAAGACCAGCACTTGTCCTAAGTAATGATATTCTGAATCATCATAGTTCTTTGGCATTTGTTTGTCCAATAACTAACACCAATAAAAAGCATCCGTTTCATATAGAATTAGATGAACGGACACAAACAACAGGTGTGATATTATGTGATCAGGCAAAAATGTTAGATGTTGGTGCTAGAAATGCTCAGTTTAAAGAAGAATGTCCAGAAGATTTATGGAACGAAGCAAAGGAACTGATAATTAGTTTTATGTAGGTAACAGAAAATAGTGGGTTGTTTAAAAGCATTTGGAGAATATATCCAGATGCTTTTATTTATCAATGAAATGTACCTTTCCTTGGTACAAGATACAATATAATTAAAAGAAAATATAGTGAAGTCTTACATGACGGCAGAAAGGAAAACATTATGGAAATTATTTTAAGTGTACTTTTTATTGCAGGAATTATCGGATGGTTTAAATTACAGGATGGTAGAGCAAGCAATCATCTGAATTCGCATGTTGGGAAAATTGATTATGGAAAGATGAATGAGGATAGGATTCTTAATGACTTATCTAATTCGCAGGTGAATCAGAATATTATTTCTGGAAAATATGATAAGAAGTAATATGTGAGTTAAAAGTAAATATGGAACAAATAATATGAATCCATCAGAAAGAAAAATCTGGTGGCTTTTATAGTGGAGAAATGATATAATATGGAGGACATAAGTATGAATCACGAATATGAAGTGATAAAAAAGTTTGAATGTTACAGAAAACAAATGGTGGCTGTTAGGATCGAGAATAACGCTCATGTAATGAGTTTAGAGGAATGGCATAAAATTTACGGCAGGAATCATCAAGATAAATGGAAGACCAAAGTTGACTGGAATAGTTTTACGCCAGAAAACGGTTACAAAACAAAAGTGTCTTAGAAGGATTATTTCATGGAAAGAATGGAGGAAAAATATGAAAAAAATACAGGTGTTAGAAATGAGTGTGTCTGAATTTGCCCAGATACTTCAAACTTTAACCGATAATGGAAAGTTAAAAGAATACGAAGGTGAAGATGATTGGGAACATGCTATAAATTCTACATTTAGTGTAGAAGAAGTTATTTATAATAAACCAGTAAGAGAAGAAATTGCAAAACATTTAGGAGTAAGTGAAATAAGATATCATATTAAAGACGAAGATACAATTATATTGATATAAATGTGAAACAGTCTTGAAATGATTGATTTATGGAGGATATAAATGGCAATATTAATAGATAAACGTATACAAAAATTTGTAGAAGGATTTTTACATGGAGAAAATGACGAAGTTATCAGTATTCATTTGAAAGATATTGACGAAACATTTTGGTTTGATAGTGAAGTGGAGGTACAAAATTTTTTAAATAAGCAGGCTATTGAACGCGTCGGCGCTCCAGAGCTGAGGACGGATTCATTTTACTACATAGATACAGAAGAGGTATTGCATAAGTATTTAATCACAGTAAATAAAAAAGGTATGATTACTTCCTATATGGAAGAGAACGTAGATGAAGAAGAAAAAGAAGAGTTAAATTTAGAAGACATATTTAAAGATTATAATATTGCAGACGTAGCTGAGGAATTTGACTGGGGTTCACCTGTTGGAAGTGAAGTATGGTAATGGAGGAGGCATTAATTATTGAAATTAGTGCCTTTTATAATATATACATTTAGCAACTAGGAATAGTTGCATATTCTCTTGCGGAATGGTATAATATAATAAAGGTAGCGGAAGGAGAAATATAAAATGCCAGAAATAAGTAGATTTTATGGAATAGTTATTAAAATGTTTTTTAAACCTAAAGAGCATGAACCAAGCCATATACATGCCTTGTATGGTGAGCATATAGGAGTTTTTGATTTAAGGACTATGGAAATGACAGAAGGAGATCTTCCAAAGAAGGCACAGGAACTTGTAAAAGAGTGGATGAAAAGCAATCAGAAAGAGCTTCTTGAAATGTGGGATAGTCAAAAGCTGAGAAAGTTACCACCTTTATAAGTATATTTTCATGTATATTAGGAGGTATTTATATGATACCACGTATAAAGAGTATTAAACCATTACAAGGATATTTGTTGCATGTAATTTTTGATGATGGAAAAGATTGCATTTATGATGTAAATGATGATATAAATGCTATAAAAGAATATGAAGATTTAAAAAGTGTTTATGGATTATTTGAACAAGCACAGTTAGATGAAAGTCGTACATGTGTTTTTTGGAATGATTATATTGATTTGGCAAGTGATACAATATACGAATATGGAATGGAGAAATAAATTTGAGTGACTTATTATCATATATGAATTATAATGGTACAGTGGAGTATTCAAAAGATGATAGCTGCCTTTTTGGAAAGGTAATTGGAATAAAGTCTTTGCTGTCATATGAAGGGGATTCTGTACAGGAGTTAAAGCAGGATTTTCAGAATGTGATAGATGAATATTTGGCAGATTGTAAAGAACGAAACGCGGAGCCTGAACAGCCATACAAGGGAACATTTAATGTTAGGATTAGTCCAGAACTTCATCGAAATATTGCGGTATACGCGATAGAACATGGAAAGAGTTTAAATGCCGCTGTTGAAGAAGCTATTAGAAATATGGTTAGATAATTGGAGAATGTGTAATGAAAAAATTTAAAAATTCATATGAATATTTTTCTTTTATAAAGAAAATAACAGAGCAAAGAATGAAAGAGAGAAATGCGGAACGGTTAGATAGGACAATGGGATTATGTGGAGAAGAAAAGAAAGAAGAGTTATTAAAAGCTGGATATGATCCAGAGGAGCCGTTTATTCGATTTCAATTGAATGATGGAGATGTTTTTAACATTGATGACATTATATGGGATAATAGTGGAAATGGATATCGTGTTATTGATATAGATTATGATTATGTAATATGTAAATTAGAAATGTGGAATCATATGAAAAAGAAATATACAGAAAATGATCTTAAAAAAATATATAAATTTGATGTAAATCAAATAAAGTTAATGAGTAAAAAATGTAAAGATTGGTAATGAAATAATAGATTTATGGAGGGAAACGATATGGAAAATAATATATTTAAGACAAAAACACATGATGAATTGGTTTTGTTATATAGTCAATTCTTAAAATTCAGCGAGACAGAAAACATACAAAATGATGAATTTGGGAAGATTGTAGAAGAATATCATAAACAATATATGAATCCAGTAAAAGTGGCTATATTTGATTTGTTTCAAGTTTTAGCTGAATTGTGGTACAAAGACAATAAAGATGTAGAAAAAATGTAGGTGACATTATGGCAGAAAAAATGTTCAAAATAGAAGATAATCAAAAGGCTTGGAATTTCTTCTTTGAAAATGCAATGGACGAATGGGAATCTGAAAACAAAGAAAGATTAGAAGCAATTATTTGGACGGATAAAGAAAAAGAATTATATAGTCAGAAGACACATGGAGATATATCTCCACAGAATATTACTCCTTATAAATACGAAAGTAAGAAAAGAAGAATGTGTTTACAACAATATAAACCTGTTGTTTTGGAATTTGAGGAATTTGTTAATAAATCATTTGATGAAATTACAGCAGAGGATATTGACAAATTCTCAAGTGTCACAAGCAAGAAAACTAAACTTGTACATCTTAATGCGTTCTTGCTAAGTGGAGTTAAAAGTGGAATGATCAAGAATGCTGATAAATATTTTTTGATCAGTTTGTTACCTGAAATATATAGAGAAATTGGAAGAAAAATAGCTGAATAACAGTTAAAATCTAAGTTTTATAGATGGAGGAATAGATTATGAAAAAAACATATACAGTACAAGTAAACGATGATATGAATCCCGTCAGAGTAGAGTTAGCAGAATCAGAAGAAAACGCAGTTGCTTATGTTTTGGAGGAAATTACAAAGGGTGACAAAGATGCTCTAGTAGAAATTGCTGAATATGATACTGGAAGAATCTTATATGATAATTATGATGAGTGGATAAAAACCCATAAATAATCGATGAAATTAGATATTTATTGTGCGTGGCACATACAACGTATTGACATATTTGCTTTTGCATAATATAATATTGGAGAAAGGAGTTGATATCATGGCAACAACAAATGTAACAATGAGAATGGATGAAGATTTAAAGTCCCAATTGCAGGAACTTTTAGGTAATATAGGAATGGATATGACTACGTTTTTTGTAATGACAGCAAAACAGGCAATTAGAGAACAAGGATTGCCGTTTCAACCAACCTTAGAGGTTCCGAATATGGAAACATTAAAGGCTTTTGCAGAAGTAGAAGTTATGAAAGAACATCCTGAATGCTATAAAAGCTATAACAGTTTTCAAGAATTATTAAAAGAGGTGGAGGACGAATGTATACAGTAAAGGCCACGAACAGATTCAAAAAAGATTTGAAAACTGTGATAAAAAGGGGATATAATACAAAAATTATGGACTCAGTTATATCTAATCTTGCGAATGGAAAAGAATTAGATGAAAAATACTGTGACCATAATCTTCATGGAGAATGGGAAGGATGTAGAGAATGTCATGTACTTCCAGACTGGCTTTTGATATATAAAATTGACGGAAAAGATTTGATATTATATTTAATGAGAACAGGGAGTCATAGTGACTTGTTCTAAAGAAGAAGGTGATTGACATAGGAATGACAGAAAAAATAAAAATCCTAATGATTAAATGTAATACCAATCAGAAGGAATTAGCAACTAAACTTGGCATATCACAACCAGCATTATCAAAAAAATTTAAGTTGGATGATTGGAGAGAATCTGACTTACGAGAAATTGCAAAGGTGTGTGGAGCCGAATATACAAACGGATTTAAAGTTAATGATGAAATAATATAAAATAACCTTGATGGAAAATAAATAGCCACAAGGTTATTTTTATGCTTGATAAATTAACCTTAAAGCTATATAGCATAACTATAAGGTTTATTTGAACATTGACAACTTCATCAGTCCGCAACACTTTCGCTGAGTGTAAGATGAATTGACAAACATCTGCTAAGTGCGTAGTCATTGTTTTAACCTGCCGATGCACGTCCAAAGCCGTGAGGAAGAAATTGGGGATGGGAACAAATTACATTTTCAAGGAGGTTTCAGTATGAGCGCAGTAGTAGCAATGAATGAGGAAGCTAGGAGAATTGAGCAGTTCAATGACATAGTGGCAAATATCAAGCCACTTATGACCGTTGGAAAAGGAAAGAATCAAAGAGTGATTACAGGCAGCGCAGTGGTTCCTTTGTCTCTATGCTTTGTGGATGCCAGATATCAAGGGATGAGGACACATAAACATTTAAACAGATTAAGAAACAAATGGGATGAGAGGAAACTAACACCAATAATTCTTGTATGGCATCTGGAAGAACATAGATTTGCTATTGTGGATGGACAGGGAAGATTCATTATAGCAGGAGAAAAAGGAATAGATAGATTAAATGCAATTATTCTTATGGATGCTCCTGAAGATCCAGATGAGAGACTGAAATTTGAGGCTGAATACTTTATCGGACAGGATTCAGAAGTGGAGAATGTGAAGCCACTTGAAAAGCATCTTTCAAGAGTAATCATTGGCGATAATGCTGCCGTTTCTTTGGATAAACTTTTAAACAAGTATGGAATTAAATTTGTTGCAACAAAAGGAAACAGGGAAGAATCGGTTCTTGGAAGTTATACAGATACATATTCAATCGTAAAAGTTCATGGTGAGAAGTGCCTGGACTTTATTTTTTCTATTATTGATAATGCTGGTTGGAACAAGGAAACAAACGGATACGCAACATTTGTAATGAGGGCATTAAGGGAGGTTTGGATTGCCCATCCGAATGATAGGAAAGAAATACATAGATATTTGTCAAAGGAATTAAGACAGATTGATCCTGCGTTATTCAGTGCAGAAGCAAAAGCAAAGTATCCGAAACGTGACCACAGAGTATCCTGTGTGCTTTATGTGGAAGATTTAGTGTGTGACGGACTCGGAATAGAGAAGAAGATATATGTAGAGAACGGAAAGAAAGTTAAAATTTCTAAGTGATTTTATCAGATGGAGGAAAATTGTCATGAAAATTATTAAAGGTGCAGCGAAGGCAGAGATACATTGGACAGCGCGTCAGCTTGTAGAATATGTAGAAGATGGAACAGTGAATTTTAACATTGATATTCAAAGAGGTTATGTGTGGAAAGATAATGACAAGAAATCTGCTTTGATTCGCTCTTTGATATTGGATAGATATGTTCCTCCTCTGTATTTCAATAAAGTGGAAGATATTTATGAGGGCGAAGATGGGAAACAGCGGACATTAACTATCATCAAATTCTTGAATAATGAGTTTGAATTGAGCGGACTTGAAGAATTTACAATTATAAATGATGAGAGTGAAACAGAGGAAATTGACATCAACGGGTACAAGTTTAGTGATCTTCCTGAATGTTTCCAGAACGCTATTAAGGAGTATTCATTCACAATTTGCTATACGGACAATGCGGATCAGGAAGAACAGGCGGATACATTCTATAATCTGAATAATGGTCAGGCATTAAACGCTGCTACGATGAACCGTGTAAAGGCGAAATCAAAGGAACAGATTATCAATCTTGGGAAGCATAAGCTGTTTGCTGATGCTTTAAGTCAGACAGCTTTAGATGGACATGTGAATGAAGATATGGTGGCCAAAGCACATGCAATTCTTAATGATAAGGAAGTTTCTACGGATGCCAAGTGGATTCGTCCATATATGAGAAAGGCAGATATTACAAAAGATGATGAGTTCCTGCTCAATGAAGTGTTTGACCGTATTTATAGCATTCATTCTATGATTGAAGATAAGAAAATTGCAAAAAGGATTTATGCCAGAACGCATATGATTAGTATTGTTCCGATTATTGCAAAGTCAATTAATGAAGGATATTCAGACAAACAGATGATGGAGTGGTTTGTAAATTTCTTTAGTGGAAAGAAATCTGCTACAACTTCTAAGGCGTATAATGATGCTGCCGGACGTGGAACGGGGAAGAATTCTGCTGTCATGAAGAGGGTGGAGGAAATTAAGAAGGATTATGATAAATATTTTGGAAGTATGAAGACTTTAGCAAGCTGATTTGTATATTCCACGCCGTATATGTGTTGGATCGTGCTCTATACTTCTCCACGAAAAAGAGAAGTAGTTTTAAAGAAATGATTGGAGGAAAATATTATGTGTATGTATTGTGAAAGGAGACAAGATGTTAAATTTGGATGGGATCAACCGAAACTTCCTTATCATAATATAATGGAACCAGGTAGTAATCTATCTGGAAATATTGCAGATTTTGATTTGTTTGAAGGAGCTATACATGATTATCAAACAACAAGTCCACAATTAATTTTGACCTGTAAAGGATATTTTGGAGGAGATGGTGTTGGAACAGTTTATATCCCAATTAAGTATTGTCCTGAATGTGGGAGAAAATTAGGAAAACAGTCTTGAAATCATCGTTTTAACTTGTGATATATAATGCTACAGAATATTGTACAAAATATTGACAATGTTATGAATATGGAATATACTATATTCAAAGGAGTGTGATGGTATGATAGCAACTAATTTTTCAAATGTAAGGAATAACTTCAAAGAAGTTTGCGATCGGGTTGTACATGATTCTGATATTGCAATAATTACGAGAAAAAATGATGAAAATGTTGTGCTCATGTCTCAGGCACAGTATGATAATCTGATGGAAAATCTTCATATAAGGGAAAGTAAAGCGAATTATGAGTGGTTGAAAGAGTCTATCAAGCAAGCTGAAGAGGGGAAACTTGTAAGTTTTGAGGTGGAGGATTAGTATATGAATGTATCTTTCACGGAAAATGCCTGGGAGGATTATCTTTACTGGCAGAAAATGGACAAGAAAATTGTAAAAAGAATAAATGAATTGATTAAGGATATAAAAAGAAGTCCATTTGAAGGTGTGGGGAAACCAGAACTACTAAAGTATGATTTGGCTGGAAAGTGGAGTAGAAGAATAACGGATGAGCATAGACTGGTATATCAAGTGGAAGGAAACAATTTAATAGTGTTTACTTGTAGATATCATTATTGATGGTTGAGAGAGAACGAAGAGCATTGACGGAAACCGTTAGTGCTTTTCTTTTTGAATGTAGAAGTATAGTGTAGAGGAAATCTTTTAGAAAGGATGAATTTATTATGTGTTATAAAGATGAAGTTCAAAAGAAAAATGCGAAAAAATTACAGAAAAAATTTGAAGAAGATAATGTTCCGAAATTTATTAGAGATTATTTGGAAGATATAGAAAGTAAAGATGGAGCATTAAAATACTGGTCTGTATTAAAAGATTTTTTGTTGTGGCTTATTAAGGAAAAGATAATTGAGAAGGAGTCTGTTTCGGGTATTATAATAGTGGATTTTAATCAACTTTATCCACAACATATTAGTAAATATCTTAGACAGAAAGAAGAAAATGGTATATCACCTACAACATTGGTGACAAGAAAAAATATCATCAGAAGTTTTCTTTCAAATGTTGGATTTTATAAGGAATCAACGATAGGTGATATAAAAGAATTCTTTAAAAGAGTAAAATATAAAGGAATTTCATCTAATAATAACCTTATCAGAAAATTTCCATCAGAAACTCAATTAAAGAATATGGAAGAAAAGATTATGAAAAAGAAAGATGAGTTTATAAGAGTTAGAAATCTTATTATTCTTAGAGTGTTAAAAGGAACTGGTATAAGGGAATCAGGGCTTGCGGGGTTAGATATTAACAACTTATTTCTAAATGAGGATATGCCATATATTAAAGTTATGGAGAAAGGGACATTTCGTGAACGAGAGGCGAGAACGGTATATCTTACAGGAGATGCAACCAACGCAATTAAGGAATGGTTAAAATATAGGGATTCTTTGGATAATATAGTAGATGAAGATGCAGTGTTTGTTAATAAAAATGGTAAGAGATTAAATGAGTATAATATTCAGTCCATATTTAGGACTTATGGAGATGGGATGTCCCCTCATATGATCCGCCACTGGTATGCTACCATCATGGCTAATACGGGAAATCTTGCATTTGCACAGCAACAACTTGGACATAGTTCAGTAGATACCACTGTAAATAATTATGCAAATGGTATTTATGGTATGAAAGATATGTTGGCAAATATGTAGTTTGGCTGAAAAGCGTATGGTATAATAAGAAATAAGGGGTGAAACATAGATGAATATTGCAACATATCAAACAACACCAGAAAAGCATGGAGATGGAACATTTTTCTTTACAGACTGTGGACACAATATGTATTCTATAAGAGACAATATGGCATATCATGGTTGCTTGTGTCCTGGCTGTTTCTGGAAGGGAATATATACAACCTTGTATATTAGAGGTTCAGAGGAAGCGAATAAGTATTGGAATGAGAAACGGAAGAAAAGAGAAATGGAAATAGAAGATTGATTTCATTGTGTAAGAGTTGTGTATAAATACATTGACTATTGTGTAATTAGTGTGTATAATATAAAGGTAGGGAGGAACACTAATGAAACAAAGAGATTTGATTAAAAAGCTGGAAGCAGGAGGCTTTGTATTTGATCATCATGGAAGCAACCATGATATATACAGGCGAGGAGAAAATGAATTTGAAACGGTTGAAAGACATAAAGAAATACCAGAAAGATTAGCACAAGCGATTTTAAAGAGGCGAGGATTGAAATAGTCATTAAATAATGGAGGGAATGTTATGCAAGCAGTATACCCAGTTTTGTTTACAAAAACGGAAGATTGTATTTTGGTTGAAGTTCCTGATTTGGAGGTTTTAACTGAAGGAAAAGATATGAAGAATGCTATTGATATGGCGAGAGATGCAATGGAGTTGACGTGTGTTACTCTGGAAGATCATAAAAAAGAAATTCCGGCACCATCTGATACATTGGATATTACAAAAGGAACTTTTTCAGAGGATGGTGAAACCATTTTGTCTTTTGTTGATATTGATTCAGGAGAATATAGGAGAAAAATAGATACAAAAACGGTTAGAAGAAATGTGGCACTTCCGAGTTGGCTTAATTACGAAGCTGAACATGCTGGAATTAATGTTTCAAGAGTGCTACAGGAAGCTTTGATGAATGTGTTGAATGTAAATAGAAACATATAGTGTATGATTGATGGATTGGTTTTACCAGTCCATCAGTTGCATATAGATAAAAGTTTCGGATGGAGGATTTTATGAAATTTACAGATATACCACAATTGCTTACAAATAAGGCGAATTATAAAGTCGATGTTGGTTTCAAATATTTTAGCAAAACAATCAATCAGTATATAGAAGAATATGGATTGATTTTGAATCCAGAATTCCAGCGTGGTCATGTATGGACAGAGGAACAACAGGAGAAGTACATAGAATATGTTTTAAAGGGTGGTACTTCTGGTAAAGAAATATTTTTCAATAAACCGAGTTGGCGTTGTAAAGCAAAGACGGAATATGATGATTTTATATGTGTAGACGGATTGCAAAGAATCACAGCAATTATGAAGTTTCAATCAAATGATTTGAAAGTATTTGGATTATACTATGACGAATTTGAAGGAGATCCAAGAGAAGTAACAACAAGAATATCAATACGGATTAATGATTTACAGTATGAGAAAGATGTGTTGCAATGGTACATTGAGATGAATGAGGGTGGTACTCCACATACAAAAGAAGAAATACAGAAGGTTAAGGATATGGTTTCTAAATTGTAATTGAAAACTTGATTTTATTGAAATGAGGTAGAATATATGGAAAATATAATTGATATGTTTGGAATACAAATCTTAGAACATGATGGCTTTGCAGATCCGTTTGATGACGGAACGCAATATAGGGTTAAAAGATGGTTTCTTAATGATATGAAAAAATATACTGATAAATGGGTTGTAATAGGCTTTGATGGAACACTAAAAATATTTGAAGAAAACGGAGATGAGTTATTTAATGGTTCACTATTAGATTCTATAGATTTTATTAAAAAGTTGAAAGATAAGATTGGATAAAAGTCTGATTTCAAGGATGGAGGTAATATAAAATGGGATGGAGTGCAAGTTTAAAATCAAACAAAGAAATTACATTTAATGAAGTGAATGATATTGTTAATCAGTTGCCAGAACACTTATCATTCTTTGGATTTCAGCCACATTTAAATGAATGGGGTTGGAATGCAGCAACAGACATTTCAAAGCCAATAGGGAAAGAGTTAAGCATAAGTGGATCTTATGGTATTTCTGGAGGAAAAGCTGAAACAATGGCAGAATACTTAAAGGAAAAATTAGAAGATAATGGTCATGAAATAGAAATTGAATACTGCTGGTAGGCAAGGAAATTCGATTTTCATTGGGAGGGAAAATTATGTTATATAATATTGGAGATGTTCTTGTATGTAAAAATACTGTAAATGCACAATGTTTGGAAATGACTAATCCTAATTTTGATATTAAATGTGGTGATAAATATAAGGTTACTGATAAAGACGATTTCCCAGATGACAATCATTGTCATTGGTATGAACTTACATCGGAAAAAGATAAAAGTATTGTGGTAAATGCTTGGAATGATGAAGGACATATGATAATAGATAATAGTTTTGAGCCTGAAAGATTTATGAAAGAGTTATTACAAATAAAAGGATTTAGTCTCAATACTTATCCAGAAGGAAAGTTTTGGGAGCTAACAGTTGAAGACAATGAGAATTTAAAAGTGAAAATCTGTAAGATATTCAATGCAGAAATTGAAGTAACTGTAAACGGATCAGATATAGAAACACTGATTTTGCAATGTGCAGAGGATTTTACAAAATGTATTTTCTATTATGACTGTAATCCGTTTGATATGGAAACTGATGATTTTATGAAGTGTGTGGAAAGGATATAGATATGGATAAGAAATTTAAACATGGAGATAGAGTTTATCACAAAAATTTGAAACAAAATGGTACTTTTATTGGATATGCGTTGGAGTCTGAGGAAGAATGTGATGTTGATTTTGAAACAGAAGATGGAGAAATGGAGCAGAAACATGTAAGTGTAAGTTGGTTGGAGTTAGTACAGAAAACATATAATATAGATGATATTATTGAACATCTGGATAAAACAGTTTTCTATAAATATCATCCATGTAATATTATTGATGACGTGAAAGCAGCTTTAGAAAATTTAAAGTCTTGAAATCCGGTTTTCATGGTGGAAATGGAGGCAAATTATATGAGTTTATATGATAGAAAATTAGAAGGAACTGATGATATATTTAATGCTGTAAAAGAAATTGTAGATAAAGAAAATCTTGGAAACAAAATAGAGATTGTCAGAATGTTTTCAGCAGCAAGACGAGAATATGAATTAAATCAGTTAAAGGATAAATTTGAAGAAAAGTCTGGAAGAAAGTATATTAGAGAAGTGATTGTTATTGATGAACAATCTGCTATTGTAATATCACAAAGAGATAATAATCCTGAGCATGGATTTTGGTATCAGCCAATTATATTGAGTAATTATAATAATGTTTTATATGATACAATGGATCAGGCGTTAATTGGAATGGTTTGTTTGAAAACCGACAATATAGATGCAAGTACATGGATTAATAAAATGCTGGGAATTGATACAGAGAATTAGTGAATAAAATGTTGCTTTTAAGTGGAGAATGTTATGAGTAGAAGCTATAAGAAAGTTCCCTGCTGTAAGGATTATAACCGTGGTATGAAAAAACGTGCCAATAGATACTTGCGTAGAAATTATTTAGATATTCCATCTGGAAGGGCATATAAAAAATTATTTTGTTCCTATGATATTTGTGACTATAAATTTTTAAATTCTTTTAACTCCTATAAGAAGGGGTGGTCTAAGTATAATGGAAATAGAAAGTATTCGGATAAGGAATTGTATAAAATGTGGTATAAAGATTATAAGATGAAATAAAATGCTGTTTTTATTATATTTAATATAAAAGGATGTGAATTATATGTTTGACGTTCCATTAGATATGAAGTTTGAAGATAAATTAATAAAGGATTACGCTAAAGAAATATATGAAGATTTTCTTTCTCACGCAAATAGGAGAGAGTTAGAGCCAGATTATGTAGTAAATAAATTTATTTTGGAATTACAAAGTCTTGGAAGAAAAAATGGATATATTGGCCAATGAAAGGCTGGTTTCCTCGGCTTTTATGGAAGGAGAGATAATATTTTAGGAGAAATTAGAAAAAATAATAAAGGTACAGAGATGAAAATTATTCGATATAATAAGAGTGATGATATTGATGTAATGTTTTTGGACGAACATAGTTATGTTGCCCAAAATGTTACATATCTTAATTTTAAACGTGGGCAAATAAAGAACCCATTTGATAAATCAATTTATGGAATTGGATATTTAGGAGATGGAGATAATCAAACAAAAATTAATGGCAAAAGAGTTCGTGCTTATAATGTGTGGCATGAAATGATAGCTAGATGTTGCGAGGAGAGTAGAGCTTTTAAATATAGTGCTTATTATGGAATCTGTACTGTATGTCAAGAATGGTTATGTTATAATACTTTTGCAGACTGGTATGAGAAAAATAAGTATGAATGTGAAGGAAGATTACATCTTGATAAAGATATATTATATCCTGGAAATAAAGTGTATTCTCCATATACTTGCTTGCTGGTTCCACAATACATAAATGTATTATTTATTAATAAAACCAATCAAAGGGGTTTGCCTAATGGAATTATAGAATGTAAAGGTGGTTATTTAGCAAAATACGATCATAAAGATTTAGGAATATATAATACAGTAGAAGAAGCATATAGAATTCAGACGAATAAGAAAAAAGAAGAAATCATTAAAATTGCAAATGAAAAGAAATTGGAGTTGCCAAATATAGTATATGAAGCATTATTAAATTATGAGTTTTCTGTTGAAAATGATAGAAATTATGTTGCATAAATGCCAATAAAATTCTAGTTTGATGGTTTATGGACAGAGAAGAGGTGTGATATGAGTAACAATAAAGAATTCTTAAAGTTTCTTCTAGAACGATTTGAAATTGAAAGAGAGCGATTTGACAGATCGGGTGTGTATGCGTATACTCAACGTTTACTTGCTTACAATTCAAATAAGATTGAAGGGAGTACACTTACTGAGGAACAGACTGCTTCTTTGTTTGATAATGGAACTTTGCCGAAATCAGATGATTATTATAGAGCAAAAGATGTTGAGGAGATGAATGGTCATTTCCTGATGTTTAATAAAATGCTGGACACTTTGGATGAGTCATTGACACAGGAACTAATAAAGAAATTTCATTATGAGTTGAAGTCTGGAGTGTTTGAGGATCGTGCTAACGGATATGCAATCGGTGATTATAAGCAGCGTCCTAATATGATTGGAATGTATCAAACTGTAAGACCAGAAGATGTTGCCAAAGAAATGTATTTACTAATGGAATGGTATGATGGTCAGGCGATAAATATTTCTATATTAGCTGAGTTTCATGCAAGATACGAGAGTATTCACCCTTTCCAAGACGGGAATGGTAGGACGGGAAGGTTGATTCTCTTTAGGGAGTGCTTGAAGAATGATGTTGTGCCGGTTGTGATTGAAGATACAAATAGAAATGAGTATCTGGGAGCATTGAAAGAATATAGAGAAGAAAAAAGTCTGGATAAATTGATTACACTTTTTGAAAAAGAGCAGCAGTTTTATTTTGAGAAGTGCAAATATTTTATGTAGGGTATGAATGTGCAGTTTCATTTTGGAGATAAATTATTATGGAAAAAGAGATAGGAACAATTGAAGAATTTATAAGAGAATCATTTAAGATACAAGAAGATATAGAAGTATATAATAATGGGTGGAAAGCTACTCATCATAAAGGATTAGCTTTTAGAGGGCATTCAAACAAGTATTATAAATTAATTCCGTCTATTGGGAGAGGTAGAAAATCTTCTTGTGATGTTTCTATTCTGGATCAGGAGCGTAATTTGATAGAAATGGCAAAATATAAATGAGGCTGTAAAAAATCTTGTGTCTATGGAATTTAAGACTTCCTGATAAGAATAA
>OFGF01000545.1_pt1 | contig 31865 bp, 26 predicted proteins | sample 1521711 | NCBI WGS metagenome assembly OFGF01 (sample SAMEA3504092, study PRJEB24116) | mouse gut metagenome | biome: mouse gut; feature: mouse-associated habitat; material: faeces | place: Denmark | collected 2011 | reverse complement strand
AAAAGCTGCCTTTCCCCCTGGTGCGGCACAAATATCTAAGACATGCATTCCTTTTTTTGCCTCTGTGGCCTCTACTGCTAACATGGAACTTACATCCTGTACAGTAAAAAGCCCTTCTTTAAAAGAAGACAGCCCTCCTACCCAATCTATTTTGCGTATTTCAAAAGCATAAGGGAAGCTTTTTACTGGAGCAACCCATACCTTCTCCTCCACCAGCCTTTTTGTCAGATTGTCCATTGTTCCTTTTTTGCTGTTCCACCGTATTGTTACAGGACGTTGTTCTATCAGTCCTTTTAAAATACATTCTGTCTTTTCTTCACCATAGGCAGAAAGCCACTCTTGTACAATCCATAAAGGCATGGAATATAAAATAGATAAATATGCGTCAACTCCTTCCTCCTTTTTGGGAAAGGCTATTTTATCCTTTTGTCTACTCATATTTCTTAATATTCCATTGACAATATTGAGTGTTGTGATGTTATTTGTTATCTTATTTATTTCACGTCAAGTTGGAGGCTTATCAAGTCGTTATTTTATAAGACAACAACAAGAATTAGGGAAAGTAAATGGTTATATTGAAGAGATGATTTCTGGACAGAAAGTTGTTAAGGTTTTTAATCATGAAAAAATGGTTATTCAAGACTTTAAAAAAATAAATGAAGATCTTAGGAATACAGCTTATCAGGCTCATAAATTTGCTAATGTTTTAATGCCTTTAATTATTCAAACAGGAAATGTTTCATATATCTTGTGTGCTATTGTGGGAGCAATAATGGCATTGTCAGGTCAATTTGATTTAACAATTGGAACTTTGATTTCTTTTATGACACTTAATAAAAATTTTAATAATCCTATTGGACAAATTTCTCAACAAATTAATGCAGTGGCGATGGCTCAAGCAGGTTCGAAAAGAATTTTTGATTTGTTGGATCAAGAAAGCGAAGATAATCAAGGTATTGTAACGTTATGTAGAGTCAAATATGTTGATGGAAGAATGATTGAAACGAATGAAAGAACAGGGCATTGGGCATGGCGTCATCCACGTATGAATGGAGAAGTTGAACTTGTTGAGATGAAAGGTGATATTCGTCTTGAGAATGTCGATTTTGGATATAATGATGATAAAATGGTATTACACAATATAGATGTATTCGCTAATCCTGGTGAGAAAATAGCCTTTGTAGGAGCAACAGGAGCAGGAAAAACAACAATTACAAATCTGATTAATCGTTTTTATGATATTCAAAAAGGAACAATTACTTATGATGGTATTGATATTCGATTAATAAAAAAAGATGATTTAAGAAGATCTTTAGGTGTTGTTCTTCAAGATACTCATTTATTTACTGGTACAGTTATGGATAATATTCGTTATGGACGTTTAGATGCAAGTGATGAAGAATGTATAGAGGCAGCGAAACTTGCAAATGCTGATACATTTATTAGGCATTTACCAAATGGATATGAAACAATGTTAACTGGTGATGGTGAAAGTCTTTCACAAGGACAAAGACAGTTATTGGCGATTGCAAGAGCAGCAGTTGCGAATCCTCCTGCACTTATTTTAGATGAAGCAACATCTTCTATAGATTCTCGTACAGAGAAATTGGTTCAAGATGGTATGGATAAATTAATGGATAATCGTACAACTTTAGTTATTGCTCATAGGCTATCAACAATTAGAAATAGTGATTGTATTATGGTATTAGATCATGGTCATATTATTGAAAGAGGTAATCATGAATCTTTGATGAAAGAAAAAGGAAAATATTATCAATTATACACAGGTATGATTGAAATGGATTAAAATAAAAAAGATAAAGTGCAAAACAAATAGAATGATATGTACTTTCTTTATTGGGTTGTCTAGTAAAGAAAATATATATCAAGTATGTTTATCCAACTTTATCTTTTTTATATATAATAAAGAATAGTTATAAATGTAAATTAAAGATATATTTATTCTGTTATTAGTAGGTGTTGAATTCTTTTGTTTTCATATGGTTTGAATATATATTCAGGATCTTCATAATATTTTACTATAAGATCAGCATCTTTAATTAATTCACTGTAATCATCATCAATTTGTTCTTTATGACTATGAAGACGAATTGCAGTTACAATAATATGAATTTCTTCCTTAGAAAAATTGTAGCTATTTAGTATTTTTTCAGTCATTTCACTAGAAAGAACAGCATGATTAAATGAATGATGATAAATAAATTGACTATAATCATGAAATAATCCAATAATACTTGCTAATTCAATATTAAGATGTCTTTTTTTAGCATAAATTTGACAAAGAGTACATACTTGAATACTATGAAAATAAGCTTTTTGTTTATATATACCAAAACAATTTTTTTCAATTTCTTTAAAAAATACTTCTTTTAATTGCTCATATCTGTTCATCTTCTTAGCCCCTTTGGATATAAATTCTTAGCTTGATGTTGACTTTCTTTATAAAAAGAGAGAGGAAATTCTTCTACAAAAATAACACCATATCCTTTTTGATTTGTTCCTTCAATTGTTTCACCATGAATATATGCACTTATTTCTTCATCAGACTCATGAAAAGTATAAGATTGTTTAACATCATTTTTTTGAAGTGTTAGAGCTAAAGCAAGACTTGGTTCAAAACGATTCTTTTTACATTCTCCTAAATAGAGTCCATTTCTTAAAATGCGAATACCTTTTAATTCAGGAAATTGAGGAAGAATAGCATAAATATGATTGTTATTGTCATAGAGATATTGAGGTGTTTTTATGTTAAGATATTTTTGATAAAAATCATCAACTAATTTCATATTTTGTCTAGATATTGAGGGTTTCATTGATTTCACTTTTTTTATTTGAGAAATCTCATTTTTTTGAATTAAAGCAATGAAATGTCCTTCACCACGATGTTTATGAGGATATAATCTAATGACTTCTGGCATATGAATTCCTTCACTCATACCTTGACTTTTTTCAAGTGGGATGAGAGAACAATCATAATTGTCAAGAATATATTGAACTTGTTTTTCGTTTTCTTGTATATTATAAGTGCATGTTGAGTAAATTAATTGACCACCAGGTTTTAATAGATTCATTGCAGCATCTATAAGTTTTTTTTGAATATGGGCACATTCATTAATTTTTTCTAAAGACCAAGTTTTAATAGCTTGATCATTTTTTCTAAACATTCCTTCTCCACTACAAGGTGCATCTAAAATAATTTTATCAAAGAATTGAGGTAATATCTTAGGGAATGATAAAGGATCGCAGTTTGTAACAATTGTATTTTTAAGCCCAAATCTTTCAACATTTTCAGAAAGAATTTTTGCACGCAAGGGAACAATATCATTAGTAATCATTAAACCATTATTAGACAGTTGACTTGCGATAGCACATGTTTTTCCTCCTGGTGCTCCACACATATCAAGAACATAATCATCTTGTTTAACGTTTAGAAAATGCGCAACAAGCATAGCACTAGGTTCTTGAATATAAAATGCTCCACAATGAAAAAAAGGAGATTTTCCTAAGGGGTATTGTTGATAATCAAAGTAATAGCCATTTTTAACAACTTTTGATGGCTGAATATATTGTTTATCAAGATATGGGATAACATCTTTTTTTAATGGATTCGTATAAAATCCTTTAATTGAGGGGAAAGATAAAGCTTTTATAAAGTCAGCAAATTCTTCATTTAAAAGTTCTTTCATTTGTTTTTCAAATTGTTCATTCATTATTTTCACCATTTACTATTATACAAATGAAAAGTTGCTGTGTAAATGAAAAAAGTATGATAAAATAATTATGGTGATAAGAATGAAAAGATGCGCATGGGCTTTTAATGATATACTAATTCAATATCATGACAATGTTTGGGGAAAGCCGCAACATGATGAGAAAATGCTATATAAGATGTTGATTTTAGAAGGCTTACAAGCAGGATTAAGTTGGGAAATTGTATTGAAAAAAGAAGAGGCATATAATCAAGCTTTAGATTTTTTTGATTATAATAAAATTGCTCAATATACTCAAAGTCAATATGATGAGTTAATGAGTAATTCTTTGTTGATTAGAAATAAATTAAAAATGCGAGCTATTATTACAAATGCAAGAGCATTTATTGAAGTTCAAAAAAAATATGAATCATTTGATAACTATATTTGGTCATTTACTGATTATCAACAAATAAAGCATTATTATAAACATTCAACTGATGTTCCTTCTTATGATGAGTTATCAATGAAAATTTCTAATGATTTAAAGAAAAAGGGATTTAAATTTGTTGGACCTACAATTGTTTATAGTTATTTACAGGCTATTGGAATATATAATGATCATGAAATTGATTGTGATTTCTATTGATTTTTTTTTGATTTCAATATATAATAATGTGGCAGTGCCCGAATGGCGAAATTGGTAGACGCAGCAGACTCAAAATCTGCCGAGGGCAACCTTGTGTGGGTTCAAGTCCCACCACCAGCACGAAACTGAGAGAAACCGCTGAAAACCCTGTTATTTCGAAGGTTTTCAGCGGTTTTTCAGTGTAGGCAGGTTATAGTATCGGTGCTTAGAGATAGGCCTCATATTTCGTTTTCCAGTCCGGTTCTGACCAATATTCGGAACTGTCCCGGAGCCTTCCGATCAATCGGTACTGAAACATCTCCCGGCGGATCAGTTCGATATCACTGAAGGTGATGGAATCCCGGATGATCCGGTTTACTTCTTTTTCCGTATATTTTCTTTCGGGACTTATTTTCAGGGCAATCTGGATGAGCGCCAGGATTCTCATGGGCTTTTTGGACGGATACTGGGTCAGCCGGTTATCGGAATCATAGTATCTCCTGAGTTTTTCAATGTATTGTTCCATGTCCTTTTCCATAGGATGGCCTCCTTCGGTTTTTCTAATTATATAGTTGTGAGGGAGATCTGTCAACCGGGAAGGGGGACGGCAGGAGAGACGGGGCATTGCCCACAGAGCAATCCAATATATTTTCTGAAAAAATATGGATATATTGGGTAAAGATTAGTATAATGTGATTGGCTGGCATACGAATCGTCAGAAACTGATGGGGAGTAACAGACAGCAGATTCTGACCAGGGAAACAGGAGGCATCATGGAAGAACATAAGCGGAGAAAGCGGTATTCGGGAACTCATCCGAAAACCTTTGCGGAAAAATATAAGGAACATAATCCGGAAAAATATGCCGACACGGTAGCCAGGGTCATCGGCAAGGGAAGCACCCCTGCAGGCATGCATCTCTCCATTATGGCGGAAGAGGTGCTGGAAGTGCTTCGGATTCAGCCGGGGGAAAGAGGATTGGATGCCACTTTGGGGTACGGCGGTCATGCCAGGCGGATGCTGGAATGTCTGGAGGGCAGGGGCCATCTCTGCGGACTGGATGTGGACCCCATTGAGATTGTTAAAACCAGGGAGCGCCTGCGGAAAGCGGGATATGGCGAGGAGATCTTTACGGCTATTCGGGAAAATTTTGCCCGGATTGACAGTGTGGCCCGGACCCATGGCCCCTTTCAGTTTGTGCTGGCGGATCTGGGGGTATCATCCATGCAGATTGACAACCCGGAGAGGGGTTTTTCCTATAAGCAGGACGGTGTACTGGATCTGCGGCTTGATCCGGAGAGCGGCGTTCCGGCCTGGCAGCGGCTGTCCCGGATGAGCCGGGAGGAAATACAGGGCATGCTGGAGGAAAATGCGGACGAACCTTATGCCCGGGAGATTGCGGGGTACATTGCCCGACAGCGGAAAAAAGGGCTTGTCCTGCGCACCACCGCCGATCTGCGGGAAGCTGTGGAGACGGCGCTGGCCTTTCTGCCGGAGAATGGAGAGAAGAAGGAAGTGCTGAAGAAAACCTGCCAGCGAGTGTTCCAGGCCCTGCGGATTGATATAAACAACGAGTTTGAGGTGCTGGAGGCTTTTTTGATAAAACTTCCTCAGGTTTTGGACAAGGGGGGAAGGGTGGCCATACTGACTTTCCACTCGGGAGAGGACAGATTGGTGAAAAAGGCATTTCAGGAGTATTACCGTCAACAGATCTTTACGGAGATCTCCAGGGAGGTGGTACGTCCTTCCCCGGAGGAATGCAGGGCCAACGGCCGGGCGCGTTCCACCAAGCTGCGCTGGGCCGTAAGGGGATAGCGGGCCGGAAGATAATTTGATGTTTTTGCTTTTATAGAAGGGATCAGTGGAAATAGAGATGAGATACCAAATCAGACATGCCCTGGTACAGTACGGGGCGGATACCATATTGGAAGATGTAAATTTTGAGGTACATGACAGGGAGAAAATCGCTATTGTGGGCCGCAATGGCTGTGGTAAGACCACGCTGTTGAAACTCATCGTGGGGGATATCCGGATGAACAATCTGGACAGCGATGAGGAGTGCGGCATCACCATGGCGGGCAAACAGGAGATCGGTTTTCTGCGCCAGGTGAACTTTGAGGAGAAGGAAGTTACGGTGGAGGAGGAGATCAAGAAAGTATTCGCTCCCGTTTTTGCCTGCGAAAAGCGCATGAATGAACTGGAGGAACTGATGAAGGCCTCCGATGACCGGCAGCTTCTGGGGGAGTACGACAGTCTGCAGAGAAAAATGGAGGCGCTGCGGGGCTACTCCTGGCGGCAGGATATGGAGATTATGTTCCAGCGTTTCGGGTTTGCCCTGGAGGATTTAAGCCGTCCCATCGGGAGTTTTTCGGGAGGGCAGCAGACCAAAGTTGCTTTTATTAAGCTGCTGCTGGGACGGCCTGACATCATGCTTCTGGACGAGCCCACCAACCATCTGGACCTGCCCACCATCGAGTGGCTGGAGGGTTATCTGAAAAACTATGACAAGGCGGTGATCATTGTATCCCATGACCGAATGTTCCTGGACAAGGTGATTGATGTAACTTACGAGATCGAGTATCACAGGATCAGGTGTTATGTGGGTAATTACTCCGCCTTTATGAGACAGAAGCAAGAGGCTCTGGTGAAGCAGGAAAAGGACTATGAGGAGCAGCAGAAGGAGATCCAGAGGCTGACGGAGTGGATAGAGAAATGGAAGAATACGCCCTCCAAGGTGGCGGCCACCCGGTCCAAGCGCATGATGATTGAGCATATGGTCAAGATCGAGAAGCCCAGGCGTTTTGACACCAGGGCCTTTCATGCCAGGTATGAGCCCAGGATCGAGAGTTATACCAATGTGGTGCAGGCCAGAGACCTTTCCATCGGGTATGACAGTGAACTGGAAAGAGTCAGTTTTCTCCTGCAAAAGAAGGAGCGCCTTGCCATCATCGGGGAGAACGGCAAAGGAAAATCCACATTGCTGAGGACTCTTATCGGGGAACTGCCCGCTCTGGGAGGGGAGTTCAAATTCGGACAGAATGTGGAGTGGGGATATTTTGACCAGCAGAAAGCGGTGCTGGATGACGCAGACCCCCGGCAGACCGTACTGGACAATTTCTGGGAAGAGTATCCTCATTATGTGAGGGAGGAGGTGCGCAGCGCCTTGGGGGGCTTTTTGTTCTCCGGGGAGGATGTGACGAAACTCATGGGCCAGCTTTCCGGCGGCGAGAAGGTGCGGCTGTCCCTGTGCAAGATGCTGCAGACCCGGCCCAATCTGTTGATTCTGGACGAGCCCACCAATCATATGGATATCATCGGCAAGGAGGCCCTGGAGCAAATGCTGCGGGAATATGCGGGCACGGTGCTGTTCGTGTCCCACGATCGGTATTTTATCAGCCGGATTGCCACGGGGATACTGGAATTTTCCCAGGAGGGCGTGCAGCAGTATAAGATGGATTATGAGGAGTATCTGGCCCAGAAGCAGAAAGAGGCCGCCGGCCTGGTGGGGGGCCGGGGACCGGCGCAGTCCGCAGGGACTTTGGAGAATGACAGTGCTGGCCGCAAAGCGCGGACGGGGCAGTGGGAGGGAGGAAAACAGACAGTACAGTCGGCAGTTCCTACCCTGACAGATGTGTTTGACAAAAAGACTTATTACAATCCGGGGAAGATCCGTTCCCGCTTGAAGAGCCAGCTTGAGAAATATGAGCGTCTGCTGTCCGAGAGCGAAGGCAGGCTGGCGGATTTGCAGATGCAGTTGGCGGATCCGGCTCTTGCCAGCGATTATTCCAAGCTGATGGAAATCCAGGAGACCATAGACACGGAGGAGAAGAACCAGGAAAGCCTGTTGGAACGTCTGCTGGAGACAGAGACGGAACTGGCGGAGATGGAGGAGTAAAACAGTCGCATCGGATAGTACCATGTGGGACGGAAAGGCGTGAGGAGGGATCCATGGCAAGGAAAGTCGGAATAGGATTACAGAATTTCGGAGACTTAAAGAGAATCCCGGTCAGGATGTATTGATCGGGGATATGAGCGATATGCGGAACTGAAAACAGGGGCTGGGGGAATATGCAAAAACCCGACGAAACACTATATAGAAAGGGAAAATGATGGTAAAACATATTATTTTGTGGACTCTGAAGGAGGAATTCACTGCCGGGGAGAAGGCGGAGATCAAAGCCGGCATTAAAGCCGGACTGGAGGGACTGGCGGGTAAGATCCCCGGCCTGCTGGAGATCAAAGTATATACGGAGGGCCTGCCCAGTTCCAATGCGGATCTGATGCTGGATTCCAGTTTTGCGGACGAGGCGGCGCTGAAAGCATATGCGGTGCACCCGGAACATGTGGCGGTGGCAGACGGTAAAGTCAGGCCTTATACGGCAGTGAGAAGCTGTCTGGATTATGAGATCTGACGCAGAGACCGCCTGCCCCTGCAAACGGCTGAAGTGCCCACGACATGGGGACTGCGGGGCCTGCAGGGAATACCACAAAGACAGCCGCTATAAGCCGGCTTGTGACAGCATTCCTAAAACAAAGCAGGGAACAAAAAGGATTTGACTCTGTTTTTTACAGATGTTAAAATAAGCAGCAGCGGACGATTAAAAAGCATATAGTGTACGGATCAGACCGATCCACCAAAAGGAGAGAAAACATGATAGTAGTAAAACCGGCGGTTGAGATTATTGATATGGCTGATTATTCAGACATTTTAAGAAAAATAGAAAAGATAGGAAGGGTTTGCTATAAAAGCGAGGATCGGATCCAGGATGATTCTGCGGAAAAATTTATTGGGGGGATTATAAAAAGGGGACATGAATCGGTAATCGAACATGAGAGCGTAAGCGTAAAAGTGATCTGCGACCGTGGTGTGACTCATGAGATTGTAAGGCATAGGGTGGCCAGCTATAGCCAGGAGAGTACTCGGTATTGCAATTATTCCAAGGACAAATTCCAGGGACAGATATCGGTGATTGATATATCTACAGGATTTTCTTATGATATGGAAAATCCTGCCGACTGCCGGAAATATACGATATGGCATGATGCCATGGAATATGCGGAGAAATCTTATTTTCAAATGTTGGAAGCAGGTGCGTCTCCCCAGGAAGCCAGATCCGTCTTACCCAATTCGTTGAAAACGGAATTGGTGATGACGATGAATTTAAGAGAGTGGAGGCATTTCTTCAAATTGAGACTTGGCAGCGGCGCCCATCCGCAGATGAAGGAGATTTCAAGATTGATATTGGAGGTATTCAGACAAAAGCTGCCTGTATTTTTTCAGGATATAGAGGAGTGAGCAGGTAAAAATGCGGTTGATACCGTAAATGCTTATGAAATTTTTTAAAGGAGGAAAAAGAAATGAATAAACAGGAAGCGGAACAATATGCGTTTGAGATCATCCCTCTGCCCAGGGAAAAGTGGCAGGGAACGCCCATCCCCATGAGGTATACCACTAAGGAATATTATGATGTGGAGATGGAGGAGAGCCCGGAAGGCTTTCGGGTTATTATGGAGAAGAAATCCTTTGCGGAACCGGTAAGTCATACCCCGGAGGAGTACGACTTTCCCGACAGTCTGTATCAGGAACATTGGGAGAAAGCCTGTGCCTGGGGAATTGTAAAGGAGGGTGAGATGATCGCCTGCATAGAGACCTGTCCCGAGGAATGGTCAAATCGCCTGATGGTGACAGAACTATGGGTGCATGAGGACTACCGCAGGCAGGGGATTGCGCATGCTCTGATGGCGCTGGCCAAAGAACAGGCCCAACGGGATAAGCGTCGGGCGCTGATGTTGGAGACCCAGTCCTGTAATGTGGGAGCCATCGCTTTCTATCGCCAAGAGGGCTTTACTCTGATCGGTTTTGATTCCTGCTGCTACCAGAACCGGGATCTGGAGCGCAAGGAGGTGCGGCTGAATCTGGGCATTCTGTATCATCAGGAGGCACAGTAGCTGAAACAAATTCTAAATTCTATTGCTGGCTGGGGTTCTCCAGGTCGTCGGACAGTTTTAATAAATCAATGTATTTGATAATGTCATGGCGACGCCCCGAAGGCAATTCCAAGATGGTGTCTTTAATATCCGAGACTGTATATTGGTCCAACAATTTCCTGTCCATATCGTCTATGGGGGCAATATAATCAGTAAGGCCCAACAGATAATCCACCGACACGTGAAAGAACTCTGCCATTTTACCCAGCGTTTTAATATCCGGCAAATGCTTGTCATTTTCGTAACTTGATATGGCACTGACCGACAGGTTGAGATAGGCGGCTAATTCCTTCTGATAGACCCCCTGTTTTGTGCGTAAATTGTATAATCTTTCTCCGATTTTCATGCGTAAACTCCCGATTTTCCTGACTTGTTGAATGGTTTCCGATTTCATTGTACCGCCTTTTGGCAAAAAGAAAAATAGGAGTATATACACTCAGGAAAATAATTTTTTTGAAAAAGTGAATTTTAGCAAAGGTAAAATAAGGTTTTCTCTTTCTTTTTTTGTAATAAAATCACAAGAATTTAACAAGGTTAATTTGAAGAACACACGCGTTGATTCTGTTATATTAAAAGCAGGTCAATCGTCTGCCGGGCCGCAGGAGCAAAAGGCCTGGAAGGCAGACAGAATCTTATAGCAGGAGGGATACGCGGATGAATACGGAGCAGCAGAGAAGATACAGAGTACAGTTGGCCCGGACAAGAAGGCGGCAGAGACGCATCAGGAATGTGCTGCGGGTCTGCCTGACAACGGTGGCAGTGGGGCTGATCATGGTGGCCGCAATATGGTATGACAGGGCGGACGGACAGGCGGCAGGAGGAACTGGTGCCGGAGCAGGCACAGGCGGTCAACTTATGACACAGGAGCAGTCAGTTCAGGAGTATCCGGAAAGTCTGCTGAAACTGTTGGAATTAAACCCGGAGGCAGAGCCCTTTGTGCGGGGATATTTCCAGAACAGGGACAAGCATCCCGAGATTGACCTGTCAGGAGAAGTGGTTCAGGGAACCATTCCTCTTTTTCTCCAATGGGATGAGCGATGGGGATATGAGACTTACGGAAGTGACCTTATAGCCATAACGGGCTGCGGTCCCACCTGCCTGTCCATGGTATGGTGTGGGCTCAGCGGCCAGACCCGGTGGGATCCTTTGAGTATGGCAGGGTACGCGGAGAAGGAAGGCTATTATGTAAAGGGGGCAGGTACTGCCTGGGACTTTATGAAAATGGGAGCGGAAGGCCTGGGACTGACAGTGGAAGAAATTTCCTTTGACGCAAATCACATTTTGGCATGGCTGGAGGGGGGCAATCCCATCATATGTGCCATGCGGCCCGGGGATTTCACTACCACAGGACATTTTATCGTGCTGTCCGGCCTGGATGAGTATGGAAGAGTAATAGTGAGGGATCCCAACAGCAGGAGTAACAGCGAAAAAGCCTGGGAGGTGGATGAACTGATGCCTCAGATCAAAAACCTGTGGGCCTATCGGTATGAACAGGTTTAGGGTACAGGACCAACCCACCGTTTAAAAAGTTCCTGTACTTTTCGGGGAATATATGATATAATAACCTCATTCGCGACAGGAAATGGCCCAATGGCCATCCATATAGTATGTGCGGACTGCACAGCATCTGCTGTCGGGAAGAGCACTGGTCACGGAAAACGGATTAAGAGTTGTCTATATAGAATACTGGGGGCAAGGGGGAGCGGCACAAAACTGCTCCTCTTTTGATATGGGGACAGGGAAAAGGCGGGGCGAAAATATCTATAGCGGGAAAGGGATTGAGGATATGCGGATCAGAAGGGCACAGGCCGGAGACATGGAAGGGATCAGCAGACTGCTGTTTCAGGTGCTTGCGGTACATCATGAGGGCAGGCCGGATCTGTTCAAAGGAAATGTGAAAAAGTATACGGATGAGGAATTGGCCAAATTGATGGCAGATGACAGCCGCCCCATATTTGTGGGGGTGGACGAGCTATCGGAACGGGTGCTGGGCTATGCCTTCTGTGTGTTCCAGCGGCAGAAGGACAGCAATATCCTCACGGATATCAAGACTTTGTATATAGATGATCTCTGTGTGGAGGAGGAATTGCGGGGACAGCATGTGGGCCGCCGGATCTATGAGTATGTGTTGGACTTCGCCCGCAGGGAAGGCTGCTACAATGTGACGCTGAACGTGTGGGCCTGCAATCGGGCGGCTCTGCGTTTTTATGAGAACTGCGGTCTGACGCCCCAAAAGATCGGCATGGAGAAAATATTGTGAGCGGGCCGGAACCTGTAATTTGCCATTTGGTGGTTTTTGGGTCATATGAGGGCTTGACAAGTACGCCGGATCATAGGACAATGGTGATACAGTGATCGTGCAAATGTACATGGATTCATGGTACAACGCCAAGAAAAAGCGAGGTAGGAACATGCGCAGGAATATGAGAAAAGCAGTACTTTCCCTGATGCTGGCCGGGCTGGTAGGGGCTCAGGCATTGCCGGTTCGGGCCCAGACCCAGTGGTATGACGACTCGGACATTGTGCGCGCAGATATCAGTTATGAAGATATGGAATATGTGGGCTATGACCCGGCATATGCTTATAGCCTGATAGAGGAAATGCGCACATTATCCCTGGAACCGGGAAACGAGGAACAGATCATCGCGAATTATGATCTGATGGGCAGGGAGCTGGATAAGCTGTATACCCAGCAGGCGCTCAATGAGATCCGCTATTACAGAGATGTGAACAATGAGGAATATGCCGGTATTGACACTCAGCTGCAGCAGATCTACCGGGAAGTGGTGGATCGGTTTCTGCAGACGGTGCGGGATGTGCTGTGTACGGATTACAGGGAATCTCTGGGTGCTCATATCGGCGATGAGGAGATGGTAGAGGACTATCTGGACTACGAGGATATGACTGAGGAACTGCAGGCCCTGCTGGATGAAGAGAATGCCCTGGAGCAGCAGTATGACCAGGCCAGCATGGCGGAGTACACCGTTACCGTGAAGGGAAAGAAGTGGACGGAGGAATCCTACAACGAGGCCATAGATGATCTGACCTGGCGGGAGATGCTGGCCATCAGCACGGCACTGGACCGGGCAAAGAACGAGGCTATATGCCCGATCTTTCTGGATCTGGTCAGGAACCGGAATGCCCGTGCGCAGATTTACGGCTATGACAATTATGCCGAGTATGCCTATACCGATCTGTATAACAGGGACTATACCATAGAGGAAATCCGTTCCGTATATGCGGCGGTCAAGGAATATATCGTGCCGGTGCTGGCGGAGGTGGAGGAGTATGTTTATGCGGGGAACCTGAATGATTTGATCTATATGGATTATCTCACGGAGGATTATGTCATAGATGTGGTAGGCCGCCATATGGGGGATATTGACCCGGCCCTGGCGGAGGTATATCAGTATATGGTGGATTATCATCTGTATGATATTGACTATGATCCAAACAAGATGAATGTGGGATACACCACTACTTTGTTTGAATACCAGGAGCCTTTTATTTTCAACACGCCGGATTATTCCTATTATGATCTGGAGACCATGATTCACGAGTTTGGCCATTACAACGAGGCGTTCCATGCGGGTACCACCCTGCTCACGGACGTGACCAATATGGACGTGGCGGAAATCCACTCTCAGGGGCTGGAACTTTTGTATCTGGAATATGCGGACGATGTATACGGGGAGGGACTGGGTGACACGGCGCAGCAGATGATCCTGTACCAGATCCTGTATTCCGTGGTGGACGGATGCCTGTATGATGAGTTTCAGAACGCCGTGTTCGCAGCGGATCATGAGATGACGGCGGAGGAAGTAAATCAACTGTTCCGCAGACTTTCGGAGGAATATGGCTACACATATTATGACAATTCCGATGTAGCCTATGACTGGGTGGATGTGCCCCATACCTTTTCTTCCCCCATGTACTATGTCAGCTATGGAACTTCCGCGCTGGCGGCGCTGGATATCTGGACTCTCTCACAGGAGGATCGTCAGGCCGGGATTGACAAATATATGGAACTGACCACTTACGGACTGACCACCACTTACTGTGAACTTCTGGAAAAATGCGGACTGAAGAGCATTTTTGAGGAGGGAACCATCCGGGACATCGCCCAGGCGGTTTCGGACTATACCGCCGCACTGGCCTCCGGGGAAGCGGGCGGCAGCGATGCGTCTTTTGGCGATTATGAAGAAGACGAGGCGTTTAACCAGTCCATGTGGGAGAGATTCGGCGGTGAATTGGCTGGCAGCAGCGGAGGCAGTGCTTCCGTTTCGGATATAATGGATCATTTTGCAAGAGTCTATCTGTTCGTCCTGCTGGGAACGGAGGCGCTGACGGTGATTACCGTTCTGATCATCATAGGCATGCTGTCCTCCAGAGAGAAGAAAAGGTAACGGCCGGAATAAAATCAGAGAAAGGAAATATATCAAATGAGTTGTCTCGGTAATCTGTTATGGTTTATATTCGGAGGATGTGTGGGGGGCCTGGGCTGGCTGCTGGCCGGATGTCTGTGGTGTATCACCATCATAGGTGCGCCGGTGGGGATGCAGTGTTTCAAATTCGCCTCCATGTCCTTTTTCCCTTTTGGAAAGGAAATCCAGTATGGCGGGGGGACTGTTTCCCTGGTGGTGAACATTATCTGGCTTCTGATTTCCGGGATTCCGCTGGCGCTGCATCACCTGGCCTGGGGCTGTGTATTTTGCATAACCATCATAGGGATTCCCTTTGGCATGCAGCATTTTAAACTGGCAAAGCTGGCACTGATGCCTTTTGGGGCCAGCATAGTGTAGAAAATAGGGTGTTTTCGGCTTCCCGGAAGCACCTTTTTGTATAATAGGAGGAGGAAAAAGAGATGGCAGAGGAATTGAAGAGCAGGAAAGAAGTACCGGAGGAGTTGACTTGGGATCTGTCCCATATTTATGCCTCGGAGGAGGACATGCTGCGGGACGCAGAGAAGATGGAGAGACTGGCCCGGGAGATTGCGGAAAAGTATAAGGGCCGTCTGGATACGCCGGAGCGGATTGATGCCTGCGTCACGGACTACAGGCAGGTGTATGAACTGATGACGCTGACGGGCAGTTATTGCAGCCTGGCGGCATCGGTAGATTACTATGACAATTACAACCAGGAGCGGGACGGCAGGATCAGCCGCCAAATTGCGCAGATTCAGAGTCTGCTGAGTTTTATCAAGAGCGAGATCCTGGAACAGCAGGAAGAAGTCATTGAAAAGGCCATGGAAATCAGTGAGGGCAATAAGCATTATCTGCGGGATCTTCTGCGGGACAAGGCTCATAAGCTGCATCCCGAGGCGGAGCGGGTGGTGTCCGCTCTGAGCCGGAGCCTGTACAGCGCGCCCTATGAGATCTACAATATCGCCAAATTGGCGGATATGAAGTTTGATCCATTCGTGGTGAACGGGAAAGAGTACCCGCTGGGATACACCCTTTTTGAGGATGATTATGAGTATGAGCCGGATACCCAGGTTCGCCGGGCAGCTTTTGAGGCTTTTTCCAGGAAGATCCGGGAGTACGAAAACGTGACGGCGGCGGCCTATAACGTCAATTTGCAGACGGAAAAAACCCTGTCGACTCTGCGGGGATTTGATTCGGTGTATGATTATCTCCTCTTTGACCAGAGGGTCAGCAGGGAACTTTATGACCGCCAGATCAATCTGATCACGGAGAAACTGGCCCCCCATATGCGCAGATATGCTAAGCTGCTCCAGAAGGTGCACGGGCTGGACAGGATGACCTTTGCGGACCTGAAACTGCCCGTGGATCCGGAGTATGCTCCGGCAGTAACCATCGAAGGCTCCAGGGAGTACATTGAGAAGGGGCTTTCCATTCTGGGAGAGGAGTACGTGCAGATGGTGCGTACAGCCTATGAACAGCGCTGGGTGGATTTTGCCCAGAATAAGGGAAAAACCACAGGCGGCTTCTGCTCAAGCCCTTATGGAAAGAACTCCTATATCCTGTTGAACTGGAATAACAGGATGTCGGATGTGTTTACGCTGGCTCATGAATTGGGACATGCGGGGCATTTTATATCCTGCAACAGCAGCCAGTCCATTTTCGACACCATGATTTCCACCTATTTTGTGGAGGCGCCTTCCACCATGAACGAACTGCTTATGGCCCATTATCTGTTAAAGACCAGTGAGGATAAGCGCTTCAGGCGCTGGGTGCTGGCCTGTATGATCGGTAACACTTATTATCACAATTTTGTGACCCATCTGATGGAGGCGGCTTACCAGAGGGAGGTCTACAAGATTGTGGATGCCGGGGGCAGCGTACAGGCGGAAAGCCTGAGCAACATTATGCGGGATACCCTGCAGAAATTCTGGGGGGATGCGGTGGAGATCAACGAAGGCGCGGAACTGACCTGGATGCGCCAGCCTCACTATTATATGGGGCTGTATTCTTACACTTACAGTGCCGGGCTCACCATTGCCACCCAGATGTGCAAGCGCATCGAAAGCGAGGGCGCAAGCGCCATTGAGGATTGGAAGAAGGTGCTGGCGGCGGGAAGCACGCTTTCCCCTGTGGAACTGGCAGCGCTGGCGGGTATAGACATTACCACAGACGCCCCTCTTTTGGATACCATTGAAACCATCGGAGCGATGATTGACGAGATCTGCGAACTGACGGAACAATTATAAAAACAGCGGAATTTTAATATAGGAGAAAAATATGACTGGACTTGAAATCAATCCCATCACCCGGCTGGACTATCCTGATCCGGATGTGATTCGTGTAGAAGACACTTATTATATGGTGAGTACCACCATGCATTTTATGCCAGGATGTGAAATTCTCCGTTCCTATGATCTTCGGAACTGGGAACATGCGGCTTATGTATATGACAGGCTGGACAGTACGCCCGGCCAGAGGCTGGAAGGGGAAGAGAATATTTATGGCAAGGGCATGTGGGCCGCATCCATCCGTTATCATAAGGGTACTTTCTACATATGCTTTGTGGCCAATGACACCCATAAAACCTACCTGTATACGGCGGACAGCATAGAGGGGCCCTGGGAGAAAAGGTATGTGGAGGGATTCTTCCATGATTGCTCTCTGCTGTTTGATGAGGACGACAGGGTGTATATTGCCTACGGAAATAAAAACATCTATATTACGGAACTGAAAAGTGATCTGAGCGGCCCGGCGGAAGGAGGACTGCACAGACTGGCGGTCAGCGACGAGGGACATCCCAGTCTGGGTTATGAAGGGACCCATTTTTACAAAATAAACGGGAAATACTATCTGTTTTTTATCCATTCCCGAAGGGATTGCTGGAGAAGGGTGGAGGCATGTTTTGTGGCGGATTCCCTGACCGGGGAGTTCACCGGCGGCGATGTACTGGACGATGACAGGGGGTATTGCGGCCAGGGTGTTGCCCAGGGCGGGATCGTGGATACTCCGGAGGGAAAATGGTATGCCATGCTTTTCCAGGACAGCGGAGCAGTGGGGCGGATTCCCATACTGGTGCCGGTGGACTGGGAGAAAGGCTATCCCGTATTCGGAAAAGGGGGGAAAATCCCGGAGAATTTTGAGATAAAAAGCACCCGTCCCGAATATATCTACCGGCCCCTGGTGGAAAGTGACGATTTCCGGGGGGAACTCAAGCCCTGCTGGCAGTTTAATCATGAGCCGGATCCGGCACTGATCCGGCACGACAGGGAGAGTGGCATCTGGGAAGTGCGGACAGGAAAGGTTTGCGGCAGCCTGACCCAGGCCGGGAACATAATCACCCAGAGGATGCTTTACCCTGGCTGCGCCGGGGAGGTCACTGTGGACGGAAGCGGCCTGGGAGAAGGGGACTTTGCCGGTATCTGCGCGCTACAGGGATGTTATGGCTTTATCGGTATTACAAGGAGAGAGGGAGGGCTGTACCTGTCGGTGCGAACAGTTACTGCCGGTGAGAGTTCCATGAAGCCCCTGGGAGCCAATGAAGGGCAGGACAGGGAGCAGGCTTTCGTTCCCCTGGAGGGAAATGCCGTGCAGTTGAAGCTGGAGGTGGATTTCACCAGGATGAAGGACACCGCCGCCTTCTATTATCGGAATGCAGACGCAGAGACGGACGCTCCGTGGATCCAGCTTGGCGGGCCTCACAAACTGTATTTTAAGCTGGATCATTTCACGGGCTGCCGGTTTGGCCTGGCGGTTTACTCCACGAAGGAGCCCGGAGGATGGGCGGCGTTTCGCAATTTCATTTATCAGGAGAGATAGCGCCTGTGGAGGAGATTCCCGTTATAGTTCGGAGGGAGTGGGGCCGGCCTCTGTATGAGAAGCTGGGGTTTGCGGCGTCTCAGGAGTGTATGGTGCTGAATCCTGGAGAATGACGGTACAGGAGGAAATAAGAGTGAAGAGACCTGTGATGATTTTGTTTGACTATGGGCAGACATTGGTAAACGAGGCTCCTTTTGACGGGGTGAGAGGTACCGAGGCGGTGCTGCAATATTGCGTGGAGAATAAGTACCATCTGACGGCGGAACAGATTCAGCAGGAGGCTGCCGCCATCAACGGCGAACTGGGCCGGTTTGACCCGGCCAGACGGCATCTGCAGCAGGTGGAAGTGTCCAACCACATGTTTACTGCCTATCTGTATGAGTCTCTGGGAATCAAGTTATCTTTGACCGGCGAACAGTTGGATCAGGTGTTCTGGGATGCCGCTTCTCCGGGCAGACCAACGGAAGGCTGCACGGTTTTTTTGAAATATCTGGCGGAGCAGGGAATCCGTACCGGAGTGATCAGCAATATCAGTTATTGCGGGCAGGTGGTGGAGCGCCGGATCAGAAATTTGTTTCCCGGACACCCGTTTGAGTTCATATTGGCCACCAGCGAATATATGTTCCGCAAGCCCAACAGGCGCATTTTTGAGCTGGCATTGGAGAAAGCGGGGCTGAAGCCCGGGGCGGAATGGCAGTCAGGGGCGCTTCTTCCCTCTGTCTGGTACATCGGCGATCAATATGAGTGTGATATTGTGGGCGCCGCCGGGGCCGGCCTGTTCCCGGTGTGGTATACCGGAGCCATGTACATGCTCCCTGAGTCTCATGAGGGGGTGGTTACGGCGGCAAGCTGGGAGGAAGTCAGGACAATACTGGAAGCAAGTGAAAAAGAAACCCGGGGCCGGTAGTTCGGGAGCGGGTATGCAGAGGCGGAGGAGGCTAAATGACTGCGGAAGAGATGTGGAAGGAATATGCCCGGAAAGTGGGAATCGAACATTCGGACTATGAGGCATGGGCTTTTGGAGATGCGGCGGATGAACTGGCGGCTCTGACAGTCGAAGGGAAAAAGACTGCCACTTCTTCGGCTTTTCCGCTGTATGAATCGGAGGGAGAACCGCTTCCCCGGGCTGGGGAACACAGTGTGATTCTGAACAGCCGGGGGCAGGCTGTCTGTGTTATACGGACAGAAAAGGTATATCTGGCTCCGTTCCGGGAGATCAGCGAGGAACATGCCCGCCGGGAGGGAGAGGGAGACTTAAGCCTGGCTTACTGGCGGGAAGTACATGAGCGTTTTTTCCGACGGGAGATGGAGGAAGCCGGACTGCGGTTTGACCAGGACATGCCTGTGGTCTGCGAGGAGTTCTCCTGTGTTTATGTGCCTGGGGATATGGATCATGACCTTGTTCCTGGCGGGAAACGGCATCATAGCATCATAGAGAAAATACAGGCAGATTTGTGGGAACTGCGGGATGAGGGATACAAGGACTTCCAGGCGAAGCTGATTCCCACAGTGGATCCCGGGACAATCATCGGAGTACGTATTCCCCAACTGCGCAAATATGCGAGGAAACTGGCCAGGGATCCGCAGATTGGGGAATTTCTGGCACAGCTGCCTCATTCGTATTATGACGAGAACAATTTGCATGCCTTTGTGGTGGAGCAGATCAGGGATTATGAGGAATGCCTGGAACAGACCCGGCGTTTCCTGCCTTATGTGGACAACTGGGCCACCTGTGACATGATGGCTCCCAAGGTGTTCGGCAGTCACAGAGAGGCGCTTTTGACGCCCATATGTGAATGGATTGCCTCCGGGGAAACCTATACCATCCGCTATGGCATGGGGATGCTGATGCGTTTTTACCTGGAGGAGGATTTCAAACCGGAGTATCTGCGCATTGTGGCGGAGGTGTCCTCTTCAGAGTACTATGTAAATATGATGCGGGCCTGGTATTTTGCCACGGCATTGTCCAAGCAGTATGAGGCGGCATTGCCTTATATCAGAGAAAAGCGTCTGGATAGCTGGACTCACAACAAGACCATTCAAAAAGCCTGTGAGAGCTTCAGGATTACGGCAGAGCAGAAGAAGTATTTGAGAGGCTTGAAGGTATCTCTTACAGAGAAACAGTCTCTTTACAGGGGAGCGGACGAAAAGGCGGCGGGTCAAAACGAGAGAGAAGAAGCCGGATGGATCTGTCCGGATTGCGGGCGTGGGTTTGAACGGCGGAATCAGAATCACTTCTGCGGAAAGAAACCGGGTACCGTGGATGCGTATATTGCCGCGCAGCCGGAGGATCGGCAGCCATTTCTGCAGGCGGTGCGGGACGCCATCCGCAAAGCCATTCCCGAAGCGGAAGAGAAGATTTCCTGGAGTATGCCTACCTTTTGGAAAGGACATAACATCATCCATTTCGCGGGATTTAAGAATCATGTGGGCCTGTATCCAGGTACGGAGGCTGTGGAGGAATTTGCGGATCGTCTGAAGGACTGCAAGACCAGCAAGGGAAGCATTCAGTTTTTATACAGCCGTTCCATTCCTCTGGAACTGATCGCGGATATAGCCAGATGGTGCTATAAGACGGGGAAGCATCCCTGACAGGAGGTCAAAGAACAGTGATTTGACAGATGTGCAATATATGTTATACTTATCTTAAAATGCAGAGGAGGAACGGCGGGGATGAATTTACATGAAAGATTTTGTTGGTATGATGCCGCTCATAAGGCAGGAGAGGACAGGACGCCCCAGGAGGAGTATGGCGATCTTGTGACATGGGCCGGCTGCGCAAGAGGAACCAATCCCAAGATCTTTGATGAACTCACAAGCTGGCTCCGTGGGGCTGGGGAATGGAGCGACGGTGAGATTGGGGAGAACGGGAAGTATCTGATGGACAAGGTATTCGGGAGGTTTCTGGAGCAGAACAGGCTGCTCAGGGCCCGGCTCACTGCCCTGGTGCCTTCAGGCCTGGTAAATGAGGCAGTATTTGATACTTTGGATCGTTTTGACCGGGAATTGTCGGGAGACACAGCTGCAGATGAGATGAAAGAGGCAGTGCACAGTGTTTTCCGGGATTTTTCCGCTATCAGAGACCGGGAGACCAGAGTGCGTTTTGCGGGGGAGGAAACGGGACCTGCGGGAACGGACAGTGTGGAGGTCTTTGGTTTTATCAATCTGCTCAAAGATTGTGATGCTTCGGTGCAGTGGACATTGTTCATGCCGGATCTGGTCAGGCGGCAGCAGGATGGATTCAAGGTGAAAAGTTTCGAGTATCTGAAATATCCCGGGTTCCGATTTATCGGGGCCGAAAAGGATTTTTCATCGGACCCGGAGGCTCTGGAACAGCTTCGGCACACGCTGGATTCCCTGGGCGAATACCGCAGCGGTTTTGACTATGACGCAATCCTGCTGCATCACTTTGGCAGGGGTGTGGACGTGGAGCCCTGCCATGGCATGTGGGGGCGTTTTATGGCGGCGGATACTCCCGTGCCCGAGGGGCTGTCCTATGTGGATTTTGTTCCCCAGAGAGATGGTAAGCCAGGGATTCCCTATCTGTCGCAGTTTGCCTGTGCGCGATTTGAAGGTGACACAGATAGTATGCATAGCCAGGAAGGATTTGACGGCGACGCCATGTACGATGTGACCCGGAACATCATCCTGGGGCAGAATGTGTCCATTCCTTATCCTGACAAATACTGGACGGCAGAGGTGTATCAGGACGGATTCGGAAAGGACTGTACGGTCTATTTATTCAGCGTGGAGTTGTAGACTGCTTTTCAGAGTCTTTCCCGGGGCAGGAGAGGAAGCATATTATGACAAACACAGAGAGAAGAGACGCGCAGATGGCCTATATCTCGGACGGCAGCATTTTTGAAGAACAGCTTGTCTGCAGAAGGATATTGCAGAAGCTGAACTTTATGGACCGGGCCGATTTTGCCGGGATCAGCCAGGTGGTAAAGGAGTTGTTGGGCAAATCTGAGGGAGCTTTTATCAATCCTCCTTTCTACTGTGATTACGGCAAACATATTGAAGTGGGCAGAAATTTTTTTGCCAACTATAATTGCACGCTTTTGGACGTGGCCAGGATCAGAATCGGCGACAACTGCCAGATGGCTCCCAATGTGGCCATTTACACGGCGGGGCATCCCGTTCATCCGGCTACCCGCAACACGGGTTATGAGTATGGAAAAGAAGTGACCATAGGGGATAATGTATGGCTGGGCGGCAACACGGTGATCTGTCCCGGCGTGAAGATCGGCAGCAATGTGGTCATCGGGGCGGGCAGCGTGGTCACGAAAGATATACCGGACTGGTGCATTGCCGCGGGCAATCCCTGTAAAGTGATCCGCAGCATCACGGATGCAGACAGAAGAAAGCTGTTCCGAGAGGAGGAGATTGACCAGGAAGCCTGGGAGGACATTGTGGCCCAAACGGGGATCCTGTAAACGGATAGAGGGCCGGCGCACTGGTGACAGAGGCGTCGGTTTTCTGCAGAAATTGGATGGTTATAGAGCGCAGGAGGTTTGATAAGATGGGAAACAAGTATGTGATAGACGGGGACGCATATGCCCGGATGGCAAGAAAGGCCGCTGCAGAAGGGGCGGTTTTGCTGAAAAATGAGGGAAATGTACTCCCACTGAAAGAGGGAGAACGTCTGGCAGTGTTTGGCAGAATACAGTTTGATTACTACAAGAGCGGCACGGGCTCCGGAGGTATGATCAACACCAGGTATGTGGTGGGGATTCTGGATGCCCTGAAAGAGGAAAAGATCGTGCTGAACCTTGAACTGGAACAGGTTTACCGGGACTGGCTGAAGGAGCATCCCTTTGACAAGGGAAGCGGATGGGCCCAGGAACCCTGGAGCCAGCAGGAGATGCCTCTGAGCGGGGAAATGGTGAAGAAAGCCGCGGCAGAGAGCGATACGGCGCTGGTGATCATCGGCCGCACGGCGGGAGAGGACAGGGACGCCAAAGCGGAAAAGGGCAGCTTTTTTCTCTCAGAAGGGGAAGAGGACATGCTCAGGCAGGTGTGCGGTGCTTTTGACCGGGTGGTTGTGGCGCTGAATGTGGGCAGCATTATGGATATGAACTGGGTGGAAGCCTATGGTCCCCAGGCGGTGCTCTATGTGTGGCAGGGCGGTATGGAGGGCGGTCATGGGGTGGCGGACATCCTCATGGGCCGGGTGAATCCCTGCGGCAGACTGGCGGACACCATCGCCCGCTCCGTGGAAGACTATCCCTCCCATATCCATTTTGGCGGTGAGGACGGTAATCGGTACGCGGAAGATATCTATGTGGGATACCGCTATTTTGAAACCTTTGCCTCCGCCGGGGAAAAAGTGCTCTATCCCTTTGGCTTTGGTTTGTCCTACACATCTTTTTCAATACAAAGCAAAATGGAGGCGGGAAAAGAGAATTGCGTATTCCATGTTAAGGTTCAGAACACCGGCGCCTGCGCCGGGAGGGAAGTGGTGCAGCTGTATGTCAGTGCTCCCCAGGGAAATCTGGGAAAGCCGCTGCGCAGTCTGGCCGCATTTGCCAAAACAAAATGTCTTGCGCCCGGGGAAGCACAGGAAATGACGCTGCAAGTGGAGAAAAAGGTTTTCGCCTCCTATGATGACAGCGGGGCCTCCGGCCATAAATCCTGTTATGTGCTGGAGGCGGGGACGTACCGCTTCTATGTGGGCGGGGATGTGAGAAGCGCGCAGCCGGCGGGAACCATGGAACTGGAGGAGACGGAGGTTCTGGAGCAGTGCAGGCCGGCGCTGGCCCCTGTGGAGTCGTATGACCGCATGAAACCCGCGCAGGCATCGGGAACATTGGACCTCTCCTGGGAGAAAACGCCGCTTCGAACTTACAGCATGGCCCAAAGGAGCAGGGAGAACCACAGGGAGGATCTGCCCTGCACCGGAGACAGAGGATACCGTCTGGCGGATGTATATGACAACAAAATCTCTCTGGAGGAATTTGTGTCACAACTCAGTGATGAAGAGCTGTGCTGCATGGTGCGGGGCGAGGGTATGTGCTCTCCCAAGGTGACGCCGGGTACGGCGGCCGCCTTCGGCGGAGTCACCCAGTCTCTGGCAGAATACGGGATTCCATGCGGATGCTGCGCGGACGGCCCTTCCGGCATCCGCATGGATTGCGGGACTTACGCGTTCTGCCTGCCCAACGGGACTTGTCTGGCCTGCAGTTTTGACGAGGAACTGGTTAGGCAGCTATATGAGATGGAAGGGGCGGAACTGCGGAAGAACCGCATTGATATTCTGCTGGGGCCCGGAATGAACATCCACAGGCATCCCTTAAACGGTCGGAATTTTGAGTATTTCTCGGAGGATCCGCTGCTGACCGGGAAGATGGCCGCGGCCCAGATCCGGGGAATGGGGCAGTATCAGGTCACCGGGGCTCTGAAGCATTTTGCCGCCAACAATCAGGAGTTTCACCGCAGTCTTTACAATTCCGTGGTATCCGAGCGCGCCCTGCGGGAGATTTATCTGAAAGGATATGAAATTGCCGTGAAAGAGGGCGGAGCCTATGCCATTATGACCACATACGGGGCTGTCAACGGTCTGTGGACAGCGGGAAACTATGATTTGCTGACCACTGTTTTGCGCAGCGAATGGGGTTTTGACGGTCTGGTTATGACGGACTGGTGGGCTATGATCAACGATGAGGGACAGGCTCCTGCCCAGAGCAATCTGGCGGCCATGGTAAGGGCCCAGAACGATGTGTATATGGTGGTGCAGGATTCCGGCAGAAATTCCGGCGGGGACAATCTGGAGGCATGTCTTGCGGACGGCACATTGGGACGCGCAGACCTGCTGACATGTGCCATGAATATATTGAAAGTACTGATGCGCTCCGCCGTTATGGACAGAAGTCTGGGGAGAATCTGCCAGGAGGAACGGGAGGCGGCACAGAGTATGGAAGAGGAGGAGACCGCGTGTTTTGACCTGGATTGGTACAGTCTTGAGACAAAACTGGAACTGGATGGGAAAGACATAGACACGGGAAAAGGCAAGGCATTTCTGTGCGGCCTGGAAGCCGGCGGCATGCATCTGTATACAATCCGCCTGAAAGTGAAGGTGGATGCGCCGGAGCTGGCCCAGGTACCTGTCTCCATATTTGTAAACGGTACCTTGCAGGGGACGATTACTTTAAACAGTACGGACGGAGCGTATGTGGAGGTGGAGCAGATCAGCGGAGGGTTCACCAATTCTCACAATTATCTGAGGCTGTTCTTCGCGGAGGGCGGCGCACAGATTGATACGCTGACAATTGAACGCCTGGAGAAGGAACAGGCATAGTGAAAAGGAGATAAATACATGCATGTTTTATTGTTGAACGGAAGTGCCAACCAAAAGGGATGTACTTATACGGCGCTGGAGGAGATCGGACGGACCTTGCAGGCGGAGGGGATTGACTACGAGATCTTCCAAATGGGCGCGCAGCCGGTCAGGGATTGTATCGGCTGCAGGCAGTGTACGGAGCAGGGATGCATATTTATGGATGACCTGGTCAATGCTTTCGTGCGGAAAGCCAGAAGCGCGGATGGTTTTGTGTTCGGTACGCCGGTGTACTATGCCCATGCCAGCGGGCGGATCCTGTCTTTTCTGGATCGGGCTTTTTACAGCAGCAAGGATGCCTTTGCATATAAGCCCGCAGCGGCGGTGGCCTCGGCCCGCAGGGCGGGAACCACGGCTTCCCTGGATGATCTGAACAAGTATTTTGGTATCAGCCACATGCCTGCGGTGGGTTCCAGCTATTGGAATATGGTGCATGGCAACCGTCCGGAGGAAGTGCTGCGGGACGCGGAGGGTTTGCAGACCATGCGGAACATTGCCCACAATATGGCCTGGCTGCTGAAGTGCATAGAGGCGGGACGAAAACAGGGGATCGTGCCGGAGGCAGAGAGCGGAAACTGGACGAATTTTATCCGATGAAATTATGTTCCTGTTGGAGGGTAAAATGATTAAACGATATGAACCACGGTTAGAGGATCTTTGATTTCGCAAAAAATTTATTTTAGTAAAACAGTTATGAAACTCTTAAGCCGGTATGGGACAATTTTCCCAAAAAGGGAGATCTATTATGCTTGATTTACAGGACAAAAATTACTGCCCTACCTTGGAGGAGATCGGGCAATATGTGAGAAATCCCGTATTTTCACAATTCTGTTCAGAGGTGAAGAACATATATCAATGCCGGGAAAAGATAGAATTCAGTTCATGCAGTTGGGAAAAGGGATGGAATATCAAGTTTAAAAAGGCGGGAAAAACATTGTGCACGGTCTATCCCCGGGAACTTTATTTTACGGTTCTGTTCGTGGTGGGAGGAAAGGAAAAAGAGTCTGTTGAGGCAATCCTGCCGGAATGCGCGAAAGAGTTACAGGATCTGTATTGCCAGACCCAGGAAGGGAATGGGCAAAGGTGGCTTATGATCGATATTGAGGAGGAGGACAGCGTATACCATGATCTCTTCCGATTCATTCAAATCCGCCGGAACGGTTAATCTTTACGGGCCGGGCTCAAAGAGCCGGGGCAGTAAAATGCATGGGAAATGGAGTGAGCCGCATTGTGAATAACGCCTATGACAATGAAATATTTTTTGAAGAATATGCAAAAATGCCCCGCAGCACTGGCGGGCTGGCGTCTGCCGGAGAATGGCATCAACTGAGACGGTTATTCCCGCAGCTGGAGGGAAAACATGTTCTGGACCTGGGATGCGGATACGGCTGGCACTGTAAGTTTGCCGCAGAAAGCGGGGCGATGCGGGTTCTGGGGATTGATTTGAGCCGGAAAATGAGTGGGACTGTGTTGTTTCCAATCTGGCCCTGCATTATATTGAGAACATTAAACAGATTTTTCAAAAAGTATGTAGAACCCTGAAGCCGGGCGGCGTATTTCTCCTGAATATGGAACATCCTGTTTTTACCGCGGGGGTTGGTCAGGACTGGATCTATGAAAAAGACGGAACGCCGCGGCATTGGCCCGTTGATCATTTACGCAAATATTGATGGGCCTGTTAGACAGCGGCTTTGACCTTGAGGCGGTGGAAGAAGCGCAACCGCCTGAAGAAATGTTGGGGATTCCCGGAATGGAAAATGAACTGCGCCGTCCGATGATGTTGTTGGTCAGGGCAAAGGTAAGAAGCATGTCGTAGAAACAGATCGCAGCATCTAGCCAACTACCCCCAAATGTGGTATGATAACTGAACAGGCAAACCAGATGAAGCATTTGCCTTGCATGGGGCAAATGCTTTTTTGGATCACAGAGGCGTATATTTAAGTAGGGAGTGTAATTTAGGAGGAGCATATGAGTGAATACATGGAAAATGGGCAGGGACTTCAGACATATCTCCACAGGCAGCATACCAGAACCGTACAGATCGGCGGGGTCTGCATCGGCGGCGGCGCGCCTGTCGCAATCCAGTCCATGACCAACACCCGGACGGAGGATGTGGCGGCTACGGTGGCCCAAATCCATCGTCTGGAACAGGCGGGGTGCGAGATTATACGCTGTACCGTGCCCACCCCGGAGGCGGCCAGGGCCCTGAAAGAGATTAAGAGAGAGATTCGGATTCCCCTGGTGGCGGATATTCACTTTGACTATCGGATGGCCATCGCGGCCATGGAGAACGGCGCGGACAAAATCCGCATCAATCCCGGCAATATCGGTTCCACCGACAAGGTAAAGGCGGTGGTGGATGTGGCCAGGGAGCGGAATATTCCCATTCGGGTGGGAGTCAACAGCGGTTCTCTGGAAAAGCCGCTGCTGGAAAAATACGGCGGCGTGACCGCCCGGGGCATTGTGGAGAGCGCTCTGGACAAGGTACATATCATTGAGGATCTGGGTTATGATAATCTGGTGATCAGCATCAAATCTTCCGATGTACTGATGTGTGTGGAGGCTCACGAAATATTGGCACAGCAGACCGACTATCCTCTGCATGTGGGAATTACCGAATCCGGGACGGTGCAGAGCGGCAACATTAAGTCAGCGGTGGGGCTGGGCATTCTCCTGCACCGGGGCATCGGCGACACGATCCGGGTGTCTCTGACCGGGGACCCGGTGGAGGAAGTCAGGTCGGCAAAACTGATTCTGCGCACTCTGGGGCTGCGGCAGGGGGGAATTGAAGTGGTATCCTGCCCCACCTGCGGCAGGACCAGGATAGATCTGATCGGTTTGGCAAACCAGGTGGAAAAGTTGGCGGCGGACTATCCGCTGGATCTCAAGGTGGCAGTCATGGGCTGTGTGGTAAACGGTCCGGGGGAGGCCAGGGAGGCAGACATCGGAATCGCCGGAGGCGACGGAGAGGGTTTGCTGATCAAAAAGGGCGAGATTGTGAGAAAGATGCCGGAGGGAGAACTGCTGGAAGCGCTGAAGTATGAACTGGACCACTGGCGACAATAACAAATACATGCTTTGTTTCGGATGGTAAATCCCGGAGCGGGCAGGGGGGATAGAAATGGCAAAACCTTTTTTTGAGGTGTTTCCCACATTGCAATTACACGGAGCCGTGCATGATATACTGGAGCAGGCCAGCGTGGAGAAAATATCCGCCACCAGACGCAAGGATTTCCTGCGGATTTATCTGCAGAGCGGTCGTCTGATTATGAAGGGGGATATCTGGACTGCGGAGAGAGAGATCAAAAGGCAGCTTTTCCCAAATGCAAATATGGTGGTAAAGATCTATGAGAGATTCAATCTTTCCTCCCAGTACACGCCGGAGAAACTGATGGACGTGTACCGGGACAGCATTTTGGAGGAACTGCGGGAGTATAATCATATCGACTACAACAGCTTTAAGTCGGCAGAATTCTCCTATCCTGACTCCCGGCAGATGACCCTGACTTTGGAGGACAGCGTGCTGGCCCACAGCCGGGAGGAGGAATTCACCCAGGTGCTTCAGAAAATTCTGGTGGAACGCTGCGGATTTGACCTGGCCCTGCAGGTGGAGTACCGGGAGGCCCGCACCGGCAAATATGCCCAGGAGGATGAGCAGAAGATCCGGCTCCAGGTGGCGGAGATTTCCCGGCGGGCAGGCCGGGGGGCCGGAGGAGACGCGGGGTATGAAGGGCAGACCGATGTGCCTCCCACACTGGATGCGGCGGGTTTTGGAGGATATGGAGGAGACCGGGCCGTAGGCGGAACTGCTGACGGCAGCCAGGCGGGCGGCGGAACTGCCGGAGCGGGTCGTGAGGCAGGTTCTGCGGGCAGCAGCGCAGCAGGAACAGGTTATGGCAGCCAGGCCGCGGGCGGGGCGCAAGTTGCAGAGCGGAAGGGCAGCGGAACCCCGGGAGCGGGCCAAAGTGCCGGCCAGACAGGCAGCGGCCCGGGCCGTGGGGCCAGGAATACCGCCGGTCAGGGCAAGGGCGGCTACGGCATGAAAGGAGAGTATCCCCGGGGCGGCTATAAAAAGGGGGAGTTTTCCCGGGGCGGCGCCTACGGCAACAGCGTGAAACGCTCCGACAACCCGGATGTGATCTATGGCCGTGATTTTGAGGAAGAGGCCATGCGGATCGAGGACATCATCGGAGAAATCGGTGAGGTGGTGATCCGGGGTAAGATCCTCACTGTGGACAAGAGGGAGATCAAGAACGAGAAAACCATTATCATCTTTGATGTAACGGATTTCTCCGACACCATGACGGTGAAAATGTTTGCCCGCAACGACCAGGTGCAGGAAATTCTGGAGGGAATCAAAGCGGGGGCCTTTGTGAAGATCAAGGGCATCAGTATGATGGACAAATTTGACCACGAACTGACCATCGGCTCTCTGACGGGGATTAAAAAGATCCAGGATTTTACCACCGGCAGGGTGGATACGGCTCCTTACAAGCGGGTGGAACTGCACTGCCACACCAAGATGAGCGATATGGACGGAGTGTCCGAGGCCAAGGACATTGTAAAGCGGGCCTACAAATGGGGCCACCGGGCCATCGCTATCACGGATCACGGCGTAGTACAGGGATTTACGGATGCGGGCCATGTGTGGGATGACCTTTGGAAGGCGGAAAAGGGCAAGCGCAAGGAGGCCGGAGAGGAGAATCCGGACAAACAGGACTTTTTCAAGGTGATCTACGGCGTGGAAGCCTATCTGGTCGATGATTTAAAAGAGATTGTCACCGGCGATGAGGGGCAGGACCTGAATGCGGACTTTGTGGTGTTCGATATCGAGACCACGGGTTTTTCCCCGGTGAACAACCGGATCATAGAGATCGGCGCGGTGAAGGTGGAGAGAGGGGAGGTCACGGAGCGGTTTTCCAGCTTTGTGAACCCGGATGTACCCATTCCCTTTGAGATTGAGAAGCTGACGGGCATCAACGATTCCATGGTCATGGAGGCTCCCATGATCGAGGAGGTGCTGCCCCGTTTCCTGGAATTCTGCGAAGGCTGTGTGCTGGTGGCCCACAATGCCAGCTTTGACATGAGTTTTATCATGGAAAATTGCAGGCGACAGGGCTTTTCGGATCGGTTCACCTATGTGGATACGGTGGGGATTGCCAGGATTCTGCTGCCGGGCCAGGCCAAGCACACCCTGGACGCAGTGGCCAAGACAATGGGAGTGTCCCTGGAGAACCATCACCGGGCGGTGGACGATGCGGAGGCTACGGCTCATATTTTTGTTAAATTCATTCCCAGACTCCGGGAGAACGGAGCGGAGAATCTGAGACAGGTGAACGCCATGGGGGCTTCCAGCCCGGATATAATCCGGCGTCTGCCCACTTACCATGCCATTATTCTGGCCAAGAACGACCTGGGACGGATCAATATGTACCGGCTGATCTCCGAGTCTCATACCACTTATTACAGCAAGCGCCCCCGGATCCCCAAAAGCCTGATTCTGAAATACCGGGAGGGCCTGATTCTGGGCAGCGCCTGCGAAGCGGGAGAGTTATACCGGGCACTGCTGGAGGGCAAGGCGGATCTCATCCACGTTTCGGCCGGTTCCTATCAGTTCGGCTTTTTCGATACCCATCCCTCCATGTTCTCCGACCATGGCTGCAATGTGTATCTGGCCGCCGAAATCAAAAAGCGCGTCGGAACTCCTGTGGCCACGATAGGCGCACTCAACGATCCGGCCCACATGGAAGAAATCATTGCCTCCGGCAAGGCCGACGTGGTGGAAATGGCCCGCGCCCTCATAGCCGATCCGGAGCTTCCCGCCAAGGTCATGGAAGGCCGCGACGACGAAATCACCCACTGCCTGCGCTGTTTCGTGTGCATGGCCGAGCGGCCCGTCACGGGAACGCGGCGCTGCACCGTGAATCCGGGCATAGGACGTGAATCCGCCCCGCCTGTTCCGCC
>OFGF01000542.1_pt1 | contig 31890 bp, 28 predicted proteins | sample 1521711 | NCBI WGS metagenome assembly OFGF01 (sample SAMEA3504092, study PRJEB24116) | mouse gut metagenome | biome: mouse gut; feature: mouse-associated habitat; material: faeces | place: Denmark | collected 2011 | reverse complement strand
GATTGTAAAGCCGACAACCGCCATTACAACCTATTCCTCGTACTCCAACATGGTCAAAAGCATCATCGTCCCATACTTCGAGGAACGCGGCATTATGCTAAAGCAACTCCGGCCTACCGACATTCAGGTTTTTTATATGGAACAGCTCAAGCGTGTAAAGGCCAACTCGGTGATCCATTACCATGCCAACATCCACAAAGCATTGAAATACGCAGTGAAAATTGACCTGCTGGACAGCAACCCCGCAGATAAGGTTGAGCGCCCCAAAAAGAACCCCTTTATGGGAAGTTTCTATGACAGCGATGAGGTGGAAAAACTCTTTGAAGCGGCCAAGGGAACCGTGCTTGAAATTCCCGTGTTCCTCGGTGCCTTTTATGGTTTACGGCGGAGCGAGGTGCTGGGGCTAAAATGGAGCGCGATTGACTTCCAGAATAACACGATCACCATCAAGCATACGGTCACATCCTGCAATCTTGACGGCAAGCATATCCAGGTAGCGCAGGATACCACGAAAACAAAGTCCAGCTTGCGGATACTGCCGCTGGTTCCCGCTTTCCGGGAAAAGTTGCTGGAGGTGCGAGATCATCAGAAAGAGTGCAAGCGTCTATGTGGGAAGTGCTATAATAAGCAGTACCAGGAGTATATCTGTGTAGATGAAATGGGCAACCTAATCTCTCCCCACTACTTGACATCCGCTTTCCCCAAGCTGCTTGAAAAGAACGGACTGCGGCGGATCAGATTTCACGACCTCCGCCATAGCTGTGCTTCACTCCTGCTGGCGAACGGCGTTCCCATGAAGCAGATTCAGGAATGGCTGGGGCATAGTGATTTTTCGACCACTGCTAACGTCTACGCACATCTGGACTACAATTCCAAGCTGTCCTCTGCTGACGCTATGGTAAACGGATTGAGCGGTGCTTTGCAGGCAATCAAATAGTCTTGTTGGCGTATTGTGAACCACGGAGCCGATACGCCGCTACATAGTGGGTTCGAATCACAGCTTTCATAGGCGGTTTAGGAGAGAACTACGCCATTTCAGGAGAGAACTGGCGGTCAAATTGAGGAAGGTCAGGCAAAAAAGAAAAGCCTACAAACGGCGCAAACCCGCTTGTAGACTGATCTTTTTGGCGCAGCGGGAGGGATTCGAACCCTCGTGGGATTGCTCCCAAACTGATTTCGAGTCATTGGAAGGCGTTGGCTTTTGCTGTCATGGAGCGGCATCTTGTGGCGTTTCAAAATGGCGCAACCCGTTGAAACAAGCGGATTTGCGGGTGCAAAGCTGCTTGTTTCAGGCAGTTCAGAGAATAGGGGCAAAAAGACCATTCCCCGGATAATCGTGAGCAAACTGTGTGCGTCAGGCTCTGGTATAGAATGTTGCTCGTCCTTTACCGTGCTTGATGAGGACACCCTCATCCACTAACTGCTTGAGGGAACTTTCTACAGAGGTCTTGCCCAATGTTGGGCACAGTTCCATGATATCCGCCTTCGTAAATTTCCCGATCCTGCACCCCACTGTGCGGCGCACAACTTCGATTGCAGAACGCTTGCCGCCCACCAGCTCCAGCCGTTCGTCAAGCTCCCGGTAGGCGGCCAGAATGACACAGAGCAGATATTTGATGAACGGAGTGGGGTCGTCAGCGCTCTCGTACCAGCCGGACTGGCTGGCCTCCAGTGCGTTGTAGTACAAATCCTTGTTCTTGGCGATCTTGTTTTCCAGCGAGATGTATTTCCCAACCTGATACCCGGCACGGTAGAGCAGAAGTGTGGTCAGCAGACGGCTCATTCTGCCGTTGCCGTCGTTGAACGGATGGACACACAAGAAGTCGTGAATCAGCACCGGGATCAGGATCAGCGGGTCGATCTCCTGTGTGTCAATGACCCGGTTATAGCTATTGCAGATTTGATCGATCGCCGCCGGGGTTTCATAGGGCGGCAGGGGAGTGAACAGCACAAATGTGTTCCCCGCTGCATCGGTGGCGCTGATGTAGTTCTGCGTGTTCTTGAAGCTGCCGCCAATCCCCTTCTCGGAGTAGCGGTACAGATCCCGGTGGAGCTGGAGAATGTAGCTGGATCGCAGAGGGATATATTCGTAGCTCTCATGGATGGTGTTCAACACATCCCGGTAGCCCATGATCTCACGCTCGTCCCGCGTCCGGGGCATTGTCTTGTCTGCGCATAACTGTTTCAACCGGGTGTTGGTGGTGCGGATGCCCTCGATCTCATTGGACGCCTCCGTGCTCTGTATCTTGGCGATTTCCACTAGCCGTTCAAGCTCTGTCGGCTGCTGCTTCAGGAGCACCTGCTGTCTCCCTTTGTACTCGTGGATCTGGGCTACATAACCCAGGATTTCACTGTCCCAAGTGCGCTCTTTTAGCTTCGTGTAGTCAAATTCCCGCATCGTGCCACCTCCTGAAGCCAACTATTATTTCCCGAATCATATCACATTTCAGGAGATAATTCAACTGCATACGAAAGAATCTCCCAGATTATCAGTATATCCGGGAGATTCCTTTTTGATTCATCCTTGTGCCAGCGCCTGTGATTGTTCGCAGGCGCTGTGTTTTTCTCTGCAATAGCCCCCGTCGGGGTCCCGGGGTGTCCCCGGGCGCACAGCCTTGCCAACGGCAAGGTATAGTGCGTTATACCGCCCCACAACCGCTCCCGCAAATGTCCAGCCTCCCTCGACAGGGCCGGGGCTTGCGTGGACGGGGAAACCGCCGCCATACCTTCCGGCGGGCTTGCGTCAGCTTTTCCCGCGGCGGGTTCCGCAGACCGGGGCGGTATGTGAAACATCCGCTCTCTGCCATCCATCCCCGAACAGAAAGGAGCATCGCTTTATGCCATACGCAATCCTGCGGTTTGAGAAACGTAAGGGCGGCCCGGCCTCCGCCCTTGAGAAGCACCACGAGCGAAAAAAGAACCAGTACGCCAGCAACCCGGATATCGATCGGGAGCGCTCCCATCTCAACTACCACTTGGTCGAACCCACGCTGAAGTATTACGGCGAGATCCAAACCAGAATCGAAAAGGCACAGCGGAAAAACCCGAAATGCAAAGTGCGCAAGGACAGCGTGAAATTCATCGACACCATCGTCACTGCCACACCGGAATATCTCGCGTCTCTGCCGCCAGACAAGGTGCGCCGCTACTTTGAGCGGGCACTGGAATTTCTTCAACAGGAGGTTGGCGCGGAGAATATCTTTTCCGCCGTCGTCCACATGGACGAGCGCAACCCCCATATGCACCTGTGTTTTGTCCCACTGACCAAAGACAACCGCTTGTGCGCCAAAGAGGTCATGGGCGGACGGGACAAGCTGATCCAATGGCAGGACAAATTCCATGACTACATGGCGCAGGAATTCCCCCAACTGGAGCGCGGTCAGGCCGCCGCCGTCACGAAGCGGAAGCACGTTCCCACATGGCTCTATAAGCAGGCACACCGCTTGAGCGATGAAATGGTTCAAATCCAGAAGGAGCTCAAAAACATCGGAGCGTTGAACGCAGGAAAGCAGAGAGAAAAAATTCTGGCGCTGCTGACGAAATGGTACCCAGAGGTCAATGCGTTTGAGGCAAAACTGAAGCCTTACGATGAGCAGATCAGAACGCTGGAACAGAGGGCCCGTGAACTGCGCGGTGATGCGGAGCGTGCGCAGTGGCGCACTGAGCAGGAGCATCAGGAAAACCTGTCGCTCATTCATGAACTGCGGGAGTATCAGGATTTCATCGACTCCATCCCAGAAGATGTGCTTGCGGAATTGAGACAGAGGTATGAAATGGAGCAGGAACAGCAGAAATTTACAAAATGATTTTTCCACACCTCCCGGAGGTGTGGAGTGGCCAGTGCGTCGGGGGTGTGATATCATCTTGCGGCGCAGAAAGGAGGTTCGATCACTATTTCAAATACATACGGCTATATCCGGGTCAGTACCAGAGAGCAAAACGAGGATCGGCAGTTGATTGCCCTGCGGGAGATGTCCATTCCGGAGCAGAACATTTTTATGGACAAGCAGTCCGGCAAGGATTTCAACCGTCCTCAGTATAAAAAGCTGGTTAAAAAACTTAAGCCGGACGATTTGCTCTACATCAAGAGCATCGACCGGCTGGGACGCAACTATGAAGAAATCCAAAACCAGTGGCGGATTCTCACCAAGGAGAAGAAGATCGACATTGTGGTGCTGGATATGCCCCTGCTGGATACCCGGCGGGGCAAAGACCTAATGGGCACCTTTCTCAGCGATATTGTCCTGCAAGTGCTGTCCTTTGTGGCGGAGAACGAGCGTACCAACATTCGCCAGCGGCAAAAGGAGGGCATCACAGCGGCAAAGGCGCGGGGCGTCCGGTTCGGCAGACCGCCCAGGCCGCTGCCGGAGAGCTACCACAGCGCCTTCCAGCGGTGGAAAGCCGGGACAATCACGGGTACAGCGGCGGCGAAGGAGTGCGGAATGCCGCTGTCTACGTTCCGCTACCGGGCGGAGATTTACGAAAAAGCCAAGTTATTGTAAAGGGGGCAGATTTACAGGAACGTGTACCTTCCTGCAAATTTGCCCTTCTACTATTCAAGGAATAAGATACCACAAAAATGGCTTGTTTTCAATACTTCAGCCAATATTTTTTGTCGGTGAGAATGGCTTGCAGGAAGGTACACTTTCTTAAAAACAGGTGTGTTTACAATGAGTATTATAAAAGTGGAACATAAAACCGACTGTGAGCTTCTCGAAATTGGCCGCAAAATAGGTGAATCATTTGCAGCCGAGAAATCTGGAGTTGTAACAATTCTACCAAAGAATCATATTGTGAAAACATTTCAAATTAATGACAGAGTTTTACTACAAGCTCGGGGTACTTTATCAAATCTCAGAAAATAGCGAAGGCTATTTGGCCTTTTGGAGAAAAAGTCAAAAGATACCACTAAAGCTAAAGGCACGTGTAATAAGACGAATGATATTGGAAGTGCCTCTACATTCCTGCCTCTTGATAGCGCCTACAGGGTGTGAACAATTTCGGTTAATCTTTAAACATGAAGAAGATTATGTAGCGGTATCCTTTCAGGTAGTGTCAAGAGTTATGCGCAAAAGAGGAAGCAGTCTCCAATGAGAATGGGTCAGCCGGCGAAAGAAGCATCATCCAAAGCGGTTTCCAGATGCTTCATGTTCATGTACTTCTTATTGCCCCATTGGGTGCCGGCCACATGGCGCAGCCTGGCACAGACCAGCATAAGGGCAGAATTGCCGTCCGGGAAAGTGCCTACCACCCGGGTGCGGCGGCGGATCTCCCGGTTGAGCCGCTCGATCACATTGTTGGTGCGGATCCGCGTCCAATGTTCGTAGGGGAATTCACAATAGGTCAATGTTTCCTCCAAGCCGTCCTGTACTTTTTTGGCGGCCTCCTTCAGCTTCATCTCCCGCAGCTGGGCAATCACCAGTTCGGCCTTCTCCCGGGCCGCCTTCTTGCTCTCCTGGGCATGGATCGCCTTGAGCATTTTAGCCACCAGCTTCACTTTGGAGCGAGGCACAGCAGAGAACACATTACGATAAAAGTGGACGGTACACCGCTGGTATTTGGCATCCGGGAACACCTCGCCCACAGCCTCCAGCATCCCCAGGCATTTATCCCGCTTGATGATGGCCGTTTCAAACGAAACCCCCTTCAGCCGTGGGACGTGCAGCGTAACATCTCTCGATGTCGTGGTGAGGTTCCTGTCATAATGCCCGCTGCGGTATCCCTGCCGGGCTTCGCTGCGTTCATACCGCGCCGCCTGAATTAGTTTTTCCGCTTCCTGCTCCAGCAGCTCGTTCAGCGTTTCTTCTACGCTGCCTCGTACCATTTCTTTCAGCTCCCTCTTGATTACTTCCTCATTTAGCTGTACAATCTTTTCCGACATGGTTTGCTGTCTCCTTTCTGAATGTGGTTCCTCAACTCCATTCTACTTGAGACTGCAAACCTTGTCCTTTTTATTTGCGCAATTTATTGTACCTTATCACATGTCCTCGTAGTTGTGTCCGAAAAACCAGTATTTGAATCGGCATCGTTGGCGAACCTCATCGAAGAATTCTGTTAGGGCGTCCCTCTGGTAATGGTGAGGTTCCGTAACGATGGTTTCAAACAAATGTAGTAGAGACAGTTGGTATATTGCAGAAAATTTGAACAAAAAAGACGATTATTTTTCCCAAGGCCGCAATGCTGGACTAAATGCCTCAGCATTGCGGCCTTGGGGTAAAGGTTTAGATGTTGCAGTAGAAAATGTCTATTGTAACCAACACCGCCGGGCAATCTCCTCCAGATTCTCCTCATCGGCGTGTCTGATCTCGTCCTCGTCCAACAGCATGGCACCAAAGCCGGAGAACGTCCCGGCGTAAATTTCGTCCAGCAGCTCCTGGCGCAGGGATTCCGTGTCGCTGTATTCACGCATCGTGATGCCTCCTCTGTTTCAAAAGCAAATCCGGTAGGGTTATCGCCCCGCCCCTGGTGGGACGATAACCCTGAATCGGCGGTTTCTTAAACCAGATAGTACGCGCTGTACTCTTTCAGCACCGGCTCTCCCTGATTGTCGGTTTCGATCCGGAACACCTTGGTCGTGCCGGCAGAGATAAACTTGCAGGCGTTTGCAATTTGCAGCGCCGTGTAATCCATACCCAGCGCGGCGTTGATCTCGGCGGCCGTCATCGGGGTCATGCTAAGTACGCTCTCGATGTTCCGTGCCTTTTCGGCGATTTCTGCGGAGGCACCTTTCATTCTGGACTTGCTCCGGGAGGCTCTAGACGGCGCGGGAGGCATAGGGATGGGATTCTGGTCCAGAACCTGTTTTACCTTGCGCATCCGCTCCATTTTGATTGACCCCAGTTTCTGCTCCGCGCCCGCCAACGCTTTGGCGCATTGGGCAATCTCCTCTTTAGCTGCCGCCTTTTCGGAGAATTGGAAGAATCCGAGACCCTTCAGTTTCTGCTCCGCGGCGGTTTTCTTCTGCCGGAGCCGCTCGACCTCCGCTTTCTGATCGGCGACCTCCTGTTTCGTCTGGTCGATTGCCTCCTGGACCGCCGCTTTCATGGCCTTTACCGCTTTATAGTAGTTTGGCTGTCCGTTCTCCTGCTTCGGGGCCGGAGCCGGTTTGGACGGCGCGGCTGGTTTGGCGGAGGACGACGGCGCGGCAGAGCTGCCGTCGAAACAGTAGGCGGCATATTCGCGATCCACCGACAGACCCTTGGCGTTCGTACTCTTCCGTATCACTTTCGTCGTGCTGACGCCGGAAATCAGCTTGCAGCCATTGGCGATCTGGAGCGCGGTATAGTCTGTACCCAAAGCGGCGTTGATCTCCGCGGCAGTCATAGGAGTAGCCGACAGAACCCCTTCAATTTCCTTAGCACGCGCAAGTGTTTCGTTGGGGACTGCAGCCCTTTGTGAGGAGGCGGACATGGTGGTTTTTGCCGGAGCGGCGGCAGCAGACTTCGAGCCTGCCGGTCGGGGATCGTTCTTTTCCCCCAGGCAGAACGCGGTGAGTTCCGTCCCGGCACTGATTCCCGATGTCTGTATGACCTTGTCCGTTTGGACATAAGGGTTCTTCAACAGAGCATAGACGGTTTGGACCGCGTTGATATCAATGCCCAGGTGTTCCCTGATATCGAACCACGTCATCAGCTCACCGGTCAGGACTTCGCCGATGATCCGTCTGACATTTGCCCGATGCTCCGGGGCTGTACAGCTGTCAATCGCCGCCAGCGCCTTGGCGCGCAGGGACTCCACAGCGCTGTCCGCTTTTTGCGGTGCGGGTGTGGCAGGCTTGGACGGGGCCGCGACGGACTTCGCAGACGTGGCACCGGACTTTTTTGCCGCCGAGCTTGCTGTGGAGTGTGCAGGCTTACTCGGCTCCGGCTCCGTTTCGTACTCCAGCAGATCCCCATCAAAGGGTTCGGTGCCGTCCAAATTGCGGACGTTGCTGAAAACGATCTCCCGATCCTCCGTGACGCCGTTATAGGCCCGCAGGGTTCGCAGCAACTCCCCGATCAGCTCGCGGCAGCCGGGAACGGCTTTGGGGAAGTTTACGTCCAGCATTACCACGTCTTTTCCGTCCGCGTCCGCACCCACCTGATCGGGCGCCATCAGCCAGAACTGGTGCCAGGCGGACAGATGGAAAAACATCATGCCTGTCACGTCCTCACCGTGCAGGAACTCCCGCATTCGGGAATGGAGCCGGGAGGCGGGCACACGGAGTTTGGGATTATCCTCCAGATAGGACGCCAGATCGCCCAGCCCCTCGATGACCGCCTGTGCCCGTTTCATAAGCGCGCGGTTTTCGTCCACCTTTTCGGCGTTGAACTGGATGCCCGCGATGGTGTGGCGTTTCCCGTCCCAGTGAATTTCTCCTTCATTAAAAAAGATTACATCGTTCTGGAACAAAGACAGAGCTTTCATGGCGTCCAGTTTCCCGTTGTCTCCGGCAAACGGCCCCAGCCCTCCATCGTCCTGTACCGCCGCCTTCTCCGCCTGACCCCCGGCCTGGGCGGAGTTCAGCAGGGGCAGAAACTCCTTCTCAAAGACCGGGCCATCCATAGCATCGTAGTAGCCCATGTACAGTGTGACCTTTTCCGGGTAGTGGGGAATGCCAATCAGGAAATAGCCGGGAAGGTAACGATCCCCAAGGAAATTACTATTGGCGCAGGTATAGGCCACGATCCGGTTCTCGTCCGCAGCACCAAACCTGGCCTCATAGTGCGCAAAGCCAAAGAGTTCGGACATTTTCTCCGCCATGCCCTTGGCCGCTGCCTCCATACCATCCCTGGCAACGTTGTGATAATCGGACAGCTCCACCGTTCCGTCCGTATCGAAATTGATCGCCGCATATTCAGTCAACTGACTGATACTCCAACGGGTCTCTGTACCGTCCGCCAGCTCAGTCATTCCCGCACGGGCGGGAACGGTTGGCATGGAGATACAGAACTGATCCTCATCGTCCGTGTAATAGACCGCGCCGCCGGGTAACTGAACTGTCAGCCCCTCAAAAAGCTGGACGCGCTTTCCCCCTTTGGGAACTCCGGTTACTCGCATGATGTTCATCCTTTCCTGGTCGTTTTTCCGCCGGTTCGGCATATATTTCATCATTGCAAGTATAACAGGTTTTCAGAATGCGGGCAATATGCCGCCTGCATAGTGTCAGACTTTTTTCTCCCGTTTCTCCCGCCGGAACAGCGGCCCGAAAATCATCTCCAGATCCTCCTCGCTGGTGGGCAGAACCTCCAGCACCCGGCGGTCGATGGCCTCCAGCATGGTCTGCTCCTTCTCCAGCAGCCGCCGGTACACCGCGTCATCCATGGACCAGGTTCCGTCCTCTGTCTCATACTCTGTCTGGAGATAAATATATTGTGTGTACTGCCCTTCAGGCAGGCCCAGGCGGTGGATGCGGTCCTTGGACTGGAGCAGGTGGACCAGGTTGTAGCTGTACTCAAAGTAGATGGCGTTATGGCAGACGCTGTGGAGGGACACGGATTCGGCCAGTGTGTGGGGGTTGGTAAGCAGCACCTGAAACCGCCCCGCCTTGAAGTCCCGCAAAATCTCCTGCCGCTCCTCCAGCGGCACTGCGCCATAGACGCACCGGGTGGGGATACCCCGCGCCTCCAGCGCCTGGGACATCCCCCGGATGGAGTCCAGGAAGATGCACCAGATGATAACCGGCTTGCCCGCCCAGGCCAGCTCCTCCGCCAGTTCGACGCAGCGCAGGAACTTGCCGGAGGGCTGGCAGTTCTCGATCATTTGCCGCACCTCGACGCTGTAGTCGGCGAAGTCGATCTCCTCCACCGGGGCGCTGTCGTCCAGCAGGTAGCGAAAATCCTTCAAGTCCAGCCGGGTGAGGAGCATCCGCGGGTCGCTCTCCATCTGGAGGATACGCAGAAACAAAGCCAGCCTGTTTTTGCGGTACTTCATTTGCAGTAGCCGCAGCAGGCGGTTTTCCTCCCCGCCCGCGCGGAGGGTGAGCACCACGTCGGGCAGGGCGGGCGGCACCTTCATCTGCTCCTTGGTGGTGCGGCAGAAGAAGGGCTGGAGTTTGTCGTTGATAGCGTCGATCTCCCGCTTGCTGGGATTTCTTAGTGTGGGGACTGAGAACCCGAAAAATTCCTCGTACTCGTCGGGGAACAGGATGTGCAGCAGGTTGTAGGCGTCCAGGTACGAGTTGGGGATGGGCGTTCCGGTGAGGGTGGCGGTATAGCCGGTCTCCTCCGCCAGAGCCAGCGCCGCCGCGGCGTACTCCCCGCCCACCTTCTTGACCTTGTGTACCTCGTCGAACACCAGCAGAGCGTTCGACCGGACCAGAGGAATCAGCTCGTCCAGCACGCCTCCCGCCGACTCGTAGTTCACCAGAATCAGGTTCCGGTTCCCCGCGTCGTACCGCAGCGCGCGCCGTCGTTCCGCCGCCGTGGACAGCCCAGGCGCGTGGAGGTTGAGCACCCGCAGCTCCTCCCGTCTGCCGAAGGACAGGGCGAATTCGTCCATCCACGAGCCGAAGGCGTTCTTGGGGCACACCACCACGATGCGCTTTGCCAGCCCCAGGGCTTTGAGGCAGGCGTACACGCCCAGCACCGAGGCGGTCTTGCCGGAACCGGGGACGGAGAAGTTGGCGGAGCGCCGCATGGCGTACATAAAGAAGGAGTCCCACATCTGCCGCTCCCGCAGCGGGCGGGCCAGGGCAGCGTCCACCGTTTCCTTATACGCCCGGAATTGAGGCAGGAGCTTTTCTTCCCGGTTTTTGATCTCAATCCCCAGCCGGGAGCGCTGCTCCAGGTGGTTTTCCCGGCTGGCGATGTAGTCTGACAGGGCGCTGGACACCGTCAGCACTGCTCCCCGTTTGGCGCACTCCTTCTCGCACAGGGCAATAACATGCTGGAAGTCCAGGTAGGTGAGGGAGGGCTTACAGGTGAACAGGCTGTCCGCCTGTTCCGCGATGTAGCGGCGCAGGGACAGCTTGTAAAAGCCGGTGTATGGCAGGGCATTAGCCTCCTCGGGCAGGAGGGTGAGGGTCAAGGCACCGTCGTAATCCAGGAACCATTCATTCATAGGGGACCTCCTTGTGATAGGGAAGGGCACGGCGGAACGCCGTGCCCTGTCATTATGCCGGCCGTATCACCTTACGACAGATTTTTCCGAACTTCCTCCAGCACCTCTTCCAGCAGGTCCAGCTGCCGCCGTAGGCGGGTGACCTCGCTGTCCCCCAGCTTGCGCAGGATGTTCATGTCGATGCCCTCCAGAAAGCTGGTGGCTTTCTCGGCCAGCTGGATGGGGCGGTTTCGGGTCTCGGTCTTTTTTGTCCGGGCCTCGAATTTGTCCATAGACCGCTCCAGCGCATCCCCCAGGTCCTCCCTGGCCTGCACACAGTCCCGGATGGCCTGGGTGCTCATCTCCTGGGGAGGGGGGAGAATGTCGAGCACCTGAGCGGCAATCTCCCGCTGTTCCTTCAGAAATACCTCCTGCTGATCGCTGCCCATGATGCTCTTGAACTTCCGGACGAACCGGGTCATATCTCCGGTGGTTTGCACAAGGATATTGACAAATACGCTATTTTTCAAGTCCTCCTTCTCATCCTCTGTGCGGCATTTCCGCAAAAGCTTTTGAAGTTCCTCCAGCGGATAATACACCTGCAAGTCCCGGGCAACGTGGAACTGTCCCGGCGCGTTGATAAATTCCAGAAACTCCACCATCAGCCCGGCCAGCTCCATCCGCTTTTTGACCTCGTTCACCATCTCATTGGTACTCAGAGCGTACTCCTCCGGAGAGAGCAGACCGGTTTTCACGATATCATTGTAGACCCCCACCAGCCGGTCGATGGGGTCATAGTCCACCTTACTCTCCTCGCCGTGCTGAATGGACAACTCCAACAGCTTGATCTGCTTGGCGCTGTGCTCCATGCTCCGGTCCAGGATGACCGCCTCGAACCAGCCGGAACGGGGATCCTCCCCGGCTAGCTGCCGCAGACAGGTAAAGCGCCGGTTGCCGTCGATGATCCGCCCGTCGTTGAGCACCACACCCGGCTCCCGCTGGCCCACCAGCTTGATGTTGGTCCTGGTCTTGCGCAGGGCGTCCGGGTTGCTCTCCACGATGAACTGCTCAATAACCTGGTTGTAGGCGTCCCGATCTTCCAAGTCGGGGGCACGGCCGTCGTGCTGGGTGCGGTACTGGCTGATCCAGGTGGCAATGCGGTCGTTCTGGTCGTTGTAGTACAGATGGTCCAGTTTGATTTTATAGACGGGGTAGGCCCTGGTCATGCCGTCCACGGTGAGCTTGCGGGACAGTGAGGTCTCCTCCACCGCGTGCAGGGCGACCCCCTCCTGTAACAGATCTGCCATGTTCAAATCTCCTCCAAATAAGTATCGTAATCCACATAGGCGGCCTCCATAATGGCGTCGTAGTAAAGGTCGGAGCTGTGGATGACCTCTTGCAGCTTGTGACGCTGGAACACCGCACCGTACCGCTGTTCCAGCAGCTCCGCAAGGTCGTAGATATCCATGCGGCCTCTCTCCTCCGCCTCCAGCAGCCAGCGCAGGAAGTCCGCCTGCTGAACGCCGTCCCGGCCCCGGCGGAACACCCGGGTCCCGCCCATGCGGCGGTAGGAGAACCGCGCCGGATCCTCCGCCAGCAGAGAGCCGTAGAACCAGTCGCCAAACCCCAGATCATCCAAAGAGTGGGTAAAACTGTCCTGCCGCAGCGAGGCCACGGTAAAATATGCGCCCGGTCTCACCCAGGCGGATACGGCGGCACAGTAGTCCTCCAGGTCGGCGGCAGAAACGCCGCTGGCCTGGAGCCGTTTCAGGGTAATGTACTGCTGCGGCTCAAATTCCACGATCTCCCGCTCGGATTTCAGCTTTGCCAGTGCGCTCCAGTAGATCTTGACAGTGGCCAGGTCCTGCGACTTGCTGCGCATATCCGCGATACCGTTGCCGGTCAGAAGATGATGGATGTAACCGCTGATATTGGGAAAGCGATTGGACACAATGTAGTCGGGATAGGCGCGGAAACCCAGGCTCTTGAGGGTAAACGGGTTGAGGCAGGCCCCGTTGGCGCCCGGAAACGCCCGCCGGTAGATGCGCCGAACCTCCGCCATGCGGTAGAAGTCCCTGGTAAGCAGCTCCGCCATGCGCTGCCGTTGCTCCGCAGGCAGGACAGGCAGGTCAATGCAGTACACGCCGTTGTGCAGGTAGGCGTCAATGCAGGGAAAGTGGTTGGCCAGCACCGAGCCGCTTTTAATTCCGTATGCCTCCTCATACCGCTGTGCCAGTTCGATATTGGAGATCGGCGCGTACTGCATCAGCAGATCCATCACCTGCCGCTCCCGGTCAGGCGTGCCGATTTCAACGGTGGGCATTTTTTTGAACCGGACCCGTCCGTCCCCCTCCTGCTCTTTTGGCCAGATCTTCCGCAGGAGGTTGTGCAGCTCATACTCGTCCCGGATGTCGTATTCCGCCATCAGCTCGGGGTAGTCACGGAACAGTTTCAGTGTGGAGAGCTCCACGTCCTCGTATTGTGCCAGATCCAGTGTCTCCAGCAGGGTATCGTACTCCCGCTCTCCGATGGGGTAGTAGCGGAATCGGTGCCGCTGGTTCCACAGAATATCATTGCTGGCGCTGAACCTGTTCTCGTAGGTGCGCACCTCAATGGCCAGGGACGGGTCGTTCTCCAGACCCACAGACTCCAGAACCTGCCCGTACAGATGGAGGAACTCGTCCATGCTGGTCAGCTCCCTGCAATAGGTGCGCACGGTGTAATCGGACAACTCCGCGCGGCTTTTCAGAACCCGCACGCCGTCTATGGTCACATACTGCTTTGTAAACCGCCCGCTCCGCCTTGCGCCGGAGGGCGACCGAGACATGCTCGTCGGCCAGCAGCTCCCGAATGGGCTTTCGGTCCCCCTTGGGCCGTATCATCTCCAGGTAGTGATAGACCTCGTCCGGCTCGTCAAAGGCCAGATGAAATTCCTCCCTGGAAAATTCATAGTGTTCAAACAGATATTGATACCGGTCCTCCCGTAGCGCGGGGCGGTTTGGCAGCGTTTTTGCGGTGATCTGCCGCACTCGCTCCCGGGTAATGTCTAGACGCTTGCCCAAACTCTCAAGCGTCTCCCCCTGGAGCCGGGCCAGCAGGATCTCCCGGCTACGCTGGTCCTCCAGGCCCTGCACATACTCCATCGCCGTGGGATACTGGCGCACCACCAGGCCGTCCTGCTCGACAATCTCCCGGTTCCGGTTCAGTTCGTTCAGTAGGCCGTTCAGCGTCCCGGCGGTGGTGTGGGCGGGCAGGCGCTCCAGCAGCGTGTCCCGGCTCATTCCGTCCTCCCGCTGCGCCAGTATCCGGAGCAGGGCATGACATACCTCCTCCCGGACAGAATCGTCCCGGTAAAGGGCCGCGCACAGCTCCGCTCCGTCCGCGTCGGGTCGATCTTCGCAGTAAACAGCCAGCAGCCGCACGAGATTCCCCACCGGCAGGCCGGTGAAGGAGGAGAAGTCCTGCGCCACGCTGTACCACAGATTGTTTTCGTCTGACGGAGACGACGATACTGGGATAAACCTGTCCCGTAGCCCGTCCAGTTTGGCCAGGACCTCCCGTACCGTTTTCTGCCCCATGTTGTGCACGGAGCTGAGCGACTCCTCGGTGGCGCCAATCAGATCGGCGGCGGTTTGATATCCGGCAGCGGTCAGGCTGTTGACCGCCCGGACGGACAGGCCAAGATCGCTGATAGGCATGGTGGACAGCCTGGACAGGGTGTTTTGCGGCTGAGGTTCCCCGGAGGAGCGCGGTTTGGACTCGGTCAGCGCAAATTCCTCGCCGCTGTTTAATCGGGCAATCATGTCCTGGAGTTCGACTACGCTCTTCTGACCCATATTTCTGAGTTCCAGCCACGCCTCTGCGGGGTAGTCCAGCAGATGGCCGATGGTATGGATATCCGCCCGCCGGAGACAGTTGTGGGTGCGGGTGGTCAGGTGAAGGAGCTCGATTGAGTCCTTCCGCGTGATATATTGCATATTGAAAGACTCCTTCCGAGGGATCGCAGGGCCTTGAACCTGATGTTGTTCTCCCTGGCGTGTCACTGAGCATAACAACTCCTGCTGGTCAAGTGTTTGTGGTTTATTCTACCATATGTGCCCCCAATTTTCAACTGTGCTGTCCGCATAGCGTTTTTGCAGTTCGCATCATCAGCAAGTTTCAAATATAGCACTTGACAAACGCCCGTTCCATATGTTAGACTAATATTCTCATATAAGGGGCCAACTGAATACGGCTTTTCAGCCGGTTACATACACAAACCCAAAATACACCAACGGGACGCAAGGCCGTCCTGCTGGTGCGGTTGTCGTGTATGTAGCCGGTTTCTTTTTTGACCTAACAACTGAATGACCGTCCGAACGGGATACTTCGCCATGACCTCTCCACCGCAGGGAGTGAGTGAGCATCGGATTTTGCCCCCCAGCGGGCCAAAATCCATCCCAGAGGAGACCCCTGAATACCCCCTTCCACGGCGGAAACCTAACAGAATGGAGGAATCAATTTGAGCACGAATGATGAAAAAGTACGAATGAAACTCAGGCGAACCGAAGAAGAAAAAGCCGAGGTAGAGCATGATGCAGCCATCTGCGGCCTGTCGCAAACGGAATACATCTGCCAACTCTGCCTGGGTAAAAAGCCAAGGCTAAAACCGAGCAGCAGTGCCTTCGGGACACCTCAGACCGGCTTTGCTGGGAGTATGGGCTATCTGTCATTGAGCACGGCAGGAAAGCCCCCAGCCGCCCTGTCTGGCAGAATGAACAAAACAGCAAAACAGTACAAACGCAGAACGAGTTAGAAATGCTCTGCCGCAAAGAACTGCCGGAAACTTCTTGGCCTTATGCCTATTGTTTCGTGGATTATCTACCCACAACCCAGGCCGGAAAAGTGGATTTTCGCGCCCTTGAGCACATGGCAGCGAATGATTTCCGTATGAATGAGTAGACGTAAGCTCCGTTCTTGAGAATGGAGCACGGCCCTGACTTGTGCAAGTCAAGGCCATGTACGGTTGCTAACTTCACTTTTTTCTTCTGAATACCTTCACATTATAATAATTTCTGCATTTTGTTCCACAAAACTCACTCTTGGCATGACTATTATAATACACCTTCCCACAGTTTTTGCAAACCCTCAGCCCCGGCTTTTCCCCTGTGACCATGGCCGCGTAGGACAGCTTCAGCACCGACTGCAAGCTCCGCACCTGCCACACGAGCTGGGGAATCCGCCCGCTGGTGAGGCGGTAGGACAGCAGGCCAGACACATCCAGCACCGCCGGAATGGGCCCTGCCGCCAGTTCTCCCCGAACAGTCGTAAAGTGCTGGTACAGCTGCATGAAGCAACCTTTGAACAATTCCACGTCCTCCCCATACTCCCGGCTGTTTAGCGGACGATAAGAAGGGGGCAAATACGGGCCGTCTACATATGCCGCACCATTGTCCACCTCCAGCCCCAGAAGCCCGTAACGGGCCGCGAAAGCGGCACACAAGTGCTCCTGCTCCGGCACTCCGTTCATAATCTGGCGCCCCAGCTCCAAAGCATCGGCCACCAGTTGCTCCGGCTGTTCGGCACAGTTGAATTGCAGTTCCATGGCCCCCGGCGCGGGCACCAGATACAGGACTTCCGGCCCGCTCATCTCGCAGGTGGCCAGCGTATACTCCGACCAGCGCGTCCACATCACATTCAGGTTTGAAAATACTGCCAAATCCATTCGATTTGCCTCCCAGCTATTCTTATCGTCCATCATATCATCTTTTGGGCAGGGTCACAAGGCTGACCCTGCCCCTTTTCTGTTTTAATCCCCGGTTTCTATTCTCCCTGTCACCAAAAACCTGATTTTGTCCAGTGCTGCCTTTCGGTGTTTGGTGACGTTCCGCGCAGAACATCCCATGGCCTCCGCGATATCCTTTGTGGGGGTTCCGTGAACCACATTCTCGAATAGTACCCTGCTTTGAGCCGGTGTGAGTTCACGCAGGGCCGCGCTGACCGGGTACTCCCCCACCAGCTGGTACAGATCCTCCGATCGCTGGGAGAAGATGATCTCATCCCAATCCTCCGCCCTGCTCAGCTTCAGCAGATCCGCCACCCGGTACTGTTCGCCCTCGCGGGGCTCCCGATCCGCGAGGGTGATATCCATGTCCGCCCGGTGGCTTGAGTGCCGCCGTTCATTGTTGGCGTCGAACTCATCCAGCGCCTGGATCACCGCTTGCCAATCTCCCGTCTCCGCCAGTTCCTTGATTTTCTGCTCCAGCTTTTCCTCCCGGATGTCCCTATACAGTTCCCTCAAAAAATTTTATCCTCCATAGTACCGTTTTTGACTTTCCCATCGTCTATAAATTAGACGGTGTAATTTATGTAATTATTATAATCTATTACATATTTGCTGTCAAGAGGAAGGAGGAGGAGTTTATGAGCAGAGAAGAAAAAGCAGCGACCCGCTACCGGGCCATGTTCCGCCACTACCCGGACGCCCTAACGCCCCGGCAAGTGCAGGAAATGCTTGGAATCGGCCAGCGCATGGCCTATGACCTGCTGCGGGAGGGCAAAATCCAGAGCGTCCGTATGGGGCGGCTGTACCGGGTGCCCAAGTCGGCGGTCATCGACTACCTGTACAGCGAAGAAAAGACTTGAAAAAAGCGCCCGTCCAAGGTATCATCACACGACCCTGGGCAGACACTGAAAGGAGGCATTTTATGAAGCATCGGGAAATCACCGGCAGTCTTACAGAAAGAAACGGAAAATACACCGCCATTCTCAACCTTTACGATGAAAACGGCAAGCGAAGGCAGAAATCCATCGCCCTGGGCATCCCCGTCAAGGGCAACAAGCGAAAGGCCCAAGCCCGGCTGGACGAGCTGAAGCGGGAATACAGCACTCCCGACCACCAACTGTCCAAGGCCAAAGCCAGCTCCCCACTGTTTGCTGATTTTCTGTGGGATTGGCTGAAAACTACCGCCCCCACCATTGAACGCACGACTTATCACAGCTACGAAAGTATCATTTCTGCTCGGCTTGACCCCTTCTTCCGGGAACGGAACCTGCGGCTGTGTGATGTGGAACCCCGTCATATCCGAGCGCTGCACGAGTCCATTTTTAAGGACAGCTGTAATGCTAACACGGTCATCCACTATCACGCCGTCGTCCGCAAGGCCCTGCAATATGCCGTTAAAAATGAACTGATCCCGGACAATGTGGCGGACAAGGTGGATCGCCCCAAAAAGGGGAAATATCTGGCCAGTTTTTACTCCAAGGATGAGCTGGCTGCCCTGTTTGAAGCGACGAAAGACGACTCCATGTCGGTGGTCATCCAGCTTGCGGCCTATTACGGCCTGCGGCGCAGCGAGGTGCTGGGCATTCGCTGGAGCGCGGTAGATTTTGAGCGGGGAACCATCTCCATCAACCACAAAGTCACCGAAAGCACCGTGGACGGCAGGCACCAGCTCTATGCCGAGGATAAGCTGAAAACCAAGTCCAGCTTCCGTACCCTGCCTCTGATCCCCGCAGTGCGGGATTTGCTCTTAGCGCAGAGGGAGAAGCAAGCGCACTACTGGGCCATGTTCAAAAAGTCCTACTGCACTGAGTACTTGGATTACATCTGTGTGGACGAGATGGGCCAGCTGTTCCGCCCCAACTACGTCACCGACCATTTCAAGCTGCTGCTGAACCGCCACAGCCTGCGGCCCATCCGTTTCCATGACTTAAGGCACAGTTGTGCCTCACTCCTGCTCAGCCAGGGCATTCCCATGAAGCAGATCCAGGACTGGCTGGGCCACTCCACCTTCGCCACCACCGCCGACATCTACTCCCATCTGGATTTCAACTCCAAGCAGGACTCGGCAAACGCCATCGCCTCGGCCTTTGAGCAGGAACCGTTGGAGGAAATTCAAGAAGATGAGCGGGGCTTTGGGATGTCGCTGGGTATGTGAGGTGCGGATGAATTACGATTACCTCCGCAATGAATACCCTGAAACCGTTTCCATGGATCAGCTCTACCGCATCTGCCACATCAGCAAGCGCAAGGCCAAATGGCTGCTGGAGAACAGGATCATCCCTTGCCAGGACTCCGGCAGGCAGACCAGACGCTTCCAAATCCGGCTGGAGGATATCATCACATTTCTGGAGCGGCGGGATGCCGGCCTGCTCCGGGGGGATATCCCGCCGGGGATTTTCTCCAGCGGTGGACGCACCCTCCAAGAACCCCGCCAAATCCTCAACAGCGGGGCGCTGTGCGCCTTTCTGCTGGATCGGTGGGTAGATGCCCCGGATATGCTAACCGTCCCACAAGCGGCCTTTCTGTGCGGTTACGGGCTTTCGACGATCAACCGCTGGGTCAGGGACGGTATCGTGGAAGCTGTGCGCTGCTATGGCAGCAACCTGATCTCCAAGGAATCTTTGGCAGAGCGGTTGGCATCCTGTGAGGGGCAGATGATCCCCACCCGCTCGGCACTCCATGAGGAGCTGCTGGAGGAATTTCAGACAGCGGAACAAAACAGCGGCATGGAGTGGGGCTCCATGTCGCTGTAGTGAGCAAAAACTATTCTACCCAAAGAGCGATATAATCCAGTTTCCCATTTGTCATCATGTCTACATGAACCCCGTCCCATCGACTCACTTTTCCGCATCTGTTCCAGCCAGCGGTTTCTAAACTTGCAATGGTTTCGTCCAACGTATCTTTTATGTAATTTTCTGCACCATCAAGTTGGCTCTTTAATACATAAAAAGTCTCGTCTGTTGTGGTGTAGAGCACATTCGCAACAACAATTTTCTCCATTTACATTTCCTCCGCAAAAATTTATCCACATTTTTCGTATCAACAGAGAAGCGAAGCAGGGCGTATCGCATTGGTACGCCCTGCTTTGGCGCAGCGGGTGGGATTCGAACCCACGGTACCATTGCTGGTACACCTGATTTCGAGTCAGGGCCGTTATAACCACTTCGATACCGCTGCATATATTTAACTGTGAAAACGCAAATTGGAAAACTGTGAGCAAACTGTTAGCATTTGGGAAAACTTTCCTGCCATCTCCCGCCCGGAAAGCCTTACTCCACGCGGGTTTGCGAATTTTGCCGGGGGAATACGCCGTGCGGATTTCGAGCCAGCCCCGTTATGACCACTTCGATACCGCTGCCCGTCACAACCCGCCCTATTAAAATACCCCATCCCCGCCCAAATGTCAATCCCCCTTCGCCCTTCCGCGCCCCAGCCACACCTAAAAGAGCCTGTATTCACAGCCAACCAGCCGCGAATACAGGCCCCCGCAATCAAAACAGCTTCCCTGAATAAGCCCGCCGGTAGATCCGCACGATATCCTCCCGGCTGCACTCCCTGGGGTTGGTGGCGGTGCAGCGGTCCGCCAGGGGGTCCGCCGCCATGGCCTCCACATCCGCCTCAAACTCCGCCTGGGGCACCCCCGCGTCCTTGATGGTGGACGGCATTCCCAGCTTGTCCATGGAATTGCGGATGGTGCGGATGAGCTGAAGCGCGCTCTGCCGCACGCTGGAGCTGTCCAGCCGCAGCAGGCGGGAGATCTGGGCGTACCGCTTCGCCGTGGGCGTCAGTCCGTCGATGCACCCGGCGTTGAAGCTCATCACATAGGGCAGCAGGATGCCGTTGGCCCTGCCGTGGGAGATGTGGAAGTGTGCCCCCAGCGCGTGGGCCATCCCGTGGTTCAGCCCCAGCCCCGAGTTGGAGAAGGCGATCCCCGCCAGGCAGGAGGCGTTGTGCATCTTCTGCCGGGCCTCCAGATTCTCCGGGTCCCGGTAGGCCTCCAGCAGGTTGCGGTAGGCCAGCTTCAAGGCCTTTTCCGCCGCCGCGTCGGAGAAGTCCGTGTGGGCGGTGGACACGAACGCCTCCACCGCGTGGGTGAACACGTCGATGCCCGTGTCGGCGGTGACGGCGGGGGGCACGCTCACCGTGAGCACCGGATCCAGCACCGCCGCGTGGGGCAGCAGCCCGTCGTCCACCAGGGGGTACTTGACCTCCTTCTCCCGGTCGGTGATGACGGCAAAGCGGCTCACCTCCGACCCGGTGCCGCTGGTGGTGGGGATGGCGGCGAACAGCACGTCCCGCACGTCCCGCTGCTTGGCGGAGAAGAACAGGATGGCCTTGGCCGCGTCGATGGCGGAGCCGCCCCCAAAGGCGATCACCGCGTCCGGCTGGAAGTCCAGCAGCAGCCCCACCCCGGCGGTGACGGTGGAGACGTCCGGATCGGCCTGCACGTCGGAGAAGATCCGCCGCTCCGCCCCCGCCCGGTCCGCCGCGTCCGTGACATAGGACACCTTGCCGCTGTCCACCAGGAACCTGTCGCTGACAATCAGCACCCGCTTGCGTCCCTCCAGCAGGCCGTCCAGCCCGCCGCCCATGAAAATCTTCGTGCCCAGCTGAAATTGATCCATATCCATACCCCTTCCGTCCGCGAAAATACCGTATAAAAACACAAAACGCGCCTGGACCCGCCCCGCGGCGGTCCAGGTCGCTTCGTCGCTCCCTGACCGTCCCCCCGCTCCGTCGCCGGGGGACACCTCCACTTTACCCAATCCGCCGGGACTTGTCAAGCCCTTTGGCACAATTTTACGCAGACCCGTTGACATTTCTCCCCAAACCTGACATAATGAACAACAGCAAAGCTGGTGTGTGCGGAGCCGTCCAGCCGGTTCCGCAGTTTCGCGCCCGCGCCGGACGGCCCGGGCAAAGGAGTGTTCATCTAAATTGGATATCAGGTTTGTTCTTCCTTCGGAGGTTGGGCAGCTGGCCCGGAACGTGGTCACCTCGTTCCCGTCCAAGACGCCGGAGCTCCTCCTGAAGAATATGGAGGGCGAACTGTACCGGCCGGACGAGGGACGCTACCTCGGCTGCTTCGATGATGATGGGACCCTGCTGGGCTCCATCCTGATGATGGACTTCACCCTCAACGTCAGAGGGGTGATGACGCCGATGGGAGCGGCGGCCTACGTCTCCACCAATTTCCTGCGGAAAAAGGAGCACGTGGCCCGCACGCTGTTAGAGGTGTTGATGCGGTACTACGCCAGGTCAGGCGCGCCAATCAGCTGCCTGCACCCCTTCAACCCCGCGTTTTACCACAAGATGGGCTACGGCTTCTGCAACGAGAACACGCTGTACGCCCCCAAGCCCTGTTACATCCGGTCCTTCGGGGACAAGTCCGGCCTGTGCTACGCCCAGGCCGACGACCGGGAGGCGGTGCTGGCCTACTACCGCCGCTGGGTGGAGCGTACCCACGGGGCCACCCTCCACCACTACATGGACCCCCACCGTATCTTTGATATGCCCTACGTGGTGCTCTGCCGCCGGGAGGGGCAGATTACCGGATACTTCACCTTCGAGTTCGTGGAGGTGGACCACTACACCGACTGCTACCACGATCTGCTGGTGCGGGAGATGGTGTACGACGATCTGGACACCCTGAAGCAGTTCATGACCTTCTTCGCCTCCCAAGGGGATCAGATCGAGCGGGTGCGCTTCCTCTCTCCCGACCCCGACCTCCATATGCTGTTCCTCAACCCGGACACCGGGGAGAACCGGGCCCACGATGGCTGCATCCAGGAGATCGGCCGGCGCACCATGGGCTATATGTGCCGGATTCTGGACGTGGCGGCCTATTTCCGGAGCCAGCCCCACTGCTCCGCCCCCGCCGCCCGGGACTTCGTGCTGGAGCTCCAGGTGGAGGACGGCTTCCTGAAGGACAACACCGGCAGCTATTTCCTCCGCGTGTCCGGGGACCGGGTGGAGCTGGCGGGCAGCACCGCCCCCCAGGTGACGCTGCGGACGGACATCGCCGCCCTGTCCTCCCTTGTGATGGGGGCCTATTCCCTGGACAAGGCCGTGGCCCGGGGCGTCATGGACATATCCGATCCGTCCTTTCTCCCCGATGTGCAGAACGCCATCGGCTGGCACAGGAAGCCTGTGAACTACACCTATTTTTGACGGGAAGCAGGGGTCTTTATGAACGCGATCAAGGTAACCATCCAGCGGGCCGCGCCGGAGCGTCTCCCCGAGATACGGGAGGTCTTTCTGGACAGCGTCCTCTACGACCGCTACTTCGCCCAGGAGGGGCGGCTGGACGGCATCCTGTCCGCCGCCGTGGACAAGGGGGATCTGTGGCTTGCGCTGGACTCCCACAACGAGGTGGTGGGGGCCATGCAGGTGGAGCTGAACGGCTTCTTCGGCGCGTTCCCCTACCTGGCCCTGCTGGGCGTGAAGAAGCGATTCCGGGGCATGGGGGTGGGCCGCACCCTGCTGAAGGTCTACGAGGGGGTGGCCCGGGAGCTGGGCTTCCGGAAGACCTCCTTGCTGGTGAGCCACTTCAACCCCAGGGCCAAGGCCCTCTACCAGTCCATGGGCTACCGGAAGGTGGGCTATGTGCCCGACGCCATCCTCCCCGGCAACCACGAGAACATCATGGTCAAAACCCTGTGACGCGAAAGGCAGGAACCGCTTGGCGGTTCCTGCCTTTTTATTTTTCTTAGGGAGTGAGAAACGCGGCGATGGCGGCGTTGTAGGCCGGCAGGCCCCGCTCCGCCCACAAAAGCTCCAGCCCCAGCTCCTTCCGGGCCAGCTCCCCCAGATCGAAGCCGAAGGCGGAGAAGGAGTACCGCATCCGCGACCGCTTCCGGCAGGGCCGCCCCTCTCGGCGGGCGCACGTCTCGCACTGCTCGCACCGCCCCGCCGCCACCGTCCAGCTCCCCGGGACCGCCTTCTCCAGCTCCAGCAGGGTGGACAGCAGCTGCTTTTTCACCACGCCGTAGCTGGCCTGGCGCAGCTCCTCGGTGCGCTCCGGGGTGACGGCCCCGGCGATTGTCTCCGGCCCGTAGTCCACCCGCACCCCCACCAGATAGACGGTGCGGAAGGGGGCGAAGGCCGTCCGGGCGTCGGGCACCCCCGGCGGGCAGGACCACACCTTCCCGTAGTCCGGGCAGGCTTGGCAGGCGTCCCGGAACCGCTCCGGCCTGCAATAGTCGTCCAGCCACCGCGCCACCGGCAGGGCCGCCGTCTTCACCTGGGTGGTATACATATCCGCCCCTCCTCCGCCGGGTTCCCCGGCGTTTTGGGACAAGTATAGCACAGGATCCGTCCCGCTGTAAAGCCCCGCGCCCGTCTGTCCCGGGGGACGAAAAAATTTCACAAAACTTCGCCGTCTTTGTTGACAATGGTTAAATGGTCTGGTAGAATAAAAAGCGAATTTCATGATATCCACAATTGAATACTGCGGCACCGCCCGCGGCTGCGCGACGACAGCGCAGCGGCCGGTATGGGTTTAACTTGAAGTGATGTAACTTCTGTTGATAGAAATATTGACAGGAGTTATTATGTTTTTATCGGGTTTTCATGGCCGCGGTCATTCCGCTGCGCGCAGGGCTGAGGAGGGGACTGCATGATCGAGCTGGACGAGAAAAAGCGAATTATTCAGGAATTTGTCCCGGGCAAGCAGGTCACGCTGGCCCACGTGATCGCCAACCCCACAAAGGATCTCTACGCCAAGCTGGGCCTGCTGGACGCGGAGGGGGCCATCGGCATCCTCACCATCACCCCCAGCGAGGGGGCCATGATCGCCGCCGACGTGGCCTCCAAGGCCGCCGACGTGAAGATCGGCTTCGTGGACCGCTTCAACGGCTCCCTGGTCTTCACCGGGGACGTGGCCGCCGTGGAGGCCTCCCTCCGGGACGTGATGAAGGTGCTGTGCGACATGATGGGCTTCTCCCCCGCCCCCATGACCAAGACCTGACGGCATGGGGGACAAGACGCGCATCATCCTGATGGGCCGGTCGGCGGCGGGCAAGACCACCCTGTGCCAGTGCATCAACCACGAGCAGATCCGCTACCACAAGACCCAGACCGTGTCCATCGTCAACCAGAACATGATCGACACGCCGGGGGAATACCTGGAACGCCGGGGCTACCGGGGCGCGCTGATGGTGACTGCCGCCGACGCGGACGTGGTGGTGCTGGTGCAGGAGGCCACCGAGGACGGCACCATGTTCCCCCCGGCCTACGGCACCATGTTCGCCAAGCCCATTGTGGGCGTGGTCACAAAAGAGGATCTGGCCACCCCGGAGCAGGTGGAGAACGCCAAGAAATACCTGCGCATGGCGGGGGCGGAGGACATCTTCGTGGCCAGCGGCGTCACCGGCAGGGGCGTGCCCGAGCTGGTGGAATTTCTGAATTTGTAGGCAGCGTCCCGGCCCTCCGGCCCCGGACGCGGTGGGAGGGTTCATGGACAACGAAAAAATACGGATCATCATCGCCGACGACGAACCCGTCACCAAGATGGACCTGCGGGAGCTGCTCACCTCGGCGGGCTACCAGGTGGTGGCGGAGGCCTCCGACGGGCTGGACGCCGTGGAGCTGTGCCGCCAGCACCGCCCGGATCTGATCCTGCTGGACGTGAAGATGCCCTTCCTGGACGGGCTTTCCGCCGCCCGGATCATCCACGAGGAGCAGCTGGCCGGGGCCATCGTCATGCTGACGGCCTACAGCGAACGGGACTTCATCAACCGGGCCAAGAGCTGCGGCGTCAGCGGCTATCTGGTAAAGCCCATCGACGAGAAGTCCCTGGTGCCCAGCATCGAGCTGGCCACCGCCCGCAGCCAGGAGCTGCGCCAGCTCCGCAAGGATATGGAAAAGACGGCGGCCCGGCTGGAAAACCGCATTGTCATCGAAAAGGCCAAGGGCCTGATCATGTCGGAGCAGGGCAAGACCGAGCAGGAGGCCTATGACTACATCCGGGCCTTGAGCCAGGCCAAGCACCTGTCCATGTACCGGATTGCCGAGTTCATTTTGATGCAGAAGGAGGGGTAGGCAAGGTGGGCGTCATCCGGGATCTTTGCCACAAATACACCGTCCTGACGGAGGACGAGATCTCCACCATCGAAGCCCTGGCCCCGTTTTTACAGACCATCGCCGACCTGACCGACGCGGATATTTTCATCGACTGCCCCTGCCGGAACGCCGACTCCATCGTGGTGGCGGAGGCCAAGCCCTCCGGCTTCCCCTCCTCCTACCAGAGCTCGGTGGTGGGCCTGCTGGCCAAGGCGGAGAACGAGCCCGCCGTGGCCCGCACCTCCCGCCTGGGGGTGAGCACCAAGCAGATGAAGGCCGTCACCCAGGAGAACCGCCGCACCATCCAGTCGGTGGAGCCCATCCGCAACGGCGACCACATCATCGGCGTGCTCATACAGGAGCGGCACATCGACGAGAAGGTGTTCACCAGCCAGCGGCTCCAGTCCGCCCAGCAGAGCTATGAGGCCATCTCCGGCGGCCTCGCCCGGCTCATGCCGGAAAACAACTGGCTGACGGAGTGCATCGACGAGGCCCTGCTCATCGTCAACGACGCGGGCATCATCGCCTTTCGCAACTCCCTGGCCAAGGAGCTGTACCAGAAGCTGGGGTACATCGACGACGTGCTGGGCCAGCCCTACGACAACGTGTTCCTGGTCAATACAGACCCCGCCTGCGAGGGCTCCCACATGGAGGTCGAGGTAGGCCGCTATGTGCTGGATGTGAAGTACATCCCCCTGGGTGCCCCCAACATGGCCTTCGTGCTGGTGATCCGGGATCTCACCTGGCGGCGGGAGCAGGAAAAGGCCCTGGTGCTCAAGTCGGTGGCGGTAAAGGAAATGCACCACCGGGTGAAGAACAACCTCCAGACCATCGCCAGCCTCCTGCGGCTCCAGACCCGCCGGTCCGACAGCCCGGAGACCCGCCAGGTGCTGGAGGAGAGCATGAACCGGATCATCGCCATCGCCAGCACCCACGAGCTGCTGGCCCAGAGCGGCATGGACGAGGTCCAGCTCAGCGACGTGGTGCGCAACATCAAAAGCAACGTGCTGCGCTCCTGCGCCGGCCCACACTTCAAGGTGGCCGTCTCCCTGGAGGGGGGCGACTTCACCGTGGACTCCGAGGTGGGCACGTCCGTGGCCCTGGTGGTGAACGAGCTGCTGCAAAACGCCATGAAGTACGCCTTCCCTCCGGACAGCGAGGGGCTGGTCCGCATCATCATGGCCCGGGGGGACCTCTACTCCCGCATCCAGGTCATCGACAACGGCCGGGGCTTCAACGTACAGGACGCCTCCAAGCCCAAGCTGGGCCTGTCCATCGTCCAGACCCTGGTGGAGGATAAGCTGTTCGGCAGTCTGGACATCGAGTCCGGCCCCCATGGCACCCAGGTGACCTTTGATTTCAGAACCCAACTGACCAACCCCGACGACGTGGCGTAACGCCGCCGGACCTCGCTTGGAGCGGCGCAGCCCAGGCACGGGGGGCGGCCCCCTTGCCTTGGGCTGCTTTTTTCAAGCACGCGGACTACATTACCAAAAAAGCGGGTGGTTATTTTGCATGAAGTCATCCTCAGCGCGGGCATCGACATCGGAACGTCCACCACACAGCTGATCTTCAGCCGCCTGACCCTGGAAAACCGGGCCGTCAGCTATATGGCCCCCCAGATCGATATTGTGGACAAAGAGGTCGTCTACCGCAGCCCCATCTACTTCACCCCCCTGAAATCCCCCACGGAGATCGACGCGGAGGCGGTGAAGGACATCGTCCGCCGGGAGTACGCCGCCGGCGGCATGAGCCCCAAGGATATCCAGACCGGCGCGGTGATCATCACCGGCGAGACCGCCCGGAAGCAGAACGCCAACGAGGTGCTGGCCGCCCTGTCCGACATGGCGGGGGACTTCGTGGTGGCCACCGCCGGCCCCGACCTGGAGTCCGTCCTCTCCGCCCGGGGGGCCGGGGCGGACGCCCTGTCCAAGCAACGCCGCGTTGCGGTGGCCAACTTGGACGTGGGCGGCGGCACCAGCAACATCGCCCTGTATGAAACCGGCTCCCTCCGGAGCACCTGCTGCCTGGACATCGGCGGGCGGCTCATCAAGGTGTCCGATGGGAGGATTACTTACGTTTATCCCAAGATCCAGGCCCTGGCCAACCGCCACGGCATCCAGATCTCCGCCGGAAACCGGGCCGACCCGGAGGTGCTCTACCAGGTCTGCCGCCTGATGGCCAACCAGCTGGCCCAGGCCCTCCACCTGATCCCGGCGGACGGGGAGCACAAGGGCCTGTATACCAACGCCGGGAAGCTGCTGTCCGCCCAGCCTCCGGTGAAGGCGGTCACCTTCTCCGGCGGCGTGGCCGACTGCGTGTACCAGGAGGTACGGGGCGACGTGTTCCAGTACGGGGACATCGGCGTCCTGCTTGGCCGGGCCATCCGGGAGGATCCGGACCTGTCCAGGGTGGAGCGGTGCCCCGCCCTGGAGACCATCCGGGCCACGGTGGTGGGGGCGGGCACCCACGCCACCGACGTGAGCGGCAGCACCATCCGCTATGATTCCAAGCTGCTGCCGGTGAAAAACGTGCCCATTCTGAAAGTCTCCGCAGAGGACGAGGCGTCGCTGGAGACGCTGAAGGCCTCTATCGCATATCAACTGCCGCTGCATATGCCGGAGGGCAAGATCGAGCAGATCGCCATCGCCTTCGCCGGGGAAAAACGCACCAGCTTTGCGGAAGTCCAGGCGTTGGCGGCGGCAATCATCGAATCCGCAAAGGAGGTGATAGACAGCAGGTTCCCGCTCATCGTGGTGGTGGAAAACGATGTGGGCAAGGTGCTGGGCAACGCGCTGAATGTGATGCTCAGGCACGAAAAGCCCGTGATCTGCATCGACGGCGTCCACACCGCCAACGGCGACTATATCGACATCGGGGAGCCGGTGGCCGGTGGGCAGGTTCTGCCTGTGGTGATCAAAACACTGGTATTTAATTCTTGACGAACAATTATGAGGGGTGAAAAAAAGTGATTCTCAAAACCAGGCTGTTCGGCCATGTCTACGAGTTCAAATCCATCCGTGAGGTCATGGCCAAGGCAAACGAGGAAAAATCCGGCGACAAGCTGGCAGGCATCGCCGCCGAGACCGCGGAGGAGCGGGTCGCTGCTAAGGTGGTTCTGTCCAACCTTACGCTCAATGATCTGCGCAACTGCCCCGCCGTTCCCTACGAGGAGGACGAGGTAACCCGCATTATCCAGGACGACCTGAACGAGACCATTTTCAACAGCTTTAAGAATATGACCGTGGCCGAGTTCCGCGAGTGGCTGCTCAGCGAAAAGACCACCGGCGAGATGATCAAGCGCGCCTCCCGGGGCCTGACCTCCGAGTGCATCGCCGGCGTGTGCAAGCTGATGAGCAATCTGGATCTGGTGTACGCCGCCAAGAAGATCCGCGTCAGCGCGCACTGCAACACCACCATCGGCCTGCCCGGCACCTTCTCCGCCCGTCTCCAGCCCAACCATACCACCGACGACCCCAAGGGCGTTGTCGCCTCCGTGATGGAGGGCCTGTCCCTGGGCTGCGGCGATGCCGTCATCGGCATCAACCCCGTGGACGACTCCGTGGAGAGCGTGGCCCGCCTGCTGAAGATGCTGGACGAGTTCAAGAACAAGTGGGAGGTTCCCACCCAGATCTGCGTGCTGGCCCACGTGACCACCCAGACCGAGGCCGCCAACAAGTTCGGCGCGCCGCTGGACCTGATGTTCCAGTCCATCGCCGGCTCCCAGAAGGGCAACGAGGCCTTCGGCCTGACCACCCAGATGCTGGAGGAGGGCCGCCAGACCATGCTGACCCGGGGCACCTGCACCGGACCCAACGTGATGTACTTCGAGACCGGGCAAGGCTCCGAGCTGTCCTCCGAGGCCCACAACGGCTGGGACCAAGTGACCATGGAGGCCCGCTGCTACGGCTTCGGCCGCCACTTCAACCCCTTCCTGGTGAATACCGTGGTGGGCTTCATCGGCCCCGAGTACCTGTATGATTCCAAGCAGGTCACCCGCGCCGGCCTGGAGGACCACTTCATGGGCAAGCTCAGCGGCATCCCCATGGGCTGCGACGCCTGCTACACCAACCACATGAAGGCCGACCAGAACGACATCGAGAACCTGGCCACCCTGCTGGTGGCCGCGGGTTGTAACTACGTCATGGGCGTGCCCCAGGGCGACGACTGTATGCTGATGTATCAGTGCACCGGCTTCCATGAGGCTGCCGCGCTGCGCGAGATCTTCGGCCTGCGTCCCATCAAGGAGTTCGACCAGTGGCTGGAGAAGATGGGCTTCTCCGAGAACGGCAAGCTGACCGGCCGCGCCGGCGACGCTTCCGTGTTCATGACGAAGTAAAGGAGGCTGGAATCAATGAACGAGAAAGATCTGAGAGCCATTATTGAGCAGGTACTCTCCGAGCTGGGCACCTCCGCGGCCAACACCCCGGCGGCGGCCCAGGCCGTGGCGCAGGCCGTCCAGTCCTCCAACGTGGAGAGCGGCGAGCTGCCCGACGTGACCGCCATCGACATCCGCACCCAGTACCTGGTGAAGAACCCCGAGCACGGCGAGGAGTACGCCGAGCTGAAGTATAACGCCCCCTGCCGCCTGGGCATCGGCCGGGCCGGGGCCCGTTACCTGACCCTGCCCCAGCTGGAGTTCCGCGCCGCCCACTCCGCCGCCCAGGACGCCGTGTTTAACGACGTGGACACCGAGTTCGTGGAGAAGATGGGCCTGTGGACCGTCCAGACCCAGTGCGAGAACAAGGATGTGTACCTCACCCGCCCCGACCTGGGCCGCAAGCTCAGCCCCGAGGCCGTGGAGACCATCAAGGCCAAGGCCAAGAAGAACCCCACCGTCCAGATTTACGTGTCCGACGGCCTGTCCTCCGCGTCCGTGGCAGCCAACATCGGCGACCTGCTCCCCGCCATCCTTCAGGGCCTGGAGAGCTACCGCATCGACGTGGGCACCCCCTTCTTCGTGAAGTACGGCCGCGTAGGCGTGATGGACGAGATCTCCGAGCTGACCGGGGCCGACGTGACGTGCACCCTCATCGGTGAGCGTCCGGGCCTGATCACCGCTGAGTCCATGTCCGCCTACATCGCCTACAAGGCCACCGTGGGTATGCCCGAGGCCCGCCGCACCGTGGTTTCCAACATCCACCGCTCCGGCACCATCCCCGCCGAGGCCGGCGCGCACATCGCCGAGATCATCAAGATCATGCTGGAGAAGAAGGCCAGCGGCACGGATCTGAAACTGTAACAGAGGGAGGAAAACAACCATGAAAAGAGATCCCATTCCCGCCAAGGTATTGGCAACCCGCCTGATCCCCAATGTTTCCCCCGACATGGCCAAGGAGCTGGGGCTCACCCCCGATCAGAAGTCCCTGGCCCTCATCACCGCCGACTGCGACGACGTGACCTACACCGCCCTGGACGAGGCCACCAAGAAAGCCGACTGCAAGGTGGTCTACGCCAAGAGCTTCTACGCCGGCGCGGCCAACGCCAACACCGCCCTGGCGGGCGAAATCATCGGCATCCTGGCCGCTCCCAACCCCGCCGAGGCCAAGGCCGGGCTGGACGCCGCTGTGGACATGATTGAGAACGTGTGCCACTTCGTGTCCGCCAACGACACCGACGACGTGTGCTACTACGCCCACTGCATCTCCCGCACCGGCTCCTACCTGTCCGCCGGCTGCGGCATCGCCGAGGGCGAGGCCATCGCCTACCTCATCGCCCCCCCGCTGGAGGCCATGTACGGCGTGGATGCCGCGCTGAAGGCCGCCGATGTGCGTATGTGCGTGCTATACGCGCCCCCCTCCGAGACCAACTTCGGCGGTGCCCTGCTCACCGGCAGCCAGTCCGCCTGCAAGTCCGCCTGCGACGCGTTCGCCGCCGCCGTGGAGTCTGTTGCCGACCGTCCCGTGGAATAAGTCCCGGTCCGCGTTTGAACGGAGGTACTTATGAAAGCATTGGGAATGATCGAAACCAGGGGCCTGGTGGCCGCCATCGAGGCGGCCGACGCCATGGTGAAGGCCGCCAATGTATCCCTCCAATGTAAGGAG
>OFGF01000530.1_pt1 | contig 32191 bp, 28 predicted proteins | sample 1521711 | NCBI WGS metagenome assembly OFGF01 (sample SAMEA3504092, study PRJEB24116) | mouse gut metagenome | biome: mouse gut; feature: mouse-associated habitat; material: faeces | place: Denmark | collected 2011 | reverse complement strand
GCAGATATGGTTATCATATCGCCTGGGAGAATTCCGAAATTATTGAGGAACCCGCTTACGCTGATGCGATGCAGCTTTCGGGGAAGCTTTTGGAGGAGTTTGCGGCAGGCAGTATCGGAGAGATCTATCTTGCGTATACCTGGTTTAAAAATACGGTGGTCCATGTTCCGAAGCTGATGAAACTTCTGCCGGTGGAGGCGGGAGAAAAGGAGCCGGAAGTAAATACGGATAAGGGCGTGCAGGAGGAAGAGAAAAAGCTTTCTATTCCGATGAATTTTGAGCCGAAAGATGAGGAGGCTCTTGATCTTCTGATTCCGAAATATATCACCAGCCTGATTTACGGGGCGATGGGGGAAGCGGTGGCAAGTGAAAACGGTGCCAGAATGCAGGCGATGGATTCGGCGACGAGCAATGCTGAGGAAATGATCAGTAACCTGACGTTACAGTATAACAGAGCCCGTCAGGGTTCCATTACACAGGAATTAACAGAAATTATCGCAGGTGCATCAGCAATCTCTTAATGGCTGCAAAAGGCCAGAGGGCTGCGGTGCACCAGGCAGTTGTGCCGCATAAAACATTAAGGAGTGATAGAAGAAAATGGCAAAAAAGAATATAGGTAAAATCACTCAGATTATTGGCGCCGTCCTGGATGTAAAGTTCACGGAAGGCAGCCTGCCAGAGATTAACGACGCAATCAACATTACCATGAAAGACGGTAAAAAGCTGGTTGTAGAAGTATCTCAGCATCTGGGTGATGATACGGTCAGATGTATTGCCATGGGCCCTACCGACGGACTTGTCCGCGGTATGGATGCGGAAGCTACGGGCGCACCCATAAGCGTTCCGGTCGGCGAAAATACCTTAGGGCGTATGTTTAACGTCTTAGGTGAGCCGATCGACGAGGTTGCCGCCCCCAAAAAGGTAGAATACTGGCCAATCCACAGAAAAGCGCCTTCTTTTGAAGAGCAGGCGACTTCCCAGGAGATGCTTGAAACCGGAATTAAGGTCGTCGATTTGCTCTGCCCGTACCAGAAGGGTGGAAAAATCGGGCTGTTTGGCGGTGCAGGCGTAGGCAAAACTGTATTAATCCAGGAATTAATCCACAACATTGCTACTGAGCACGGCGGCTATTCCGTATTTACTGGCGTAGGTGAGCGTACCCGTGAAGGGAATGACCTCTACTACGAAATGAAAGAATCTGGCGTTATCGACAAGACAACGATGGTATTTGGCCAGATGAATGAGCCGCCCGGAGCGAGGATGCGTGTGGGTTTAACCGGGCTTACGATGGCAGAATATTTCCGTGATAAGGGCGGAAAAGACGTGCTTTTGTTTATTGATAACATCTTCCGTTTTACACAGGCAGGTTCGGAGGTTTCCGCGCTTTTAGGGCGTATGCCTTCCGCCGTAGGATACCAGCCGACGTTACAGACGGAAATGGGCGCCCTGCAGGAGCGTATTACATCCACAAAGAGCGGTTCCATTACATCCGTGCAGGCAGTTTACGTGCCGGCCGACGACTTAACCGACCCGGCTCCGGCAACAACGTTCGCACATCTGGATGCGACGACCGTACTGGAACGTTCTATTGTGGAGCTTGGAATTTATCCGGCGGTAGATCCGCTTGGCTCAACCTCCCGTATCTTAGATCCGCGTATCGTAGGGCAGGAGCATTTTGACGTAGCCCGCGGCGTACAGGAGATTTTACAGAAATACAAAGAGCTGCAAGATATTATTGCAATCCTTGGTATGGACGAATTGTCTGAGGACGACAAGCTGGTTGTAAACCGCGCAAGGAAGGTACAAAGGTTTTTGTCCCAGCCGTTCTCCGTAGCAACACAGTTTACAGGATTGGAAGGGAAGTATGTCCCAATTGCGGAAACTGTGCGGGGATTTAAAGAAATTCTCGAAGGTAAGCTAGACGATGTGCCGGAAGGCCATTTCTTAAATGCAGGAACCATTGATGAAGTACGCGCCCGTGTGAAGTAAGGGGTGATAGTATGGCAGAGAATGAAAAAATGTTTCCTGTAAAGATTATTACGCCGGATCGTGTTTTTTATACCGGAGAAGCAGAAATGGTAGAATTTAATTCTACTTCCGGCCAGCTTGGCGTATACAAAAACCATATTCCGTTAACTACCGTACTGGCGCCTGGAGCGGTGATTGTGCATGAGGCGGGCGGCGAGAAAATCGCAGCCGTGCATGCCGGCTTTGCCGAGGTGCTGCCAGATGCAGTGACACTGCTTGCAGAGATTGCAGAATGGCCTGATGAGATAGATACTGCGCGGGCAGAGGCCGCAAAGAAGCGGGCAGAAGACCGTTTACAGGCAAAGGCTGCAGATGTGGATCTTGCCCGGGCGGAATTTGCGCTGCGTAAGGCGCTGGCGAGAATAGATGTCAAAGCAATGTAATATTTTCAATAAAACCCTGGCGGCAAAAATGCTGCCAGGGTTTTTATTATGCCCCATCCCCCCCTTTTTTTTCTGCTGAATTTACAACTGTCTTGTCAACCTCTGGCATATATGCTATAATATCTCCTGGCAACCAAAAGCAAACCCCATTTATAAAGGGCAGGGAGACGGCAAAATCCGTATCCCTGTTGGAGGAAAATATGGACAAATATGAAAAAATCAACAAATTAAAATGTGAAAAGGACACAGTTATTTTGGCTCATTACTATGTAGACGGCGCAGTTCAAAAAGCCGCAGATTTCGTAGGCGACTCCTATGCCCTGGCCAAAAAAGCCGCAGGCGTATCACAACAGAACATCCTTTTCGCTGGAGTTTCCTTCATGGGCGAAAGCGCAAAGCTTTTAAACCCCGGTAAACACGTATACATGGCAGACCCCTGTGCCGGGTGTAAAATGGCAGACATGGTAACGCCAAATGATGTAAAAAACATCAAAAAATGTTATCCGGATGCTGCGGTTGTCTGCTATGTGAATTCTACCGCCGCAGTCAAAGCTGTTTCCGATGTCTGCGTAACTTCATCCAATGCCGTACGTGTAGTCCGTAAATTAAAAGAAAAGCAGATATATTTTATCCCGGATGCCCATTTAGCCCAGTTTGTGGCAAAGGAAGCGCCCGAGAAGGAATTTATCTTCCATAACGGATACTGCCCTACGCATCAGCAGATTACAAAGGAAGGCTTGCTGCGTGCAAAAGCGGCCCACCCAGGCGCATTGACGCTTTCACACCCGGAATGCAAGGAGGAAATCCTGGCATTATCCGATTTTGTAGGCAGCACAGCAGACATCATCCGCTTTGCGCGCGAACACGAAGCAAACGAGTATCTGGTTGCAACCGAAACAGGCGTATTCTACCAATTAGAGCAGGAGAATCCTGGCAAGGAATTTTTTCCAGTCCTCAAAGAGCAGGTATGTCCGGATATGAAGCTGATTACTTTGGACAAGCTGGAATACATATTGGGACATCTGGATACACAGCAGGAAATCATTCTGGATGGGGAGCTTATTGACAAGGCAAAAAAGCCGCTTGAGCGGATGCTTTTGCTGGCGGAGTAAAACGGTGGGAAAACATGAAAACAGATGTATTAATTGCAGGCTGCGGCTGTGCCGGGCTATACTGCGCCCTTCAGCTTCCGGATGACAAACAAATTGTTATCCTTGCAAAAGGCGAAGTAACGCAAAGCGACTCCTTTCTGGCGCAGGGCGGAATCTGCATGTTAAAAGACGAATCAGATTACGATGCCTATTTTGAAGATACGATGCGTGCCGGGCATTATGAAAACAACCCTGATTCGGTCGAAGTAATGATACGGTCATCCCAGGATACTATAGGGGATTTGATCCGGTACGGCGTAAATTTCCACCGGGAAGCAGATGGCAGCTTAAGCTTTACCAGGGAAGGGGCGCATTCGGCGAAACGGATTTTGTTCCACGAGGATATTACAGGCAAAGAAATTACCGGGAGGCTATTGGAACAGGCGAAAGGGCGCCATAATATTACGATTCTGGAACATTGCGCTATGCTGGATATTGTTTGCCGGGACAATAACTGTTATGGCGTAGTAGCGCACAGTAAGGACAGTGGTTTATTTATTATAGAAGCTAAAGATACTGTTTTCGCATGCGGCGGCATTGGCGGGCTGTACCGCCATTCTACAAATTACCGTCAGCTCACTGGGGATGGTGTAGCGGTTGCACTTTTGCACGGGATTGCAGTGGAACATATTAATTATGTGCAGATTCATCCGACTACCCTGTATACAGAGCAGGAGGGGGAACGAAGCTTTTTGATTTCGGAATCTGTCCGGGGGGAAGGGGCAGTATTGTACAATGCCCAAAAGGAGCGTTTTGTAGATGAACTGCTTCCCCGGGATGTTTTGACGAAAAAGATCCAGGAGCAGATGCAAAAAGACGGGATGCCTTATGTCTGGCTTTCTATGGAGCATATCCCCAGAGAAGAAATTACCGGGCATTTTCCCAATATTGTCGGGCATTGTAAAAAAAAGGGATATGACGTGTTCCATGAGTGTATCCCCGTCGTCCCTGCGCAGCACTATTTTATGGGGGGCATCAAGGCTGACTTATCTGGCCGTACTTCCATGGAACATCTTTACGCTATCGGGGAAACTGCCTGCAATGGAGTCCACGGCAGGAACCGTTTGGCCAGTAATTCCCTGCTTGAGAGCCTTGTTTTTGCAAAACGGGCGGCGAAGGATATCGCAAAAGGCCAGGCAACGTACCGTAAAAAAATTCCGCAGATGGATTTGTCAGGATACCAGAATATGCAAGCCCTGGCTCAATATTACAAAAAACGTGTGTTAGATGAGATAGAGAGGTTAGAACATCATGAATGATATTATAACAATGAAATTAAACGCCGATCCGCTAATTTTAAGCGCATTAAAAGAAGATATTACCAGCGAGGACGTTACGACGAACGCTGTCATGCCCAATGCCTGCCCCGGAGAGGCCGATTTGATTTGTAAACAGGACGGGATTATTTGCGGGCTGTCTATATTTGCAAGGGTATTTGAATTGCTGGATGAAAAGACAGAGGTTACGTTTTTTGTCAAAGATGGGGACGAAGTTAAAGCAGGTGAACGGATGGCAAAGGTGCGCGGCGATATCCGGGCGCTGCTATCAGGGGAACGTACTGCATTAAATTATTTGCAGCGCATGAGCGGGATTGCCACATATACCCATTCCATAGCTGAATTGCTAAAGGGGACAGGCATCCGCCTTTTAGATACCAGAAAGACCAGCCCGAACAACCGCTTATTTGAAAAATACGCGGTACGTGTCGGAGGAGGGCACAACCACCGTTACAACCTAACAGATGGCGTATTGCTCAAAGACAACCATATCGGCGCTGCAGGCAGCGTTAAAAAAGCCGTTTGCATGGCGAAGGGATATGCCCCGTTTGTGCGTAAAATCGAAGTAGAGGTGGAGACGCTCGACATGGTAAAGGAAGCCGTAGAAGCAGGGGCAGACATTATTATGCTCGACAACATGGAGCCAGATATTATGGCGCAGGCAGTAAGCATAATCAGCGGCCGCGCGGAAATCGAAATTTCCGGAAACGTTACAAAGGAGAACATAGAAAGGCTGAAAGGGCTTGGTGTCGATTACATATCCAGCGGCGCACTGACACATTCCGCACCGATTTTGGATATTTCCTTAAAAAACCTGCATGTTGCAACGTAATACAAAGAAAGAAGGTTCATTATGGGCGGAGAAGAACGGAGGGAAAAAATGCTCGCCATACTGCGAGGGGCAAAGCTGCCAGTTTCAGGGGCAGCGCTTGCCGCACAGCTTGGCGTCAGCCGCCAGGTTGTTGTCCAGGATATTGCACTTTTGAGGGCAAAGCAGCAAGATATTGTCAGTACATACCGCGGGTATCTGATTCGGGATATCCCGCTTTGCCAGAGGATATTTAAGGTGCAGCACTCGGACGAGGAAATTGAAGAAGAATTAAACTTGTTCGTGGATTTTGGAGGCAGAATAGAAGACGTATTCATTTATCACAAGATTTATAATGTGGTGCGGGTAGAAATGGGCTTAAAATCACGGCGCGATGTCCTTGGATATTTGGAACAGCTTAAGAGCGGGGTTTCCAAATCTTTAAAAAATATCACAGACGGATATCATTACCATACCATTACCGCGGAAACAGAAGAGATTTTGGATCTAATCCAGCAGGCTCTGCAGGAAAGGGGCTTTTTGGCCAAGCTGCGTGATTATGAGCCGGTCGATTTTTGGAAAGGCAGCCTATAGGCTGCCTGGCCAGATCCCTGGGGCGTGTTTCGGGCACGCTTTAGAGGGATAAAACCAGGTTGCCGTTGGCATTGTAACGGACCTGCATAGATTCGTCAAATACCCCTGGGACCTTTCCCTGGTAAAGCAGTTTTTTTTCGGATGTATAACGGAAAAAATGGGTACAGGTTCCGTCGGGGTTCTTTTCATTTTGGTTGGTGACGGCAATTTCAATATACGGATCGTCCGGATCGACATCAATCAGGTAATATGCATCTGACAAGGGGCCTGTCATATAAAGCTTATCAAATTCCCCAGAAAAATCAGTACCATTAACCGTAAGCACAGGATGGGGATTGGAAAAATCTTCATCTGTGGCAACATAATAGCAGATTTCATCCGTAGTACCGTTGCTGTTTATATCATACTGTACGGAAATACCCGGAAAAATTTTACGGATGTACCCTCCCTTATATGCATATCCTTCCTTTAATCCATTCAACTCTTTATAAGGAATATTAAACTCAAATGTCCCTGCTGCATATGCCCCCAAAACATATGGATTGCTTATAAAAGACAATCCACTGCGATCTAAATACCAGCAGGTCGAGTTTTTCAAAAAAGCTTCCTCCAGGTCAACCGCTATGTTTTTATCGATATAACGCTCATAAGCCGGAAGCGCAGCCTGCGCAGACAATTCATCAGAAAGCATCTTAAGGAAGGCCTCAGAAGATTCACATAAGCTTCCCAGATAAAGGCGCATCCCTGTCGCCGTATCAAATGTAATCCCATAGCTCCAGTAATTACCATGTGCACCCCCTGTATAATCACTTTGAGAAAAAACAACGGAAATAATCCTGTCGTCACACCGTTTGAGCTGATAGGTAAACTCCGCCGTATACGGATCAGGCTCTTTGCCTTCGTTTTCTATGGCAAATTTGCGGCTTTCTTCTGCGTATGCTGCATTCTCCTTTTCAAAAACTAAAAATGTATCAAGCTCTTGCCGGATTGCATCATTGATCTTCTGAGAAGCATCTGTTTTGCCCGTAATTGAAATGTACGGATATACCGCAGAAGCTGTCAGGACACAGGCAGAGGGATCGTCTGTGGCAAAATAGGAAGATGAATCTGTTTGCTCCGTAACGGTAATCCCATAAGCATTGCCGTCAGGGGATACGGAACCTTCGGCTTCTGTCGAAATACTTTCTTCTGTCACATTTTCGCAAATGTCTGTATCAGGCGCAGGGGTTTTTGCCGGGCTATCTGTTTGCTGCACAGCGCATCCATACATACACAAGGCAAATATCAATAGGAGGGGAAAATAGCGTTTTTTCATACACGGGGCTCCTTTCTGGGGTTGGTAATATATGTATGATAACGCGTGGGAAATTAGATTGCAATTAAAAAAATATTAAATGTGGCGTAACAATTTATTTGATTATACATTAAGAAAATGGGGCTTTCTGGACGGGGCTGTAGAGCGTGTTTGAAAAATGCTTTCTGGCAGATGTATTTCATACTTAGCACCTAAAGGGTATGCTATGGGAAGTTTGCACATCTGCCAGAAAGTATTTTCAATTATGCCCTGATCCTCTAAGAATAAAAACATTTCTGTAAAATACATATTTAAAAAGTTTACAAAAAATGATAAAATATTGTATAAGTATTTTGTGTATTAAAGTGAAGTATATAATCAGGAGGATTATAGGATGTATAATATAGGGATTTGTGACGATGGTAAAGTTTTTTGCGGTTTTATGGAAAGCATGATATTGAATTATATAAAAGAAAATGGGATTTTAGCTGATATAAAAGTCTGGTTTTCCGGGGAGGGGCTGTGCAAGTCTTTAAAAATGGGGGATAGGCCGGACATTCTATTTCTTGATATTGAATTATTGGAATTAAATGGCATGCATGTTGCACATTTTATAAGGAATGAATTGGAAGACAGGGGAATGCAGATTGTCTTTGTTTCTGCAAAGAAATCTTATGCCCAGGATTTGTTCCGGACGCAGCCGATGGATTTTTTGATAAAGCCAATTGACCAGGTAAAGATAAATGAAACTTTAAATCTGGCAATTAAGATACTCAGTAAAGAGGGGGCAAAATTCACATTCCGCAATGGCAGGGAGCATTATGCAATCCCATTTGGTGAGATCATGTATTTTGCCAGTGAAGGGAGGGAAATAAAACTTGTGACACAATGCGGGGAAAAAAGGTTTTATGGAAAGTTAAAGGATTTAATCGATAAGCTCCCGTTAAATTTTATTGTAATACATCAGTCTTATATTGTAAATAAAAAATATATTATGCAATATGGCTATGCGGCAGTTACTTTGTCAAACGGATGTACGCTGGCAATCAGTAAAAATAAGCGCAAGGAAGTACGTGAGAAAATAATGAGGGAAGAATGGTTATGATGGATGTTATTGTTTGTGCTTCAACAAACCTTTTCCGTATTTATATTATACATAGATTTATATTAATTTTCCTGGGGGATGTAAAGCAGGACAGGAAAAAAGAATTTTTGTGTGCGAGTGCCTTCTTTTGTGTTAATACACTTTCATATCTGCTATTCCATGCTGCATGGCTTAATATTCTCTGTAATTTACTTGGAATTGGTTCTATGGTTTATTTGCATACGAAATCAATCAAAATAAATCTGTTTATAACAAGTGGTATCTATTTCATTAATATGGCATGTGATTCGATTGCGGTTTTGTTCGTAGAGTATAATCACGCGCAAAATGTAAGCTTAGTGTATGCTATAATAACGGTGTTTTTAATTTTGATATGTGAATTGTTTTCGGAAAAAGTAGTAAACTACCGGAAGAATATAGATGCAGTTGAAAGCTTGCCGTTAGTCTTGGTTCCATTGAGTAGTATAGGGATGTTTCTTTTTTTGTCCAATAGAAGAGAAAAACCAGATCGTGAGCTTGTAATAATAAGCTTAGGTCTAATGTTTATTAATTTTATTGTCTTTTTTTTGTATAGGATGCTGTTAAAAGCGTTTTCTCAAAAATATGAAAATGAGCTCTTGGCACAAATTTATTCTAATCAGTTAGATACTATGCTGGAAAGCGAAGCCAGGGTAAAAAATTTAAGGCATGATATAAAACATCATCTAAATGGGTTGAAGCTTCTGGCAGCAAATAATGATATGCACGCAATACGGAATTATTTGGATGATATGGAGAACTATATTGAAAATCCAGATGAAATCGTTGCGTCCGGAAATATTGAGATAGACAGTGTATTAAATTTTATGTTACAAATGGCAAAGAGGGAATTGCGATCCGTTGATATAAAGGTACAATTACCCGAAGCCCTGGTTCATTCGTTTGACATTAATATTATATTGGGGAATTTATTAGAAAATGCAATCGAGGCAGCCAGGCAGACGGAGGAAAAATATTTAGGCGTAACAATAATGCTAAAGAAGGAAATTTTGAGGATTGAAATAGAAAATAGCTTTAATGGCTCCTTGTTATTTCAGAAAGATGAAAAATACCATGCATTTTCTTTTGGTACAACAAAAGAGAATACAAAAAAACATGGTATGGGACTGAACAGCGTAAGAAAAATAGTACAGAAATACAACGGTATTATGGATGTATATTCCAAGGATAATCGATTTTATATAAAATTGATGTTGTATAGGTTAGAGAAGTAAATTTTTTGTTACAAGCTATATAGAACATCGTGAAAGGGCTATTGAATTTCATTTTGGCAATAACATAGGCGGATGTTGCTGTAAGCGGCCATAGAAGGCTGTTATAGAATAGTGGAAAAGAAAGGCTAGAGTCTTGCTTTTTGGCCTTTCTTTTTTGTAAATTCTTGTATGATTTGATTATAGTTTCTAAAATGGGAAGTGCTATGCAAGATGTATGGTATGTTAAACCATGAAATCTAATTTTGACAAAAACATAGCCTAATTTTGACATGTTGCCGCACAGATAGTTATTTCGTGATAAGATAAAAAACAAGAAAGGGGGAAAGCAGATGGAGGAAAATCATACAACGTATCCATTGTGTGTCTGGCGGGTCAAGAAAGCGCAGGAAATTAAAAAAGTGCGGAAATTTTGAGGTTTTCAATAGATCTAACGGATGAAATGCAGGCGGATTTAACGCAAGTACCCATGGACAGGACAAAGGTAAGAAAATTTATGTGTTCTAATAATGTTAAGCTTTGCTATTGAGGGCATTTCCTTGGTTTCGGGAAGATAGCTTATAAAGCAGGACCATTAGTATCAAGAAAGCTTTCTGTTAAATGGGACAGGAGAATTGCACAAATAGCATTACAAAGTTATATTAGCGGATCTTACCCAATCGGAAGCGGATCAGCTGGATAAACAAAATGGCGTACTGTTTGTTGAAGAGGATTTTGAAATGGAAGCAAACGGACTGGATGAACCGGACTGGGAAACAAACCCGCCGCTTTCACGCGATGAGGTGACAGCCCTTAAAATGAAAATGCGTGAAGAGAAGAACGAAATAAGGGACCGTGAAAATGTGGAGCCGGAAGATTATGAGTGGAATATGAAAGCGGTGGACGCAAATGAAGCGGAAACTGACAGCCAGGTAAAAATCAAAGTTGCAGTGCTCGATTCCGGTGTTGATACCGTACTGGGGATTAAACTGGCGGGATCCGTAAACCTTGTCCCGGAAGAAGCAAACATGTCGCCGATGTTTTTAGACATGAGCGGCCACGGTACAGGAGTTGCCAGTATTATTGCCGGTACTGCGCAGAATAAAGTGCAGGGTGTAAACCCAAATGCCGAACTTTACTCTGTAAAAGTGCTTGATTCGATGAACAAAGCCCCTGTCAGCCGGATCATAGAAGGCATCTACTGGTGCATAGACAATGGAATCCAGATTATCAATATGAGCTTTGGGACGTCCAGATATTCGGAAGCGCTGCAAAATGCGGTTAGGGAAGCGTATGAAGCGGGGATCCTTATGGTAGGGGCATCGGGCAACCATGCAGAGGGCGTGGAATACCCGGCGGCATTCCCGGAGGTAATGGCCGTAGCGGCTACCGGAACCGATGCGCAGATTACGGAATTCAGCAACACGGGGGATGAACTGGAAATAGCGGCCCCGGGTGAGAATGTCAAAGTTATCAGCTTTTTCGGCGGGAATATGGTGACTGCGGGGACCAGCATTTCAGCCCCCCATGTAACTGGGGCGGCATCCTTATTATGGCAGAAGGATCCTGCCAAATCCAATGAATTTATCCGCCAGTTGCTTTCCTATAGTGCGAAGAACATTGCAAATGGAGACGGCTGCGGCCTTTTGGATGTAGAGTATGCGCTGGCAATATATGATGAATTTGCAGAGAACTTTGATGGCGCTGCAGTAAATGAGGAACAATTGCCCGAAAATACCAAAGAGCCTGAAACCTTTGAGTACATAAGCGATGATGAGAATTATGTAGAAGGTAGATGGGGTAAAGAAGCTCATAAAGAGCTTGTTGATTATGGATTTACTCAAAATGACCTATCCATAACCAGTCAAAAATGTAAAATAATGAAGGTTGGAGCTATTTATCCAGACGGGATTACTGCATTTGGGAATCAAAAATTGTCTGGCTGGCATGGAGGAAATGCAGCTGCTAACTATGTCGCAGTTTATGAGCTTATTTCGAGAATAGCATTAAAATCCGGAAATACGTCTACATTTACAGACGATAAATGGCAATCAATACCAGGAATGTCCAATCTAAGCATATATCAAGTAATCAGGAACACTTTTGTCATGAAAAATGGAACACCTCATATGGTTTTTGACAAGACCTGGCAACAGATTTTCAACTATGTCGATCAGAAGTATGGGACTACCGTAGGAAAAAATTATGGAAAAGACCCGACAGTAGATGCAAAAAACCGAAAATATTTTATATGGGGAATGGCTATGCATTATGTTGGTGATGTTTTTGCCCATGATATGTATAGAAAAAGCAATAACAAGGAAATAATTCATGGGAATGTTGCTACAAGCGGGACAATTCTTGGAGCAGATGATATAAGTAAAGTTAAAAGAAGATATGATTCTGCAAAATATGCAATAGATGGCGTTGTCTCTTGTACTTTGGTTAATAATTATGGTGATTGGGTTGAAATAAATGACGGATTGGATGCTCCAGAATACGCAGATGACATCAATAATTATAGAAAAAGCAAATTATATACATACATGGTTCAAAGTGGTTGTGATTATAAGCTTAGTAGAGTTGCTGCAGCCAGTATTAATGATTAAAAAGAATTTATGAGGTTGGGGTGTTAACATTATTGAGGGCTGTAGAAAACGGAGCATGAATAAATAGAACCCCTTCCCCTGGTCGTAAATGATCATAATTTTACTTACGAAAACCTTGTCGAGGTTGAAGTTAACGGGATTTCAGCCCGGCCTTGACAGGGTTTTCGGCGTAAAATTTTGGTTGAATGAAAGAAAGAGACAAAGGCTTACAATTGCTGAAACCCTTAATTTTTACAAGGGGTTACGATGGTTGTGGAGATATCAGGCTGACATTGTCTAACAAAAAAGGAGGAATGTGTTATGAAAAAAAGATGGATGACTGTATTTTGTGCCGCACTATGTATGACACTGATCATGGTTGCTGCAAATGTAAAGGCTTCAGCCGAAACAAGCGTATGGGATGAAGGAAAGGAGGAAGTATATACAGAAGGGGCATTTACATATTACATCCACCCATCCCAAAGCGGAGAAGAAGCCTGGATTTACAAAATTGAGATACAGGGGGAGAATGTTAGATCCCTATCTATTCCAGAAACTATCCAGGGTAAAAATGTTACCAGGCTTGGATGCCTGGATCGTGGCAGTGAGGATGATCGTGAAGCATATGCGACATTATTTGGCACGTATATCGAGCCATGGCATAACTGGGACGGCAGCAGCATTCCTGCGGTGGCGGCCCTGAAAACTATTCGGATCCCGGACACAGTGGAAGTTATTGAGCGTGCTGCTTTAAGCGGAATGAATTCTGTAACGACGATTGAGCTTCCCCGAAAGGTAAAGAAAATTGAAGATTTTACCTTTTATGGATGCGACAAATTAAAAACCATCGTTTTGCCAGAACAGATGGAGTCGTTTCAAAATTCGTCACTGTGGGGCTGCCCGTCCTTAAAAACCATCAAATTATCCAAAAACAACAAAAAGTTCCAGGTCAAAAAAAGCTGCTTAATCCGCAAAAAAAATAAAGCTCTGGTTTTTGCAGCGGCAACAGGTAAAAGATTTACAATCCCGAATGGGATAAAAAAGATTACATCTTATGCGTTTGGCAGTACCAGATCTTCGGCAATCCATATACCGTCTTCAGTTGCCAAAATGGAAAAAGGGGCATTCCACAGGGACGCCTGGAGGGAGAATATCAATATCAAGGATGTTAAGGTATCAGAATATAATCGAGTATTCGCACGGGATGGGCAGTGTATCTATAAGAAATCGGATAAGAGCCTTGCTGTTGCCATTCCGGATAATAAAGGGGAACTGCGGATATCCGAACGGGTAAAGAAGCTGACAGGGAATATTAGCCTGGTTAATTGTGATACGCCTGAAGAGGGTTATTTGGAAAAGGTGGTTTATCCCGGCAGCCTGAAACGTGTGATAGCGCCGGGGTTTAGCGCAATTAGGGCTCATAACGTATATTTTACAGGCAGCACTCCGCCGAAAGTCGTTAAGCCGAAATCTGTAGACGAGGATGTGCTTCCGGTTGGCTGCCAGGTATATGTACCCAAAACATGTGCGGACGTGTACAAAGCATGGTATAAAAAAAATAAATGCTATGTTTACCTGGAAGGATGGCATACTTACAATCCGTAAATAGCCTTCTGGAAGCAAACCAAATGGAACCGCGGGGAAATGAATACCCCTGGCAAACAAGCAACGCCGATTTGGTTGACCAGATTAAAGAAAGAGGGAAAGCCTACAGTTCTTGAAAGTCTTGATTTATTGGAATTAAGATGGTTGTGGAGATATAAAGCCGGCCTTGCCTAATGAAGAAAGAGGAATGCATTATGAAAAAAAGACGGATCACCGTATTTTGTGCCGTATTACTGGCAATGCTGGCTATGACTACTGCGAATACGAAGGCTGCAGCCAAAACAGGGGTATGGGGTAATAAAAAGAAGGAAGTGCAGACACAAGGGGCGTTCACCTATTACATCCACCCTTCTATAAACGGAAAAGAAGCCTGGATTTACAAAATTTAATCACTGCTGGGCTGTCCGGCCTTAAAGAATATCAAATTGTCCAAAAAGAATAAAACATTCGAGGTCAAGGGGAATTGTTTGATTCGTAAAAAAACAAAGCTTTGCTATTTGCTGCGGCAGAGGGCAAGGAATTTATAATTCCGGATGGGGTAGAAAAAATTGCATCCTATGCATTTTGCAGCGCGGCATCTTCGGTAATCCATATTCCGGACTCTGTCACTAAAATTGAGAAAATGGCCTTTAACATGTATTATATGACAGAAAATATCCATATTAAGGACGTCACGGTATCGGAAAACAACCCAGAACTTGTACGGGACGGACAGTGTATTTATAAGAAGTCGGATAAGAGCCTTGCCGTTGCCATTTTGCATGAGAACGGGGAATTGCGCATATCAGAACAGATAGAGAGGCTGATACCGGATATCAGCGTGGTTAATGGGGGCATGTCCCTGGAAAAGCTGGTTTATCCGAGCGGCCTGAAACATGTAACGGCTCCGGCATTTGATGCGCTCAGAGCCCGTAATGTATATTTTACAGGCAGTGTCCCGCCGGAAGTGTCCATACCAAAATCCTTCGAGGAGGATGCGCTTCCGATCGACTGCCAGGTATATGTGCCGGAAACCAGTGCGGATGCGTACAAAGTGTGGTATGATAAATATAAATGTTATGTTTATGTGGACGGATGGCATACCTATAATCCAGAAATGGGATTCTAAAAGTAATTAATGAATTTAAAAGCTGTTGTAAGCCGCCATAGAAGGCGGTTATAGTATATTGGAAAAGAAAGGCTGAAGGGTTTTGCTTTTTTGCCTTTCTTTTTTGTGAAAGCTTAACGTATTTGACGGTTGTTTCTAAAAGCGGAAAAAATCTGCAGTTGATTGTTATTGCCTTCTAAAATTAGATACTTAGAATTAAGAAGTGTGTATTTTTCTGTGGTTGTTTGGGTACAAGAGGTAGTATTTAAAACTATTAAATCCAATTTTGACAAAAACATAGCCTATTTTTTACATGTTGCCGCACGGACAATTATTTTATAATAAGATAAAAAACAAGAAAGGGGGAATAGATGAAGAAAAAAGGTTACTTCTCAAAAAAGATGAGAAGTCAATTGCAGGTATGAAATTACAGGGAGGGGAATAGGTTATGACAAAAAACATTAATTTAAAAAGAACCGTTAGTTTCTTAGTTGCTTTAGCGTTATTATTTACAATGATGCCATACGGAAATGTAATGGCAGCCAATCGCGGCAGGACAAAAAAATATATGGTCTTTACGAATAACAGGAGGGCTTATACAAAGGCCGCGGATCAAATAGGGGATGAATCGATTACCGAAAATGAAACCTTGGAAGAAAACAATGTTATATTAGCGGATCTTACCCAATCGGAAGCGGATCAGCTGGATAAACAAAATGGCGTACTGTTTGTTGAAGAGGATTTTGAAATGGAAGCAAACGGACTGGATGAACCGGACTGGGAAACAAACCCGCCGCTTTCACGCGATGAGGTGACAGCCCTTAAAATGAAAATGCGTGAAGAGAAGAACGAAATAAGGGACCGTGAAAATGTGGAGCCGGAAGATTATGAGTGGAATATGAAAGCGGTGGACGCAAATGAAGCGGAAACTGACAGCCAGGTAAAAATCAAAGTTGCAGTGCTCGATTCCGGTGTTGATACCGTACTGGGGATTAAACTGGCGGGATCCGTAAACCTTGTCCCGGAAGAAGCAAACATGTCGCCGATGTTTTTAGACATGAGCGGCCACGGTACAGGAGTTGCCAGTATTATTGCCGGTACTGCGCAGAATAAAGTGCAGGGTGTAAACCCAAATGCCGAACTTTACTCTGTAAAAGTGCTTGATTCGATGAACAAAGCCCCTGTCAGCCGGATCATAGAAGGCATCTACTGGTGCATAGACAATGGAATCCAGATTATCAATATGAGCTTTGGGACGTCCAGATATTCGGAAGCGCTGCAAAATGCGGTTAGGGAAGCGTATGAAGCGGGGATCCTTATGGTAGGGGCATCGGGCAACCATGCAGAGGGCGTGGAATACCCGGCGGCATTCCCGGAGGTAATGGCCGTAGCGGCTACCGGAACCGATGCGCAGATTACGGAATTCAGCAACACGGGGGATGAACTGGAAATAGCGGCCCCGGGTGAGAATGTCAAAGTTATCAGCTTTTTCGGCGGGAATATGGTGACTGCGGGGACCAGCATTTCAGCCCCCCATGTAACTGGGGCGGCATCCTTATTATGGCAGAAGGATCCTGCCAAATCCAATGAATTTATCCGCCAGTTGCTTTCCTATAGTGCGAAGAACATTGCAAATGGAGACGGCTGCGGCCTTTTGGATGTAGAGTATGCGCTGGCAATATATGATGAATTTGCAGAGAACTTTGATGGCGCTGCAGTAAATGAGGAACAATTGCCCGAAAATACCAAAGAGCCTGAAACCTTTGAGTACATAAGCGATGATGAGAATTATGTGGAAGGTAGATGGGGCGGAAAGAATCATCAGGCACTTGTCGAGTATGGATTTACTACAAACGGCGCGTCCATAACCAGTGAGAGATGTAAAATAATGAAGGTTGGCGCTATTTATCCGGACGGAATAGATGGATTAGGGAATGCCAAAATTTCCAACTGGCATGGAAAATCGGGGGTTAATTTTATCGCGATTTATGAGCTTATTTCCAGAATAGCATTAAAATCCGGAAATACGTCCACATTTACAGATGACAAGTGGCAAACTATACCGGGAATGTCCACCCAAAGCAGGTATAAAACAATGAGGGATACTTTTGTTATGAGTAATGGTGTGCCATCTAAGGTTAATGACAAAACATGGAAACAGATTTTTAACTATGTCGATAAACTGTACGGGACTACCGTAGGTGCAAATTACGGAAATGATGCAACGACAGATGCAAAAAACCGAAAGTATTTTATATGGGGCATGGCTATGCATTATATAGGTGATGTTTTTGCGCATGATATGTATAGAAAAAGCAGCAATAAGTTAATTGTCCATGATGACCCTGCTCCAAGCGGAACGATTGCTGGAGCGGATAATATAAGCGTAGTCCCAAGAAGAAATGATTCGGCACAATATGCATTGGAGGGAGTTGTTAGTTGCGCCCTCAGTAACGTATATGGTGATTACAACGAAATAAATGACGGAATAGATGCTCCGGAATATGCAGATGACAAAGATAATTATAGAAAGATCAAATTATATACATATTTGGTTCAATGCGGCTCGGATTATAAGCTCGCAAGGGCTGCTAGAGCCAGTATTAATGATTAAAAAGAATTTCAGTGGCTGGGGTGTTAAAAGTATTGGGGGTTGTGGAAGACGGAGTATGAACAAATGGAATCCCTTCCCCGGGCCGTGAACGATTATTTTTTACTTACGAAGACCTGTCAAGGCAGAAATTAACGGGCTTTTAGCCCGGCCTTGACAGGATTTCCGGCGTAAAAATTAATTGATCAGGTCCTAAAAATTTTGGCCCGCTGGGAATAAAATGATTTTGGAGATATAAAGCTGGCCTTGCCTAACGAAAAAAGGAGGAATATATTATGAAAAAAAGATGGATCACCGTATTTTGTGCCATATTACTGGCAATGCTGGTTGTGGCTGCCGCGGATACGCCGGTTTCTGCCAAAGCAGGCGCATGGGACAAAGGCAAAAAGGAAGTGCAGACGAAGGGGGCATTTACCTATTATATCCACCCTTCCAAAAACGGAAAAGAAGCCTGGGTTTACAAAATTAAGATAAAAGGGAAGAAAAGCAAATCCCTTTCCATCCCCAAAACCATCCGGGGCAAAAAGGTTACCCGGCTTGGATGCCCGGACCGTGGAAAAGGGGACGATAATGAAGCATATACCACGTTGTTTGGTACATATATCGAGCCCTGGCATAATTGGGATGGCAGCGGCGCAAAGACCGCATCGGCGGCTTTAAAAACCATCCGGATCCCGGATTCGGTAAAAGTCATCGACAGGGCCGCTTTCAGTGGCCTGAATTCGGTAACAACGATTAAGCTTCCCAAAAAAATAAAGAAAATTGATATCTATACTTTTTACGGGTGCGACAAATTAAAAACCATCGTCCTGCCGGAACAGATGGATTCCTTTCAGAATTCTTCACTGTGGGGGTGCCCGTCCTTAAAAGAGATCAGGCTGTCCAAAAAGAACAAGACGTTTGAGTCCACCGGGAACGCCTTAATCCGCAAAAAAAACAAAGCTTTGCTTTTTGCGGCAACAGGTGGCAAAGCGTATACCATCCCGGACGGGGTAAAAAAGGTTACATCGTATTCGTTCAGCGGTGCGGTGTCCCCAGTGGTTTATATTCCGGATTCCGTTGCCGAAATAGAGGGGAAAGCATTTAACCTGTTTAGCATAAGGGAGAATAGCAAAATCAAAGACGTCGTGGTATCGGAACAAAACCCGGCCTTTGCACGGGACGGGCAGTGTATTTACCGGAGGGCGGATAAGAGCCTTGCCGTTGCCATTCCGGACGAGAAGGGGGATCTGCAGGTATCCGGGCAGGTGGAGAAGCTGACGGGTGATATCAGCCTGGTCAATTGTGATACATTCAGTGAAAAAAATCTGGGGAAGGTAGTTTATCCCAGCAGCCTGAAGCATGTGGTTGTGCCAGGCCTTACCATAATCAATGCCGATAACGTATATTTTACAGGAAGCGTCCCGCCGGAAGTGGCCGATCCGGATAATGCAGAAGACGGGGTACTTCCAGTTTATTGCCATATCCATGTGCCGGCAGCATATGAGGATGCATATAAAGCGTGGTATCAAAAATATGAACCATATTCTAACGTGGACGGATGGCATACCTATCATCCGGAAACGGGGATCTAAAATGTAGATTAAATGGAGCCGCCGGGAAACTTTACCTGTGGAACGGCGGCTCACATTATCCCGTTAACTTTCCACTCTAAAGCAAGAAGAGGAACAGGCGCACATATGCACCTATTCCTCTAGAAAGCTTTGTTTTATGCTGTTTTTTGATTAACCGAAGTATCTTTTTAACAAGCCTTCAAACGCTTTTCCGTGCCTTGCTTCATCCCTTGCCATTTCATGCACGGTATCATGGATAGCATCCAGGTTTTGAGCTTTAGCCCTCTTAGCTAAATCAAATTTCCCTGCAGTAGCTCCGTTCTCGGCATCTACGCGCATTTCGAGGTTCTTTTTAGTGCTGTCCGTAACTACTTCGCCTAATAGTTCTGCAAACTTAGCAGCATGCTCTGCTTCTTCCCAAGCAGCCTTTTCCCAGTATAAACCGATTTCCGGATAGCCTTCCCTGTGGGCAACCCTTGCCATAGCCAGATACATACCAACTTCTGAACATTCGCCTTCGAAATTTGCCCTCAAGTCTGCAACGATATCCTCGCTGACCCCTTTTGCAACTCCTACAACGTGCTCAGCAGCCCAGGTCTTTTCCCCTTCCTGTTTTGTGAATTTCTCAGCGGGAGCTTTACAGATAGGACATGCCTCTGGCGGCTGATCTCCCTCATGAACATAACCACATACAGAACAAACAAATTTTGCCATAATAATAATCTCCTTTTCTTTTAAATAATTAATTATTGCTACACTCCGGGCAAAGCCCGAAAAAATGTGTCACATGATTTGTAATGGTGCCGTCAAACTGTTGTGCCGCGGCTTTATCAAGCTGTGCCTGATGTTCCATATCAATATCCAGGACATTCCCACACCTCTTACATATAAAATGATAGTGCGGCGTACAGTCAGCATCATAGTGATCCGGCCCATTGCCTGGAGAAATCCGTAATATTTCACCCATATCTGCCAACAGGTTTAAATTCCGGTAAACGGTACCCAGGCTAATATTTGGAAATTCTTGTCTCACATTCTGATAAACTGTTTCTGCCGTCGGATGCGTGCGGTGGGCGTCAAGGTAATTCTTGATGGATTCACGCTGTCGGCTATATTTTAGCATTTGTACAGTTCACCTTCTTAAAAATAGTAACTATTACTGTTTTCGGTATTTACTATAATTGATTATAGAAGGCTTGTCAAGGGTTTTTTTGAAAAAATTTAAAAAAGTTGTGAAATAAGGAGGCGGCCTGTAATCCGTCATATTTTCCTTCAAGACAGCATACCATGTGATAAAAATATTAAATCAGGAGTAATATGGCAGGGCTACAGCGTTTTATCACTTATATTAATAAATACGAAAATGACGAAAAACAGGATAATGCCGGATTTGCCAAAATTGAAATCCGCAGCAGTATATGCAGGGTAGAAGTGCATATCCGCAATATAAGTATAGAGCAAACCGAAACCACAGTTTATTTATTTGCAAGAAAAACTGAAATTATGCAGGGGATCCCGGTTGGGAGTATGGAAATTGTAAAGGGCAGCGGCGATGTGCGTTACGCGTTTGACGTAAAAGAAATGAAAAACTTTGGTATGTCTATGAATGATATGCAGGGGATATTCATTCCTTTGGATGGGGATACCTTCTTGGCCAGCCAATGGAAGGAAGGGAAAATTTCCGGCAAAAATTTTAAAATACAAAACAAACAGGAGCAGGCAAAAACTGAAGATGAAAACAATAAGCCTTCCCAAACGGCTGGGGGAGATGTAGAAGGCCAACAGGATTTACAACAACGGGGTACAGCTGAATTCCAGGAAACTACGCAACACCCGGATGAAGATAAGGCTGACGCGAGTCCTCAAGGAGGCGGTACAATAACGAATGGAGCACAGCATCCGGATGCAGCTGGGCCAGAGAATAGCCCAAAAGGGCAGCCCGAATTCCAGAAAGAAATACAGTATCCGGATACAGCTGCACAAACGCCCTTGCAGAACAGCCCTGTTTTACAAAGCGATGTATCCGCCCCTCAGGAAAATGGCCTGGATATCCCACAGATGCAGTCCCAGGAAAAACGTACTATCCATGCAACAGAACTGCCGCTTGAAAATTTTAAGGAAGAAACAGGCTGGGAACGGGTTTTTGGAAAACTCAGGCTAAAATCAGGAGTATGCTTTCCATTTGAGGGGCAGGAGCTTGAATGCGTCCGCATGAATTTAAACGATCTAAGGGAGTTTCCGCAAAAATACTGGTATTTGGGGAAAAACAGCTTCCTTTTACACGGTTTTTTCAATTACAGGCATATCTTACTCGGGGAAACGGAAGAAAGGGGTAAAAAAGAATATTTCCTGGGGATACCCGGCATATTTCAAAACCAGGAACGCCTGATGGCCTCTATGTTTGGCTTCCCTGGTTTTCGGACCGCGAAAGCGGCAGAATATAAAACAGGCAACTTTGGATATTGGTATAGGATTATCTAATGAGCGAATATAGCAGATGGTCTTCCCACCTGCCGCGGATGCGGGCGTATTGGCGGCAGGTTCCTTCGTATTGAAAGCCCAGGCTGTCCAGCAGGCGGATTGAAGCTGTATTATCCTTCATGGCATATGCCTCAATGCGGTGAAGCCCCACTTCATAAAACATGAGGGTGATCCCAAGTTCCATCGCTTCTTTGGCAAGACCCCTGTGCCAGTACCGTTCATCAAATTTGTAGCCGGTTTCACATCGCCCATAAACTGGCTGGATAATATCATAAAAGCAGATTGAACCGATGATGCGTGCCGGATCGTTTTTGGTGAATACCCAAAACCGGAAACATTTGCTGTGGATTGCCAGGTTATAGTCATGCTCCAGCATTGCTTTTTGATAGCCTTCCGTATAAAAATCCTTGGGCCTAAGCGCTTCGTAACGCTCAAAAACAGCACGGTTCCTATTGTAAAAATCCAGCGCTTGACGGGCGTATTTGGCAGACGGTTTTAAAAGCTTTAAGCTTAAACGCCGTGTCTCATATTTAAATTTCATCTGAAAAAACTCCCCTAACAGAATCAAAAGTGATATAATTAGTATACTATACTGTGGAAGCATTGGGAAGGAAAAGATATGGCGGATTCTAAAGAAAAATTTATGCGGGAAGCAATCCGGCAGGCAAAAAAAGCATATGCGTTAGGCGAAGCCCCCATCGGCTGTGTTATAGTCCGGGAAGGGAAAATTATCGCGCGCGGGTACAACAGGCGCAATACCGAAAAAAATGCCTTAGCCCACGCAGAATTAGCCGCAATCAAAAAAGCCAGCAAAAAATGCGGAGATTGGCGGTTAGAGGACTGTACCATGTATGTTACGTTAGAGCCCTGCCAGATGTGTGCAGGAGCAATTGTGCAGTCACGGATGCAAAAGGTAGTCATAGCAGCAATGAACCCCAAAGCAGGGTGCGCCGGATCGGTATTAAACCTTTTGCAAATGGCGCAGTTCAACCATCAGGTAGAAATTGAACAGGGCTTGTTAGAGGCAGAATGTTCGGAGCTTATGAGCAGTTTTTTCCGTGAACTGCGTACGAAAAAAAAGATACCCCCATGCCATTTGGCATAATTAATGAAATCTTAAAAGATACCTCTATGCCATTTGGCATAATTAATGAAATCTTAAATAAACCAACAATGAATTTAAAAACAAAAAAATCGTTTTTCCTATATAATAAAGGGACAGGAAAGGCGGTTTTTATTATGTATTCACAAGAACAGGAATTACAGCTGATTTCCGTTGAACGGGACAGGCTAGACAGTTATCGGATCGGCTCAGTACAAAACAGGGCAAGCTTACGTCGGAAAAGAAGGCGCAGGCAGCAGAGACGGCGTCTGTTGAGATCGGGGATTTTGTGTTTGACGGCCATTGCTTTGCTGGCAATTTGTTTTCAAACGAATTGGATTGCCAATGTTTTGGATACCAGTTTTGTGGACAGTTTGCCTAAAAAGATAAGAAAACTGGAGAAAAAAGTGAAAAAAGAGCAGAAAGAGTACCCAATGGAGCTGCTGGAAGCATTGGAGCAGAATGAAGAAATGTATGATTTTGCAGAAAATTATACGAATCGGGAGGAATACCAGGGGAAAGCAATCGATCTTTCAGACAGTTATGAAACAGGGAGCGTACCGCTTTTGATGCAGTGGGATAAGAGGTGGGGATATGATTCGTATGGGGATGCCATGATTGGGCTTGCAGGGTGCGGGCCTACATGTATGGCGATGGCGTATCTTTATTTTACAGATGATTTGGGGATGAATCCGCGGAAGATGGCAGAGTATGCACAGGACGGCGGGTACCACTCCGAGGAAGGGACAAGCTGGAGCTTTTGGACGGAAGGGGCAAATGGGCTTGGGCTGACAGGGGAACAAATTCCTTTGAGTGAAGACAGGATGAAGGCGGTGCTGGATCAGGGCGGGCTTGTGGTCTGCAGCATGGCGCCTGGGGATTTTACTACAACGGGCCATTTTATTTTGCTGCGGGGATATGATGTGAATGGGTTTTTGGTGAATGATCCAAATCGGAAGAAGAATAGCCAAAGACAGTGGGATTATGAAACATTAAGCGGGCAGATCAAAAATTTGTGGGCTGTGTACGGCAGAAATTAGGCCCTTGCATATAGTGTGCGGCAGCCGGGGTATGGTGCTCAAGAATTAATTTACCTATGAAGATTGACAAAGCATTAAAAAAAAGGTATACTAAAGTCTCCGGGCAGCCGGGGTGTTAGCGGTACCCTGTACCAGCAATCCGCTATAGCTGGGGTGATATCCTGCCTCGGGTTTTTGATTGTGAAGCTGCCCTCTATAAGTGGCGATGACGCCTGGGTCTTGCGCAATGGGAATTTATGAACCGGGTCAGGTCAGGGATGGAGCAGCCCTAAGTAAACACTCCTGTGTGCCGCAAGGGCGCCTGGGCTGAGTTAACTGTAGAGGTAACGTTTGGGGTCAGGATTCAAAGCAGGATGCCCGGAATAAAGACATAAAAAGGAGCCGCTAAGTAAAGGCTCATGATGGCAGTATATAAGTTTCCGGCGGAACCGGCGTGGCAAAGGCTACGCCGGTTTCTCTATCCTGCCGGACAATCTGGAGTGTGGGATGAAAAAAGCCCACAAACGGTATCCCGCCTGCAGGCAAAACTCATAACGGAGAGTGTGGGATTCGAACCCACGTGCCCAGTAAAGGACAACCGCATTTCGAGTGCGGCTCGTTATGACCACTTCGATAACTCTCCAAACAATTCTTTATCCACTATAACACATTTTTTCCAAAAGTCAAGCTAAGAAGTGTTGTGAATGCCAGGAAAATATATTATAATAGGCTTTAACAAGAAGACACCAACCCTACAACAAAATATTAAACAGAAAGGATGAGAAAACTATGAGGAAAATCGGATTGTTGACAAGCGGTGGCGACTGCCAGGCACTCAACGCGGCAATGCGCGGAGTAGTAAAAGGATTGAGCAATAATTTAGACGGACTGGAGGTTTATGGTTTTTATGAAGGCTACAAAGGCCTGATTTACGGCAAATACCGCCTTTTAACCTCTTCAGACTTTTCTGGTATTCTGACAAAAGGCGGAACGATTCTAGGTTCCTCCCGGCAGCCGTTTAAGCTGATGCGCCAGCCGGATGAGAATGGGCTCGACAAAGTAGAAGCAATGAAGCATACTTATTACAAACTCAACCTGGACTGCCTGGTGATTTTAGGCGGAAATGGTACCCAGAAAACTGCGAACCTGCTCCGGGAAGAGGGTTTAAATATCATCCACCTTCCAAAGACGATTGACAACGATATTTATGGTACAGACGTTACATTTGGTTTTCAGAGCGCGATTAACATTGCAGCCGATGCGATCGACTGTATCCATACGACGGCAGCATCCCATAACCGTGTATTTATCGTAGAAGTTATGGGACATAAAGTGGGCTGGCTTACTTTATATGCGGGCATTGCGGCGGGCGCAGATATCATCCTAATTCCCGAAATTCCATACGATATCGATAAAGTAGCCGAAGCAATCCAGAAACGTACCAAAGCAGGCAAGGGCTTTACCGTACTTGCAGTAGCGGAAGGTGCGATTTCCAAAAAAGACGCCAAATTAAGCAAGAAAGAATACGTTAAGAAGATGGAGAAATCCCCTTACCCGTCTGTATCCTATGAAGTAGCAGCCCTGATTGAGAAAAAGCTTGGGGTTGACACGAGAGTGACCGTGCCGGGGCATACCCAGAGGGGTGGGAGCCCATGCCCGTACGACCGTGCACTTTGCAGCCGCCTTGGGGCAGCCGCAGCGCAGGCAATTATCGAAGAAGATTACGGCAATATGATTGCAATGAAGGGCAGCAAGACGGTCCGTGTGCCATTAGGAAAAGTGGCAGGCAAACTAAAGATGGTAGAAAAGGATTCCCAGATTGTAAAAGAAGCCAAATTTATGGGGATCAGCTTTGGAGACTAATATATAAAGTGAGGAAAAACCATGTCTTATACTGCTCTATACCGGAAGTTCCGCCCCAGTGAGTTTAAAGACGTCAAGGGGCAAGGGCATATTGTGGCGACACTAAAGAACCAGATTAAGGCGGACAGGATCGGACATGCGTATTTGTTTTGCGGAACAAGAGGAACCGGAAAGACCACCATAGCCAAGATATTTGCAAAAGCGGTCAATTGCGAAAGCCCGGCGGACGGCAGCCCTTGTGGGGAATGTGCATCCTGCCGGGCTGTCGCTCGGGGCAATTCCATGAATGTCATTGAGATTGACGCCGCATCCAATAACGGTGTAGACAGCATCCGGGAAATCCGTGAAGAAGTCACCTACCGCCCTACAGAAGGAAGATATAAAGTTTATATTATTGATGAAGTGCATATGCTCTCTATAGGGGCGTTTAACGCACTGCTTAAGACACTCGAGGAGCCGCCGTCCTACGTCATTTTTATCCTGGCAACGACAGAAGCGCATAAAATACCAATTACAATTTTGTCCAGGTGCCAGCGGTATGATTTTAAACGGATTTCCGCAGACACCATCTATTCACGCATGACAGAACTGCTTGCTATTGAGCAGGTGGACGCCGAGGAGAAAGCCCTTCATTACATCGCCAGGGCTGCAGATGGCGCTATGCGTGATGCATTAAGCCTTTTGGATCAGTGTATTGCTTTTTATTTAGGGCAAAAGCTGACATATGACAAAGTTTTAGAAGTACTTGGCGCAGTAGATACGGAAGTTTTTCGTGGGGTGCTTAAAAATGTGCTTGCACAGAATGTGGCAGGGGCTATGGCTGCTGTTGAAAACCTGGTTGCAGAAGGCAGGGAGCTTGGGCAGTTTGTGGCTGATTTTATTTGGTATTTGCGGAATATGCTGCTGCTTAAAAGCTCAGACGGTACAATTGAAGCGCTTGATATGTCCGAGGAAAATATGAAACGGCTTTTAGAGGATGCAAGGCAGGTAGAGGAAGAAACGCTGATCCGTTTTATCCGTATTTTTTCTGAGCTGTCCAATCAAATTAAATATGCAGCCCAAAAGCGGGTGTTGCTTGAAATTGCCCTTATCAAGCTTTGCCGGCCTCAGATGGAACAGGATTATGGCTCTTTGATCGGCAGGATAGAGCAATTGGAAAAGAGGCTGGAAGAAGGGGCTGTTTATGAGCCCAAGAAGCCCCATAAGCTGGAGGAAAAGCACGTACCGCCCGAATTGCCTAAAGCAGTTCCAAAGGACGTAGAAGAAGCAGTTAAAAATTGGCGCCAAATTGTATCTGGTTTGCCGGGCTTGTCCCGGACATATTTGAGCCGTGCGCGGCTTTTGCTTGGCAGCGGGAATGAGCTGCTGCTGGTATTTGATGATACAATGGCGGCAGGCTATTTTGGCAGGGAGGAAGAGCGCCTGCAGTTAGAAGGGGCGATATCAGAATATACCGGTCGGCAAGTGGCGGTTACTATCAAAGAAAATGATGTAAAACGCCCTTTAGAAGACACCCATGTAGATTTAGAGCAGGTGATCAATATGGAGATTACCTATGAAGATGAATAGGAGGAATTTAAAATGGCAAGACGGGGTGGGTTTTCCGGCGGGATGCCGGGGAATATGAATAACCTGATGAAACAGGCTCAGAGAATGCAGCGTCAAATGGAAGAAGCACAGAAGGAATTAGAAGAAAAAGAGATTACGGCAACGGCAGGCGGAGGCGCTGTGGAAGTTACTGTATCCGGCAAACGGGAAATTACAGGAATTAAGCTGTCTGAAGAAGTTGTTGATCCAGATGATATCGAAATGCTGGAGGATCTGATTATGGCGGCAACAAATGAAGCCTTTCGCCAGCTAGATGAATTTTCTGCTGCATCCATGTCCAAAATTACAGGGGGGATTGGCGGCGGATTAGGCGGCATGCCATTTTAAGGCGGTAACAGTATGGAATACTATAGTAGCCAGATTAACCGCCTGGTAGAAGAACTGTCCCGCCTGCCCGGGATCGGGAGCAAGTCAGCCCAGCGCCTGGCATTCCACATTTTAAACATGCCCAAAGAAAATGCACAAAGCCTTGCTGGCGCTATTACAGAAGCCAGGAATAACGTCCGTTATTGTAAAGAATGCTGTACATTAACGGACGATGATCTTTGCCCTGTCTGCAAGAACGGTAAACGTGACCACCGCACTATTATGGCAGTGGAAAACACCAGGGATCTGGCGGCATACGAAAAAACAGGCAAATACGAAGGCGTATACCACGTACTGCACGGAGCCATTTCCCCGATGCTTGGGATAGGCCCGGGGGATATCCGCCTAAAGGAGCTGATGGTACGGCTGCAAAAAGATGTAGACGAATTAATCATTGCAACGAATTCCAGCCTGGAGGGCGAGGCAACTGCAATGTACATTAGCAAGCTAGTCAAGCCAACTGGCATTAAGGTTACACGGATTGCCAGTGGCGTCCCAGTTGGCGGGGATTTGGAATATATTGACGAAGTAACGCTTTTGCGTGCCTTAGAAGGCAGGCGGGAGTTATAGGAAAAGCAAAAAGCGCGTTGGATTTTCAGATCTGGCGCGTTTTTTTGTCGAGATTTTCTTTTTCGCGCTACCAAGGATTTGCAAAAAATTTACCCTGACTGTGTTAGAGTGAATCTGAAAAATGGTTTCCGCTGTGCTTTGCGGCAGAACATGCAGAAAGAGAGGAATGTACATGATCGAAATCATACAGCAGACAGAAAAGAACGCAGAGGGTAAACTTCCGAAAAATATACGTCAGATTGGAAACCCTGAAAAAGATTTCCGGATCTACATGGAGGATTATGTCTATACATATCTGCACCCTACGCAGCTTTATGCTATGGGGGACTGCCAGCAGGGTATCCCATATGGGGCAGGGGAGCTTTTGCCAAGGCTTTTAATTCTCGTAGGGGAAATCAACCACTTTTCCAATAGGAGCTGCGCATTTATCTGCGGGGCCATCCGGGTGGAAAACGGCGCATTTTCCGAGGAGCTGCCGGAATTAAACGAAGATGCCTGGAGACGGATACAAAAAGAGCTTGAACAGTATTTTGGTAAAAGCGAAGTAGTCGGCTGGGTGCTTGACATTCCCGGAAATGAGCTGGAGGTTACAAAAGAAATGGAAGAGGTGCACCGAAAAAATTTTATCAGCCCCTACCAGTTTTTCTTTTTAATGGATTCAAGAGAAAGGGAGGAAGCGTTTTATGTCTGGAAATGCGGGCATTTGACCCGGAAAGAGGGTTATTTTATTTATTATGAAAAGAATCCAGGCATGCAGGAATATATGATCAGCAAACGGGAGGATGCCTTTGGAAGCAGCCAGCCGTCAGAAGATATTGAAGATCGGGCTGCCAAGCATTACCGTGCCATGATGCGAGAAAAAAAAGAACAGTCATATGAGTGTAGGACAGGCGTCCTTTCTTACTTAAGCTCACTTTTAATGGTCCTTGTACTTTGTACCTTCAGTGTGCTTTTGTTAGGGAGTATCCGCAGGATGGATCATATGGAACAGACTATCTCTGTTATGTCCGGCGCGCTTGAATCCACTGAAGAGGAAAAAGAAAACGAAAATAACAAAGTAGCAGTTGAGACGGTAAACGGCAATATATACCCAATAGGTACAACGCAAAATGACACCCCCCAGACAGAAGGGGGCGCATCGGATGTACCGGGGCAAAAGCCCGCAAGTGAAGGGGCTAACAATGGATTGCCACAGGAGGAGCCGTCCGCTGACGTGCCGCAAAACAATGGGGTTCCACAGAGTATAGCCGAAGGGGAGCTGTCTCAAAATGTGCCGCAAAGCAATGAATCGCCCCAAGGGGAGCCTGAAGGGCAGCAGGCCGGTGATACATCACAAAACAGTGAAGCGCCGCAGGGGGACAATGTGCAATCTTATCGCAGCCAGGGGTATTACATTGTACAGCAGGGCGATAGCCTGCGCGGGATCTGTTATAAAATATACCGCGATTATTCTATGATCCAAGCGCTGTGTGAAGCAAATGCCATAGAAGACCAGGATTATATATGGGTAGGCCAGAAAATCATACTTCCATAAAAAATGTACAAAGCAGTAGCCGCGGGTAAAATACTTGTGCTATAATGGGAAAACAGATCAATAGGGTTAAGAGAAACACCGGAGGAACATATGAATGGCAGACATAAGAAAACAAAAATTTTACACAGTCGAAACCAGCGCAGCCAAAGCTAATGCTGGGGAGCTGGAGCGTAAAATCCGGATACACAGAAAAAAAATTGCAGCCAGTATAGCCGCAGCGGCAATAACCATAACTGTGATTGTTATAACCGCAGGCTTGTACTATAACTTTAAAGAATACCAGTCCTTTGAGATCCGTTCCCAAATTGAGCGCAACGACAGCAAAGCCACCAAATACGAAAGTTTTGCCGGAAATATCCTGCGTTATAACAACGACGGGGCATTTTACCTGGACACATCTGACAATCCGATTTGGAATCAGGCATTTGAAATGCAGGAGCCTGTGGTAGATATCCATAAAAACTATATGGCGGTTGCGGACTTGTACGGCAACCAGATTTATATAATGGACAACACAGGCACACAGGGGAGTATCAAAACTACCAAGCCTATAGAAGCCATATCCATAGCTTCTCAGGGGACAATCGCTGTGCTGGCGCAGCAGGATGGCGTTAGCTATCTGGAACTGTACAACAAAAACGGTGAAAATTTAGCAAGCGGGCAAATCCGTGTAACAAACAGTGGGTATCCGCTGGATATTGCCCTGTCAGAGGACGCAACCAAGTTGGCGGTATCTATCCTGGATATTAGTAAGGGCACAGCGCAGACCACGGTTTCTTTTTATAATTTCTCATCTGTCGGCCAGAATGAGATCGACAACATGGTAGGCAGCTATACATATGCAGACACTGTTGTGCCGGAAGTGGCCTTTACCTCAAACAGCCGCCTGATTGCCTTTGGTGACAATAAAGTAATCCTGTTTGAAGGAATGCAGAAACCAGAAGAAAAATTAGCTATTGAATTAGAAAAAGAAGTGAAAAGTATTTTTTATGATAACGATTATTTTGGACTGGTTTACAGCAAAGGGGATTCGGCAGACAGCCACCAAATACAAGTATATAGTATGGATGGGGAGCTTCATTTAGAACAGGATTTTACCATGCCATATCAAAAAATCGAATTCTTAGACAACCACGAAATATGCATACGGGACGAATTCCAATGTACCATATATACCCTTCGGGGAGTTAAAAAATTTACATATAAATTTGACAATGCACTCTATAAGATATTTTCAGGAAAAACAGGCAGAAGATATACCTTTATTTTAGACGGGGTTATGGAACAGGTCAAATTAAAATAAAGGGAGGCAAACATGAATATATTTGAAATTATTGTAATTGCGATAATTGCAATTTATGCGCTAGTTGGATATCATACTGGGTTTTTGAGGGTAATCTACTCGTTGTTTGCATGGACACTGGCATTTGCCCTCGGGAGTTTTGCATCGCCGCACCTGGCGGCTTTTCTGGAACAGAACACCGGAATAAAAGGCGCTATACAAAAAGCATGTGAGGGTTATCTTTCAAAACTGGCAGGATCGAAAATAACAGATCCTACAATTGCAGTATTTGGCGGAGTACTGGAGGATACTGGTATATATGAGGGGATTGCGGCAAAAGCAGCGGGATATCTTTTAAAAGGGGTTTCTTTTCTGGCAGTAATGTTGGTAATTGGGATCCTTATGAGCCTTTTATGGCATATATTGGATGTGGCATCGCACCTTCCAGTGATAGAAGGGGCAAATAAAATGCTTGGGGCTGCGGCAGGGGCATTAAAAGGGTTCATGATTGTGTGGGGAATATTTTCTGTGGTTAGACTGTGCAGCGGGACACAGATAGGGGAAATGGCTTTAGGTTGGATAGAGGAAAGCGTATTATTAAAGAATTTATATGAATATAATTTTTTGATCTGGATTATTATGAAAGTGCTGGGGATGGAGTGAAAAGAGAATGGCAGGATGGATATTTCTATCCTGCCATTTATCAGCTGCTGCGCTTCCCTAAATAATTATTTAAAAAAAATAAAAAATTTTAAAAAAAGTGTTGACAGACATGGAAGTCTATGGTATTCTAACATAGCTGTCGCGGAAAACGACACAAAAACAGAAAATGCACATTGAGAACTGAACAGTGGAATAACCTTGAAAGATTCAAAGAGAAGAATTCTTTAAGAGAACAGCAACGGATGTTGCAACCTGAAACAGTAACCTGCCAGCGATGGCAGGACGGAAACGGAACAAGGAAAGCTAGCTTTCCTGGCGTCCGGGACAGACATTTTAACATGAGAGTTTGATCCTGGCTCAGGATGAACGCTGGCGGCGTGCTTAACACAT
>OFGF01000511.1_pt1 | contig 33108 bp, 23 predicted proteins | sample 1521711 | NCBI WGS metagenome assembly OFGF01 (sample SAMEA3504092, study PRJEB24116) | mouse gut metagenome | biome: mouse gut; feature: mouse-associated habitat; material: faeces | place: Denmark | collected 2011 | reverse complement strand
GCCAGATGGCCTCGGCGGCCCCCTTGAGGCCCACCCCGTGCTCCTCAAAGGCGGCCCGGCGGAGGTGCTCGGGCACGTACTCGATGCGGGCGTCCAGCCCGGCCACGGTGGGGTTCTTCATGGCGCGGATCTTATCCTGTAAAACGTCGAATGACATTTGAACCATTCCTTTCTTTTATGTTACACCCTGTCCTGATAGATGACCTCGCCCTGGACAATGGTGTATTTCACCCGGCCCTTGACGGTCCGCCCGGCGAAGGGGGTGTTGCGGGCCTTGGAGGCGAATTTTTCCGGGTCGATGGTCCAGGCCTCGTCGGGGTTGAAGACCACCAGGTCGGCCACCGCCCCGGGGGACATGTGGCCCCGGGCCAGGTGGAGGATATCGGCGGGGTTGGTGGACAGGCGGCGGAATACGCCAGGCAGGTCCAGCTTTTTGGTGTGGTACAGCTGGGTAAGGGTGAGGGCCAGGCTGGTCTCCAGGCCGATCATGCCGCTGGGGGCCCGGCTGAGGGAGCGGGCCTTCTCCTCGGCGGAGTGGGGGGCGTGGTCGGTGGCGATCACGTCGATGGTGCCGTCCCGCAGCCCGGCGATAATGCCCTGAACGTCCTTCTGGGTGCGCAGGGGCGGGTTGACGCGGGCCATGGTGCCCTGCCGCAGTATCTCGTCCTCGGTGAGGGTAAAGTATTGGGGGCAGGTCTCGCAGGTGACGTGGACGCCCCGGGCCTTGGCCTGCCGGACGATGTCCACCCCTTTGGCGGTGGAGATGTGGCAGATGTGGACATGGGCCCCGGTGTCCTCCGCCAGCATCACGTCCCGCATGATTTGCAGCTCCTCCGCCACGGCGGGGCGGCCGGGGAGGCCCAGCCTTCGGGACACCGCGCCCTCGTTGACGGCATAGTTTTGAACCATATCCCGGTCCTCGCAGTGATCCAGCAGGGGGAGGCTCAGCCGCTTTGCCTCCAGCAGGGCCCGCCGGAGCAGGGCAAGGTTCTGGATGGGCACCCCGTCGTCGGTGAGGGCGGGGACGCCCGCCGCCTTCAGCGCGGCAAAGTCGGTAAGCTGTTCTCCCTTCTGCCCGAGGGTGACGGCCCCGGCGGGGAGGACGTTGATTCCGGTGGGGGCGGCCTTGTCCCGCACCAGCTGGACGACCTCCGGGCAGTCGGCGGCAGGGCGGGTGTTGGGCATGGCTACCAGGGTGGTGACGCCGCCCCGGGCGGCGGCGGCGCAGCCAGTGGCCACCGTCTCCTTGGCCTCAAAGCCCGGCTCCCTCAGATGGACGTGGATGTCCACCAGGCCGGGGGCGGCGGTCAGGCCATCGGCGTTCAGGATCTGGGCGTCAGGGGCGGCGAGATCCCGGCCCAGCCGGAGGATCTTGCCGTCCTGGATGAGAAGGTCAAGGCGATCGTCCACGCCCTGGGCGGGGTCCACCACCCGCCCGCCTCGGATCAAAAGCTGCAAGGGCACATCCCTCCTATCGCGCAATTGCCCATATTATACCGGATTCGAGCCGAAAACGCAACGGGCAGATGGAAAAATCCCGGATAGCGGGCAGAAAAAGGCGGGACCCCTCCCGGAGTCCCGCCTGTGGTGCAAGTAAGCCTGTAAGCCGGGTTCTGTCATTTAAGACAGCCATCTATCTCGACGCGCCGTTGCCGACGCGCTCCAGCCGCCTCCTGGACACGGCCGGGCCAGCCTGTTGTGTCCCCACGGCGTTGCTCCGGATAGAGTTTACAGCAATGGTCGCTTTCACACGCCATTGGGTGAGCTCTTACCTCACCTTTCCACCTTGACTGGCAGGCGAAGGCCCGCCAGCAGACTATTTCTGTTGCACTTTTCCTGGGGTCGCCCCCGGCGGGTGTTACCCGTTATCCTTGCCCTGTGGAGCCCGGACTTTCCTCACGGACGGCCTTTCGGCCTGGCCGCGCGGCTGTCCAGCTTGCTTGCGAAAATCATTGTACTTCATCTTTGGGTGATTGTCAAATGGATTTGAATGGGGTATAATACCTCCATGCGTAAATTCTGCCTGCGGGCGGAAGCGGAGCGACGACTATGGAGGTGCGGCTCAAGATGGAATCTGCGCTGAAGGAATATCTGGATCGGCTGAAGGGGAAGCGGGTGGCGGTGATCGGCCTGGGTGTGTCCAACACGCCGCTGGTGGAGCGGCTGCTGGACGCGGGCGTGTCAACGCTGGCCTGCGACAAGCGGGGGAGGGAGGAGTTCAACGGCCTCATCGAGTCCCTGGAACGCCGGGGGCTGGAGACCGCGCTGGGCCCGGACTACCTGGACCATCTGGAGGGGGCGGACGTGATCTTCCGCACCCCCGGCCTGCGGCCCGATGTGCCCCAGATCGCCCGGGCGGTGGAGGCGGGGGCCAAGCTCACCTCGGAGATGGAGGCGTTTTTGTCCCTGTGCCCCTGCCGGATCATCGCGGTGACCGGGTCGGACGGCAAGACCACCACCACCACCATCATCGCCGGGATGCTGAAGGCGGCGGGCTACCGCACCTTTGTGGGGGGGAACATCGGCAACCCGCTGCTGTGCCGGGTGGACGAGATCCGGCCGGACGACATGGTGGTGCTGGAGCTGTCCTCCTTCCAGCTGCTCACTATGAGGCAGAGCCCCAGCATCGCGGTGGTCACCAACCTGGCCCCCAATCATCTGGACGTGCACCGGGATATGGAGGAGTACGTTGCCGCCAAGCGGAACGTCTTTGCCTACCAGGACGCCTGCGACAAGCTGGTGCTCAACGGGGACAACGAGATCACCGCCGGGTTCGCCCAGGAGGCCAGGGGGCAGGTGACCCTGTTCAGCCGGAAGAAAACGGTGGAGCACGGGGTATACTTAAAGGACGGGATGGTGATGTACTGCGGCCGTCCGGTGATCCATACGGAGGATATCCGCATACCCGGCCTGCACAATCTGGAGAACTACATGGCGGCCATCGCCGTGGTGGAGGAGCTGGTACCCGACGAGGTGATCCGGGACTTTGCCCGCACCTTCGGCGGGGTGGAGCACCGGATCGAGCTGGTCCGGGAGCTGGACGGGGTGCGGTACTACAATGATTCCATTGCCTCCAGCCCCAGCCGGACTATCGCGGGGCTGCGGTCCTTTCCGGAAAAGGTGATTCTGATCGCCGGGGGCTATGACAAGCACATTCCCTACGACGAGCTGGGGCCGGAGGCTGTGAAGTCGGTGAAGGCCCTGCTGCTCACCGGGGACACGGCGGAGAAGATCAAGGCGGCGGTGCTGTCCGCGCCGGACTACCAGCCGGGTGCCCCGGAGCTTGTGGACTGCGGGGATTTGCGGGAGGCGGTGGACCGGGCGCGGGCCATGGCAAAGCCGGGGGACGTGGTGATCCTGTCCCCGGCCAGCGCGTCCTTCGACCGCTTCAAGAATTTCGCGGAGCGGGGGAACGCGTTCAAGGATTTGGTAAACGCGTTGGAATAAGCAGGAAAAGGAGAATATCAGACGTGGAAACGGAACAGAGATTGAAACGGCTGTGCGCGGCGGGCGCGCCCTCCGGGTTTGAAGGCCCGGCGGTGGCGGAGGCCCGGACGCTGCTGGAGCCGCTGATGGACGAGGTTTGGGTGGATCGGCTGGGCAATCTGGTGGGGGTGCGCCGCTGCGGGAAGCCGGGGGCGAAAAAGCTGCTGCTGGACGCCCATTTGGACGAGGTGGGGCTTACCGTTACCGGGATTGAGCAGGGCTTCCTGCGCTTTGCCGCCATCGGGGTGGACGCCCGAATGCTCCCCGACCGGGAGGTGACGGTGCTGGCCGACCCGCCCCTGCGGGGGGTGGTGGCCTGCCTGCCGCCCCACGTGCTGTCGGCGGAGGACCGGGAAAAGGCCCCCAAGGTGGAGGAGATGTTCATCGACGTGGGGCTGGGCCAGGAGGAGGCGGAGCGGCGGATTCCCCTGGGCACGCCGGTGGTGTACCGCTCCAGCTTTCTCCGGCTGGGGGAGCGTCAGCTCTGCTCCAAGGCCATGGACGACCGGGTCTGCTTTGAGGCGTTGCTGCGGACGGCGGAGCTGCTCCGGGGTAAGCCGCTGAATGTGGATCTCTATGTGCTGGGCAGTACCCGGGAGGAGGTCGGGGGCATGGGGGCCAGGGTGGTGACCCAGGCCATCGGCCCGGACTGCTGTGTGGCGGTGGACGTGACCTTCGGGCGCGCGCCGGACACACCCAAGGACGAAGCCATGGTGATGGGCGGCGGCCCCGCTGTGGGCATCGGGCCTAACTGCACCCGGTGGATGGTGCGCCGCCTGCTGGACAGGGCGGAGAAGGAGAACATACCCGTTCAGAAGGAGGTCATGGAGGGCAGCAGCGGCACCAACGGCTGGACCATGCAGATCTGCAGGGAAGGGGTGGCCACGGCGGTGGTGTGCATTCCGCTGAAATATATGCACACCCCGGTGGAGACGGTGGAGAAAGCTGACATTGAGGACACGGCCCGGCTGCTGGCCGCCTTTGCCGCCGGACTGGGAGAGGGGGATTGGCATGATTGAGACGCTGAAAACCCTGTGCGCCCTGTCCGGGGTGTCCTCCTGGGAGGACGAGGTGCGGGACTATATCCGCAAACGGGTGGAGCCGTACGCGGACAGCGTGCGGGTGGACGCCCTGGGGAACCTGATCGTGTTCAAGCGGGGGGCAAAGCCCACCGGGAACCGGCTGATGCTGTGCGCCCATATGGACGAGGTGGGGCTGATTGTCAAGTCGGTCACTGACGAGGGGTTCCTGAAATTCGGCTGTGTGGGAGGCATTGACCGGCGAATTCTGCTGGGCAAGGAGGTGGCGGTGGGGCCAGGACGGATCCCCGGTGTGATCGGTCTGAAGCCCATCCATCTGACCACCGCCGAGGAGCGCAAGAAGGTGCCCAAGATCACCGAGCTTTATCTTGACATCGGCGCGAAAAACCGGGAGGAGGCCCTGTCCCGGGTGGAGCTTGGGGACGCTGCCGTGTTTGTCAGCGAGCCGGTGGATTTTGGGGACGGGATGCTCAAAGCCAAGGCCATCGACGACCGGGTGGGCTGTGCGGTGATGGTGAAGCTGCTGGAGGAGGACCTGCCCATGGACTGCACCTTCGCCTTCACCACCCAGGAGGAGGCGGGCTGCCGGGGGGCCTTCGGCGCGGCCTTCTCCGTGACGCCGGAGATTGCCCTGGTGCTGGAGGGGACCCCCGCCGCCGACGTGCCTGCCCTCACGGAGGACAGGCAGGTGTGCTGGCCCGGACGGGGCCCGGTGCTGTCCTGGATGGACGGGGGCGCGATCTACGACCGGAGCCTGTTTGGGCGGCTGAGGACGCTGGCGGAGAAAAACGGCCTGCCCTGGCAGATGAAGCACTACCTGTCCGGCGGCACCGACGCCCAGTCCGTTCAAAGGACCAAGGCCGGGGTGCGGGTCACCGGGATCTCGGCGGCGGTGCGCTATCTCCACGCGCCCAACAGCGTGTGCAGCCAATGTGACGCGGAACAGATGCTCGCCCTGGCCCGGCTGTTTATCCGGGATGTGGCGGAGGACTGACAGGAGGAATTGGACATGGATATGATAAAGACGTTGGAGGAGCTGGTGTCCGCCTTTGGGCCTTCCGGCTGTGAAAGCGAAATTTCCCAGGTGATTGAGGGGGTGGCGAAGCCCTGTGTGGACGAGATTTCCCGGGACGTGATGGGAAACCTGATCTGCCGCAGGAAGGGAAGCGGCCCCCGGGTGATGTTCTCCGCCCATATGGATTCCATCGGGTTGGTGGCCACCCACATCGACGAGAAGGGCTTTGTCCATGTGGGGGCGTTGGGCGGCGTCAGCGCGGTCCGGGCACTGTACGCGCCGGTACGGTTTCAGAGCGGGGCCAGGGGCCTGCTCTGCGCGGAGGCGGACGCCGACCTGTCCAAGCTGAAGGTAAACGAGCTTGTGGCGGACATCGGCGCGGCGGACAGCGGGGAGGCCGGGAAGCTGGTGCAGGTGGGGGACGCGGTCGTGTACGATACGTCCATCCGCAGGGCGGGGAACCGGGTGATTTCCCCCTATCTGGACAACCGGATCGGGTGCCTGGTGCTGCTGATGGCTATGGAGCAGCTTGGGGAGACGGACAACGACCTCTATTTTGTGTTCTCCACCCAGGAGGAGGTGGGCTGCCGGGGGGCCAAAACCGCAGCGTGGTCGGTGGAGCCGGACTACGGCATCGCGGTGGACGTGTGCGGCACTGACGATGTGCCTGGGGCCAAGCACGACTTAACCGCTTTGTGCGGCAAGGGCGCGGCGGTCAATGTGATGGATCATTCGGTGATCTGCCACCCGGACATGGTGAAGCGGCTGCTGGCTTTGGCGGAGGAGCAGGGCATCCCGGCCCAGCGGGGCGTGTCCCGGCGGGGCGGCACCGACGCGGGGCCAATCCACCAGACGCGGGCGGGTGTGTACACCGGGGGGATCTCCATTCCCTGCCGCTATATCCACACGCCCACAGAGCTGGTGGACCTGGGAGATGTGGAGGCGTGCGCCAAGCTGGCTGCGGCCTTTGCCATGGCAAAGCTGGAGAAATAAAACGCGAAAAGGCAGAGTGTGTAAATGGATTTCACTTTACAAATACCGGAACGGGTCAGCACCCTCGCGCGGCAGGCGGAGGAGGGGCTGGGGCCGCAGTTCGCCCGGATTGACGCCATCGCCCAGGCCAACAGCCGGCGGGTGCTGGCGGCGTTCCAAAAGCACCGGGTGGCGGAGGCGTATTTCGCCGGAACCACGGGGTACGGTTACGACGATCTGGGGCGGGACAAGCTGGACGAGATCTACGCCGGCCTGTTTGGCACGGAGGACGCCCTGGTCCGCCTACAATTCGTCAACGGCACCCACGCCATTGCCTGCGCCCTGTTCGGGGCGTTGAAGGCGGGGGACGTGCTGGTGTCCGCCGTGGGCGCGCCCTATGACACCCTGCTGGGCGTGGTGGGAGCGGTGGACAAGGGCCACGGTTCCCTGAAGGATTACGGCGTGGAGTACCGCCAGGTGGAGCTGGTGGATGACGCGCCGGACAGGGTCGGGCTGGCGGAGACGGTGAGCGATCCCCGAGTGAAGGCCGTTCTGATTCAGCGTTCCCGGGGATACGCCACCCGGGCGTCCCTGTCGGTGGACGAGATCGGGGATCTTTGTGCCATTGTGCGGAAAAGCAACCCGAACGCCGCCATTTTGGTGGACAACTGCTACGGGGAGTTTGTGGAGGAGCGGGAGCCTACCCATGTGGGAGCCGATCTTGTGGTGGGGTCGCTCATCAAGAATCCCGGCGGCGGGCTGGCTCCCACCGGGGCCTACATCGCCGGACGGCGGGATCTGGTGGAGGGGGCGGCTATGCGGCTCACCTGTCCGGGGATCGGCCGGGAGTGCGGGGCGACGCTGGGGAATAACCGGCTGCTGTACCAGGGCTTGTTCCTGGCCCCCCATACGGTGGCCCAAGCGGTGAAAACGGCGGTGTTCGCGGCGCGGCTGATGGAGCTGCTGGGCTATGAGGCGGATCCGAAATCGGACGCGGAGCGGCATGATATTATTCAGATGCTCCATCTGAAAAACCCGGAGGCGGTGAAGCGGTTTTGCAGGGGCATTCAGTCCGGGGCCCCGGTGGATTCCTACGTTACCCCGGAGCCTTGGGATATGCCGGGGTATGACTGCCCGGTGATTATGGCGGCGGGGGCGTTCATCCAGGGGGCGTCCATTGAGCTGTCCGCCGACGCGCCCATGCGGGAGCCTTACACGGTCTACCTCCAGGGGGGGCTTACCTACGAGTCGGGGAAGACCGGGGTAATGCTGGCGGCGGAGGAACTGCTGCGGGACTGACATAGGCCGGGCTGTTTTGCGCATACAGTGCCCTATAGGGGGTGGCGGTATGCCTGTAAAGCTGAAACGGTTGACATACTATCTGCGCCGGGAGGGACCGCTGGCGGCAGTGCTGCCCGTTGTGGGCGTGCTGGTGTTGGCGGGTCTGTTCCTCCATACGCTGAACGGACGGCTGCGGCCCGTGCTGGAGGCGGTGGCAACCAGCCAGGCCGCCAACCTGATGACCCAGGCCATTGCCGGAGCGGTGGACAACTGCCTCCAGGAAAACCACCTGGAGTACGGTGACTTTGTTAGCCTGGAGAGGGACGGGGCGGGGAAGGTGACCTCCATCACCAGCAACACCGCGGCTAACAGCCGCTTCAAGCGGGAGGTGGTAGAGGCGGTGGCAAGGCAGCTGGCCGCCCTGGACAGCGAGTCGCTGGGGGTGCCCCTGGGGACGCTGACGGGACAGCCCCTGCTGTCCGGCGCGGGCCCGCGGGTGCGGGTGTCGGTGGACTCCGTGGGGGAGGTGACGGCGGACTACGCCAACTCCTTCACCTCCGCCGGGGTGAACCAGACCCTGCACCGGGTATGCCTGGACATTCACGCAACGGTGCGGCTGTTCCTGCCCGGGGAGGTGCTCCCCGTGTCGGTGAGCAGTAGCGTGTGCGTGGCGGAGACGGTGATTGTGGGTGAGACGCCCGACACTTATTTGAATTTGGACAAAGGGGACGGCTGATATGGACGTAAAAACTCAGGCGGAACAGCTCCGCGAGGCGTTGAACGAGCACAATTACCACTATTATGTGCTGGACGCGCCCACCATCTCCGACTTTGAGTACGACAAAATGCTTCGGGAGCTGGAGGATTTGGAGGCGGCCCATCCGGAGCTGGTCACCCCCGATTCCCCTACCCAGCGGGTGGGCGGCAAGGCGTTGGACAGCTTCCAGCAGGTGACGCACCGGGTTCCGCTGCAAAGCCTTCAGGACGTGTTTTCCCCCGATGAGCTGCTGGACTTCGACCGCCGGGTGCGGGAGAGCGCGGACAGCCCGGAATACCTGCTGGAGCCTAAGGTGGACGGCCTGTCGGTGGCGTTGGAGTATGCGGACGGCGTGTTCGTCCGGGGGGCCACCCGGGGGGACGGGCAGGTGGGGGAGGACGTGACGGAGAACCTGCGCACCATCCGTTCGATCCCCATGAGACTGGAACAGGCCCCGGCGTCGCTGATTGTTCGGGGAGAGGTCTATATGCCCCGGAAAACCTTTGAAAAGCTCAACGGGGAGCGGGAGTTGCGGGGGGAGGCCCTGTTTGCCAACCCCCGGAACGCCGCCGCCGGATCGATGCGGCAGCTTGACCCCAAGATTGCCGCCGCCCGGGGGCTGGACATGGTGGTGTTCAATATTCAGTACACCGACCGGGAGCCTTTTGCCACCGACAGCGCGGCGTTGGATTGGTTGCGCTCCCTGCGCTTCAAGGTCATCGACTACCGGCTGTCCGGGGACATGGGGGAGATCCAGTCCGCCATTTTTGAGCTGGGCGATCAGCGGGAGAAATACCCCTTTGATATTGACGGAGCAGTTGTCAAGGTAAACTCCCTTACACAGCGGGAGGGGCTGGGGGAGACGGCTAAATTCCCCCGGTGGGCGGCGGCCTACAAATACCCGCCGGAGCAGAAGGAGAGCGTGGTGGAGGACATTGTGGTTCAGGTGGGCCGCACCGGGGTGCTGACGCCCAAGGCGGTGGTGGCCCCCGTCCGGCTGGCGGGCACCACCGTCACCAACGCGACCCTCCACAACCAGGACTTTATTACGGAAAAGGATATCCGCATCGGGGACAGGGTGATTGTGCAGAAGGCGGGGGAGATCATCCCAGAGATCGTGTCCGTGGTGAAGGAGAAGCGGCCCGAGGGTACGGTGCCCTATCTTCTGCCCAAGGTGTGCCCGGTGTGTGGGGCACCAGTGGAGCGGGATGAGGACGGCGCGCACATCCGCTGTACCGGGGCGGAGTGTCCCGCCCAGCTCCTGCGCACCCTGACCCATTTTGCCAGCCGGGACGCCATGGACATCGAGGGGCTGGGTCCTGCCGTGGTGGAGGGGCTGGTGGAGGCCGGGATGGTGAAAACCCCCGCCGACCTGTACCGGCTGGACCGGGATGAGGTGGCCAAGCTGGAGCGGATGGGCAAGAAGTCGGCGGACAACCTGCTGGCCGCCATCGAGAAGTCCAAGGGGAACGACCTGTCCAAGCTGCTGTTTGCCTTCGGCATCCGGCAGGTGGGGCAGAAGGCGGGAAAGATTCTGGCCGCCCGGTTCGGCTCCCTGGACAGGCTGGCCCAGGCCACCGAGGAGGAGCTTACCGCCATCAACGACGTGGGCGGGATCACGGCGAGATACCTCACCGAATGGTTTGCCGCCCCCCAGAGCCAGCACCTCATCGCCGCCCTGAAGGAGGCGGGGGTGAACATGGAGAGCCAGGCCGCCCCGGTGGGGGACAGGCTGGCGGGGATCACCTTTGTGCTCACCGGGGAGCTGTCCGCCTGTTCCCGGAAGGAGGCGGGGGATAAGCTGGAGGCCCAGGGGGCCAAGGTGTCCGGCTCCGTGTCCAAAAAGACGGGGTGCGTCATCGCCGGGGAGGCGGCTGGCTCCAAGCTGCGGAAGGCCCAGGAGCTGGGCGTGCCCGTGCTGGACGAGGAGCAATTCCTGGTTCTGGTGGGGGAGCGGGAGGGAGATTCCGCCGCCCTGCTGGAGCTGCTGAAGAAATAGAGAGGGGGAGACCCATGGGACAGAGCTTTGAGGCCCGGGCCGGGGTGGGCGGCATATGAGCGGCCGCACAAAACGCCAGCCCCGGCTGACTAAGGAACGGCAGATCGTGCTTTTGCTGGCTGCGCTGGCGGTCATAGTGGCGGTGACGGCGGCGGGGCTGTTTCTCAAAGGATCGCTGACGCTGGACAACCTGCTGGTGGAGCTGGGGCTGAAGGAACCCACCGTGTCCATGGAGGACATACCGGATTACTCCGGCGAGCCTTATGTGGTGCTGAACGACAACTGGCCGGACTTTGACGCGGAGGATTTGACGCTGGAGCCCTTTGAGAGCTACAGCGAGCTGGACTACCTGGGACGGTGCGGCGTGGCTTACGCCAATATCTGCCTGGAGATTATGCCCACCGAACCCCGGGGGGACATCGGGCAGGTGAAGCCCTCCGGGTGGCAGACGGTGAAATATGACTGTGTGGACGGAAAGTACCTCTACAACCGATGCCATTTGATCGGCTATCAGCTGGCGGGGGAGAACGCCAACAAGCAAAACCTGATCACCGGGACGCGGTACATGAATGTGGAGGGGATGCTCCCCTTTGAGAATATGGTGGACGGCTATGTGGAGGAGACGGGGAACCACGTGCTCTACCGGGTGACCCCTGTGTTTGAGGGGAGGAACCTGCTGGCCAGCGGGGTGAAGCTGGAGGCCTTCTCCGTGGAGGACGAGGGGGAGGGGATCTGCTTCAACGTCTATATTTATAATGTACAGCCCGGGATTACCATTGATTACGCCACCGGGGAGAGCTGGGAAAGCTGAGAAGCTGCACCAATTCTGAATACGGCACGAGAAAGGCCCGCTCCAACTGGAGCGGGCCTTTTCGGAGATTTACGGTTATGCAGAGCTGTTCTCAGAACAGCAGTCCCCAGCCCAGGAAGCCCAGGATGGCAACCAGGCCAGTGAAGATCAGCACCACAACCAGATAACCCATGATGTCCTTGGCCTTCAGTCCGGCCACGCCCAGGGCGGGCAGGGCCCAGAAGGGCTGGATCATGTTGGTCCACTGGTCGCCCCAGGCGATGCCCATGGCGGCGCGGCCGTAGTAGCTCATGGCCTGAGCATAGGTGGCACTGTTGGGATCCAGCACATTGGCCTTCTTGGCCTCGTCGAAGATGAAGGCCGCAGGAGTGCCCATCTTTGCCAGGATATCGGTGGCGGCGGGCATGACGATGGGGCCCTGAACCGCCCACTGGCCGCCGCCGGAGGGCACGAAGAAGTTGATGATGCCGCCGGACAGGAAGGTCCACATGGGGAAGGTGATGTCGGTGGAGATGGTGGCAAAGAACTGGGCGATAATCTTGGCCAGGGACACCTGGTCGGCGTTCTGCGCCACCATCAGGCCCATAATACCGGCGTAGAAGGGGAACTGGAGCAACACGCCCGCGGCACCGCCGGCAGCCTCGCCGATGGCGTCCACATATTTGCGCAGGTCGCCGTGGGCCAGCAGGCCCAGGAACAGGAAGATGGCGTTGACGGCGTTCAGGTCCAGCTTAGCCGCGCCCACGCGGATGAAGAACAGCACGATGTAGACGAAGCCCATGACAAGGATGATGGCCCAGAGGATCTTGCTGTGCTCAATCTTCTCGGCGGGAGTCTCAATCTTGTACTCCTTTTCCTTCTCGTCCACCAGCAGGTTGGGATCCACAGTGATGGTGTGATCCTTGTCGGGGTGCATGGCGTAGTTCAGGAAAGGGAGGCCCACCAGAACCACCAGGCACATGACGATGTTCATGGGGTGGAAGATGGTATGGGTCAGTTCGGCGGAATAGAAGATGTCGCCAAACTGCTTGCCGCCGGACATCTGAAGGGGGATGGAGCCGGACAGGCCAGCGTGCCAGATGACGAAGCCGGAATAAGCGGAGGCGATCAGCAGGGGGTAGTCCAGGTCACGGACGCGGCGGGCAACTTCCTTGGCCAGCAGCGCACCCACGATCAGACCGAAGCCCCAGTTCAGCCAGCAGCAGATGGTGGACACCATGGTGACGACCAGGATGGCACTCATCTTGTTTTTGGCCATACCGGCGATAGAGGCGAGGATCTTCTTGCAGATCTTGGCGGAGGCCAGGGCAGAACCCAGCACCAGCACCAGGGCCATCTGCATGGAGAAGCTCAGCAGGCCCCACATACCATCGCCAGTGGTGCCCTTGCCAGCCCAGGCCCAGACCAGCTCAATGGGGTTCTGCCAAGTGCCGATCATAGCGGCGATGAACACCACAATGGTCAGGATGATGGCGAACAGGAACGGATCAGGGAGCCAGCGGTTCATGATCCGAACGCAGCCGTTGGAAAACTTTTTCAGCATAAAAGTTTACCCTCTCTTTCTTCGATATGATTTGACAGCGGAACCGTGAATCTCGACGGGCTTATTATAGTCGTTCATTCACAGTTTGTCAATAAATTTGCAAAGAAACTCCCAAGAGAGGGGATCTGAGGACCGGTTATATTGTATAAGATTGCTGAATTGGTTCCGAGAAATGGAAAAAATCCCAGTATCACGGACTTTTCTGACCGGGATACTGGGATTTATTAAGATTTGACTTTTTTACCGCTTGTCGAAGGCGGGGTTGGTGAAGTAGATGTTTTTCTGATCCATCCTTTGTTTGGCCAACTCGATGGCCTCACCGAACCGCTGGAAGTGGACGATTTCCCGCTCCCGCAGGAAGCGGATCACGTCGTTGACATCCGGGTCGTCGGACAGGCGGAGGATGTTGTCGTAGGTGAGGCGGGCTTTTTGCTCCGCCGCCAAATCCTCCGTCAGGTCGGCGATGATATCGCCCGTGACCTGCATAGTAGAGGCGGACCAGGGATAGCCGGAGGCAAACTGGGGATAGACGCCTGTGGTGTGATCCACGAAATAGGTGTCGAATCCGGCGGTTTTGATCTGGCTGTCGCTCAGATTGCGGGTGAGCTGGTGGACGAGGGTGCCCACCATTTCCAGATGGCCCAGTTCCTCAGTCCCTACCAAGGGGCCAAAAAGTACCAGCAAAAAACCAGGTAATTTCAACGGGTGTAATGGGAAAATACTTCGCAGATTTTCACATATTGAAGTGAGCCGCCGAAAATACCCAAGGGCGGGGGAGACGCTTATTCTTCAGAAGGACAAGCCCTGCTGGGAGGTTTGCGTCTGTGTGGCGCTCCCGGAGTAACGTAAAAAGAAGCGGCGCGCTTATCTTGACTTTTGGGATAAAAGCTAATATCATGAAGAAACCGGCAGAGGTGCCGACAAACCATCTGAAAGCGGTGTTTTGCCATGAAAACAGCGGAAGAACTGCGCTCTGCCCTACGGGCCATCGACCACAGGAGCTATCCCGCCTACAAATCCCTAGCGGGGAGCTGGTTCTTTGGAACCTATATGCTGAACATTGAGCACGTCCAGGGGGACCCCTTCGCCGCGCCGTCCCAACTTAGCGTAACTGTGGACAACCGGACAGCGGGCTTCCTGGTAAACTGCTGGGAAACCCCGTGGAACCGTACGGCGTTGGAGGACTACCTTCTTCGCCGCTTTGCCCGTCAGGCGGGGCGGTTCTCCCGGCAGGCGAAGGGCTCCGGCAAAAGCGGTGTGCTGGCAGTCACCACCCCCGGCCGGGAGGTATTGGAGCGGACGGACTGCCAGGTGCGTGCCGGGGCCGTCACCCTGCGTTTCGAGGTGGGCTTTCCCGCCAATGGACGGACCATCAACGCCCGGGAACTGGAAAAAATCCTCTTTGACTTTCTTCCTGTCTGCGTGGAGCAGGGCCTGCTATATGCCAGCGCCCCCAAAGGGGAAGTGGAGCAGATCATCCATTTGGCGGAGGACCAGCATTTCATCCGGGAGGAGTTGGCCCGGCTGGAGCTAGCCGCTTTCGTGGCGGACGGGTCCGTCCTGCCCCGGGAGAGCGGTGTGTCCGATCGGTCCATGAAAAACGCCGTGCCCTTCCAGGCCCCCGAATCCATGGCGGTGATCCTGGACCTGCCCCACCGGGGGACTGTTCGGGGGATGGGGGTGCGCCGGGGGATCACCCTCATTGCCGGCGGGGGCTACCACGGCAAATCCACCCTGCTGAAGGCGCTGGAGCGGGGCGTCTATGACCACATCGCCGGGGACGGCAGGGAGTACGTCATCACCGACGCCACCGCCGTGAAGATCCGGGCAGAGGATGGCCGGAAGGTGACGGACACCGACATCTCCCTGTTTATCAACCACCTGCCCAGTGGGCGGGATACCACAAAATTCTCTACCTTAGACGCCAGCGGCAGCACTTCCCAGGCGGCCAACATCGCCGAGGCCCTGGAGGCGGGGAGCCGGGTGCTGCTCATGGACGAGGACACCTCCGCCACCAACTTCATGGTGCGGGACGAGTTGATGCAGGCGGTAATCGCCCGGGACCAGGAGCCCATTACCCCGTTCTTGGAACGGGCGCTGGACCTGTGGCAGAAGGCCGGGGTGTCCCTGATTCTGGTGGTTGGAAGCTGCGGAGCCTATTTCCACATCGCGGACAAGGTTGTGCAGATGGATGCCTACCACGCCCGGGACATCACGGACCAAGCCCGGGCGGCGCTGGAAGGGCATCCTGTCCCTGGCCTGACCGCACCCGGGTTCCACCTGCCCGCCGGGAACCGGGTGATCGACCTGTCTGGGGACAGCCAGACCCGGAAGAATTACCGGGGGGACGGCTATCGGCAGGAGCGGTTGAAGGTCAAGTGCTTCGGCAAAACCGCCTTCTCGGTGGGTGACCGGGAGCTGGACCTGCGCTATGTGGAGCAGCTGGTGGACGGTGGCCAGACCCGGGCGCTGGCCTATATGGCACGCTATGCCCGAGAGCACCTGGCGGGCCGGAACGTGGATGACATTGTGGCTACGCTGGCGAAGCTCATAGGGGAGAAGGACCTGGGGGCGGTCTGCGGCGGCGGAGTGGTTCCCGCGGGACTGACCATGCCCCGGATACAAGAGATTTTCGCCTGCTTTGACCGGTATTGATGCTTGCCCCCTCAACAGTTCCCCGTGTAGACGTAGGTCAGCCAGATACGGGCTTCGTCCGCCAGCCGGTACACGTCCTCCACCGGGGTGGGCGGGCGGTCTTGCATTTCGTATTGAGGGAAGAACCGGGACAGGTGCAGGGGAATATCTGGATTCACCGACGCCAGCCATTGGGCCAGGGCGTGAATTTCCGCCACGCTGTCGTTTTCGCCGGGGACCAGCAGGGTGGTGACCTCCACATGGCACCGCTCCGCCGCCAGGGTGATGGAGCGCTTCACGGTGTCCAGATCGCCGCCCAGGCGGCGGTACCACGCCAGGGTGAAGCCCTTGAGGTCGATGTTGGTGGCATCCAGGAGGGAGAGAAGTTCCCGCCAGGGCTGTTCCGCAATGGTGCCATTGGTGACCAGCACATTGTCCATGCCCCGATCATGGACAAGGGCGGCGCAGTCCCGGACGTACTCGTAGCCCACCAGAGGCTCGTTGTAGGTATACGCCACGCCGATGTTTCCCTGGGAAATCAGCTCTTCTGCTTTGTCCGCCAGCTGCTCCGGGGACACGTCCACCGTCCGGATCATACCGTCCCCGGCCATGGAAATCTCATGGTTTTGACAGAAGGAACAGCGGAGGTTGCAGCCGAAGCTGCCCACAGATAGAATCAGGCTCCTGGGCCGGAAACGGCGCAGGGGCTTTTTTTCGATGGGATCCAGGGCCAGGCTGGTGAGCTTTCCGTAGTTCAGCGGCACAACGGCCCCATCCCGGCAGATCCTGGCCCGACAGAAGCCGGTCTGTCCCTCTGCCAATTCGCAGCGGTGGAAGCACAATTCACATCTCGCGCTCATGTGTGCCGCACCACCTCAAACCGTTCCAGGGTGTACTTCTCCTGAGTGCTGATACCGCCCTTCTGGCGGGCGATATCAATTTGCTGTTCCACCGTGTCCACGCCGTCCAGGTCGGGGAGCAGCAGACCCCGGCGGTTTCCGCAGGACACAATGACACCATATTTTTTCACGTCCATCTGGGCGGGGGAGGAGATGGGCTCCGGCTCTCCCAGTACGTCCACGCTGTATTCCAGCTGATCCAGTTCCCCGGTGCCTACAGGCGGGAAGCGGGGGTCCCGCGCCCCGGCGGACACGGCGTTCTGTACGATCTCCCAGGCCACGCTGGCGGTGGTAGGCCCGGCGGTGCCGATGCAGCCCCGGAGCTGCCCGTGGGCGTGGAGGGATACAAAGGCCCCGGCGGTCTTGGTTGTCATCCCGGCAGGAAGGCCGTCCGGCAGATGTTCCATCCGTTTGCCCGTCCGCACATAGGTTTCCAGTGACAGCCGGGCCAGCCGCACCCAGGGGTCCTCCGCGGCCTTGCGCTCCGCGAGGCGGATACGCTCCATCTCCTCGCACTGGGCGGCAAACCGGCGGTTCTCGTCCGGGCCGGTGACGGTGAAAACGGCCACGCCATAGCCTACGCCGGTGACGCCCTCATAGCTGAGCAGTTCCGGCATCACGCCCAGGCCGTCCAGCGCCCCGGCCATGATCTGGAAGGAACGTAGGCCGCACTCCGCCGCCCGGTCGCACAGGGCCGGGTCCATGGTGAGAAATTGCAGGAAGTCCCCGGATTCCATGGCGGCGGTGACCCGGCGGTCGAACACCGGCCCCTCCGGGGCATAGCCATAGGGGCCGTCGTCCCGGAGCTTGTGGGACAGGTCGCCGCTGGCCACAAACACCGCCCTGCGGCCCAGCTTGTCCACTGCTTTCGCAATACACTGTCCCAGTTGATAATGCTGTAAAGGAAAAAAGCCTGACAGGCCAATACGAAGAATGGGGCAGGTGCTCCTGGCCTCCCGGAGGAAATAGAGGGGCAGGAATGTGCCGTGGTCCAGGGACGGGTCTCGCTCCCCCAGCGTTCCGGCCTGGAGGCCCGCCGCCTCGGCCCGGCGGATCAACTCCTGCCGAAGTTCTGCGTCATACTTCACCGAAAGCTGTGTCTGAGGTGCGCCGAAGGAGGCCATGCTCCCGGACGCGCCCGAGCCGGGGGAGATGTGGAAATAGTCGGCGTACATGACGGCGTGCGGGGATGAGATGATCAAAACCTCCGGCTCCCATTCCGCCACCCGCCGGGCGGCAGCGCGGTACGCGTCAATGGTGGCCTGGACCTGTTGCTCCTGGCCCCGGCCTACGGTGGGGATGATGAGAGGGGGGTGTGGTACAATGACGGCTCCGATCATTGGCATTTTAATCGCTCCTTCATAAGAAAACATTGGCAAGCGGAATCGCTTCACAGAACCATAACCAGCGTGCCTGCGCCAATCAGGAGGCACCCAATGACGGACTTGAGCGTGAACTTCTCGTGGAGAAACACCCCCGCCATCACCAGCGTGATGACCACGCTCAGCTTGTCGATGGGCACCACCTTGGACACCTCGCCGATTTGGATGGCCCGGTAGTAGCACAGCCAGGACGCACCGGTGGCCAGCCCGGATAAAATGAGAAACAGCCAGCTTTTCCGGCTGATCTCCGCAATGCCGACCTGGGTGTTGGTGAGGAACACCATGCCCCAGGCCATGGCCACCACCACCATGGTGCGGATGGCGGTGGCCAGGTTGGAGTTGACGCCGTCGATCCCCACCTTGGCAAGGATGGAGGTGAGTGCGGCAAATACGGCGGACAGCAGCGCAAAAATGAACCACATGTCTATCGCTCCTATGCAGATTCTGCCCATAGTGTAGCACGCCAGAGGCTACTTTACAATCCTGAACTTGTATGAGGTATTTTCAAGAGAAGGATTATGTGATAAAATGACAAATACAATGCTGATGCTGCCAACAAGCAGGAGAAACCGATCAATGCGTCGAGAAGGAGTGCTGAGCGTGACAGGCAATCAGATGTTAATTATCGATCAATTTCGGGAATGCTTAAAGGATGTGCCTTTGGGGACGAGGATGAAGCGGCAGGAGATTATTGATCTTGTCCATGAAAAATTTGGAACGAACCCCTCCGGCATTATCCCCAGCGACTATTGCTACAATATGATGAATCAGGGGATTTCTGATCATCATGCGGCTTTTTTCCTGAACGTTGGAACCGGCCTCTACGAGTATGTCGGCGAGGGGTACCGCCGCCCCACGATTGAGGATGTTATTTCTGCGTACAAGGCAGACTTTCCCCGCAGGGATGATGAAGAACGGTATAAATGGGAGGTAATCAGCCGCTACAAAAAGTATTGGAATATAGAGGCTGAGGATTTTGCCGGGATGCTTCGGGAGGCATTGCGCTGGGCAGGGGAGAAGTATAAGCGTCCGCGGGACGGTAAACAGGACGGCGGAAATTTGCTGACCTCCTCCATGTACTATCCCTACAAAATGATCTGTGCTTTTGCCCTGCAGGAGCCGGAAACTGTCCGAAAGCTGTTCAGAATTCTTTTGGATGAGAGCAGGCCGTTGTCCCTGCGATATACTGAATTTCGGGATGGCTGTGATAAATGTCTGGAGCGGTATCGAAACTCTGATCCAAGCCGAAGAAAGGCAAATAATCACTATCAGGATTTACGGGCAATTTCCGTTTATCTTGCATTTGAGTATCCTGAGAAATACTATCTCTACAAATATACAATGTATAAAGACTTTGCGAATCTGCTGGGTTTCCAATCGGTTCGGCAGACGACCCAAGGGAGTAAAGCCGAACTGGCACTGACGGAATACAGCAAACTTTGCGAAAAAGTTCTGGAAGCTGTCCAAAAGGACGCCGGCCTGCGGGAGATGAGCAAGGCACGGCTGGACGAAGCTTGCTATCAGGATCCGGCATTCCATCTTCTGACGATGGACATTATCTATTATGGCAGCCAGCTGGCGCAAGAGGAGGCATGCAAGGTGAGCGGAATTCTCAGTGGGCAGGGGAGCTCTAGGGTAGACACTGGCAAGAACACGATTTTATATGGCCCTCCCGGCACCGGAAAGACCTATCACACTGTGATCTATGCAGTTGCCATCATCGAAAATAAACCCTTGGCCGAGATTCAGTCGGAACCGTATGAGAATGTGATCAAACGCTATGGTGGCTATAAAGCGGACGGCCTGATTGAGTTCACTACCTTCCACCAGTCCTATGGATATGAGGAGTTCATTGAGGGGATCAGGCCGATTATGGAGCAGGGGGATGAGGACGCAAAAGGGATTGAATATGAAATCGCTCCCGGCGTTTTCAAATCCTTTTGTGATCGTGCAAGCCAGCCAATCGCAAAGCAGGATCGCCAGGGATTCGGGCTGAATGATGCTCCCGTTGTGTGGAAGGTGTCCCTGTGGGGAACGGGAGAGAATCCTGTCAGGACAGAATGCATGGAGAATAACCATATTCGGATTGGCTGGGACGGCTATGGGGAGATGATTACAGACGAAACCGAGTATTTTGACGGCGGCCGTAATGTCTTGAATGCCTTTATAAATCGGATGAAGGTGGGTGATCTGGTATTTTCCTGCTATAGCTCGACTACTGTTGACGCGATCGGTGTGGTCACGGGCGAATACGAATGGCATGACGAATACGAGGAACTTAAGAGGTTGAGACAGGTAAAGTGGCTGGTAAAAGGCATCTATGAAGATATCACCACGTTGAATGGCGCAACGATGACACTCGCTTCAGTCTACAGACTCAATATTTCTGCCGCTGATGCAATGGCGTTGGTTCTGAAGCATTTTAAAGGCCAGCCCAAAGCACAGCCAAACGGCAATTATGTCTTTGTGATTGATGAGATCAACCGTGGCAATATTTCCAAAATTTTTGGGGAGTTGATCACACTGATGGAACCGTCGAAGCGGATCGGGCAGCCGGAAGGGACAACGGTCAAATTGCCATATTCACAAAAACCCTTCGGTATCCCGGATAACGTGTATCTGATTGGCACCATGAACACGGCCGACCGCTCCATCGCAACCATAGATACAGCCCTGCGCCGCCGCTTCCGATTTAGGGAAATGCAGCCTGATCCCAAAGTGCTGGAGGGCGTCAGCGTGGAGGATATCTCCATCAAGGAGCTGTTGGAACGCATGAACAAAAAAATAACCGTCCTCTATGACCGGGAACATACGATTGGCCATGGTTATTTTATGCCGCTCAAGGATAACCCGGCTATTGAGCAGTTAGCGGATATCTTTGAGAATCAAATCATACCGCTGCTCCAGGAGTATTTCTACGATGACTATGAAAAGATCCGGCTTGTGCTGGGCGACAACAACAAAGATACGCAGGCAGAACAGTTCATTATCGCGAGAAGCATTAACTGCCCGGAGCTGTTCGGCAATACGGATATGGACTTGGAGGAAGCTTTCTCTTATGAGATCAACCGGGCCGCTTTTGACAACATCGATGCTTACCGCTCTATTTAGTGATGACACGGGTGTAAAAAGGTGTATTGAGGTATCGCTATGAACAAAAGGAATCTGATCCCCATCAGAGAATATGAATCTTTTGTATCAGACAGGGAGGCAGCCGGGTGTATCACCTTGCCAGAACACACGTTTGAGCAGCTTGAGAAATTTCTGCTTTTGAACCGGGGCAGGGGGGATGACGCGCTGGAGCTGATGGGCCTGTCGGCCCGCAAAGGGATTGGCAAAATGATCACCGCAAAAAATTACATCGGCCTCATCGCGATGAATGATGGCACCATGATTGAGATCCTTCCAAAGATTTGTTCCAAAACGGGCGATGGAGATAGCCGGGTCAAAAGGCTGGTCGTAGAGATGTTGAGGTCACTTCGCGATATGCCCTACAAATCTGTTCAGACCGCCCACGTCAACGTTGATAGGATGAACCTCTTTGAAATTTTCATCAGAATGTTCCTTGATGAAGTGTTCGCCATCGTCAAGCGCGGCTTGCAAAGCGGCTATAAAGCGGTGGAATCCAACGAGAACACGGTGAAAGGGAAGATCGTTTTCCCGGAACATATCAAACGGAATTTCGCCCACAAAGAGCGTACATTTGTAAAGTTCGACGAATTCAACCATAACCGTCCGGAAAACAAGCTGATCAAAGCGGCGCTATTGTATCTTTACCGCAAAACAACGTCCATTCGGAATAAAGCGGATATAAAAACCCTATTGAACATGTTTGCCGGGGTGGATGCTTCGACAGACCATGAGGGGGACTTTATAAAATGCGTTTCGGAGCGGAACATGTGGGATTATGAAACGGCACTTCTCTGGTGCAGGGTATTCCTCACAGGCAGGAGCTTTACTTCCTTTGCCGGATCCGAGGTGGCTTACGCCCTGCTTTTCCCAATGGAAATCCTGTTTGAACGTTTTGTTGCCCTAAAACTCAAAAAGCTCTTATCGGGAAACGAGTTCCAGGTATCTGTCCAGGACAGGACATATCACCTGTTTGACGATCCGGACAAACGTTTTTCCATGAGGCCGGATATCGTTGTAAGACGCAAATCAGATGGGGTCATTTTTGTCATGGACACCAAATGGAAGCTCCTGTCCAAAGCAAAAGCCAACTACGGCATTGCCCAAGCGGATATGTACCAGATGTATGCCTATCAGAAAAAGTACGCCGCAAACTCTGTTATCCTGCTTTATCCGATGACAGATATGGTATCGGATAAGGCCATTGAGTTTCACTCTGGCGATGGTGTTACTGTACGGGTCATGTTTCTTGATTTGTTTGAGCTGGCAGGGAGCCTAAAGAAAATATACACACTGCTTAAAAACTAATGCGGTAAATACAAGGAAGATGGATGATGGAGCATACTCCGTTTCATGACTACTACATATCCAGGATGCTTGAGGAACTATCTGACAAGGATAGGTTTGTGCCGGTCTATGCCTCATCCAACAGCAAAATCTACCCCTTCCAGATTGCGGCGGCGGACTTCGCCCTCCGCTCCCCATATCAAAAAGGCGCGGTGCTGTGCGATGAGGCCGGCTTGGGCAAGAGCCATGAGGCCATGCTGGTCATCACCCAGAAGTGGCTGGGGGGGCGGCGGCGCATCCTGCTGGCTGTTCCCAACAGCGACCTGCTCTGCCAGTGGACAGAACTGATGGAAAAGTTCTATTCCGTCCCCTATGTCATTCTCTCCACCCGCGCCCAGTGGGATGCTTTGGCAATTGCGGACGAGCCAAATCCATTCCTCCAGGACGCCGTTGTCATTACCACCTACGACTTTGCCGCCGGGCACGAGGACGAGGCCGGGGCCGTGCCCTGGGATCTGGCGATATTCGAGGAGGCCAACGCCCTCTCAACCGTCTACCAGGAGGGCAATCAGCAGGCGAAAGCCCTCAAGCGCATCGCCGGGGGTGCCTTCAAGCTGCTGCTCACCGGGACGCCCATTGAAAAGAATATCATGGATCTCTATGGGCTGATTTGGTTCATCGACGAGACGGTTTTGCCCGATGAACGGGAGTTCCTGGCCCGGTATCTCCGCCGCCCGGAGCGCTACCCTGAGCTTGCCGAACTGGTTCGTCCCTACTGTTTCCGCACCCTCCGTATCCAGGCGGCAGATTACGCCAAGGTGCCCCGGCGGGTACTGCTGACCTATGAGTACACCCCTTCGCCCCAGGAGCAGATGCTCTACGACCTGCTGTACGCCTACGTCAATCAGCCGGTGAAGCTGGCGTTTCCGGAGATGGATCCGTATGATCTGGCCCTGCGGCTGCTGGGACTTCACGGTTCCTCCACCGCCGCCATTTTGCAGACCATCCGGGGCGTCATCCGGCGGCTGGAGCAAATGCCCAACTCCGCCGGGGAAGTGGCCCAATGGCAGGAGATGGAACGGGCGGCGCTGGAGGTGAAACGAGACGCCAAGGCGGCGGAGCTGCTGTGCGCCCTCAAGCTGGGCTTTGCCGCTATGAAAAAGCGTGGCGGAGCACGGAAAGCGGTCATTTTCACCGAGAGCGTGGAAACGCAGAATATGCTTCTCCCGCTGCTGGAGAGCGAGTACAAGACCACGCTGTACCGCGGCGGCACGGACTATTCCGCCATCCAGACTTTCAAGGGGGGCGGGGAAGTGCTGCTCACCACCGACAACGGCGCCCGGGGTTTCAACCTGGAGGAAGCTGCCTTTGTGATCCACTACGACCTGCCCTACAACACCCTGAAGCTGGAACAGCGCATCGACCGCTGCCACCGGCTGGGGCAGGAAAACGACGTCCTCTCCCTGGCCTTTATCAACCGGGACAACCTTTCCGACGTGCGAAAGCTGGAGCTGGCCAGCAAGCGGACGCTGGTGTCCGGCGGGGTGTTCGGCCTCACCGACAGCGTGCTGGGCGGGTTCACCAACGACCTGAACGCGGGGTTCCGGGACGCGGAGAGCCGCCTGCGGCCCAGGACTCAGGTGGAGGCGGACTATCAGGAGAAGCTCGTGCGCAACGAGGAGGAAAACCGCCGCGCCGTTTCCGCCGCCGAGGACGTGCTGTTCACCACCTTCAGCCGGGAGCTGGCACAGCGGGTCAACCTTTCTCCCAGGTACATCGACAGGCGGGCAAACGAGCTGAATGAGGCTCTTTGGCGGCTTGTAGAAATCTTCTTTTTGCGGTACAATGAGACAAATACCGACTGCGTTTTCGTGATCGATGAGGAAGCGAAAACCGTCACCGCTACGGAATATGAAACTCTGCCGGTGCTGTTCTACTACTGGACGGGCAGCAGAAACCGCCCCTACCGCAGCCAGAAACGATACGGCATGGGCGGCGGCTTCAAGCCCCGGGCGGGGCAGATCACCTTTTCCAGCATCATCGGCCAGGGGGTCCTCCATGAGATAGAGTGCGCCAACGCCGGGACATTGACGGTGGAGGGGACCATCGAGCCCTGCCGGATCGGTCTGTACACCGTCACCTTGACCGGCGGCAGCGCCCGGCGGGAGATCCCCGTGCTGTGCGGCGTCACCGACAGCGGCAGGGCACTGAGCGAGGACGAGTGCAGGGCTGTTCTGGCCCTGCCCGTGCTGGGCTGCGCCGAGGACGGTTCCCGCTCTCCCCATTGGCTGAAAGGCCGCAGCGCACCCCATGAGTTGGACAAGCTGGTTCCCGTGGGCGCGCTGCTGGAGCAGGAAGCGGAAAAACTCTCCCCCGCCCAAGCGGAGGAGATGGAGCGGATGAAACTGCGCTGTAATGGTCATAAGGCGGCGCTGGCCCGGAAACTGGACAGCTTAGAGGTCAAGGTCAAGGCCCTGGAGGCGGAGCGGGAGTCCGTCACCGGCGACCGGCTCAAGCGGCTGTCGTTGGAAAAGGAGGCCACCCGTCTGCGGCGGGAGCTGATGAAGGGCCGGGAGAGCCAGTTCTTTGACGCCATGCGGCTGGATGTGGAACTGGAGGAGCAGATTCAAAAATTCGCGGAACAAGAAAAATTGACGGCCAAGGTTATAAGAGAATTTATGATCGCGGTCACGGGAGGTAACTGATATGGACACAATGGACGGCCTTTCCATGGACCTGGAGCGCGCCAACCTGGACAAGCTCCGCGGGGTGTTCCCGGAGTGCTTTGCCGAGGGCAAGCTGGACATTGACAAGCTGCTGGGGCTGTGCGGGGAGTACATCGACAACGATTTTGAAAAGTACCGCTTCGAGTGGAAGGGCAAGGCGGAGTGCCTGCGGCTGGCACAGAAGCGGTCCGCCGGGACGCTGCGGCCCTGCCCCGGGGAGAGCGTGGACTGGGAGCACACCCGGAACCTCTACATAGAGGGGGACAATCTGGAGGTTTTGAAACTGCTCCAGACCGCCTACTACCGCAAGGTGAAGATGATCTACATCGACCCGCCCTACAACACGGGGAACGATTTCGTCTACGCCGACGACTTCGCCGACCCGCTGGCGCGGTACAAAGAGGTCACCGCCCAGACCACCAGGTCCAACCCGGAGACCATGGGCCGGTTCCACACCAACTGGCTGAACATGATGTATCCCCGGCTGCGGCTGGCGGCGAATTTACTGCGGGATGATGGGGTGATCTTTATCTCCATTGACGACGGGGAAGTAACAAACCTTCGGAGATTATGTGATGAAGTTTTTGGAGAAGAAAACTTCGTTGCCCAATTTATTTGGAAGTGCCGTCAGAACAAAGATAATCGGAATATTTCTGGAGTATCTGTCGATCAGGAGTATATCATTTGCTATAGTAAGCAATTTGGGAATCGGATATTTCGTGGAACAGAGCGCAAAGTAGATCAGTACCAAAACCCTGATAACGACCCACGTGGGCCATGGACCAGCGCAAACATGGTTGGTTTAGCAACGGCAGACGCCCGCCCCAATTTACATTACGATTTGATCAATCCGGCAGATGGCATAAATTATGGATGCCCACCAAAGGGATGGAGATATGACCGAAATACGATGAAACGCCTCATTGATGAAGGCCGAATAATTTGGCCCGGTAATCCAGAAGGGAGGCCACGCAAAAAGTCTTTTTTGAACGAAATATCAGAAGTTCTTCCCGGCTATTCTTCTGTTTTCGGCGATGGGATTTACACAAACACGGCTACAAAGGAACTTTTTTCAATATTCCAGGCCCATTACTTTGACTTCCCCAAGCCAGTAGAAGTTATCAAGCAACTGATTGAACAGGTCACTGAGCCGAATGATATTGTTTTCGACTTCTTCTCCGGCTCCGCCACCACTGCTCACGCCGTCATGCAGCTCAACGCCGAGGACGGCGGCAACCGCCGGTTTATTTTGGTGCAGCTTCCCGAGGTCTGCGACGAGAAAAGTGAGGCGGCAAAAGCAGGTTATGCCAACATCTGCGAGATCGGCAAGGAGCGCATCCGCCGCGCCGGGGCGAACATCGGGGCGGGAGACACCGGCTTCCGTGTGTTCAAGCTGGACAGCTCCAACCTGAAAACCTGGGACGCCGCCCCCATCGCCCCCCAGGCGGAGGACGTGATCGGCGAGCTGGCCAACCGCATGAACGCCATGATCCACCGGGTCAAGCCGGACCGCTCCGACCTGGACATGGTGTTCGAGGTCATGCTCAAGCTGGGCGTGCCCCTGGATTTCCCCGTCAGCGAGGTTTCCATCAACGGCAAGACCGCCTACAGCGTGGGGGAGGACTGCCTGCTGCTGGTGTGCCTGGCTCCGGACGTCCAGCCCGAGGACGTGGAGCAGATGGCGGAGTACGCCCCCGCCAAGGCGGTCATCTCCCGGGACAGCTTCGCCGACGATACGGCGATGGCCAATGCCTGGTACATCCTGCGGGACCGGGGCGTGGATTTGAAATTGGTGTGAGGTGGAACGTATGGAGTTTGATATTCAGTGCATACGGGACAGCGGGCATTTTGATGATTTTATATTTGCGTATAAAATTGTTGAAAAAGCGTACGTTCAGAACATTGTCGAACATGGTCAAATCTACTTTGGACTGTTGAGGAACTACCGTAAAATGGAGCAGGAAAGCAAGAGTGCGGTGGGAGATGCTGGCGAAGCCACTGTCACAAAACAGGTTCGGGAATATCTAAAAGTTAATGGTGAATATGTAGAGATTCACGGCCCAAATGCGGGATATAATTGCCGGGTAAATGCCAATCAGTGTGCGTTCTGCCTCTATTCAGAAGGCTTAAAATCCTTTGAAAAATTATCGGAAAACAAATATCAGTATACAATCCCCTACTTTGTAATAGAGGCTGTTTGCAAAGATAAAGGGGGAGTGGGCAATTGTGCTATTATAATATTTGATACAAAAGTAATCAGGAAAATATATGATGCACTGAAAAAGAAAAAGCTGCAATTTTCTGGTCAAAAAGTCATTTATGACAATTTTGATTATGTTCCCACAAATAAAGAAATCGGCTCTCCAGAGTATGCGTTAGAATGTTGCTTTCACAAAGACGAAAGATATGCTTACCAAAAAGAATTTAGAATTGTTGCGCTTAATACGGAAGATAATCCGATTGATGATTTGTTTATTCCTATTGCTCCTGATGATTTCCAAGTAGTGGAATTAGTGGACGGCTTTGAATTTCAATGCCTTATAGACATAAGTGCGGAAGTGACTGGCAGAATTGCAAAAGTACGGTTTGATTGTACACATACATTGAAAGCTGTGATAGAAAATGAAGCTTAAATTCAAGAGCCAGAACTTCCAGACCGCCGCCGTCAACGCGGTCACCGGCCTATTCGCCGGGCAGGAGCGCAGCCGCGCCACCTTCTCCGTCATGGTGGAGGGTCAACTCCCGGATCAGACCAGCTTCGGCCCGGCGGAGCTGGGGGTGGGCAACGTCCTGCGGCTGACTGACGACGCTCTCACCGCCAATATGCGCGCCGTCCAGAAGCGGAACCTTCTGCCCATGACGGACAGCGCCGCCTCCCGGCAGTTCTGCGTGGAGATGGAGACGGGCACCGGGAAAACCTACGTCTACACCAAGACCATCTTCGAGCTGAACCGGCGGTACGGCTTCACCAAGTTCATCGTGGTAGTGCCGTCGGTGGCCATCCGGGAGGGCGTGTACAAGTCCTTCCAGGTCACGCAGGAGCACTTTGCCCTGCAATACGACAGCGTGCCCTGCCGGTATTTCATCTACAACTCCGCCAAGCTGTCCGATGTGCGCCAGTTTGCCGCCAGCGCCAACATCGAGGTGATGATCATCAACATCGACGCCTTCAAAAAGGCGGAGAACATCATCAACCAGGCCCAGGACAAGCTGAACGGCGAGACGGCCATGGGCTTTATCCGGGACACCAACCCCATTGTCATCATCGATGAGCCCCAGAGCGTGGACAACACCCCCAAGGCCAAAGAGGCCATCGCGTCGCTGAATCCGCTGTGTGTACTGCGCTACTCGGCCACCCACCGGGAGAAGATCAACCTGCTCTACCGTCTGACCCCGGTGGACGCCTACCAGATGGGGCTGGTGAAGCAGATCGCCGTGTCCTCCAACCAGGTGTCCGGGGGCTTTAATCAGCCCTATGTGCGTCTGTTTTCGGTGTCCAACGAGAAGGGGTTCCGGGCCAAAGTGGAGATGGACGTAAAGGGCAAAACCGGCGTTGTTGCCCGGAAAACGGTGACGTTGAAGCCGGGGGACGACCTGTTTCTCCTGTCCGGCGGGCGGGAGCTGTACGAGGGCTATACTGTGGCTGGCATCGACTGCACCCCCGGCTATGAGCACATCGAATTCGGCAACACTCAGGAGGTGGCGCTGGGCAAGGCCATCGGGGACATCGACGAGAACGTGGTGAAAAGGGCCCAGATCCGCCGCACCATCGAGGCCCATCTGGACAAGGAACTGCGCTACATGGGCCGGGGCATCAAGGTACTGTCCCTGTTCTTCATCGACAAGGTGGACAAGTACCGCCATGAGGACGGCACGCCGGGCATCTACGCCGGGATGTTTGAGGACTGCTACCGGGAACTGATCGCCAGAGAGAAATACGCCCCCATCCGGGAGCTGTTTTCCGCCGATGTGTCCAAACTGCACAACGGCTACTTCTCCCAGGACAAAAAGGGCCGTCTGAAGGACACCAAGGGCGATACCCAGGCGGACGACGACACCTACAACACCATCATGCGGGACAAGGAGTGGCTGCTCAGCTTCGACTGCCCCCTGCGGTTCATCTTCTCTCACTCCGCGCTGAAGGAGGGCTGGGACAACCCCAACGTGTTCCAGGTCTGTACGCTGATTGAGCAGAAATCCACGTTCACCTGCCGCCAGAAGGTGGGGCGCGGCCTGCGGCTGTGTGTCAACCAGGCGGGGGAACGGGTGGAGGACCGGGACATCAACGTCCTACATGTCATGGCCAACGAGAGCTTTGCTGAGTTTGCTGCCACGCTGCAACAGGAGATTGAGGACGAAACTGGCGTAAAGTTCGGGGTCCTGAACCTGAGCCTTTTTTCCGGCATGGTCTACGAGGAAAAGCGCCAGGAGGCGCGGACGATCACGGCGGAGCAGGCCCAGCGGGTGGTGGAGGCCCTTCAAACCGCCGGGGCCATCGACGAGGGTGGCAAGGTCCAGCCTGCCGCCAAGGTGGAGGAGATTGTGCTTCCCCCGGAATTGGAGGAAGTGCGGGAAACCGTCCGGGCGGCAGTAGAACAGAAAGAGCCCGTTACAGCCCAGGCCCTCGTTGGTACAGTCTACACCGCTACGGTGGTGGAGGAAAAGACGATCTCCTACGACGATGCCCAGGAACTGTTGGAGCACTTCCAAAAGAAGGACTATATCACCCCGACTGGGAAGATCAAGGATACCATGAAAAACGCCCTGAAGGCGGGGACGCTGGAGCTACCGAAAAAGTACGAGGCCGCCCGGGGCCGCTTTGAGGCCATCATCGCCAATGCGGACCGGAAGCCGCCGGTGCGGGACGCTTCCCGGGATGTGACGGTGCGCCTGAACAAGCAGGTGATGCTCTCACCGGAGTTTCTGGAGCTGTGGGGGAAGATCAAACAGAAGACCACCTACCGGGTCAGCATCGACACCGAGGAACTGGTGAAACGGTGTGTCAAAGCCCTGCGGGAGATGCCGAAGCTGCAAAAGACGAGGTTGGTCTCCCAAACAGCGGATATCCACCTGGAGCAGGCAGGTGTCTCCCACACCGAACGAGAGACCCGGTTCACGGATGTGGACAACGCCTACCGGGTGTTGCCCGACCTGATCACCATCCTCAGCGACGCCGCCCTGCTCACCCCCGCCACGGTGAACCGCATCCTGTTGGAAAGCGGACGGTGCGGCGACTTTCTTAATGACCCGGAGCTGTTTTTGGAAAAGGCGTTGGAGATCATCCGGGACAACCGCCACGCTTTGGCCATTGACGGTATCCGCTATCTCAAACTGGATGGCGAGGAATATTATGTCCAGGAGATCTTCGACTCGGCGGAGCTGCTGGCTAACCTGGACCGCAACGCCGTCAAGGTAGAACACAGCGTCTATGATTACATCGTCTACGATAGTACCACCATAGAGAAGCCCTTCGCCCTGGCGCTGGATCGGGATCCGGATGTGAAGATGTTCTTCAAGATCCCGGAGCGGTTCAAGATCGAGACGCCCATCGGCACCTATAACCCGGACTGGGCAGTATATCTCACTCGCAACGGGGAGGAGAAGCTGTATTTTATTTTGGAGACCAAGGGAACGACCAATCTGTTTGACCTTCGCACTCCAGAGCAGCTCAAAATCCGCTGCGGGAAAAAACACTTCGAGGCGCTGGAAAACGACGTGGAGATGCAGGCGGTGAAAAGCTGGAGCGAGTTCAAGACGCAGGTATAAGACATATGTCAAGCTGGCCATGTCGACATTTTTCTCTTATGAGTTTTTCATCCATGTTTTCAAGTCGTCCAACGAAATTTTTCCATCCTCGCAGTCCTTCTTTTTCGCCTGGGCCCGTTTGCTCCAATCAGCGAACTCCTCAGCAGACAGCTTTCCGGCCCGGATCCATGCAAAATGGCGCTTGTATTCCCGGCGGTACTCTTTGAACACGGCATCGTCTTTGCGGTTCTCGGTCCATTTTTGAACGGCCCCGGTGTTCCGGCAGGGCTTCCTATCTGCGTTGGGCCGCTCGCAGTATTCCGCCGTCACCCGTCCGGTCAGAGGGAAGTACCTGCCGCAGTTCCTGCACCGGCGAACAGACGTCCCGCTGGTGACGCATTCCCGTAAAGAGAAGTCTATCAGATCCCGGATCGTGTTCGGCTGCAAGATTGATCCGCACATTTCCTCGCCAATGGAACCGAAGCCCACTGAGATCGCCTGAAACTGAAACAGAGCGGGGGCATCGGGTTCGTTGATTCGATATTGCCCGCTCATACTGCGCTGAGTGTCCCGTCCGGCACGGTCAATATCCAAAACCACTTCTATAAAAGCCTGTGCCTGCCGTTGGTACACTGGGAGCTGCTCCAAAAGCTGGAGCAGCTCCTCTGTCATTTCAGGAGCTAAGGTCCCGGCTGCTTTATGTGTGAACCATTGCAGGTAGGGCAGTTGAAAGTAGATATGCCGCGCTGCCAGCTCCCCCATTTTTGCCATAGCCTCGTCCCCGTGGGTGCTGTCCCCGGTGGAGAAGAAGCGGTTCCAACATGTCAGAATATCCTGTAGCTGTCCCTCTACCTGCGCACAGTCCAGTTCCAGAAAGCTCAGCAGGCTTTCCAGATAGGGGTACGATCTCTGGGTGGCGGCGGAACCACGACCTCCCCATGGATCATATTCAAAATGTTCTTGACCGCCGGAAAAATACATTTGATAACTCCACATATTCATCGGATGCTCCTCTCGAAAACGACACACTGTAAAATGATTTTATCCTGTGTCTTGACAAAGCCTATGGACCGTGTTATGATGTGACTATCAGGAGGTGTCTAAATTGATTGTAAGATGAGTCTATCACGTGGGATCAAGTATGTCAATAGAAAATGAGGGGGTGAAACACATGAAAAAATTAGAAACCATCGATGGCGAGACCTTGATGAGCAAACCGCTCCAGCCTTTGAACTTTGTGGTGGACACGCTGATCTCCCAGGGCCTGCACATCCTGGCCGGGTCGCCCAAGGTGGGCAAGTCCTGGTTGGCCCTGTGGCTGGCTGTTACCGTGGCGAAGGGAGAACCTGTCTGGGGACTGCCGGTGAAGCAGGGCACCACGCTGTATCTCTGTCTGGAGGATTCCCAACTGCGAATCCAGAACCGGCTGTTCGACGTGACGGAGGACGCGCCACCCAACGTCCACTTCTGTACCGAGAGCCGAATTCTGGGCGACGGACTGGTGGAACAGATGGAGCAATTCCTTGGCGAACACCTGGACACCGTGCTCGTCATTATCGATACTTTGCAAATGATCCGCAACGCCGGTTACGACAACACCTACGCTAACGATTACCGCGACCTCTCTGCGCTGAAGAAACTGGCTGACGCTCACGGCATCGCCATCCTACTGATCCACCATCTGCGAAAGGAAAAGGCGGACGATGTGTTCAACCGCATTTCCGGCACCACCGCCATCAGCGGCGCGGTGGACGCCAGCTTCACACTGGTGGAGGAGCAGCGGGGGAGCGGCAGGGCGCGGCTGTCCTGCATCGGTCGGGACATCAAGTACCGGGAACTTGAACTCCACCGCAACGCCGACAACGTATGGGAGGTGACGGCGGACAGTTATCAGCAGCCGGAGCTGTTGGGTGACCGCATCATTTTTCTTCTCTCTGAATTGCTGTGTGACTGTCCTAAATTTATCGGCACTCCCACTGAACTGGCACAGCGTATCGACCCTGATGGGGCACAGGGTGTCACTCTAAAAAATGTGTCCCGGAAAATTCTGCAAAGTGTTGCGGCCCTAAACGAAATGGGCATCACTGCGGTGGTGCGCAGGAGCAACGGGAGGCGGTTGATCGAGCTCCACCGTGCCGATAGTGCCGGTAACGCCGGGGCCGGAAAGATCGTCCCTGTTGACCCTGTGACCGTATGACTGCCGTGTCGGCCCATGTGCAGCCCTGTGTCCGCTCTGCGGGGCAAGGCGGGGAAATGACCCGCAGAGCGGCCCGGGCGCGGTGTGTGAGCTTTGTGGGCGTTTGTGGGGAGCACCAACGAAGGGCATTGCAGAGGCGGCCCGATGGAGGGATGCCCACCTTTTGGGTGGGGCAAGCATCGCGTCCGGCTATACGCCGCCCGCA
>OFGF01000508.1_pt1 | contig 33266 bp, 44 predicted proteins | sample 1521711 | NCBI WGS metagenome assembly OFGF01 (sample SAMEA3504092, study PRJEB24116) | mouse gut metagenome | biome: mouse gut; feature: mouse-associated habitat; material: faeces | place: Denmark | collected 2011 | reverse complement strand
ATGATGTTCCACAAATAAATGGAACCACTGATTTACTTTGTTGTATTGCAGATCTACATATCGGGCAGACATTCAAATCATTTTGGGGAGAATATAATAGTAATATTGCAAAACAAGAACTAAACAAATATTTAAATGATGTCATTGAAATCGCAAAAAGACATAACTCTTCAAAGATTCATGTATGTAGCATTGGCGATCAAATAAGCGGGCTTATCCATCAAACAATTCAGATATCAAATAAAGAAAATGTCGTGGAGCAGGTGAAAATCGCTATAGAATATATATCTTCTTTTTGTTATGAATTGACAAAATATTTTGATGACGTGTATTTTTATAATATTAGTGGGAATCACTCAAGATTGAATCCGAATAAAGATAATGCAATTAAAGATGAGCGGTTGGATGATTTGATTGGGTGGACTGTATGCAACCTCCTTAAACACATAGATAATTTTCACGACATGACACATAGAAAGTTTGATTCAACTATTGGGGAGGCCCATATCAGAAATAAGAACTATCTACTTATACATGGAGATGTTGACATTATTTCTAAAACTGGAATTGGTGGTCTGGTAACAATGCTTGGCTTCTGTCCAGAATATATTGTATGCGGACACAAGCATACGCCTGCCATGAAAGAGTTTAATGGGATACAGATATATCAGTCTGGTAGTTTTGCTCCTTCTGGAGATGATTATACAATATCAAAAAGGTTGTCAGGAAAAGCATCGCAAACTGTTTTAGTATGTGATGAACAAGGTGTTCAATGTTGTTATAATGTGAAATTACAATAGATTATTAATTTAAAGGAGAAAATATAAAAATGGATAAGATTTTAGAATTATTGGGTAGTAACCCAGAATTGATAGTTCCTGTAGTAAAAGAATATATTAACAAATATAAACCAGTTGTATATGATTTAGCACAGGAAGTAGTTGAAATATATAAGGATTATTCCAACAACACTGAATATCCTGCTGTTGTAGCCAGAACAAAGAAAAATATGTATGATGCTTATGTCTCTGTTGGATTTACAGAAGATCAGGCATTAGCTCTTATGATTAATGATAACATTCAGCTTATGAAAAATGTAAAACAGATGTCAAATTCTGTAAATAAAAGTAAGACAAAATAAAGTAGGTATGGACGCCCTGCTTATTATATTTGGATGGCAAAACCATAAACACATGTGTTGGAGAGTAGCTTGCTGAATAGCGAATACTACTCTCTTATTTTGGTGTCCCGAAAATATAGGACAAACATTTTAAATCGAAAGGAATAAAAAATCATGACAAAAGTAGAACTTTTAAAAGAAATTTCAAATAAATCAGTCGAAGCAGTAAATCAGAAACAGGTTGCATCTGTGTTGGCAGCTCTTGAAGCAGTTGTTAAGGACGTTGTCACTTCAGGCGATGAAGTTACAGTTCCTGGAATCTGTAAAGTAAAAGAGAAAGTCGTAAAAGAAAAGACTGGAACTATTATGATGGGGCCTAACAAGGGAGAGAAATATGTGAAGCCAGAACATAAGGAGGCATCTGTCAAAATCGTAAAGTCTCTGAAGACTATTTTCGCATAATCCAGGTTGGTGGGTGACATTATGATTAATTTTGAAAATATTGGTGACTTAGCATCTCAGCTATTTCAATATACAGACACTGAGGAACATCTTGTATCCGTAGTAGCAAATAAAGAAATCGTTACGGAAATTATGGCGGAGTTGCTAAATTATGAAGACGTTGTTTTAGATAGCTGCATCATACATACATTCTGATGCCTGGCATGTTAGTGTAGAAAAATGTTATAATGAATCAAAGGACATATATTATTCAACTGAAGGATATGTATTGTTCCATGAAGATGTTAACAGCAAGGCTCTCATCGATATGCAGCGGAATGAATTCATGCCCTTAGGTGAGCATGATTGGTTCACTGTTGGCAAAGATGAAGAATTGGAAGATTCTGATGATGAAGAACTTTCAGAGAATGATATTTATGATTCAGAGTCTACATATATCAGTAAGAATGATGATGGTGTTCCTGTTGGGTTCACTAAAAATTGGAGCGTTTCAAAAAATGGCGTTACATGTTATTCAAGTTATAGCCATTTTACAGATGATGTTGACATGTTAAGAGAAATTGCTTCAGAGATTGGAATAGAATTATAGGTTTGTAAGATAGTGGCGAGAAAGACTTGCGTTCTGAAAATTGAGCGCAAGTCTTTTTGTTTGGAGAAATATATATTAGAGATTTGCAGTGAGTGAAAGTAACTGCCGATCGGTGAAGCGACTGATTATCTTTAGACGGAGAAACTATTGGTGGTACGCATGTGTAGGGTATGCTCCTACTACACCAACAATGGGAGATTTGTGGGACAATCCCCACTCTCCTACTATTACATTTAGTCAATAAACAAGGAGGATTCTTTCATGAAAAATATGAAAAATCAAAGTGATAAAGAATTAATTTATACAGAGAGTAAAACTCTTAGAAATGAAACATTAGATGCTATCTCGTATGATTTTTTAGACAAACTAAAAGTTATTCCGTATTTAACTGATGATATGGTAGTTACAACACAACAAGTTGCAAATTATTATGAATGTAGTCTTGATTCTGTCAAAACCATAATTAAGAGGAATCGTGAAGAATTTGAATCTGATGGCATGATTATTTTAACAGGTACAGAACTTGATAATTTTAAAGAAAAAATTTTGCAAGGTTCAAATGAACCTGACAAAATAAGTTCTAAAACAAGATCTTTAACCATACTCACTAAAAGATCTTTATTAAGAATTGGAATGTTAATGACCAGTAATCTTATGGCCACAAAAATCAGAAATTATCTTCTTAATATTGAAGAAAAGACTGAGGTTGATAGGAAGTCATGGGCAATTCAACGTGAAGTTGGAATCATTGAAAGAAAACGTATGACCTCTGCCATTTCAAAATACATACCAGAAAGTAGACACAAAAAATTTGCATATCCAAATTATACAAATATGATTTATAAAATTCTTTTTGGGTGTGATGCAAAAACTTTGAGAAGTGCAAAAAATGTTAAAACTAATGATGCCTTACGAGATAGTTTCTCTGAATCAGAATTAAGGAAAATCGAAGAGGTTGAAACTATTGTTACAGGATTAATTAGCATGGATTTTACATATAAACAGATTGAACAAATGCTAAAAGACAGATTTATTAAAAAACTTGAATAAGGGAGTAGCTCACCCATAGTTACTTCCTTTTTGTATGGAAGGAAGTGATAAATGTGGATGGCAAGAATGCAAAACGTAGTGATGATATAACCGATAAAATGTGGTCTGAAGTTCTTGAATTCAATAGAAACATGGTTCAGGAATATTTGGATAACCAAACCGATTTATCCATAAAAACAAAAATAGCTTACAAATCAGGATTGCGGATATTTTTCTACTGGGTTAAGCAGAATCTTAATAATAAAAGTTTTCTTGATATAAAGAAGAAAGAATATGTAAGATATTTAAACTGGATTACAAATAGAGGATTATCTGATTCAGCTATTAAATTCAAAAAATCAAGCGTCAGTTCATTTTGTAATTATATAATGATGATGTATGAAGACGAATATCCCACATTTCGTAATTTTACAGTTGGATTAAAAGTAGTTAAGACAGGATATGTGCATGAGAAAGTTCCTCTTACACCAGATGAGTATGTAATGCTTTGTGAAGAATTAGAAAAACGTGAGGAATGGCAAAAATTAGCTTACTTAGTCTTTTCTTATTCCACTGGCTGTAGACGTGCAGAAGCAAGACAACTTCTCAAAGAAGTTGTAGACTATGAACCAAAAGAAAAGAAAATCAAGATAATTGATGAAGATGGAAATGAACAAGAAGCAGTATCTAAATCGTATCAAACTCATACGATCCGGTGTAAAGGTGCTTCTATTGTTGGCAAACAGAGAAAATTAAAATTTGGCGAAGATGCTATGTCATGGATGAAAAAATGGTTAGAAGTTCGTGGTGAAGATGATTGTCCCTATATGTTTGTCGTAAAATATAAAAATGGTAAAACTAGACAAGTAGGTGAAGATACTTTTAATGGTTGGTGTGAAAAATTATTTGCAAAAATCATTGGGAGACGCTGCCATCCACATCAGTTCCGAGAATCGCGCGCAACTAACTTAGTAGTTTACGAACATAAATCTGCTGAGGTTGCACAAAAATTGTTAGGTCATAATGATGTAAGTACCACCAAGAATCATTATATTATTCGCAATGATGAAATTGACGAATCTGATGAAGCATTTGTCTAATCAATAAATCTCCAATTTCAAAAAGAATATATAAACACAACGATCAAAACAAGATGTGGCGTTTTGTAGATAACGGCTATGCAGTCATTATCAAGTTTTATAAGCATCAACGGCAATAACTGAATCCGTAATAGGTTAACAACTGCCATAGTAAGTGTTGAGAGGTTCGTGGCATCTGCGTTAATGATGATCATTTAATTTGGGGATAACCGTATTAATTACGGTTGAATATCAACATAAAAGCTGATATTTACTAAGAGCAGAATAATGAATATTATTCAAAACTGGATATGCGCAATCCAATAACAGTTAGTTTGTGCTTTATACTGTACATCACACATTAGGCAAAATTGGTTGTCTGATAAACAATCAGTGGCAGAAATTATCAATCTGCTGATAATATGTGATTATTTTAGGAGAGTTTTAACACTTTTTTATTTTCATGGGTATGTGAGCGGAATTGGAATCGCAGCAGACTGTAAATCTGTGGCTTCGGCATTTCTGGTTCGAGTCCAGAGATACCCACTATTATATATCGAAAATATAAAAAGAAAGCAGGTGAACAAATGGCAAATTATGATATTGATAGACCCTTAAAATTAGGGGAAGTAAGAACAATTCGGAGTAATGGAGGAAGAAAATTGGAGCAAGCAGAACTTCTATTTTCTCCTGTTACTATTGCACAATTTAACGTGAATAGAGTAACAAATAGGATTGATCTTTTAATGGATAATACAGATTTTAAATATCAGGATTTAAATTGTGCGCTGTCAAAAAAAGTAATTAAAGATATCTATATTATATTTAGAGATTTGTATAACGAATTAGAAGACGAAGAAAGCGAGGAAAACATTTAATGAAAATCTTACCTATTAGAAGTATTGAAAGCGACACATATACAACAGTTATTAAACCGTCCGAGTGGGGAACCGCCTCCGTAACGGCTGAAAATGAGCTTGCAATGTTAGAAGACACTCCGCAGTTACTAAGATATGCAGACATTGAGTTTAAAGATAAATTTATTGTGTCAGATGGACTTCCTGTTGTTTCCACTGAGGCAAATGCAGTTGAAGTTAATTTGGATCTGAATAATAAAGAATTTATGCTAGACGAGAATTTTGAAGTATCTCTTTCTATTGACGCAAAGAAAATTCTTGACTCAGAACTTGATGGTACTGTCTTTACAGATAAACATGTACTTGCTCAGGCCAAAACAATTCTTTTTGAAACAAAAGTGATTGCAAGAATTAAGGAACTTCTGGAAATAGCCAGGAGCCATGTCAACAGTTTTGAAGAAACTATTGAACAGACATTGTAGGAGGCACTGTTATGTATTCTATATTAATTCAAGATAAGAAGAACAATGGACACTTCTCTTTCTTACAAGTAAAAAAGGAAATTATGAATGAAACTGTTGAGAAAGTTGAAGATGATTCTGGCAACTTAATTGATAAAATTGTTTACATTCCAACTGGTCAGTTTGAAAATGTGATCTACGAAGAAGAAAGTCGAGATAAATTTGAAGAAAAATGTACTGAATTACTCAGAACATATAATCTTAGCGAATTGAGATTCATTGATAATTTGCAGTATGGTGTGGATCTTGTTTGGGAAAATTCACATTAAATTATGGCAGAGAGTGGCACGACACCACTCTCCTATCATTTCTGGTGACGTACCGAAATCTGGTTATAACGGCGCAGTCTTGAAAACTGATGTGTCATGGAGAACATGACCTGTGGGTTCAAATCCTACCGTCACCGCTTCAAATAAGCATTTCATTGGGTAAACAAATATATTTTCTAAAAATATGTTGAAAAAAAATAGTATATATGGTATTATATATATGTTTTAGATGTCAATTTGTCATTTTGCATAATTTTTTATGGTTTTTTCATTTATTTTTGTGAAAAAGTTATGTTGACATTTTGATTTGGACAAGCAAGTTATAGTTGTTAATTTCATACATTATATTATATCATATCATACATATTTAAAAATATATGATACAATACTAAGTTTAGAAATTCAAGTATATTTATTTTGCTTAATTATATTACCAGATATTTTATACTTGAATTTTATATATAAATATGCTTGGAACTGGTTATTAAAAAGTGAATCTATATACACACCACAACAGCGATTAGAGGTATTGATTATGTATTTACAAAATGACACAAAAAAAATCTTAGAAAAGTTTATAGGAAAAAGTATTTTAGAATTATCAGAAATGGATTTAGTAGAAGAAACATCTTTCATTAATTCAAGGATTGGTAGAACACCTATTTTTTCTAAAAACGTAGATATCCGTATGCAAGGACGAGGCAATCCTTTAATGTCAAGAAAAAGAATTTGTACGATGGAAGATATCGATAAAAAAATACTGGAGATGCATTAAATGGAACCCGAAAAAACAATCGAGATAAACAGTTCTGTATTATCAGAACAATCAGAATTGCTAAATACAATTTTTAGAATGTATATAGAGGATATAAATCCTTTTATCGTGAGATTTGAAGTTTCTAAAGGCGAATTTCCAATAGAAGTACAAAATGAAATCAGAGCGATATATGGACATCTTGTAAGAGCAACAATGGCAACATCATCTGAGCAAGTTCTTAGAAATATAGAAAAAATGAAATCTCACTCTAAAAGAGCTTTATTGGATTGTTTTAAATACACCAGTATTCTCTGTTCTGATAATTATGATGATTTTATGAACAGATATGAAAATATAGATTTAACTTATTTAAAAAATGGACAATTTCTAACAGATATTGTAAAAAGATGCAGAAAAGCAAGAAAAGCCCTTCAAGATGCAAAGGTTGCGGAAACATCTAATATTTCAGAAGATGAATTATTCGCATTATATCAGGATGCATATAGACAATTTGAAGAATTAAACTATGAACTTCAACAGGCGGAAGATTCTGCAGATTTTTTACAACATAAAGCCTCAAAAAAAGATATGATATCTAATATATCTCTTTGGGTTGGCATAGGAGGATTTATTGTTGGAATTATCGGAATTTTTATTAATTTTATTTAGCATACATAAGAGAGGCTGTATATTTATATACAGCCTCTTTAGTATATATCCAATCAAAGAATTGTTTCATTGGGACAGTATTATTGATTTATCTTTTCCATTTTTATTCTTTGTTTCATTTTCTAATGCGTTAGTCTTTTTATAATAATTTTTTAATAAATTTTTATGCGCACTATTTGAGCCAAAAAACATACATATACAAATAAACAAAACGAACAACAATAATTTAATTCCAAAATAATTATAAGCCAAAAAGGAACTGGTTAATCCAATAAACACACTATTTATAGTAGTTGATCTCAATATTCTTATTCTTGATAATGTAAAATTTGCATATGAAGAATTCGAATAATCTTCCCATACTGCTATGCTTGTTTGTGCCTGAAATTCAAAATTATCTTTAATATTTTTCCTTCTTTTTTCAAATAATTTATCTGCTATTCGGTCTGTTACTAATCCTAAAACATAGCAAAGTATAATGGCAATTATGCTTGGAAGAATATTTGAAATGCAATACTTTATAATTTCTTTAACTGAATTGCCCACAATAATATAAATTGACATAACTATCCAACTTAAAGTTTCCATACCTATTACAACGTATTCTACATATAATGCTGTTGTTTCCATTGTTTTTCTCCCCCTTATCTGATGTATCATATAAAAACTATAGTTATATGACTATATATTATAATTTATATATCGACATTTTTTATATAAAGTTTATAAATCACTCAATACATATCATCTAACGGCAAGACATTCGATCCAACTCGAAAATGAAAGTCCGACTCTTTCTATGTGTTTTCAGACAGCCATCATGGCTGTCTTAATTGAAAAACTATAAAAATATAACGAGGTAAATACATGACATTACATTTTAGTATATATGACAACAAACAAATTGATGTAAAATCAAATGATTTCAAAACTCTAATTGCTGATTCTGTACGAGAAAAAATTTTAAAAGACTGGAACAAAATTGTAAAAATTAATCAACATGAAGAATTAAATAATGGTAAGAAAGAATATTATACTGAAATAACTTTGTGGGAAGATTAAGAACCTTTCCCATATTCAAAATAATTTACTTTATCACAATTGCGACATCTAACACGATATTTATTATCAGAATCATTACTTTTATCTAATTTTGATGCAGAAATTGAATAAGAAGGATAACTGCCGATATACATTCCAAATTCTCTTGGATGTATTATATAATGCCATTTAATTTTAGAATTACAATTAGTGCATTTAATAACTCCTGATAATATTTTTTCTGGCTTTATGTTATACATTCTCAGATTCTCCTTATTTAATATTTTCTGCTATTGTACTATAAAAGTTGAAAATTCTCAATCAAATTTAAAGATAGAATAAATTTTATGGCAGTCATCATGGCTGTCTTTTTTAATTGAGCAAAATTTTGAAAATGAAAGGATGGTGACAACATGCCAAGAAAAAAATCACAATTATCTGGCAATAAACCGTTGCCAGCCAATCAGCAAAAGGGAGAAAAAGAATGTAGTTTTTGCCACAATCATAAAAAGCTAACAGAATTTTATATAAGTAAGAGTCCATTATTTTCAGTGGATGGTCGTGTTCCTGTTTGCAAAGATTGTGTAATAAATGAATCTTTAAATAAGGATGGGACGGTTAATGAACTAGAATTAAATAAAATATTAAAAAAAATAGATCGCCCATATTACAAAGATTTAATTGAGAGTGCAATTAATGGATTTAAAAAAGAACATTCATATGTTGAAAATGATAAAGTTATATTTTACGGAAAAGAAATTTTACAACGATATTTTCGACTAATAGCCATGAGGCAGGATAGAGACAAGTCGTATGAAGACTCTGAGAAAGATGATTTCGTTCATAAAACAAGTAATACTCCGCAAAGTACAAAGGAGAAAATTGCTCAAAAATATGCAGATATAAAAGAAAATAAAACATATCAAAATGAGCAACAAAAGCAAAATTCAGATGTTAAATGGACTAAAGAAGATAAACAAAATATGAAATATATCATATCTAAACTTGGTTATGATCCATTTGAAGATGTTGGGTTGGATGAATTTGATAGAAAATATTGCTTTAATTTATTATCTGGATATTTTGATACTCCTGGAATATTAGAAGATGGACATAAAAAGCAATGTGTAATTGAAATAACTATGTCCTATTGCCAATGTAGAAAAATCACAGATGAGTTGAATACAGAGCTTTCTAAACCAGATTCTAATGAAAAAAGAATTACTTCTTTAACAAGTGCAAAGTCTTCTCTCCTATCCTCTATAGCTACAATAGCAAAGGATAACAACATTTCTTCTAATTACAATAAAAATTCTAACCAAGGACAAGACTCTATGTCTTCTATGATGAAAGAAATGGAGAAGAATGGTTTTCAAGAAATTCAAGTCAATCTTTTTGATATAAAAACAAGCGAAGCATTTAAACAAATAGATGATATAAGTAATCAGAATATTGCAAATCAACTTACACTTGACAACAATGAATACAGCGATATTGTCAAAGAACAACGGGATATTATTAAAAATCTTGAATCTGAAGTTGATCGATTAAAAGAAGAAAATAGAAATCTCAAAAATCAGATAATTGATTTAGAAAACAAAAAGAGGTGACATGAATGGAAATATATAAACCAATGTCATCTAAAGAACTAAGTCAACGAAAAATTGAAGAATATTCTAAAATGTCTCGCATAGTTCAGTGGGGGCGAAAAAATCCCGTGAAATTTTGCGAGACTTTTTTCGGTCTAAAATTAATTGACTATCAAGCATATTGCTTTATGCGAACATGGATAGTCCAATATGCATTATGGGCTGAGTGTCGTGGTGCAGGAAAAGATACTTTGGCGGCAGCTTATTTCATGACAAGATTGTTGCTAATCCCTGATTACAGTCTATATATCAGTTCTAATACATATGCACAATCTGTAGAGTCTTTTAATAAGCTACGTGATATTGCTTTAAAAAGAATACCAAATTTTAAAAGCGCAACTGATATATTCGCAAGGGAAGTAGATAAAACTGGAAGCAATAGCGAAACAGGTTTTTTACAGGCTCCAACTTGTAAATTCAGAATATATAATAACTCAAAAATGGAAGCATTATCTTCTAACCTTGAGGCTATCCGTGGTAAACGTGGTGCTGTATGGTTTAATGAAACGGCTTGGAAAACCGCTGAAGAATTAGCTGTTGTAGAAAACTTTGCGAATGTCGATTCTAGCTTTTCAACTTCAACTGAAAAGGTAAGATATATTGAACCACAACAAATGCCATTACAGATTTTATATACGTCCAGTGTGGGTGATGTAACATATCCTTTTTTCGATAAGTACAAAACATTTTATAAAAAGATGTTGGTTGGGAATAGCAATTATTTCTGTTTTGATATAAATGCTTACGATGTATTATACCATTCTACTATTGATGGCACTCCTATCAAATCTCACCTTACAGAAGATAAGATTATGAAGGATATAGAAGAAGATCCTGATAACGCAGATGTTGAATTATTTAATAAATTCAGAAAAGGTGGTGGCTCAAATGCAGTTGTTACCATGGATGAACTTATTAGAAATTCAACAACACGCAAGCCTCTACTATATAATGATACCGGAAAAAAGAAATTTATATTCTGTTATGACCCAGCACGAAATTTTGATGGAAGTGTTTTATCAATTTTTCAAGTGATTAACGATAAAGACGTTGGATATAAATTACGACTAGAGAATGTTGTATCAATGGTTGATCAGAATGCAAAAAATAAAACTCCTCTTCCAATGCCAGCACAGTTAGAAATTATCAAAGAGCTGATGATTAAATATAATGGAGAGCGTGCTGCTGAGTGGGAAAATATTGAATTCTACATTGATGCCGGAAGCGGCGGAGGTGGAATTAGTGCAGTTGCCGATCAGCTAATGGATGATTGGACTGATAAGTATGGTGGAAAACATAGAGGAATTATAGACCCAGACCATAAACAATATGAAACTGCAAGGAAAAAATATACTAACGCAATGCCAATAGTCCATCTTGTAGATCCTCAAGGATATAAAAAGATAATGTACGATGCCATTTCAAAGATGGTAAAACTGAATCTTATAGAATTTGCCAATTATGAAAACAAAGATTATATCATGGTCGAAAACAAAGATGGTGGATTCGATACAGTAAAACTTACGCAAGATGAGCAGGTGGCGTTAGCACAAATGCATATTGCAAAGTTGCAATTATCATATATGTGTCGATATGATACTCCTAATGGTGGCGTTACTTATGAATTAGCAAAGGACAAAAAGGGACATGATGATCATGCTTATACAATGGCAGAAGGTGGATACGCTCTTGCAGTATTGAGAAGATCTGATTTACTTCAAAAGCCTAAACAATCAAGCAGAAACGTCTCCTCTCTCACTGCTCTCGCACGAAAACCGAAATTATATTCTCATTAGAAAGGCGGTGATCAAACATCGAAGAAAATACAAATAACAACGGAGCAATAAAAGAACAGTTTCAACAGGACACAAAAAATGTCAATGATTTCTTAGATAAAAAGTCACCGTCTTTTGATGTATATAGTTTGAAAAGGCTTGTTTTGTCTGAGTTGTCTTATAAAGGTGCATTTAGGCATAATCGCATATGTGGATTTACAAGAAATCAGATACAAAATATGTCTCAATATCCTGAACGATATGGAAAAAATATTGTAAGACTTTCCAGATATATGTATTTAAAGAGCGGATATTACAAAAGACTTATAGACTATTTTGCTAATATGGGGATTATAAATTGGACTGTAGATTTAGAAGCAAAAACCGCAAAAGCATATTCCCCAGATGATAAATTATCAAAACAAATAAGAACGAATTACTATAAATATGTTGCACAAGTAAATAAGTTTAAGTTGGATAATCATATTACCAACATTATGCGTAGATTGTTTGTTGAAGATGCTTGTTTTGCATATATTGTAGAAAATGATATTGAAACTTCTTTATATTTCCTAAATCCAATGTATTGTGAAATAAAGAAAAATATTGGTGGAAATGTATTTGGATTTGCAATAAATCGAAGTTTAATTGATAATGATTTATATGAAACATTACCATCTGAACTGCAGGAGTTAATTACACAGTCTAAGGAAATATCATTAAACAATATGGTCATGATTCCATACGAAAATTCTTTATGTATTAAATATCATAACGATTTTACATATTTATATAGTCCCTTTCTAGGTCTTATAACAGAAATTTTAAATATAGATGATGCGAAGGATTTAGCTAAAGCAAAATCAGAATCAGATGCTTATAAATTGATATATCTGAAAATACCAACTAATGAAGAAGATCAAATTGCTATGGGTGATGAAATCATAACACCATTTACCAACATGGTAAAACAGGTGGTTCCAGAGACTTACGGGGTTGTTCCTGTTCCTATGGACTTAGAACTTGTTGAATCAAAATCTACTGTTGCTGACAATGTAAATAGAGTTGAGCAAAATGTAGAAAACTATTATAGCGAAGCAGGTGTGTCAAAAGCATTAATATCTTCTGCATCTAGTGGTTCCGAATTAAAATTATCTATGAAAGTTGATTCTTCTGATATTTATCGAATTTATAAGCAATTAGAAGCATGGATTGATTTACAGATGAAATTGCGTGGTTATATTTATCCAGATTATCAATTTGCGTATAATATCATACCAACAACAATTTTTGATGTAAATGACAATATTGATTTACAGCTTAAATTGGCACAAGCATCTGTTGTAAACAAAACAAAACTCGCTGCTTCTAGCGGTATAAATCCAGCCAAGATGTTAGGGAATACTATATTAGAAACATCTGTTTTGGGAGATATTTTTAATAGCTGGCAACCATTAAAATCTTCATATACTCAATCAGAAAGTGATTCCGATGAAGGCGGCAGACCAATGATGGACGAAACCGAAATCAGTAAAACCACAGATACGCAGCGTGGCAACGATAGTAACAAAACAGAAAATCGTATATAAGGAGTTTATATTTTGGAATACTACTATATTTATAATAGAAAACAAGCTTTGTTTTTCATACAAAATGGCGCAATACCTATTGATATAGGTGTTGGAAAACATCGTGATGTATATCATAAGTTTGTCAGAGATAATTTGGTAGAAAAACTCAATGATAAATGGAGAAGTAATAAAGAGTAATAGTTCTGACTGTTACTCTTTATTTATTTTGATTTGAAAACGATATGAAGGAGAAAATTTGATATGAAAACTACATATAATAGTTTGAGTAACGAAGATTTTTTACTACGATTACAAAAATATGACGATAGTATACCATTAGAGAAATATAAAGGTATTCATCATTATATGAGGTTCAAATGTAAAAATAATCATATATGGAAAGCACAACCAAATAATATTTTTCATGGTCAACACTGTCCTTACTGTAGTAACAAAAAAATTTTGGTAGGGTTTAATGATGTTAATACAACCCATCCTAATATATCTAAATTATTTGTTAATGAGTATGACAAAATAACAAATAAAGCAACTTCTAATAATAAAGTAGAAATGAAATGCCCAAATTGTGGAAATGTATCTAATAAAATAATTAAAAATGTATATCTTAGAGGATTTTCTTGTTCATATTGTTCTGATGGTATAAGTTATCCAAATAAGTTTATTAGAAATCTATTTAAACAATTAAATGTTAATGCAGATTTTGAATGGAATCCAGACTGGTTAAAACCATATTATTATGATTGCCATTTTATTCATGATAATAAGGAATATGTTGTTGAAATGGATGGTTCGCTAGGACATGGGAACAAAAATTTTGATATTTCTAATAATATTATTAATACAGATTATTTAAAAGATAATTTAGCCAAAAAGAAAGATATTGAAATAATTAGAATAGATTGCAATTATCCAAGGTTGCATAATCGCTTTGACCATATTGTAAGTAACATATTAAATAGTAAACTTTCAATTATTTTTGATTTAAGTACAATAAATTTCGAAGCATGTGGTGAATTTGCATTATCTTCTTTTGTGGTAGAATGCGCAAAATTATATGTTAAAGGATTTTCGTCTTTAGAAATACAAAATGAATTAAAATGTTGTGTGTCGTCTGTATATAATTGGTTAAATCAAGCAACAGAAATTGGACTCTGTAAATATTCTAAACTTGAAATGATTCAAAGGTCAAGAAAGAATATATGTAAACCAGTAATGCAATTTTCTCAAGATGATACATTTATAAAATTATATTATTCAATTCAAGAAGCACAAAACAAAACTGGTATTAATAGAGTTTCGATTTCAAATTGTTGTAGAAATATAAAGAAAACTGCTGGAGGTTTTAAGTGGAAATATTCCGATCCAGAACAGCCAGATAAATCCAAAATCATAGCATAATTGCATATAGAAAGTTGGTGATTTTATATATGGGCGAGGTATTTATTTTAGATAAAGCCAAAGCCAATACTCTCCTATCGCTTGGTTTTAAATATACAAAAAGAAACATTGACAATAAAGAAGTATTCGTATTTATACAGACGAACGAATTGATGAAGGAACTGAACTCAAAATTTGAGCAAGGTTCTTTTATTTTGCAAAAAAATATTTGCTTTTGATTTTTACAGGAAGGAGGAACCTAATAAATTGAAATTTAATAAAAATCAGACACTAGGATTCACTTCAAAGTTATCTGAGTTTGAAATTGTCAATCAGGAATTTATCAGATGTAAATGTTATATGCTTGCCACTGGCGACAATGTAAATGGCTCTGATATTACATTAGAATCAGTACAAAAGGCTATGGCAAGAGGTGAATTTTATAATAAGCCTGTGATCGCACATTTATATCGTGATCCAGAGGACAACAATAAATGGAGAGTTGGTGGTCATGATTCTAAATGGGTTATCACAAATACATCATTTGATATTGTAAATGAATGCATTCCCTTCGGGGTAATCCCAGAGTCATCTAACTTACAATTAGAGGAAGTACTCGAAGCTGATGGAGAAACCGTGAATACATATCTAACGTGTCAGATTATCTTGTGGGTCGGCAGGTATAATATCATGGACGCAGCTTATAGTGATGATATTTACTTTAATCAGAGCTGTGAATTATCAGTTAACGAATATCATTGGAAAAACAATGATGTACTTGCCATAGATGATTTTACATTTAGTGCATTATGTTTACTTAATAAATCAGATGACAAATCAAAGAATATCCGTCCTTGTTTTCCATCTTGTAGAGTTGAGAAAATGAAGGCTTTTTCTATTAATGAATCCAAATTCAAGCAGAACTTTGAACTAATGTTAGAAAAATTGAAACAGTATGAATCAGATGGCACTCCTGCCACTGTTCAAAATAACGCAACAAATAACAATCCACATATGGAAGGAGAAAACAAAATGGATTTTGCAAAAATCGCAGAACTTCTTTCAAAAAGTGATGATAGTTGTAAATACAGACTTCTGAATGTAACAGAGAAAAAAGTATTTGCTTTAGATTTAGCAGATTACAAACCATATGCTTTTGATTACGCCGTTACAAAAACTGAAGAAGCGGACTCTATTGTCATTGATTTTGAAAGCAAAACAGAAATGTCCTTGTCTGCCACTGACAAAATTGTAAATGAAAATTTTGATGAGTTCAGTATTAAAAACGAGATTGATACCGTTAAAGAAGACTATGCCAAAGGTCTAATTACTGAAAACACAAAGAAAATAAGTGAATCTCTTAGTGAAGAATTTAAGCAAGACTATGACAAACTAAAAGAATCTTATGATACTTTGTCTGAATCTTATAAACTGGCTGCTGATAAACTGGCTGTTTTTGAAAAAAAAGAAGCTGAATCGAAGGAAAAAGCTCACAAAGAAGAGATTGATAATTTGGTTAATACATATGCAGAAAAATTAGGAAAATATTCTAAATTCCTTGTGTATAAGGCTCAGATTGAAGAACATTATTCCAAGTCTGTAGACGAAGTAAGACAGGATCTAATCTTCATGGCTGGTAACTACCTCACTAGCCAGGAAAATTCTTTAAAAAGAAATTTCTCTTACACCCCTACTGAAGCAGGTGTTAATGGTAAGAGAAACGAAACCACAAATAACAAATATGGTCATTTACTTGACAAATATATTAAATAACTAGGAGGAATTTTAGAATGGATAGAAAAACTTATATGACTGTTGAAACCACGAATCTGAATGGTTGCTCTTGCTTTTCTTTACAGTCTGATGCAGATGTGGAGAATGGTGCAATTGTAGGAAAAGGCGATTTAGTTACTGGTGAAAAGAGTATTTACACAGCACTTGACACTTATACAGATGATGCTATGTATTTGGTTGCTCATCCAGCATGGTCTTACAAAAATGGTGCTACTGATCAGAATGAAGAGAACTTTATTAATAAAGCTGGTATTGCTTTTAAGGCGTATGAATTAAAGAAGGATCGAAAGTACAAAATTGGTAACTTACCTTCTACTGTTACTCTTGAAAAAGGAGATTTTGTAGAGTTTAAGGATGGTGTATATGCGAAAGCTGCTTCTGATACAAAATTAAAAGTTGTTGATGTTGAGGAAATTGGATTTCCATATTGCATTGGTTCCGCTGGTGTAGTAATTACTGGTGATTCTACAAATGAATATGGATATGCAATTGACACAAGAAATGTTAAATACACTATCGAAGTACAGTAACAATTTAAGGAGGAATACATAAATGAGTAATTATTTAAAGGATCTGACTGCATTAATGAATGACAGTCTCACAAACAAGGTTGCTCTGTTTAATACAGAGGCTTCTAAATATACTGATCAGGCGATTAGGGAAGCATTCTTTGAAATTCTTGGTGAGGATAAACTTACTTGGCAGAATTTCAGGAATCATAAAAATGAGATTTATACAGTAATCGAAACCGTTCTTTCTATCAATCTTCCTACTGCATGGGAAAACTCTCGATTCTATGACCAGTTTGTAGAAGTAAAGAATGGTGCATTAGGCGATAAGAATGAATTCGTTGTTGAGGATAATTCAATCCTTGTTGCTTCTCGTTTCTCTGGTAATCATTGGGATACTGACCGTCAGAAGTTACAGGGCAAGAAATCTTTCTCTGTATCTACTGAATGGATTTATCTGAGAGTTTATGACGAACTCGAAAGATTCCTAAAGGGTACTATTACTCTTCCTGAGATGATTGCAAAGTTACAGAAAGGCTTCCAGAATGAAATTGATTCCAGAATCTACGCTTCCTTCAATGGTATCGGCACTTATCTTCCATCTGCCTTCCAGGAAAAAGGCTCTTATGACAGAGGACTTATGAATGACCTGATCCAGAGGGTACAGATTGCATCTCAGAAGGAAGTTGTTCTTGCTGGTACTAGAACTGCCCTAGCAAATATCTCTGAAGGAATCAATACTGCATGGATTGCGGATTCTCAGAAAGAGGAACTTGCTACTACTGGTGTTGTTGTTGAAAACATTGGTTTACCTGCAAAAGCTGTTATGATTCCTCAGACATTCCTTAGAGGTACATATGACTTTAAAGTTGATAACAATGTAATTCATGTCTTACCTGCAAATTCAAAACTTGTAAAACTCTTCTATGAAGGCGATGTTCGTGCAAGAGATTTGTCTGAACAGGATACACATGATCAGACGGTAGATAGTCAGGTGCAAGTTCGTTTGGGGACTGGTGTAATCTGCGATAATCTAACTGGGCGTTATGAAATTGTTTAGTTCTTAATTAAAATATTATTAAATGTGACTCACCTAATATAGGTGATTTTTTATTGCTTATTTTTAGGTGAGTCAAAGTAACAAATGGAGAAAAGATAATGAGTGATAAAAAATTTGATAGAGAATATTCTGTTACTTTTATTAAAGAAAAACAGTTCTTAGATGCTTGTGGTATTAGATATGAGTTTGTAAAAAAGATTAATGGAGTTACTACTTTTAAATACAAAAAAACTTCTTGTTTGTTTGAATGCTTATCAAGTTTTTATAAACAATTTGAATAATAATGTTATGAATATTGGGAGAATATAGATATGGTTGAAAAATACAAAAAGACGAATGATGAGTTTTTGAAAGAACTAGCTATTTCAAAACCAAATATAAAACCATTAGAAAAATATCATGGTGTTGACGGAAAAATAAAATGCAAATGTCAAATATGTAATTACACATTTAATAGCACTCCTTACGTATTATTGCAGAACAAAGGAGCTAGCGGATGCAGAAACTGCAACGGAACTCGAAAAAGAACACATGAAGAATATTGTTCATTACTTATCGAAAATAATATACCCGTTATACCACTAGAACATTATAGAAATAGTTACACAAAAATTTTACATAAATGCAAAAAATGTAATTATCTTTGGAAATCAAAACCAAGCAATATTTTAAGTGGGTGTCTATGTCCAGTATGCGCAAATAAAGTTGTAGTAAAAGGAATTAATGATTTATGGACAACTCATACATATATTGCTGAAATGTTAGATAATCCTGATGACGGTTATACTACAACATATGGTAGTAGTAAAAAACTACTATTTAAATGTAAAAATTGTGGAGAAAATAAATTATGCGCCGTAAATAGCGTTGTTAAAAATGGATTTGCTTGTAAAAAATGTTCAGATGGTATTAGTTTTCCTATGAAATTTACAATGGAATTACTTAACCAATTATCAATACTTTATGATACAGGAGTAAAATTTGATTGGTGTTCTTTTTATAATCCTTATAAATGCAACAATACTTTTGGAATATATGATATTGTTTTTGATTTCAATAATCAGAAGTATATTGTTGAAGTAGATGGATGTTTTCATTATAAAAACAATGCTATGAATGGGCAAAGTAGAGAAGAAGCGTTATTTATTGACAATATAAAAGATGAACTTGCGAATATTAACGGATATTCGATTATAAGAATAAAAGCATTAGAATCTAATTTAGATTATATGAGGAAATCAATATTATCTAGCAAATTAAATAATATTTTTGACTTATCTAATATAGATTGGATCTTATGTGCAAGAAGTTCTTTATCATCTTTGATTACTAAAAGTGCTGAATTGTGGAATGTTTATCATAGGGCAAGCGATGTTGCTACTGCAATCGGAAAACGTCAAGAAGTTATTGTAAGATATCTGCATAAAGCAACAAATTTAGGACTATGTAATTATAATGGTAAATTAGAGCAACGAAAAAGTGCTATAAGAACTGTAGCGAACAGGAAATATAATAAAACCGTAAAAGATATGGAGGAAAAGAACTAATGAATTATGAAAATATGTCATTAGATGAGTTAAAAGAATACGCAAAGCAACTGGATATTAAAGTAGGAAATATTGGGAAAGAAAAACTCATTGAAAAAATTAAGGTTGTTGAAAATAATAAAACGGCTATTTCCGCTGTAATCGAAGATGATGATTTAGAGGCAACTGATCCAGTTCCTACTATTACACAACAGGAAGAAAAGAAAGAATCTCTTTTAGATTCCATTACATCTGCAATTGATGATTTGGACGAATCCGTTGATACTGGTATTAATTCAAATATTGAAGACTTACCTATTGATACTGTGATTCCCGTTAAATCTATTACATTCGGTGGATTAACATATAAATCTCGTACAAATAATGCAATTTTCAGATGGAATCAAATCGGTGCTATTGAATATATGACTGTTGCGGATTTGAATGAAATGAACAATTATAAGAGAGATTTCTTAAATAGACCATTGGTTATCCTTATGGATGAGCGGGCAATCAAGAAATTCAGACTCACTTCAGTATATGAAAATGTTGCAAAAATCAATAATCTCAAACAGGTATTTGCATCTGATATGGGTACAATTGAAAGAACTATTGACACTGCATTACAGGTTAATATGAGAGATATTCTTGTGTCGAAAGTAAGTCAGATGATTAAAAACAAAACGCTTGTAGACATTAATGTTATTCGTCTATTAAGCAAGCGTTTATCATACGATTTTGAAGAGATTTTGGAGCAGTAAAAAAGGCAGGTGATACATATGGCTAATACTACATATAAGGAACTTGCTGATGCGGTATTTAATAAAATCAAAGATGTAGATTTTGCAAGCATAGATGAAGAAATTGCCTATCAGATAGTTATTGGTTATATGCGTCCTGCCATCGTTTCGTATCAATCAGCGAAGCAAGATCTATCTGACAGAGATGACGAACTTGAACAATTTAATTTCGTTCTCAAGGACGATACATTTATCATTCTAGTAAATTACATGGTTATCGAATGGCTCAATGCAAATTTCATTTTGACCTCTTCTGCTCTCAAGACACGTCTTTCGTCTAGCGATTTCCACTCACTAAATTTACATAATCAGCTTGGAAAGGCATTAGAACTTCGTTCTATCTTAAAATCCGAGAATGATCAGTTAGCAATCAATAAATCATATAAAGATTCTAAACTCTTTGATTTAGTAACTAATAGAAAGAAGGTGTAGCATGAGCCTTCAACTTATGAAAGAGCGGATCAAACAGAGTGGTGTTTCACTATATGACGAACAGATAAAAGACGCACAAGACATTTTAGCTAATGGATTTACAGATGATGTATCATGTGCAAAACATATCTTCCTTTGGATCGCTGGTGAAAATCCGCAAAAAGGCGATCATATCTACATAAAATTTTATGACAGAAAATATAGTTCTGCTAACGGAAATATGAAATCATTCTTAACACATAACAATGACAAAATCGAAGTTGGTGACTATATTTATGATGAAGAAGAAAACACTTATTGGATATGCACTGAGTCATTCCATGTAGATAATATACACTACGAAGGCAAATTTACTCAATGCAACTGGCATTTGAGGTGGCAGCGTCCAGACGGAGCTATATTAGAATATCCATGTTTGGATTTAAACAGTACGCAATATAACAGTGGTGAGTCTGGTAATAACACTTTAAAACTTGGTTCTGCGCAGCATATGGAAAAAGTACAAGCAAATAGTGATACAATCTCATTGGCAAGTCCCCAGAGATTTTATGTCAGTAGAGATAATTCTATTCCCTATGTTATCACACAGAATGATACTACCGCCAGTAATTATGGGAAAGGTATCTGTAATATTACGGTTACTCAGGATGTCAGGCGTGAAGATAAGGACAGACCAGATTTGGGAATCTGTGATTATATAGATCCGTCCTCTCCTCTCCCACCCACTCCACAACCACCCGATGAAACGACAGATTTAAGGTGTGTGATCTCTGGAAATACAAATCTGAAGAATGGATATAGGCGTACATATACTGTAATATTTACTGATACAGATGAAAATGCTGTTGATTGGAAGAATGTTGATTATAAATGGAAAGTAATTTCTGATTTCGATGTCAAACAAACCTTTATAGATAATAAAATAACTGTTTCTGTTAATGATGAGAACCTTATTGGAGGTTCTTTTTTAGTGCAGATTGTTGTTGGTGAATCTGTCTTGTCAGAAGTAAAAGTAAATATTGTGGAATGATGGAGGTGATTGCATATGGCAAATAGTACAAGTATATCAGAATTTAAAGAGCGTGTCATGGATGCAATTACTCATGACGATACTATATTTTATGCCTTTGATGCTAAAGATTGTGAAAATGGCGGAGATTTAATTGATAAAGATTATATTCTTACATATAATAAAATACCTGAAACTGTTTCAACTGTTTCAACCTATATGACGATTATGGTACATACGAAAGCCAGGGACAGAAACAAAACTTTTGTTACTCCAACTCTTGAATTTTATATTTATTCGCATTTTAAACATATGAAAATGGATAGAAAAATTACCAAAGATAATCGTTGTGATTATTTGTCTATGTTGATAGATGATATGTTTAATGGATCAACAAAATATGGTGGAGTTGGAGAATTAAAATGTATTCTAAACCAAGAAGGAACTTATAATAAAGATTTCTTATATCGTCACCTTGTATTTGAAACAATTGACATAAATAATTCGGCATGTGAAGGTTGGTGATAATTTGCAGAATGATGAGTTAAAAATATATCGTGGAGAAGACTTTGTTGTCTCTAAATATATAAAAATACATCAACCATCTCTTTCCGAAATCTGCGATTATGGAGAACAAGAATATTATTCAATGATATATCACTTAACTGCAACACCACAAACAATGAAAGTTCAGTTATGGGATATGGAGCCTAGAATTGATTATACCAAAATAACTCCATACGAATTATTTTACAATATATTATATAGGCTTTTTTCAAAAGAAAAAACTTCTATCATTTTTGGAGATTTAGATTTTACAAAATTTCAAATTATGCAACGAAAAGATAATGGAGAAATTTTGTTATGTCAGATCGTTAATGATGAACAAGTTATTATTGATGAATTTACATATAATCTAATCATGGATTATTTGCGAAAAGTACATGGAGTTTATAAAGACGAAAAAATACCTGCAAATAATACAACAAAAATGATTTTGATTGAAGATGCAAGAGAAGAATTTGAACAAAACAAAAATAAAGAACATCACTCACAATTGGTCAATTTGATTTCGTCAATGGTTAATAGTGAGGGGTTTAAATATAACCATTCTCAAGTATGGGATATGAAAATAAATGCTTTTATGGATTCTGTTAAACGAATATCTAAAATAAAAAATGCAGAACTGCTTTTACAATCTGGATATTCTGGTTTTGGAATCAATTTAAAAGATATAGATCAAAAACAATTAGATTGGCTTGGAGAACTCAAATAGAGTTCTTTTTTTGCCTAAAAGGAGGAAAATTTTATGAGTTTTAACCCTAATGAACTTGTACTTGAAAAAATTAGGTCTGTTGAAGAGTATGATCCTGCAACATTGGAATTAGTTGGTAGATATACACAGATTGAGAATCCTAGCTTGAAGACAAGTGCAGAATCTCAGGAAGTAACTGATGCTATGGGAAGTACTGTTGCAACATTCTATAAGGCGCAGAAGGGAAATTTTGATTTCAGCAATTCATTCTTCTCTCTTGACCTTGCCGCATCACAGTATGGTTCTGAAAAAGTTTTGGCTTCTGATGACAAAAAGATTATCATGCCTGTATCTGAAACTATTGCTATCGGTTCTGACCATACAGTAACTTTAAAATATGTTCCTGTTGGTACTACTGGTGCAGAAGTTAAATATGTAAAGGTTATTAACGCAAATAATACCTTTGGTGATACATATGAAGTTTCTGCTACTGCAGGTGATGGTAAATTTACTCTGGATGCAGAGAATAGGAAAATTACACTTCCAGAAGGCGTAACTGGCAAAGTATTTGTTAATTATGAAAGAGAAACTACCAAAGCTGCTCAGGTTACAAAGAGAACGGATAATACACCTAAAGTTAAGACACTACTTATTCATGCGATCTTCCATGAAATTTGCAATACCAATGTGGTGTATGCAGGTATTATTAGATGTCCAAGAGCACAAATCGATCCTTCCAGTACGGAAATTAATCTTAGTCCAGATGGTAAACATGCAGCTTCTTATATCTTACAGCGTGATTATTGTGATGATGAGGGTGTACTTTTTGACATCATCGTTAGTGAAGATTAAGAAATTTATAGGCAGTTTGAAATATAACTGCCTATTACATGAGGTGAATTATGTCAGACAATAATATTAATGCCTACTGTGCTATTTGCAACGAGGGCTACCATATATGTAATTCTTGTCACAACCAAAAAGTTTTTAAGCCTTGGAGAACAGTGACAGATACAATTGAGCATTATAAGATTTATTTAGCAATACATAGGTATACGGTAACTAAAAACAAAGAACTAGCAAGAGAAGAATTACAGAAATGTGATTTAACAGGATTAGAAAGTTTTAATCCAGAGATAAAATCTGTTATAAAAGAAATTATGGCAGGAAACGAAGGAACCGTAGAACCAGTTAAAGTAAAAACTTCTTATAAAAAGAGAAAAGAATATACAGAAGTAAAAAATGAAGGAATCAATAATGATAATGAATAGAGAGTTTAAATAGGGTATACAAAACGACTATTCTTATCGTTGTGTGTACCCTATTTTTTACGAAAAGGAAATAATAAAAATATGAAAGAATATAGTGATTTATTTCAATCTTATTATGAATCAGAAGATGTAAGGTATATTCCAAACATGGCTCAAAATTATAAATACTTAAATTCAGATAAATCAAATGGACAACTTGTAGATGTTATTTGTGGAAATGATAATAAGATTGTTTTTGTATGGAAAAAATCTAAACAAATGGATGAATTATATCGGTTATGGTGTGAAAGAAAATTATAATTTAAGGTGAGAATATGAAAAATATTTACCTCGACCACGCAGCAACTACCCCTTTAACAAATTCAGTAAAAGAATATTTAATATCTATATTAGATGATTTTGGTAATCCGAGTTCTTTGTATAGTCTTTCTGAGAAACCCAGACAAATTATATTAGAAGCGAGAAAATCTGTGGCAAAATTTATAAATGCAGATTCAAAAGATATATACTTTACAAGTAGTGGATCGGCCAGTAATACTTTAGCCATTAAGGGATGTTATCAACAGAATGATTGTACAATCTTCTACTCTCCTATTGCTCACAAATCAATCTTGAAATGTGTGGAGTCTTTCCACAATAGTATTCCGTTAAAAGTAAATAAAGAAGGCATTATTGACATACACGATTTAGAACAGTATTTGGATGTTTGTATTGATACTCCATTTGTTGTAATAGATCATGTCAATTCTGAGATTGGAACCATTCAAGACATAGAACAGATTATTAAGATTACGCATTTACACAATGGCATTGTGTATTTAGATTGCACTGGTAGTATTCCAACAATTCCAATTGATGTGAAAAAGTTAGATGTTGATATGCTGGGGTTCAGTGGACATAAATTAGGAGGATTGAAAGGTTGCGGAGTTTTATATAAGAAAAAAGATATTATTCTTGAGCCTTTGGTTTATGGTTCTCAGGAAAAGGGGATTTTCGGTGGCACGGAAAATGTTTTGGGTATTGCGTCATTAGGTAAAGCAGTTGAAGAATACGACTACTCTTCTATCTCATCAGCAAATAGAGATTATGTGTATGACTACATAATAAGAAATATTCCAGACAGTTATTTAGTTGGTGTACCAATAGGTTCTGGTAATAGATTACCACACAACTTGTATATGTGTTTTAAAGGCATTGAAGGTGAATCTCTTATGATTCTGTTGGACATGAACGAGATTCAAGTAAGTACAGGATCGGCTTGTACTTCAGGCGATTTATCTCCTTCCACTACTCTATCTGCTATCAGTATGGATGAACAGGATATTCATTCGTGTATAAGGATGACATTTTCAGGTAGCGAAACAACTGAAGAATTAAATTATGTATGCAATAAACTAAAACAGTGCGTTGAAAATCTCAGGAATATAAATATATAAAGTTTTATTGGTGAATTATATGAAAAAAATAGAGACAAGTAAAAAGATATTAATAGTCAGTTATTTTGTTGCTTTTATATTAACTTCAATTGTAGTTATATGTACATTAAAAGAAATTGAATGTGGAAATGTAACTACTATAACTAGTGCTGCCTGGATAGAAATATCAGCATCAAATATTTTTTATTATACGATGTGTAAACGATTAAATGTGCCAAAAGTGGTCATGGGAATTTACAAGGACTTACCAGATGAATTAAAAGGACAGGTTGATATTAATAACCTGTTATCAAACCTTATGAATTAATTGGAGGTATTTATGAACGAAAATTTATTTCAAATTGTTTTAACATTTATTCCCGTACTGGGAGCAATTATTACATATTTTATTGTACCATATATTAAAGCCAATATTGATTCTGCTAAACTTGCACAATATAAAGAGTGGGCGACTTTAGCAGTAAAAACAGCCGAAATGTTATGGAAAGAGACTGGGCATGGAGAAGACAAAAAAGCATATGTTATTGCATTTTTAAATGATATGTTTAATTCAAAAAAAGTTGTAATCACTGAGAAGCAATTAAATATCTTAATCGAATCCGCTGTTCAGGAATTAAATAAAAACAAATATAATTTGTAAAACCATTAAAATTTAAATGTAAGATTGGGAGGATTATTTATGGCAATTTTAATAGGACATGCATCGATTGACGAAAGAGGAAAAGCAAAAGGAGGAGTCGCAGGAGATCAGACCAAGAAAGAAGTTTGCACTCGCACATGGTATAATAAACCATGGAATTTTGTTTTGCGCTGTAAAGATTCCAAAAAAGCAGAAAAAATGGCTATTGCCTGTGAAAAAGGGTGCACTAATGATAATATTGGGTATGACCAAAATCAACGAAATACGCTAAATACACAGGCCAAAAAAGTAAATTATGATTTATCAAAAATAGCAACTGCATGTGAAACAGATTGTAGTGCTTTTATGACTGTATGTGCGCAAGCCGCTGGAATCCGTATCCCATATAACGGCGCTAACGCGCCCACCACCTCCACCATGAGAACTGCTTTCACCAAGACAGGGGCGTTTGACGTTCTGACGGATTCCAAATATCTCACCAGCGACAGGTATCTCAAACGCGGCGATATACTGGTAAAGCCCGGCAGCCACACGGTCATGGCGCTCCAGAGCGGTTCCAAAGCACCCTCTTCCCAGACAGACGCCGAAGGGGCATCCGCTTATACCAGAAGGGAATTTATCAGGGAAGTGCAGGCCGCTATCGGCGCGAAGACAGACGGCGTGGCAGGCCCGGAGACACTCTCTAAGACCGTCACCGTCTCCAAAGCAAAGAACAGCCGCCATGCAGTCGTGCGGCCTATCCAGAGGTACTTAAATGCGCTAGGTTACAGCTGCGGCTCTGCCGACGGTATCGCAGGCGTCAGATTCGACTCTGCCATAAGAGCTTACCAGAGGGCAAAAGGCTGCATCACGGACGGGGAAATCACCGCCGGGAAGAACACCTGGAAGTCGCTTCTGGGACTTCGGTAGCAGACAAAGGCAGGTGATAAAATGGAAATCATAAAAGAACTGACAGCCGTGGACTTCTCTTCCGTATTTGTCTCCGTATTCGTTATCCTTATGGGCATAAAAGCTGTCACATCTGCGTGGGAGTGGATGATTGAGAAGCTCGGCATCGAGACAAAATGGACGAGACAGCGGCGCGAAGAGCATGGGTTATTAATTCAAACTTCACAGAATCTTCTGGAGCTTCAGGAGCGTCATAAACGTGATATTGAAAATTCTGATAGACGAGATGAAGAAATTTCTGCTGATATTAAAAAACTCACTCAAATGTTTATAGATAAAGAAATTGATGATATGCGTTGGGAAATCAATAACTTTGCCACAAAGGTATCAGAAGGGAAACCATGTAATAAGGATAGTTTTAAACACTGCATTCATGTGTATGAAAAATATGAAAAAATTCTGGAGGAAAATGGATTAGAAAATGGCGAAGTCGAAATATCAATGGAACTAATTAACGATGTGTATAAGCAAAAACTAAAAAACGGATTTTAACCATCAAAGAGCGATTTCATTGGCCAAGAAAACTTTCTCTTGAAAATCAGATCCAATTATACTATAATAGTTACATAAAAGATGCGCCCGTAAAGCAAACGGTTCGCCTCGGTTTATATTGTTACTTTAAAAAAGCAACCTACTACTTTGGCGAGCGGCGGTTGCTTTTTTGATGTCTTAATCTATCTACTAAGTCGATTACCTTAACAATAGTACTAATTGCAGTAACTATCATTCCAGCAATCTTGAGAATCGTATCCAACATCTCAAAGAGATTTCCTCTCGTGTATTTTCCACTAAATCACCTCCGCTGATTCTGGAAGTTCTCGTATGTAATACGGCAAGAGACGAACCGCTTACCCGTTTTGGGCGCATAGTTATTATAGTATATATAGAAAATATTAGCAAGAGTGACTTCGTTATGAGGTCGCTCTTTTTAAGTAAGGAGTGAAATAATATATCTACTAGAACAAAATTTAACGTAAACAAAGATATTAGTAAACGTACCTATGACGGAATAACTTTTGATTCAATATTAGAAATGAAATATTATCGTGATGTACTTTGTCCATTAGTGAAGAGTGGCGATGTGATCAAGTATGAATTACAAAAAACATATGAGCTACAACCAAAGTTCATACATGATAACAAAACAGTTCAGTCAATTAAATATGTGGCTGATTTTTTTATTGTCTACAGAAATGGTCATGAGGAAGTTATTGATACAAAAGGGTGCCCTGATAGCGTTGCTATTTTGAAACGAAAACTCTTTTGGTATCACTATCCTACTATTGATTATAAGTGGATTACGTGGGTTAAAAAGTTTGGAGGTTGGATTGAATATGAAGAATATAAACGACTCAAACGAGAAGAAAAGAAAAACAAATAATTATTATGTTTTTATATACATAATTTCTAATAATCTGCGAGGTAATTACTTATGACTGATTTAGAAATCAAACGATATCTTGATGATAATAATTGGGCAATACCTGCTCAGGATGGGGTTAGTAAAATATTAAATACAAGTCATCAAATTATTGATACAGATTATAATTTTGACACAGATATAATTACACTTATAACACCAGATAATGTGTTTACATTCAAATGGATTTTAAATAAATTATAGGGAGGACTTATATGATTACACTATATAGGAAAATTAGATTATGGGCATTGAAAACAAAATGGGAATTGGCATTATGGAAATTTTTAGATAATCAAATTATGGAACTAATTAAAGAGCCAGAAAGATTGGCAGAAAAATTTATGCCTTATTTAGCAGAATTAATTTACAAAAGTAATCAGAAGGAAAGATGAAATGACCTGTTTTTGAGTGTACTATATGTATAAATACCTTTCTAAAATTATAATCTAATTATAAGTTTTTAATACAATAGAACACAAAACATGTAAGATTGGATGCGATTTATGTCACAAGTAATGAGAAACATTGCTCAACTACAAAATAGTTTAGATAGGTACGCTACCTATATTACTGATAAAATAGCGGATAAAATTAAAATAACTATCGAAGAATTTATCAAATATTATTATAAAGAATATACACCAGAATTTTATTCTAGGGTTTGGAATTTTTTAAATTCTGTTGTAAGAACGGATGTAAAGCGAATTGGAAATTCTTGGTGTGCAGAAATTTATATAGACACATCTATAACATATTATAATGGATGGACTATGGAAGGAACCGCTCAGCAAGCAAATCAGGGATTACACGGATGTTATCATCCTGTAAAAGTTGGTGATATGAGATTTTGGGATGATGCTTTGAAAGAAATTCATTCTAAACAATTTCTTGACCAATTTACATATTTTTTCAAAACAAAAGGATTAACAGTAACGGTTAAATAAAGAATCATAAACTCTCATGATATAGCATGGGAGTTTTTTATTTGCAAATAGGAAGGGGTCTTGAATTATATGGATGAATTTATTGTCCAATTGATTACACGATTAGATACACAAAATGCTGTGTCTGATTTAAACAAATTAAAAGAACAGCTTGAAAACAAAAAAATAAACCTGAAAACTGTTTTAGATACTTCTGCAAGCAAACAAGAATTGCAAAATTTTGCAAAACAAATACAATCTGCGCTGAGTGAAGCAACATCTGGAAAGCTAAATATTGACACAAGTAAAATTTTATCGTCATTAAATCAAGTAATAAGAGATGTAAATAATACAACGTCTAAAGCAAATAAAATTCAGATGTCAATAGATACTGGAGGATATGAATCAAAAATCAACTCTATAATTGCTAAAACACAGCAATGGACTGATACTGAGGGAAATGCACGAATTAGCACGAATAATTTATCAAATGCTTTACATGAATTGACAAATGCCTCCAACGCTTATGCAAACAATAAATCAGAAACGACACAAAAAAAGTTAATTGAATCAAGTGAAAAACTTGATGCTGAGTATAAGAAAATCACAAATTCTGTGAATAAAATGAACGCAGAGATGGCAAAGAATTCCTCTATTTCTTCTTTACATAATAAAGTTGCAGACTTTATGAGTAAAAATGGAAAAGCTGTAAAATATTCTGGTGATTTCAAAAGAATATTTAATGAAACCTCCCAAGGTGCAGAATTAACAAGACAGAAAGTTACGCAGTTGAATCAGGAATTTAATAATGCTGTTGTATCTGCTCGTAATGCAGGAAAATTGGGTAAGACGTTCTTTCAGACTTTACGAGAAGGAATGAGTTCATTTAGTTACTGGACAAGTTCTACTTTCTTGGTAATGAAAGCCATCCAGTCTGTTAAAGGTGGACTTGGTACTGTTAAAGCATTGGATACTGCTTTAGTGGATCTGAAAAAGACTACTACTATGACAAATAGTGAGTTGGAACAGTTTTACTATGATTCTAATAAAGTAGCCAAACAGATGGGTGTTACTACTGAGGAAATTCTGAAGCAAGCCGCCGCCTGGAGCCGTTTGGGGTACTCAAGTGCAGAGCAAGCTACAAAAATGGCACAATTAAGTTCTCAATTTGCCAGCATATCTCCTGGTATGTCTACTGACGAAGCACAAGAAGGATTAGTCAGTATAATTAAAGCCTGGGGGCTAGATGTTGACGAAGTAGAACGCGAAGTAATGGACAATATTAATCATCTAGGCAACCGCTTTGCAGAATCGAACATAGATTTAGTTAATGGTATGAAAAGATCTGCGGCAGCACTTGCAGCTACAGGAACTACATATCAGGACGCATTTGCACTTTTTACAGGTGCGCAAGAGGTCGTTCAAAATGCTGAAGTTACAGGACGTGCACTCAGAAGTATTTCGATGCGTATGCATGGCTATTCAGAAAGCTCAGAAGATGGATTAATGGAGGTAGATGAAGAACTTAAAAACATCACTGGTGATCTGATTGACCTCACTAAAACAGCAGAACACTCTCAAGGTGTTTCTATTTTTAAAGAAGGATCTTCTACAGAATTCAAGTCCTTGGTAGAATATTTCGGAGAAATAAATAAAATTTGGGACGAAATGTCTCAAGTTCAGCAGAATGCGTTCCTTGATAAAGCATTTGGCAAAAATCAGGCAAACTGTATGTGCCTGTGTGTACAGAAATGTGCATAATTTAACACATCTAAAACCAGTAAAACCTAAAGCTCTATCACTACAATACGGATGAAACATGCTGGTATGAATGTAACGAAAGTAAAACAACGATAGAGATGGCATATGGTCAAAAGCCTAAGTGCTACTCTTCTATTCAGAAGAGAAAATGGTAGCTTGGTCGCGAAGTCCCGAATAGGGATGTGTCAAACGACTAGCCTTATGTCAAGGCGGGGAAACCCTTAATGTAGAGTGCAAATCGCAAAGGCACTTGAAATGGTGTGCTTGCTATTTTCGTATGAAAATGTGAGTAAAAAATAGTCTAACCTTTATGGAAACATAAAGAAGATATTGATATAAAAATCGGAGTGATTACCGATTATCAGCAAAAAGGAATGATAAAATGAATGAATATTTTCGTGCAAATAATACACGTTTATCGAAATTTCTATATTCACTTGGTTTTGATAAAAAAAGTGAAATGATAAATGACAAAGAAACATGGTTATTTGAGAAGTCTAATAATTTGCAAGAGGCATTGGATTTCTTTTTTTATATGCGAAAAAAGATAAGAAAACAGTAAACAGGAGATAGTAAAATGCCAAAAATAATATCAGAAGATATTATAAGTAAAATAATAGATGATTATAATATTGGTGTAAGTGGAAAAGATATTTCTAAAAAATATCATGTAGATTTTGTAAAATTAAAGAAAAAATTAGTTGCAAATAATAAAATAATACCAAGAGAGACTGAATTGACTTATGAACAATTGTTAGAAATATCAAATAGATATCGTAATGGAGAACAATTAAAAAATTTAGCTAAAGAATATAATATTGGTATTACGAAATTAACAACAAGATTAAAAAGTAATTCTTTATATTTCAAGAAATATACATTTATAGATGATGATGAACTAAATACATATGTTAAAGAATATAATAATGGATATGGATTAACCCCAAAAGAAATATCAATAAAATATAGTAGGGGAGACTCAAGTATTATAAATGCTTTAAGAAAAGCCGGAGTTTATATAGAACAAACTTCCAGATGGACAGATGAAGAAATAGAAATTTTAAAAAAATATTACCCTCTTGAAAATGTAGATGATATAATTAAAAGACTACCAAGACATGCAAACAAACAACTAATATTTGCAAAAGCGTCTTCTTTAAATCTACCAGCATATAACACTTGGTTAGATGAGGAAATAATGATATTAAAAGATAAATATTCTAAAGTTAATATTGAAGAATTGTATAATGATTTTAATTGCAGACATTCAAAAGACTCAATACGAACGAAAGCTCAGCGTTTGAACTTAAGTACTAATCCATTTTGGTCTGAAAAAGAAATAGAAATAGTTAGAAATAATTATTCAATTCAGAGCATGGATGATTTACTATTATTGCTTCCAAACAAAACAGAAAATGCTATTAGAGGTATGGCAAAAAAATTATCCGTAAAAAGCAAAAATTATATTAAAGAAAAATATACAGAACAACAAAAACAATTTATCATTGATAATTGGAAAACTTTAAACGATACGAATATTGCTAAAATATTAGATAAGTCTCCTGCCGGAATAAAAGCCCAAAGAGAAAAACTTGGACTATATAAGACAAATAGAGATTATTCAAAATATGAAAGTATATCTTCAATATTTTCTGACTTTAAAAAATGTTTATCATCTAATATTTCAAAAACC